>Ga0105047_10002129_pt1 | contig 35450 bp, 35 predicted proteins | sample MAT04_FD_78384 | JGI IMG/M metagenome (GOLD analysis project Ga0105047, IMG submission 78384) | Freshwater microbial communities from Lake Fryxell liftoff mats and glacier meltwater in Antarctica - MAT-04 (megahit assembly) | ecosystem: Environmental > Aquatic > Freshwater > Ice > Liftoff... | reverse complement strand
TTGGTGCCTGCGGTGCGCGAACCGGTCTTGACGTGCCCGATCGGTGCGTCGTCCTGACGCCAGAGACACCGCGAGTCGCGGTAGAGATTGAAGGCACTCGCCGGGTGGGCGCGCTCGATGTAGTGATCCTGGCCGATACGTCAGCGTCCGCTGCGCCCTACGTCCGCGGGCTGCGTCGTTCGATGACCGAAGTCGTCGCGCCCGCCCTCGTGTCCATCTCCGATGATGCGAGGATCGGCGTCGCCTGGTACCATTCGCACAAGGCTGTCTAAGGTGAGGGTGCCGAGGTTGCCCGCAACACTTCCTGCTCTGGTCCCCTATTACGTCTCATTCGCGGCGCACAGCCGTCGCGTTCTCGACTCCTCAGGTAGCTCATCGCCCCTGGGGTTCAGCAGCGTCACATCGAGGTCTTGGCGTCGCACGCGGGCATCGGTTCGGGTCCGCCGAGGCTCACTCGCAGAACATCAACCCGGGCGTGGTCGACATGCGACATGTCCCGGCGCTGCACTCGATGGTGTCGCGACAGAACTCGAGGCACACGAGACCGATGCAGGCCGCGCCGCTCACGCATAGGAGCGCCCCGAATAGTCGGCGGGCCGCCTTCGCTATCTTTTTTGAGCCACCTTCGGACCCTGGGGGTACCGACGGGCCATGCGCGCTCTCCGGCTCATGTCCGCCCTCACCTGCGGGCCACTCCTTCTGCTCGGCTGCATGGGCGGCGTCGATCGGGGCCCAGCCCGAGGACGCGGGGCCTGTGAGGACCTGAGGCCCGGCGGCTCCGCCCTGCGACGCCTGACCCCCACCGAGTACCGCAACAGCGTCGCCTATCTGTTTCCGGGCGCGCCCCTGCCCACGGTGAACCTGACGCCCGATCTCGCGGTCGGCGGCTTCAACAACAACGCCGAAGGACAGCCGGTCTCGGATCTGCTGACCGAGGACTACTTCCACGCCGGAGAAGACATCGGCGCCGCCGCGTCCGCCTCGCTCGCCACCTGGGCCCCATGCATCGAGAACACCGCCGAGTGCACGGGCCGCATCGTCGATCATCTGTTGCTGCACGCGCAGCGTCGGCCGCCCACTTCAGAGGATCGCAGCGCGTACGTCGCGATGGTCGAGGCGACCCGCGCCGAGAGCGGCCTCGAGGACGCGGTCGCCGCGCTGATCGAGGCGGTGCTGCTGACGCCGCAGTTCCTCTATCGGCCCGAGGTGGGCATGACCCGCGACGACGCCGCGCCCGGCCTGCTCGCGCTCACCGACTACGAGATCGCATCGCGTCTCTCCTACTTTCTCTGGCGCTCGATCCCCGACGGCACCCTGCTCGATGCCGCAGCGAGCGGCGCGCTCAGCTCTCCCCTTCAGGTCGAGGAGCACGCCCGCCGCATGCTCGAGGATCCCCGGGCCCACGAGACCATCGCGGATCTCCACGCGCAGTGGTTTCAGATCGGCCGACTCGACACCTTGCGTCTCGACCCCAGCGTCTTCCCCGATGCGGACGGCGCGCTCGTCGCCGATATGCACGCTTCGCTCGAGCGCTACCTCGACGCGGTCTTCTGGGAGGAGGGCACGGTCGATGCGCTCTTCGCGGGCCGCTTCGCGTTCGTGAACGACAGGCTCGCTCCCATCTTCGGGGTGCCCGCGCCCGGCACCGACGAGTTGGTGCGCGTCGAGCTCAATCCCGAAGAGCGCGCCGGCATCCTCACCCAACCGGGCTGGCTCGCCCATCGGGCGCACGAGACCGTCCACTCGCCGATCTTCCGCGGCACCTTCGTGCTCGAGCACGTGCTCTGCGCGCCCACGCCGCCCGCACCGCCGGGGGCCGAGGCCGACACCGTCCCCCTGCCGCCCGGCACCATCGTGACCACCCGCGAGCGCACCATCCGCAGCCACAGCGGCGCGTGCGCGTCGTGTCACTCGCGCATCGATGGCGTCGGCTTCGTCTTCGAGAACTACGACGCCCTCGGCCGCTATCGCACCGTCGAGACCTCGCTCTCATTGCCGATCGATCCCAGCGGCGTGGTGCGGGGCGCGGGCGACATGGATGGCCCGGTGCTCGGCGCCGTCGAGCTGGGCGAGCGCCTGGCCACCAGCCGCGACGCGGGCCGCTGTGTCGCCGAGCACTACCTCCGCTACGCCGTCGGTCGATCGCTGAACGACGCCGATCGCTGCGCCGCGAACGCCCTTCGCACCGCCCTCACCCAGAGCGGCGGCGATCTTCACGAGCTGGTGGTGGCCCTGGTCACCTCCAACACCTTCCGCTTCCGCACCGCGCACGCAGTCTCCGATCACTGAGCCTCCGAAAGACATCGCGATGACCACTTCACGACGCTCCTTTCTCCGCCGCGCCTCGGCTGGCGCTGCGCTCGCGGGAGCTGGCAGCACGCCGCTCTTGTTCCCCTCGCGCAGCCGCGCGGGCGGAGAGATCCCCAAGCGCATCGTCTTCTTCTACGTGCAGAGCGGCTCGATGCCCGGGCGCTGGAATCCGATCATGCGCTCGGGCGCGCCCGCGAACAGCGAGACCGAGTGGGACGTGAATCCCGATCTCCACGGCGACCTCGCGGCATACCGAGACGACCTCAACTACTTCGAGAACCTGGATTTCCGCTCCGAGTACGACGACCCCACCGACCCGGCGAACGCGCACTACCAGGGAGGTACCCATGCGATGAGCGCGGCGCACCGGCTCACCGGAAACCAATGCGGTGGGATCTCCATCGACCAATTCATCGCGGACCACATCCACGCCGGCGGTCCCGCGACTCCCGTGCGATCGCTGGAGCTGAGGGTCAGCCACGGCAGCACCGAAGGACAGACCAGCGCGCGTGAGGCGGGACCTGCGCTCCCTCGGATCACCGAGCCGGCGGACGCCTATGACCGCCTGTTCCCCGCGGGTGCGGGCATGCCGGATCCCGACGCAGCACGGCTGGCCTTGCGGCGCCGGCGCATCTTCGATCTGGTGGCTGGACGCTCTGCCGCGATGGCGAACGATCTACGCGGTAGCGAGCGCGAGCGGGCCGAGCAGTACGGCGAGTCGGTCTCCGATCTGCGCGCGCGCCTCGATCTCATGGGCATCGTTCGCGGCGCGCCCCCCGATCGCAGCATCCTCGATCCCCTCACCGGCCTCGACTGGAGCAACGAGACCGACGTGTACCGGGCGGTCAGCGATCTCGACATGCGCTTGGCCGCTGCCGCGCTGCACTCGGACGCCACCCGGGTGATCAGCATCGAGTTCGGCGACGCCCCCGGCGGTGAGTGCGGCTATACCTCGGAGCTGGCCGCGAGCTTCGGCACCACCGACACCCACGATCTCACCCACAAGGTGAACGACATCAGCTTGCGCGAGCCGCTGTCGAGCGATCCCCGGGCGATCGAGGTGATACGCCAGCAGCACCTCGCCTCGACCCGTCGCATGCGGCTGTTGCTCGACGAGCTCGCGATGCGCACCGAGTCCGACGGTCAGCGCCTCCTCGATCACACGGTCGTGGTCTACGTCTCCCAGATTGCTGACGGCAGCCACTGCCTACAGGGCATGCCCTGGTTCACCGTCGGCGGCTGCGGTGGAGCACTGCGCACGGGCCACTACTTCCGCAACACCCGCCGTGATGTGGCTGCGCGTCGCTGGATCTCGCCCCGCTGGGATGGCGGCGGCCGGGCCCACAACGATCTCTTCCTCACGCTAGCGAACGCGATGGGCTCGAGCGCGAGCACGTTCGGAGAGCCCACCGCCTGCACGGGACCCGTCCCGGGGATGCTGGTCGGATGAAGCGCCTTCCCTTGTTGCTGGTGCTCTTGATCGCTTGCGACCCGACGATGGAGGAGGACGCAGACGGTGGACGCTCCGACGCTGGACGCAGGGACGGCGGCGCGCCGATCGACGGCGCGCTGATCTATGATGCGGCGGTGGCCATGCCCGACGCCGCGATCCCCGACGGGGTTCCGATGTTCGTGGCCACCGGCAAGTTCGGACGCGTCACCACCTCCTGCGATGACGGACGCACCTGGTCGTTCAACCGATCGGACGACGACGGCGCCAGCTGCGAAGGCATCGATTGTGATCACCACCCGGGCTCCGCGACCGGGATCACCTACGGCGACGGCTATTTCTTCGCGAGCTTCGGCTGGGGCGACAACCCCTCTCGGATCTTTCGCAGCGCGAACGGGACCGACTGGGACACGGTCTACGACGAGCGAGGCTTCTCCCTCGCGGGCATCGCATGGGCTGGTGATCGCTTGGTCGCGGGCGATCCCACACCACGCTATTCGCTGGACGCCGACGCGGCGAGCATCACGTTCGCCTCCGCCGAGTGGCCCGACTACGACGTGCCCGACGGCGCGTGGCCCAACTCCCGCTGGATAGCCTACGCACCGTTCGAGAGCGGACGCATCGCGCTGGTCGCGGCGGCGGGCGACGGCTCGTTCAGCGACACCGTGATCAGCGAAGACGAGGGCCTCACCTACCAGCACCCGACTTCGTTCCCCGATACGTGCACTGGTCACGGCCCGCGCATGGCCTACGGCAACGGGGTCTGGGTGCAGACCTGGAGCACCACCGGCGCGGTCTGCACCTCGAGCGATGGGGGTGACACGTTCACCTACGTCGATCTGGGCGAAGGCGGCTCGAGCGGCGCGGTCTTCACCGGCACCGAGTTCGTCGTTTACATCGGGAGCAACGGCCATCGCAGCGTCGATGGCATCACCTGGAGCAGCTTCCCTGTCTCAGTCTCCGTCGGCGCCATGGCGATGAACCCCGCGACGGGCACGATCATCGCGCTCGACGGCAACGGCTGGGGCCGCCCCTATGCGATGCAGCGCATCTACCGCAGCACCGACGGCGAGACCTTCGAGCTCCTCGGCGAGAGCGCCTTCTCCCACAGCCATCCCCTCACCCACCTCACCTTCGGGTACGGTTCCTCCAGCGCCAGCTGTCCGTGAGGCGTGATGAGACCCCGATGCAGCCCGTCCCCATCCACTCCCGCACAGCGCTCGCTGGTGGCGCGTCCGTCGGTCCGACCGACGCGGCGCTCGTCGCTGCCGCCCGTGCTGGGGATGTGTGGGCGCGTGATGCGCTCTTCTCGCGCCACGCCCGCATGGTGCATGGATTGGCTTTCCGTCTGATGGGGAGCGACGCCGACGTGGATGACCTCGCACAAGACGCGTTCGTCGAGGCACTGAGCGGCCTCGATCGCCTCGCGGAGCCCGCGGCGTTCTCCTCGTGGCTGGGCGCCATCGTGGTGCGCACCGCGCACAAGCGCCTGCGTCGTCGTCGCCTCTTCGATCGCTTGGGGCTGCGAAGGCGAACACCCATCGACCTCGACGCGCTGCCGCTCTCGAGCGCGCCGCCCGACGTCGCGCTCGAGCTTCGACGCATCTACGCGGTGCTCGATCAGCTGCCCGCCGAAGAGCGCGTCGCGCTGGTGCTGCGCCGGGTCGAGGGCATGGAGCTGCAGGAAGTCGCGGATCAGATGGCGCTCTCGCTCGCGACGGTGAAGCGCCGCATCGCAGCAGCGGAGGTCACGCTGGACCGCTACGGAGCACGCTACGGAGGTGCGACATGAGCGCGCTCGGCGAGAACCTGTACCCCGAGCTGCCGCCCGCGCGGCTGGCGCGGAACCGCGCTGCGATCGAGACCAAGCTCGCCGGACGCGGCCGGATGTGGCGGTCGCTCGGCGTAGGCGCGTTGGGCGCAGGCGCGATCGCAGCCATCGGGCTCATCGCATTCGTGATGTGGCCCGCGAGCACGCCCGAGGTCGCGACGAGCGAGCCCGTCTGGGTGATCTCGCCCGGCGCGCGGGTGACCGCGAGCGCACAGCCGAGCGCGGTGCAGCTGGATGACGGATCGCGCATCGAGCTCTCCCCGCACGCCTCGATCGTCGGCGTCGCGCGCAGCGAGGCCGAGCTCTCGCTGGAGCTCGAGACGGGCGAGGCCGCGTTCGAGGTCGCGCTGGATGCGCACCGCACGTTCCGGGTCCGCTCGGGCGACGTGCTGGTGCAGGTACTCGGCACGGCCTTCACGGTGGAGCGCAGCGAAGGTCGAGTGACGGTGGCGGTGAGCCGCGGTCGGGTCGAGGTCCTGCGAGGCGAGGAGCGCTCGGTGCTCGGTGCGGGAGATCGCTGGAGCGCGGAGGAGCGCGTCTCGCTCGCGCCCGAGCCGGCTGTGGACGAAGGCGGGATCGAGCGTGGCGACGACGTGATCGAAGCGGAGCCGACGACCCTCGGCCGAAGCCGCGGTGTCGAAGCGCCGATCGCAGAGCCCGCGCGCGCCTTGTTCGAGGCCGCGCAGATCGCGCGGAGAGAAGGTCGCCCCGACCGCGCCGCCGCGCTCTTCGCCGAGCTCGTCGAGCAGTACCCAGGCGATGCCCGCGCAGGCCTCGCCGCCTTCGAGCTCGGTCGCATTCGGTTGGATGTGATGCACGACGTGCCCGGATCGATCGAGGCGCTGGAGCGCTCGCTCGCGCTCTCGCGGAACGGCGGCTTTCGACAAGACGCCCTCGCGCGCTTGGTCCTCCTGTACGCTCGCTCGTCGGAGACCGCACGGTGCCTCGAAGCGCAGAGCCGGTATCTGTCGGACTACCCCGACGGCGTGCACCTGCTCGAGGTCCGGTCCGCCTGCGAGTGAGTCGCTGGTGGGCCGCGGCGGCTTCGCTCGTCGCGCTGCTCCTGCCATCCATTGGCACGGCGCAAGCGCCCGTAGTCGCGTTGGTGCTCGAGGGTGCGTGGCCCAGCGAGCTGGGCGCCGAGGTGCGGGCGGACTTGCGAGCGAGCCTTCGCGAGCGCGGGGTCTCGGTGATCGACGCCGACGAAGGCCCGACGGGTGTGCTCGCCACCATCCGCATCGCCGCGCCCGATCTCGATCATCCGGTCGCCCGCATCGAGATCGATGATCGGGTGAACCAAAAGCAGGTCGAGCGCGAGATTCGCTTGGGCGCCGAGCCCCCCGACACCTGGAGCGTGGTGATCGCCGCCGCCGCCGACGAACTCCTGCGCGCCGCGTGGATCGAGCTGACCATGCCCGACGCACCGCCGCCCGCGATGACGCCGCCCCCGGAGATGGAGCGGGCCGCGCGCGCATCCGTCGCGCCCGATGGACCCCACGACGGGACGCTCGGGGTCTCGCTCTCGGGCGCTGTCGAGGGCTACACGGGCGGGGCCATCCTCAGCGGCGCCAATCTCGATCTGGTGATCTTCCTGATCGACGGCCTCGCGCTCGAGGTGGGCTTTCTGGTGCGCGGGCTCATCCCAGCGAACAGCGCATTGGGCACCCTGAACGCGCTCGCCCTCGGAGGCAGCGTCGGCGCGCGGGTACCGCTGCTCGGTCGCTCGGGCCCGGTGCGCCTCGATGTCCTGGCGCAGCTCCGCGGCATGATGATCGATCTGCGCCCCGTCGCCGCGCCCGGCGCCATCGCGGCGGGAGCGCAAGACGGGGTGTTGGTGCTTCGAGGGGGCCTCCGTGCGGCGCTGGCGATGGAGGGCGTGGTGCACGTGGGCCTGGCGTTCTTCGTCGGCGCGCCGCTCCTCGGCGTGGTCGCTGTGGACTCCAATGGTGCGCAGCTCGCGGCGATCGAAGGCATCGAGCTGGGCGGACGAATCGAGGTCTCGCTGTGGCCCTGAAGCATGTGATTGGCATCGCGGTGCTGGGCACATCGTTGGGCTGCAGCTCGACCCACGTCGTGCTGAGCGCGAACGACGCCGGCGCCGAGCCGATCGACGCGCCGTTTGTCCCGCTCTCGGATCTCGGGCTCGGGGTCGATCACACGTGCACGGTCGCCGCGGGTCATGTGCGCTGCAGCGGATCGAATCGCGCGCTGGCGCTGGGACTCGGCGAAGGCGAAGACCGCCTCTCGCTCGAGCTGGTCCCCGGCATCGACGACGCCATCGCGGTGGGCGCGGGCTACGACTTCACCTGTGTACTGCGCGGCAGCGGGCGTCTCTCTTGCTTTGGCGGCAACGCCCGCTCGCAGCTGGGCACGGGCGATCAGGTGACCCGGCGGACGGCCACGGACGTGTTCTTGCCCGCGCCGGCGATCTCGTTTTCGTCGGCCTTCGAGCACACCTGCGCGGTGCTGCGGACCGGCGTGCTCTACTGCTGGGGCAGCAACCAGGAGGGCGAGCTCGGCCAGGGCGAGACCGGCGTCAGCGTCGATCGCTCGATCCCCGTCGAGGTCGCGCCCGGTGCCGCGTTCCTCGAGGTGTCGGTGGGCCAGGGGCATACGTGCGGCATCGCCAATGACGGCGCCTTGCTGTGCATGGGTCGCAACGGCGGCGGAGAGCTGGGTCTAGGCGACGGCTCCCCCGACTCGGTGAGCACGCCGACCCGGGTGGGCACCCGGCGCTACGCCCACGTCGCCGCGGGCCAGAACCACACCTGCGCCATCTCCGCTGACGACGACGCAGGCGCGCTCTACTGCTGGGGCGCCGACAGCGACAACGATGGGTATGCGGGCCCGCTGAACTTGGCGGGATCGTCGATGGTTCGCGCGCCGGTGCGGGTGGGTACGGACCGCGACTGGACGAGCATCAGCACGGACACCTTTCACACCTGTGGTCTACGGCGCGGCGAGCTGTGGTGTTGGGGTCGCAATGGCGAGGGGCAGCTCGGTGTCGGGGATATGTCCGTCGTGGCGGACATGGTGCACGTCGAGCCCGGAACGGCCTTCGTCGATGTCGAGGTCGGGCGCTTTCATACCTGCGCCCGGAGAGGCGATGGGGTCGTCCTGTGTTGTGGGAAGAACACCGCGGGGGAATTGGCAATCGGGGATTTGGAGCGGCGGGCGGTCTTCACCGAGGTCGCGGAATAGGGGCCACCCCGAGCGCTTCGAACGCCTGCTCGCGCTGCTGCTCGAGCACGGCGCGCGGCATGGCAGCGTGGCGAACGCCCGCGAGCCACTCGACGCGGAAGGCAGGGAATGCATCCACGAGCGCTTGCGTGTGGCGCGCGTCGATCAACTCGTCGTCGCGGCTGTGAAAGACGAGGGTCGGGAGCGGCGCGCGGATGGATACGAAGCATGTGATTCGATGCTCTTTCTGACTTCGAATCTGCTGCAACGTGCAGCCGATCGGACCCACCCCCACCGCCTGCACGCTGGCAAATCCCGAGCGAGCCCCTTCCTGCCAGGTCGAGACTCACGGACGCCAACGCGAGGCAGCACACCCACGTTCAACGCGAGCCGCCCGCTCCCGCACCCTCCCGCGCTCAGCTCCGACGGCGACGTCGACCGATCACCGCGACCACCATCATCCCAATCGCGATCGCCCCGCCTCCACCCGTTCTCCCGCCACTCCGGCACATGCATCCTCCGCCGGTCACCTCGGCGCGGTCTTCCACATCGCCCGTCATGCTCCCGTCCATGGGCATCTCGCCGTCGCGAAGCGGGCGGTTAGCGTCGAAGAAGGGTCCACCATCGAAGTTGAGGTCCACATCGCCCGAGGGGATCTCTCCGTCGTACGGCGCGTCGAAGCCCGGGGCGTCCTCATCGAACGTCACCCCGACGTCCATGGGGACATCGGGGAAATTCATGCTCCCGCCGCCGCCCGAGTCGGGGCCGCCGTCGCGACCGCCGACGCAGCCGGACATGTACGCGTTCGTGCAGGCGGTGGCCGAGCACGAGTCCGACGTGCAGATGTCTCCGTCGTCGCAGGTGCCCGTGGTCGAGCTGCAGAAGCCAGCGGCGCAGCTCGCATAGGTGCAGCCGAGCATGTCGTTGCAGGGCGTTCCGTCGGGCGCAGTCACCGAGTCGGGGCACGTCACGGTCGCACCATCGCAACGCGCCGCGGGCCGACAGTCGCCGGTCCCGCCGCGGCAGACGGTCCCCGCGAACGCGAGGCGATCCGTGGGACAGAGCACGCTGGTCCCAGTGCAGTACTCGGGCACATCGCAGTTGGTCATCGCCGCGCGACACACCACGATGGGAGGCTCGATGACGTTGGCGGGACAGGTGGTGCCCACACCGTCGCACCGCTCGGGTCGATCACAGGGACCCACCCCCTCACGGCACGAGCGACCGAGCGCGATGGGGGTGCACCTTCCGTTCTCGCCTCCGCCCGCCGAGATCGAGCACGCTTGGCAGTCGCTCGGGCCGCCGGGACACGCCGTCATGCAGCACTGGCCATCGACGCAGAAGAGCCCAGGCTCGCAGTCGCCGATGCCGTTGCACGCCCCCTCGCTGATCGGCACCAAGAAGTTCACGACCTCCGAGCGGGTGTCGTTCTCCAGATCCCGATACAGCGCCTCGTCGAGCATGCTGAGGGCGGGACACGCGGCGTTCACCGCGGCGCGACTGCCCTGCACCGCGAAGTGCAGGATCGACACCCGGGTCGCCGGCGGGATCGACAGCATGTAGCGCACCGTGACGCCGCTCTGATCCATGTTGAACTCCCCGCCGCAACGGAAGCTCGTGCCGCCCACGATCGCGGTGGGCGTGACGACCCCGCCCGTCCCCCAGTGCACCTCGCAGAAGGCGCGCGGCGAAGTCTCGGTGAGCGGACCATCGGGATCGGGGACGTGCTGGAGCACGTTGTCCATCGAGTACCAGCGATCGCTCGCTTCGAGCGCGGTGTCGCCATCCGAGGTGGTGACGACCTCGGCCGCGTCCGTGGTCTCGAAGAAGTCGCCGTCGTAGCCCGTGTTGCTCTGGAGCTCGTAGCGGATGTTGGCGGTCATCGAGCCATCGATGCCTTGGAGCACGTCGACCCAGCGGACGAACGACCGGTCGTTGGGGACGAACACGAAGCGCCGCAGCAGCACGCCCGAGACCGGGACCATGTTGAAGACGTACGAGCGTCCATCGTCCCCGTTCTCCACGAGGCCCGACTCCGGCTCCATCCGGGTGCCGTCGATGAACGCAGTCGAGAGCCCATCGAACAAGCCGTCGCTGCCGCTCACCACGGTGCCGCCCGAGTTGAAGTCCCAGCGCTGCCCGCCGCCGTCGGTGAGCACCCGGATAGCGCCCCGAGGGCACTGGGCCTGCAGCGGGTAAGGCATCGACAGGAGCACGGCGAGCGAGAGAGCGGCGCCCGGCAGGGCCGTTTTCGTCCAAGCGATCATCCCGGGAGCGTACCGCAGCCGCTCGGCAAATGAGACCCCGTGCAACGACGAAGCCCGCCTCCATCCATCGGATGAAGGCGGGCTACTTCGGACACGCGCGCGCGGGCTAGCCCGGCGCCACGGTCACCAGCTCTGCTGGGGCTCGAGCGTGCCGCCGAGTACGTTCTTCAGCGGCGCCGGCGCCAGCGCGGGGTTCGCGCTGCGGGTGCGCTCGCACTCGCGGGCCCAGAGGTAGAAGCACGTGTAGTAGTTGCTCTTCAGGAACGCCATCGCGGCCCAGAAGAAGTTCACCAGGGTGAACGAGACCAAGAGCGCGACGATCGGCTGGATGGGCATCAAGAAGCGCATGACCGCGCCGGAGAGCACCATGACCGCCGCGCTGAGCAGCCAGCTCACCAGACCCAGGCCCACGTAGCCCACGCCCACTTGGGTCCAGTTGCTCTCGGCGACTTCCTTGCTGCGCTTGATCGCCGCAAAGAAACCCAGGCCCTCGATGAGCATGACCGGGAGGATCACGTAGGTCGCGGTGGTCCAGATGCTCCGCACGAAGCCGGCCAACATGCGGCCGATCACATCACGGCGCTGGTGCGCGTAGTGGATGGCGAGATCGAAGAACGCGGTGATCGCGGCGAAGATGAAGATGCCGATGATGGAGCGCAGGGTGCGGCTGAGCGCGGTGCCCAGGGACGCGCTGCCGGTGGTCACTTGGTCGTTGACGAGCGAGGTATTCAGCCCCGCGCAGAAGTAGTCGATGAAGTAGAGCGAGAAGATCCCGAAGCCGAAGAAGACGTAGCTCAGGCCGGGCATCCGCTCGTCGACGAGGAAGCCGCCAATGGCCAGCGCGATGTTGAGGGGAGCTGCGATAGCGACGTTGAGCACCAGCGGCGCGAGCAGCATCGGGTTCTGGCGGATCATGGCCAGGACCTGGCCCATGTAGCTGAAGACGCGGAAGAACGAACCCATTGTGACCTCCTGACCCCGCCCGCGGGGTGATGTGCGCGGCAGGGTAACGTGCTTGTTCCGCGGAGCGCGAGGGTTCGCGCGCGGCAGACGAGTCGCGCCATGAGCAGAACCCGTGCCGTGGCCGCCCTCCTTGGATGGGCATGTCTGCCCTTCGCGACGGCGAGCAAGGCTTGCGCACGGCGGCCGATCGGGCGCTCCATGTCAGCGCGCTCCCTGTTGCCCGCCCTCTCCTTTGTGGGTAGACGAGGCGCGCGATGAAGCCACTCGCTGTCACAGGTCTCGGTGTCGTCTCTCCGGTTGCGCTGGACTGGGACACCTTCGTCGCGGCCCTGGCCGATCCTGATGCCGCGCGCGCTCGCGCGTTCGCACAGGGAACGGTGCTGAGCCCCGAGAAGTTCCCCGCGGCTCGGGTCGCCGAGATCCACGGCTTCGATCCCAACGCGCTCCTGGGCGACAAAGGACACCGCAACTTCGACAGGCTCACCAAGCACCTGATCGTCGCCGCCAAGCGCGCGCTCGAGATGGCGGGGCTCAAGCGCGACGGCGCGTTCGTGGGCGCGCTTGGGCCCGAACAGATCGGCATCTGCTCCTCGACGGCGTACGGATCGCTCGACGCGATCACCGAGCTGAACATGGTCGCGGAGCTCGAGGACCCTCGCTACATCAACCCCGCGCGCTTCCCCAACACGGTGATCAACGCGGCCGCAGGCTACGTGTCCATCTGGGAAGATCTGCGCGCGCCCAACGCGACCGTGGTGGATGGCAACTGCGGCTCGCTCGACGCGGTGCTGACGTGCGAGACCCACTTGGCGCATCGACGTGCGGACGCGTTCTTGGTCGGCGGCGGCGATGTGCTCTCCGAGCCGCTCTATGTGGCCTTCGAACGCATCGGCGCGCTGGCCCAAGGCGACGACTGCTGGGAGCCAGGCAGCCCCGACTCGACCGGCATGCACCTCGGCGAGGGTGTCGCGTACATGGTGGTCGAGCGCAAAGCCGAGGCCGACGCCCGCCACGCCAAAGTGCACGCGGTGATCACCGGCTACGGCACCGCGTTCGAGCCGCCGACCAACGACGCGTTCTTGCTGAACCCGACGCCGGTCGCAGTGGCGCGCGCGATCCGCTTGGCGCTGGACGACGCGGGGCTGCCCGCGGGCAAAGTCGACGCGGTCGTCTCGAGCCTCGCTGGCTTCATGAAGTACGACGCCGCCGAGCTGCACGCGATCGAGACGGTGATCGGGCCGGACGTCGCGGTGGCCGCACCGAAGGCTATCTGGGGCGAGTGCTTCGCGGGCTCGGGCGCGCTGGGCATGGCCGCCGCTGTCGCGTTCCTGAACGGGGTCACACCCGCCCCATTGGTGCAGGGCACCGCGCGCCCCTGCAAGAACGTAGTGGTCACCGCGGTGGGCTACTACGGTAACGTGAGCGCTGTGGTGCTGCGCGCGCCGTGAGTCGCTGATGAAGCAGGCCCACATGAACTTCTTCCTCTGCTTTCTGTTCATCGCCTTCCTCCCGGCGTCTACTCAGGAATCGTCGAGGGGGCTGAGCCCCCCCGGCGAAGTCCGCCAGCTCGGCGGGACGGAGCGGGCGATCGCCGACACGCTCGCGGCGTGGTGTGCCCTCGAGCTGCGGGGCGAGTTGCGTCCGATCGATCGGATCGCGCTGTTCGGCGAAGCTGCGCCCGACGGCCTCTTCGAGGTGTGGCCGGAGCTTCAGGCATTCCTGGAGCGGCACGAGGATCAGCGCAGCGGCGGCGGAGCCTGAGCGGCAGCGGGCGGCAACGCCGATGCTCGAGATCAGCCGAGTTGGCCTACGAACACCCTGCGTGCCGGGCCCGTCATGAGCACCAGCTCGCCGTCGCGCGCTTCGATCTCGAGCGTGCCGCCGGGCAGCGTGACTGCGATGGGTCCACCGCGCGCGATGCGGCCCGTCTCGATCGCCGCGACCGCCGCAGCGCACGCGCCCGTCCCGCAGGCCTCGGTCCATCCCGCGCCACGCTCGAAGACGTGCAGCGTGATCGCGCGTGGGCCTGTGAGCGACGCAAAGCCCACGTTCACTCGCTCGGGGAACGCGATGGTGTTCCGCTCGATCGCCGGGCCGATCGACGCGCGATCGATCGCGTCGATCGCGTCGAAGATCACCGCATGCGGATTGCCCATCGAGACCGCGGTGATGTGCACCGTGCGACCGAGCACCTCGAACGGCACATCGAAGGCCTTTTGATCACCCAGCGTGGTCGGCACGTTCGCGGAGGTGAGATTGGGCGCGCGCATCGCTACCCGCACGATGGCACGATCGACATCGATCACCTCGCACGCGTGCGGGCCCGCGGCAGTGTCCACCACGAAGACCTCGCCAGCCTTCGCCTGACCCTGCTGCACCAAGTAGAGCGCCGCGCAGCGCAGCCCGTTCCCACACATCTCGGGCTCGCTGCCGTCGGCGTTGATCACCGCCATCGAGGGCCGCGCCCCGCCTCGCACCACCAGCACGCCGTCGGCGCCCACGCCGCGGTGGCGATCGCACACCGCTATCGGATCGATCGCCTCGTCCCCCGAGACGATCACGAAGTCGTTGCCGAGGCCTTCCCACTTCTCGAAGCGCGTGCTCACCCGGCAGACCTTAGCGCGGGCGCGAGGGACGGGTAGCGGGTAGCGGGTAGCGAGATGAGAGGTGAGAGATGAGAGGTGAGAGATGAGAGGTGGCCGGCCACCGACCCCGCTACCGCGTCAACACCACCAGCGCGCCGATGACGTGATTCAGCATCGCCCGCGCCTCCGGGGTCACCGTCGCGTATCCCAGCGCCTCGCCGAGGTCGCACACCGCGTCGACTTCGCGCGCGCTCCCGAGCGCCGTCAGCAGACGCGCCCGACGATTGCCTCCACGTACGCCGGACGCCTCCGCCACGTTCAACGCGATCGATGCTGCTGCGCGACGACCCTGCCGCGCGAGATCCGCGTCCATCCCGCATCCCGCATCCCGCATCCCGCATCCCGCATCCCGCATCCCGCATCCCGCATCCCGGCCGCCGAAGCATCACCGCTGGGAAGCCGCGCGACCTATGCGATACTCCGCCGCCGTGAGCACCAGCACCGAGAGCGCCCGGGCATGAGCGAAGGGCGTCGAACCCACATGCCGCCGGTCCCGGGGGCGCCCCCCCCAGCCGCCCCCGCGCGCGTCGCCCACGCGGGCGCCGCCCGCAGCGCCCGTGACTGGATCGTCCCCATCGCGGTGCTCACAGGAATCGCGCTGGCCGCGTTCGCGGCCTTCTACTTCCTCGATCACACGTGGACCGGCGGCCGGCCGATGCCCGACGCGCGGCATGCCCGGGCCCTCGACGCGTTCCTCGATCTCGATCCCCGATCGATCACCGACGCCGTCAGCTCGCTCGCCGCGATGATCGCGTCGGTCTTCGGCATCGTGGTCACCGTCGTGTCCATCATCGTGCAGCTCTCGGCCGACCGGTACACCGGCGTGGCCCGGATGTTCCTTCGGGATCCCACCAACCAGGCCGTGATGGCCTTCTATCTGGTGGTCTGCGTGTGCGGTGTGTGGACGAGCTTCGCGCTGCACGAAGACTTCGTTCCCCGCGCGGCGATCATCGCGATGATGCTCGCCACCACCGTGGGTCTCGTGCTGATGGCGCCGTACTTCGCCTACGTGTTCTGGTTCCTCGAGCCGATGAACATCATCGCGCGCATCCGGCAGAACGCGGTGCGTGCGGCCAAGAGCGGCTCCAAGTCGAAGGCGGACGACGAGCTCGAGATCACCCAAGAGCAGACCCTCACCGCGATGGAGGAGCTCACCGACGTCACCAGCAACTCGATCTCGGGCAAGGACAAGATCATCGCGAGCGGCGCGGTCGACGCGCTCAAGGACTTCACCCTCGCCTACATCGCGCTCAAGAAGGACGCGACCCAGGACTGGTTCGACATCGGCCCGGGTCTTCGCCGCAACCCCGACTTCGTCGCTATGGATCCCGAGTCGCTGATGGACCTTCAGCGCCGCCAGACCTGGGTCGAGTGGAAGGTGATGCGCCAGTACCTGGGCATCTACAACGAGGCCCTCGCGGGGATGCGCGACATCAACTACCTGATCGCCATCGACACCCGCTACATCGGCGAAGCGGCGAGTCACGCGGCGGACGCCGAGCTCATCCGCTTGGTCTACCGCTTCATGAACAGTTATTTGCGGGCGACGCTGAACCAGCGGGACGTGCGCACCGCGTACAACGTCATGAACCAGTACCGCATCCTGGTGGAGGCGCTGCTGCGCGACGGCCACGCCGATGCGGCGCTCGAGGGCGTGAAGCACATGACCTACTACGGCCACGTGAGCTTCGACATGAAGCTGGTCTTCGTCACCGAGACCGTCGCCTACGACATCAGCTCGCTCCTCACCTCGGCCCACGAGTTCGGGTTCGAAGAAGAGGACGCGATGCTGGGCCACTTCCTCGATCTCGATCGGCCGCTGCGCACCCAGAGCCAGGAGTCCGCGCTGCTCGGCGTGCGCAAGGCCCAGGTGAAGCTCGCGGCCTACTACCTGGCAAAGGGAGAAGAGGATCGGGCCCGACGGATCGCCGACGACATGCGCTCGGAGCCCGTCGCGCGCCTGGGGCAGATCCGCAGCTCCCTCGAGATGGTGACCACCAAAGATTTCTGGGAGATCACGGACCGAGGCCGCAACTTCGAGTACATGCCTCCCGAGCAGCGCGAGAAGATGGCCGTCTTCTTCTCTTGGCTGGACCTGCCCCCCGAGAGCAGCTGAGCCCTTCCCTCCCTTCCTCCTCCTTCCTCCTCCTTCCTCCTCCTTCCTCCTCCTTCCTCCTTCTTGTCCTGCGCTCGCAGGCTCTCTCCATAGGTGTCCTCATGCGTCTTTCCCGCGTCTCTTCTCCTCTCCTCGCGCTCGCACTGCTCGTCCCCGCGGGCTGCGACTCTCCCAACACGGAGGACACCGGAGTGACGCCGGACACGGGGGTGCCGACCGACACGGGCGACCTCGACAGCGGCAGCGAGGTCACCGACACCGGTGGCGGCACCGATACTCCGTCCGTGGCCACCTGCGGCACGGCGCAGCCCGACGTGAGCGGCATCCGCGGCACCGAGGGCCTGATCATCGGGCGCGACGGAACCATCTACTATTCCCAGAGCGGCGGCGTGGGACGCATGACCCCCGACGGAACCCAGGAGGACGACTGGGTGAGCCTCAGCGGCGCGCGCACGGTGTGGGGCCTGGCGCTCGATGCGGCGAACGAGACGCTCTACGTCGGCTCGCCCTCGGCAGGCAGTGTGTTCGCGGTCACCGTTGCCACCGGTGCAGTCGCCACGTTCGTCGCCTCGGCCGGTGAGCCCAACGGCCTGACCGTCGGCCCCGACGGCGCGCTCTACTTCTCCGACTTCGGCGGCGGCGCGGTTCGCCGGGCTACCAGCTCGGGCATGACCACCGTGACCACGTCGTCCATCCCCCAGGCCAACGGGGTCGCGTTCGACGCGGAGGGCCGCCTCATCGTGCTCTCGTACGGCAGCGGGCGCCTCTTGCGCCTCACTCTCGTCGACGGAGTCGAGAGCAGCCGCGAGGCGATGCTCGCGTCGGGCCTGGGCAACCCCGACGGCGTCGCGCTGGATGCGAACGGCGACTTCTGGGTCACCGACTACAGCGGCAGCCTTCGCCACGTGATCGCGGCGACCGGGGCCAACACCAACCAGCTCGGCAGCATCAGCGCCGCCGCGAGCGTGGACTTCGGCGCCGGTCCCCTGGACTGCAACGACATCTACATCGCCTCGAGCGGCGCGGTGCGGCGCTTCTCGACGGGCCTCGAGGGTGCGAACGTCCTCTGGCACTGAGTTGCCTGGGGCTCCGCCCCAGACCCGGCCGGAACGCGAGCGGGCTTCGCCCTGCGTTCCGCTCCGCGGGGTCCCCTGCGCCCCTTGCCTGCTCCGCATCCGGGCGTCCCGCTTCGCGTTGCGGTTCTAGGCAGCTCGCTCCCCGCTACGGCCGAGTGAAGTAGCGGTACTTGCGGACTGAAGAACATCCACCAAGATTTGGCGCATGCGCTTTCTCCTTCTTGGTTGTGCTCTCTCCTTTTCTCTCGTGATGGTCGGGTGCTCGTGCGAGTCGCCGCCCGATGTCGATGCCGGCATGGGTGACGCGGGGCCCGATGCGCCCAGGCCCGACGCGCCGGCGATCGATGCGCCGCCGATCGACGTCGGCGAGAGCGACGCGGGCGAGAGCGACGCGGGCGAGAGCGACGCGGGTGGTGATGCCGGCGTGTGTGTCCGCGATCCCTACCCCGTCAGCTACGTGCCCACGCGTGCGGAGCGCGACGAGGTCATGGCCGCGGCCGCCGCGTTCACCGACGTGACCGGATCGACGCCCGCGTTCGATGCCGCCACCGGCGCAGTGACGGGCTTCGATCCCTATCCCATCCCGCTCACCTACGACGACTCGATCGCTGACCCGTGCGCGCGCGCGTTCGCCGCGCTGAATGCGTTCTTCGAGACCAACGCGGTGTGGATGCACGTGCCGACCGGCATGACCGTCCGGGTCTGCAACTACGACTCGCTCACCGACGCCGAGATCGTGCGCCTAGAAGGCGGGACCTACGGCGGGCGCCCGGTGATCGGCCTGCGCAATGATCTGTTGGCGCACGTGACCCGCAGCGGGAACCTCCGGTTCTTCGCGGGCAACTACCTGCCTGCCTACGAGCGCACCACGCCGGTGGCGTGCCTCGACATGGACCAAGTGGGCGACGCGGTGATCGGCACGCCGCTCGAGTACCAGCGCTTCTCGGCCTGTGTCCTCGGCGCGCCAGGCAGCATCGAGATCGACGAGCGCGACACCCGCAACGTCAGCGAGCCCAAGCTCTGGGTCGACGAGGACGGCAACGCCCACATCGTCCGCGAGGTCGAGGTCCTGCTGGCGAGCGACCGGGTGACCGGCACCGAGATCAACAGCGACCTCTACTGCTGCTCCGACGGCGGCGTGACGGGCTGCGTGGGCAAGATCCTGGTGGTCGACGAGGTCACGGGCGAAGTCCTCACCCAAAGCCCCCGCTGCCACACCTGCTGAGTTCTTTCGCCGACCGGTGACGGATAGGCGGCGTCGCTGCACTCACTCCTGCACTCGGGCGCGCGCCGCGCTCGGTGAGGAATGAGCGAACCATGCGAATGATGATGCCGCGGGTGTGGATGGTGGGGCTCGTGCTCGCTTGGGTCGGGTGCACCGAGGCGCATGTGGGCTCGGACGACGCTGGCCCACGCGACGCCGCGCTCACGCCGGACACGTCCCTCGAGCGCGACGCGGGGGCCGAGGATGGGGGCACCGCTGTCGATGCCCCCGAAGCGATACTCGACGCGCCGAGCGACGCGCCGGTCCCGTCGTTCGATGTGATCTACGAGTCGATCCTCGTGCCGCGTTGTGGTCGGTGCCACATCGATGAGGGTACTGAGACTGGCTACTACCGCCCTCGCCTACCGGATGTGGACACCGCGTATGCCGCGCTCCGCGACGTCCCCGTCGAGACCCCGTGGGTCCGCTCGTGCATTGGCGAAGGCGTGACGGCGTACCGCGCGCGCCCCTACGATCTGGAGACGAGCATGCTGGCCTTCCTGGCCGACTGCTACGTGCGCGACGCCGAGCACGATGGTCTGAGCGCAGACGAGCTTGCGCAGATCGAGGCGTGGATCTCGGCGGGTGCTCCGCGCATGAGCTTCTGAGTCACCGCGCGCGTCGGGTCGCTAGTCGATCGTGGGCACGTCGGCCCAGGCCAGCGCCCGCTCCTTGCTGGTGGCGAGCTCGAGCAGCGTCTCGAGATCCTCGTGCACCGCGCCGAGCGCCGAGGTGCCCAGCGCGGACATTCCCAGCACCTCGAGGAGGGCGCGCCGCTGTTCTCGCGCTTGGGGCGGGAGATCGAGCGCTTTGGGCCAGATGGGCAAGAGCGGCAGATCGAGCTCGCGACGACCGAGGCGTGCCTTCACTTCGTCGAGCGCGATCGACAGACCACCCATGCGATCGACCAAGCCCTTGCCCTCGGCGTCGCGGCCCGACCACACCCGACCTCGGGCGAGCGGCTCGACCTCTTCGCTGGGACGGCCGCGTCCGTTCGCGACCACCTCCACGAACGACTGGTAGAAGTTCCCGACCTCGCGGTCGAGCATCGCGCGCTCTTCCTCGGTCGCCGCGCGCGGATTGCTCACCAGATCCGCGTGCGGCGCCAACCGGATGACTTCGGTGCGCACCCCGAGGCGATCGAGCAGCCCCGAGGCGACCAGGCGCGCGCTGATGACGCCGATCGATCCGGTGATGGTGAGGGGATCGGCGACGATGGAGTTGGCGCCGGCGCTCACGTAGTAGCCCCCGCTCGCGGCGACCTCGCCGAAGCAGGCCACCACGGGCTTCTTGTCTTTGAGGCGCATCACTTCGCGATGGATGATGTCGCTGGCCAGCGCCGATCCTCCGGGCGAATCCACGTGAAGCACCACGCCGAGCGCGCGCTTGTCGGCGGCCGCACGACGGATGGCGGAGACGACCGCGTCCTTCGCGGCACCGGGGCCCTGGCCCGCGTCGCTGATCGCGCCATGCACGGGGATCACCGCGACATACGGACGTCGCAGGACCCGAACGAAGAAGCGCGCCAAGCGATGCGCGAGCCAGTCGGACGCGGGCGCGAGCTTCTCGTCCGGATCGCCTGTGACCTTCTCGGCCACCTCGTCGTCGTACGCGAGCTCGTCGAGAAGACCACACTCGATCGCGGCTCGGCCGGAGACGAGGCCTCGATCGAAGAGCGCGCGCACGGCGTCCTCGTCGAGATTGGGGCGCTCCTTCAGTGCGTCGATGAGCGCGCGCTCGTAGGTGGCGAGAAGCGCGGTGGTCTGCTCGCGCTGCGGCTCGCTCATCGCGAAGCTCGAGACGCCCTCGGCGGCGGTCTTGTACTCGGCGCGGCGATAGACCTCGACCTCGAGCCCGAAGCGCTCGAGGAGGCCTTTGAGCTGACGACGGCTCGCCGCCAAACCGAGGGGCGCGAGGGTCGCAGACGGCGAGGCGAGGATGCGGCTCGCCGCGCTGGCAACGAAGAGCTCCCGGTTGCCGCCGCCCGAGGGCAGGTAGACCACGACCTCTTTGCCGGACGCGCGCAGCTCGACGATGAGCTCGCGCAGCGCGCTGCACGCGACCCAGCCCGCCATGAGCGAGGGCATCTCGAAGAGAACGCCGCGCACGTCGGGGGACTTCTGCGCTTGCTCCACCAGCTTGCGCAGGGCGCCCAGCGAGGTGGGACGCACCACGTTCGGCCGAGGGATGAAGCGCGAGTACCAAGGTTCGGGCCGCACGAACTCCACCAGACGCGGCGAGAGCTTCACCCGGATCCAGCGCGCCTTGGATCGCGACCAGAGGCGTACGGCCCACCACAGGGGAAAGAGAGGAGCGAGCGCGAGGTTACGGAGCAGGCGGAGGACGATCACGGCCTATGGTGCCCGACGTCGCGCCGCTTGCCATGCGCGCTGCGCTGCGAGCTTCTGAAGAATCGTCACGCTCGGCGGCGGAGCAGCAGGAGCGAGAGAACGAGGAACGAGACGAGCGACATGAGGGCCCCGTGATGGGCGCTGCGTCCCGCGCGGCACACACAGCCGCCGCCGCCGCCGAAGGTCACCCGTTCGTTGGTGCCGCCATCGAAGACCGCGGCGTCGAACGTACCGCCACCGTCGGGCAGCGCGGCATCCTCGAAGGGCACGCCAGCGTCCAGGCGCGCGGGCGGGATCGGGGTGTCGCAGGCGGGCGAGGTCCCGTCGGGCCGACAGAGCGCGGCCCCATCGACGCTGCAGGGGCTGGGATCCAAGCCGTTGGGACAGCCATCGAGATCGCAGTCGCCTTGGAAGAAGTCGTTGGAGAAGGCACCGTCGCGGAAGAAGCATGACTGCGCTTCGAGGAGGCCGAAGCACGCCGACGTGACCGCGAAGGAGTCGAAGAGACAGAAGCCGTCACCATGGCCCCGACCCGGATCCAAACGTGCGGTCGGCAGGCACACGACGGGCTCGCCCAGCTCGGTGCCGCGCGGGCAGTCGGCGACGTTGCGGCAGCTGTAGACGGCGGTGCACGCGACGGGCTCGCAGGTCTCATCGGAGCACGCGAAGCCTTCCGGGCATTCGGACGCTGCGCTGCACGGGTGGGCGGTGGCGCAGCTCGGGGCCCCGGACGGAAGAAAAACGCAGCGCTCGGGCCCGACCCCGACCAGCCGATGCGGGCAGAGGAGCGCGAGAGGGTCGGGGCGGCCGCATGCTCCGCCGGAGATACAGGGCAACAGATCGCCGCCATTGGAACAGCCATCCCCATCGCAGTCACCGTCGAACCAGGAGGGCGCGAGGGTGTCGGAGAACGGCAGTGTGTGGCACGCGAGGAAACGATCGACGGACACGTTGCCGGTGCCATTGCAGTACTGAATCGGCAGCTCGGGCGCCGTGCACACCCCGCCGGTCCAGAGATCCATGCCGCTGGCGAAGCGTTGGCACGACCCACCGACACGCAGCGCATCGCACTCCTCATCGGCATCGCAGCCGACGATGGTCGAGCACTCGGGCAAGCACAGGCCCGACGTGACGTTGCAAGCCAAACCATCGCGGCAGACCGCGCCGGATGCGCAGAGCTCGAGCCCCTCGCAAGCGATGGAGGCGCCACCGTCCGAGTTGGCCCCGGTGAGCAGACACCCCACGAGCTCGGCGCGCGCGTTGGAGGGAATGAGGAGCAGAAGCAGGCCGAGCCATCCGAGGCGCATGGCCGCAAGGCTACCACGCGACGAAGGCCGCCCCGGCCCGCTACCACGCGGCCGTTTCCAAACGGGGCCGTTTCCGAACGGGGGCCGTTTCCGAACAGCGGCGTTTCCAAACGGCCACTGTCCGTTTGCTCGGCGATGAAACGGCGGCCGTTTCCAAACGGCCACTGTCCGTTTGCTCGGCAATGACAACTGGGTGGTCGATTGCACAAATGCTGGACGACTCCACGGCACCAACACCCCGCCCGGCCGCCACACTGACCCGTTCGCCACCCACGCCCGCATGGTCCCCGCCGGTCGACGGGCGGACTACGTCCGCCCCGCAGCACCTCCCATGCCGCGGACGGACCACCCCCTCGCTCGCTCACGCCCTCAGTCGTCGATCCTCGCCCCCGCGTACTGCACGACCCACCACGTCCCCATCGGAAACCCGGCGCTCTTGTCCTCCGTCCAGCGCCGTCGACACGAACGATAGCAGTCCAACCACCACCGCAGCGCCGCCTTCGCCTTCATCAACAACACCGTGTCCCCACCCGCCGCCAACACCGGATTCCCCTTCTTCTCCACCTCCTCCTCGCGTGGTCCATCGAACGGATCCCGCTGAAGCACTCGCACCCGTCCCAACACCGCTCGCCCCTCCCGCCGCCGCTCTGCTGCCAACTCGCGCTCCCGCTCCGCGACCCGCACTGCCAAGAACGAATGCCACTCGTCCTCGCTCCCGCTCCAAGCCGGCGGCGGCGTGATCCGCAATCGCAGCTCGTCGGGCCGGTCCTTGCTGAAGTACACATCGGGCCGCCGAACCACCAGCTCGCGACACCCAGGCAACGTGATCAACCCCGGCCACTCGGCTGCCGAGAACACCAGCCCCGCCGCCACCGGATTGGTGATCGCGTACACCGCCGCCTGGCACTGAGCGGCCTCGTTCAACAGCTCCACGGCCGAGGTGGGTGCGTCGCTCCACACCGTCTCCGCAATCCCCAACACCCGCCTGAGCGCCATCGCCACATCACGGTGATAGTCCCGAAGAAAGTCCGGCAGGTTCCCGAGACGGTCGCTCACCCCATCGTGGTCGTGGGTCGACATCATCGCTATCCAATGAACGCCGACCCCGTGCTTCCACGCCGCATGCGCGAGCGAGTACAAGATGATCTGGTTCGTGATCGCCGACGGACGAAAGAAGAACCGGCGCCGCACCGAGCGTCGGGTCTTCTGGTAGGTGGTCCCCGCCACCACGCGACGCGTCCGGCTCACGTCGCCAGCTACTCAATCCGCGTGCCACCCCCTGAACCTCCAAAACACGGAGAATCACCCCCCACCGCTGGCGGACCTGGCGGCGCCGCCCTGGCGGCCGCCACCTCACCCACACAGAGTGCACGGGCTGCCCCAGCGAGGCCCCCGCAGAACGCGAAGTCCGTCAGCTCTCGAGCTGAACCCCACGTGACGATAGCCGAAGCGCGCCTCGCCGTACAAGCGGCGTTTGGTCGCGACATCACGGACGGATGCTCTGAAACGAATAGCTCGACCACCAGCTCTCCCAGTCGGCCGCATCGGGCACCTGGGAGCGCACCATGGTCACCGTACGAAGGACGGCGAACCCCGTGGCCGGGAGCCGGACGCCCGCCCGCCCCTCGGCATCAGTGCGTATCCTACGATGCGACACCCGCCCTCGACGGTCGCGCACGTAGAGGTCCACGACCGCGTCCGCGAGCGGCGCGGTGTCGAATCGGACACGAAACCTCAGCCGGTCTCCTCGCGCGAGCAAGCTCGGATCGACCTCGGGCAACATGGCCAGTCGACACCCGGCGTCGTGGGCGAACACCTCGTCCGGCTCCGCATCCACCCGGACCAACGCGCTCAGACAGCGCGCGTAGCGCTCTCGGCCAGGCCGGTCCGATTCCCCGCGACGACGTCGCTCACGCACCACGTGGCCGAGCCCCTCGACGCGCAGATAGCGCTCGAAGCGATCAGGCGGCAGCTCGATCGATGCAAACGCACGCTCCACCTCGATGAGATGTCCGCCGCGTTCGGTGAGACGAACCTCCACCAAGGGGCGTGCGCCGTCGGGCGCCTCGGCCAAGAGATCAGCAACGCCGGACGCGCTCACGTGGTCCAGCCGCACGGTGCGATCGCGCTGTAGCTCCCGCTCCTCGGTGGACACGAGCGCTTCGCCTACCAGCATCCTCAACGAGACAGTCGCCCCCGACGCCCCATCGGCGAACACAGGCTCGATCCAGTAGTCGTGCGCGCCGACGCTGCCCGGTAGCAAGGTGACCAGCGCCGCGATGCCGGCCGCGGCGAATCGCATACTCACGCTGCCCGCGCCGAGCAAGCACGGACCGGCTGCTCGACGCCCCGAAGTACCGTCATCGCGCGGAATACGCGCACTCGGATCGCGACCTCGGTCAGCTCGGTCTCTTCCTCGGCCGACAGCGCCCGCGCGAACTCGGCAAACGAGAGACCCTCGACGTGATGCAGTAGAAACGAGCGCCGCTGCTTGGAGGGCAGCCGCTCCAGCGCGGCATCGAGCGCCGACACCGTCTGCGGCGCCGCGAACACCCGTTCTGGGCACGCTGCCGCACACTCCACGTGGCCGACATCGATATCGTGCCACTCCTGACGTCGCTGGCGGGTCCGAATCGCATCGATGCGCGCGTGGATGGCGATCGAGTAGAGCCACGCCCGCACGGGCCGACTCGCGTCGTACGTATGCCGCGATGCGTGAACCTTCAGAAAGGTAGTCTGCAGGATGTCCTCGGCCTGCGTTCGATTCAACGTCACCCGCTGCAGGTACCGGCGGAGCTTCCCCGAGTGGCGTTGAAAGAGCTGCGCGAACGCGCGTTCATCGCCCGCGGCGTAGCGCGCCATCAGCGTCTCGTCGGGGCAGGGTTCATAGCAGGTGTCGGGCATCGTTCTCTCCGCAGCAATGACTCAAGAGAAGAGGGATGGGACACGGAGGCTCCCCTCCGCGCCCCATCCATGCCCAATCATTCGTAGTTGCAGTGACCCTCGCCGGTCCAATGGGGCACCGTGATCGCCTGCGCCACCACGAACGCTTCGAGATCCATCGAGGGCAAACCCGTCGCGGGCGGCTCATACGCGACGAGGGTACCGCCCGCCATCAGCGGCTCGCCGTCGATGCCAATCAGGTCGGTGAGATCCTGGCTCGCCAGATCATCCATGGTGATGTGGCGATCCTCGCCCGCCGCAGCGGCCCATGCCTCGAAGCGCAGGTTCGGCTCCTCGGCGGTGGCCGAGTCGAAGAACAAGTGATCCAGATGAATGGTGATCTCCCCGGTCGCGTTGCCACTCTCCGGGACCACGACACCGAGGGTGCCGTCTGCCTGCTCGCACGCGCTCGCCACCACGGCGCGCGGCAGCGCGATCTCGAACGTGTACTCGCCATGCGTGGGGTGCATCGCCGTACCCTCGATGTACAGCGACGCGCCCGCCGCGATCATACGCGCCTGGGCTGCGGCGTCGACGGGCCCCTGAGGGAAGGCCGAGGCGGTGGGGACGGCGAGCGTGTAGCCGATCGCGTAACGCTGGGCGGCGAGCATCTCCTCGGTGAACAACTCGGTGCGCCCGTTGTGCAGATCGACGATCATCACGTCACCCGCGATCTCGTCCTCACCGAGGACGACGTCGCCGATCGCCACCATCACGTGGTCGAACTCGATCGTCCAACCATCCGCGAACGCGATATCCCCCGCGGGATACCCGCCCTCGGCGGCTTCTTCGCCGCTGGCGTAGAATGTCAGCGAGCCCGTGGACGCGCTCTCACCGCATGAGGCGAGTCCCATCGCGACCCCGAGGGTCAGCAGTACCGTGTTCAGTCGAAGCATTTTCATGATGTCTCCTCTTTCTTTGAACCAATGGACACGTGAATGAACGTCGAGTGACCTCGACGAAGCTCGAATGCGCATCAAGGCGCGGGCTGCGGTGCAGCGGTGACGGTGGCCACATAGGCGCTCAGATCCCCGAGCCCGATCCGCAGCGCCAACGCGGCCTGGGTACCCTCGGTGATCGGCGCGACGCCATCGTCACCGGCGACCAGTCGCTCGAAGTGCACCGCATCGAAGGCCACCCCGAGATCGATGTCGAGGTGCAGCGTCACCCCGTCATCGATGTCCCCCGCCATCTCGATCCCCTCGACGAGCCGCTCGGTCTCGGCTTCCGGCAGCGGGATGCCTCCGGCGAAGCGGACCACCATCTCGCCCTGCGTCGCGGTGCCCTCCACCCAAAGCGGCAGGCCATGCAGGGCCGCGGCGCGCTCGTCGCCCGCGCCCACCACGCCGCCCAGGACCAGCGCGCCGCGATCCGTCGTCCCTGCGCGCCCCTCGAGCACCATCGACGACGGGCCTTCCCCGAGAACCAACACCTCACTCCCCACCCACGAGGCCAACACCGTCGTGTCCGACTCCCCGTGTCCACCGTGGGCAAAGGCATGAGGCGCGAGCACCAGCGCTTGCATGAACGCCACCGCGGGCGGCCTGTTCACGTCGCGTGTCCGCACCGCACTGACCAGCAGCGCGGCCTGCGTCACGTCGACCTCCCAGCCGGTGCGGGTCGCGCTCGCGAGATCGAGCATGCCGACTTCCAGGTTGGCGACGATCCGGCGGCCTGGCGTCCCGACGCAGCCATGGGCGGCGGCGAGAGCCAGGAACGTGGCAGTCGCAAGAAGGACTCGATTCATGGCAATACCTCAGGGGATGCAGGGGGAGACTCGGAAGGAAACGCGGGACCGTCCTCGAGCACGTCGAGGGCGGGATCATCGTGAGAAGGAAGCGCGGGAAGGTCGCTCGGCAGCGCTTCGGGAGCGCTCGTGTCGGGGGCCAGCACGTCTCCCGGCGGAGCCGGCGCGGCGTCGGGCCCGTGGTCCAGAGGGGCATACGAGTGCGACGCCTCCCCACCATGCACGTGCGGCGCGAGTTCAGGCGCCATCTCCGGCTCGCCGGCCTCGTCACTCCCATCATGCACGTGCCGGTGCAGATGCGGGTGGGCGTGCACGTGGAGATGGTCTGGCTCGGGCTCGGGCTCGACGTTTTCGCCGAACGGATCCGTCTCGTCGAACGCCACCGCGAGCTGCACCATGATCGAGAAGGGCGCGCCCATCGAGTAGTGGTTGTCGGCCAGACCCGACGCCGGCAGGTCGGTGTCCCAGCGAGCCTGGTAGTCGAAGACGCTCGAGGCCCAGCGCGCATCGAAGAGGTTGGTGATGTTCACCCCCAGCTGGAAGATGCTCCAGCCCAGATTCGCCGACGCGTCGGCCAAGACCACCGACTCCGACACCCCGCCCAGCGGCAGCGGGCGCTCGCCCAGCCAGCCCACCCCGATGGCGGCCCCCAGCTGAAAGCCTTGCCCCAGGATCTCGACGGGATGCGACACCGCAGCATCGAGGCGGCCCACCCAGCGCGGCACGTACGGCAGTCGAACGTCGGACACGAAGTCGACCCAGTCACTCGCCCCTTCGGCCAAGATGAATGCCTCGTTCCACGCGAAGCTCGCGGAGACATCGAGCCACTGCTGGTGCTTCACCCGCAGATACGCCTGGGCCCCGATGCGGCTCGAGCTCCCGATGAACACGTTGCGCCCCTGGGTGGGGGAGAACTGGAGATCACGACCCACGTACGTGTGAAAGGCCGCGACGCGCGCGTCTAGATCGAGATCCCCCTCGAGAACATCCAGCGTGAAGCCCGTCTCGGACGCGACCACTTCGGCAAACGGCGCGCGCTCACCTGCAGAGAGCGCGATGGCGTCCGAACTCCGGGTCCCCAAACCAAAGCTCGTGGTCCAACTCAGCTGACGCGCGGGGACATCACGGGTGTTGGGATCCCCATCATCCGGCGCGACGCCCTCGCGCCACAAGTGGGCGCGGATCGTCCCCCGCGGCTGGAGCGCGATGCCGAAAGCGTCCGTGGAGAACTCCGGCAGTCGCTCCCCCATCCGGTCCAGGTCGCTCAGCGCGCGCTCGGTCGCCGAGAGCGCGAACGCGTCGGCCCGCAGCGCGATGCGCGCATCCAGCTCGTCGATGAACGAGAGATCCAGGCCGACGTGCGCCCCGATGTGGGTCAGGTGAATCCCATCATCGAAGACCGCGCTGTGCGGCGCGCCATCGGTACGGCGGAGCCGGAGCATGCGGCTGTCGCCGTCGTGCCGCTGCACGATGATCCCCAGATCCATCACCTGCGCCCGATGAAACACGGTGAAGCTGCTGCGGTAGCGCCCGCGCACGCCCAGCATCCCCACCTGGTATTGCTCGTCCAGACCATCGCCGAGCGGGTCCACCAGAAAGCCGGTGAAGTTCTCCCGGATACGCAGCGAGCGATACCCACCGAAGACTACGACGCTCAGCTCGGAGCCGGGTGCGTTCAAGGTGAGCCCCGTGGAGACCAACCCTCGCGCGCTCGCTCCGCCCTGGTTGGGATCGGGGGTACAAAACCGTTGCTCGTCCAGACTGGGCCCACACCCATAGTTGCCCGCTGCGACGTCGCGCGCGCTGACCACACCGGCGCTGGAGAACTCCGCGAAGTGCCCCGCGGCGAGCACGTGAAGGGTGAGATCGCGTGAGAGCTCCAGCTCCAGGCGCCCCATGGCGCCCGCAGACAGCGAGGCCCGGTGGGTCCCGAAGCCCGCGCTGCGCCGCAAGTCCACGGCGAGGAACGTCCCTTCGCCCATGTGGTGCGGCGCGATCACCGCGAAGAGCCGCTGGCTATCGAACGACCCGGCGCTGATCCCGATGCGCACCCCGCGATCGACGACCCCGAGCTCGTGCTCGACGGTTCCCGCGACCGCGAAGTCCGACTGCTCCGGGGAGAAGGGACCGGGGGTGGCGCGCACCCGCCGCACCACCTCGGGCATCACGAAGTGGGTGTCGGCATAGCCGTGCCCATGCGCGTTCGATGGCTCGTTCATCGGAACACCATCGACGAGCACCTCGAGATCCTGTCCCTCGCCGGCATCGAAGCCGCGCAGGTACACCGAGCTCGCGTGGTAGCTGCCCGAGTGGTTCACCAGGAACACCGACGGCACCAACGTGAGCAGCTGCTCCGCGCTGGTCCGCGGCACCGCCCGCAGGAGCCCGGGATCGATCGAGAGCTCGGACGCCGACGAGGGCGCGATGTCGGGGATGGTGGCGTCGGCAACGCCCTCGACGGTCAGCTCGAAGTCATCCTCGAACGCCTCGTCCTCGTCGAAGTGCTCCTCGAGCGCCTCGTCGTGGCGGTGCTCCGCTTCTGGCTCCGCCTCTGGCTCCGCTTCTGCTTCCGCTTCCGGACGCACCTCTTCTTCCTGCGCTCGCGCCGAGCTCAGCAACGTCATCCCCGCGATCAGCGCGAGGGCTACCCAATGAAAGAGACTCAGAAGACCCCACTCGCCGGCCCCAGGCCGGACACGAGGAAGGGCGCACCCACAGAGGGATCACGCCGCGCAGCCGCCGAACGCCTCAAGATAGAAGGCGTCGAGCAGGCTCAACCGAGGAGCGCGCTGCCTGGTGGTCCGCGCGCGTTGGCCATCCCCCGATGGCCCACGCTCGCCTGCGATTCGTACATCGCGGGCGTCGTGATCGTCAGCAGGGTCCGCGCCGGAGGCAGCACCGCGAGCGGCGGCGTCGCCAGCACCGCCATCGCGCCGTGGCACAGCGAGAGGTCGCCCAGCTCGGGCAGGCTCCCATCCGAGATCGCCGCGCCTTCCGCGTCGGCCTCACCGCCGTGACAGACCAGCGCCCCGCCATCGTCGTGGCAGTGGCCGGTGTCCCCGGTCGCATGGACCAGCGCGTGCTCGAGCGGGACCAGGACGATCGCCGCCAGCCAGATCCCCGCCAGCACCAGCGCAAGCGCCTCGGGACCCTCACCGAGTGCCCGCCTCATCGAAAAGGCTCGAGTAGAAACGCGCATGGAAGCGGAAGCCCGAGAGCTTGCGCCATGCTTCGCCGGCTGTCTGCCCCGCGTTTCAGGCTGATGCCCTAGCGCGGCGAAAAGGCCACACAAAGAGGTTCTCGGTCCGACCTCTCGCGCTTCGTCTTTACGGCGCCCGGCGATCGGTGGTACACGGGTGCCGCGCCTCGGTTTCCCCGAGGGCAGTGTGGATGCCGGCAGCTCGGGCCCTAGTGGGTCACGACCCCGGCGGAGGATCGCATGACGAATCCGCAGATGGTGATGTACGAGGAGGAGTTCAACCAGATCCAGACGATCGTGACTCGCCTGGTTACTGAAGCGAACGCCCGGGTGGTGTTCATCATCGACAAGAACGGTCAGCTCATCGCCGCCGCCGGCGAGACCGATCAGCTCGATACGACGTCCCTGGCCTCACTCACTGCCGGCAACATCGCGGCGACGGGTGGGATGGCGAAGCTCCTTCGGGAGAACGAGTTCACCACCCAGTTCCATGAGGGTGAGCGCGCCAACATCCACATTCAGCTGGTGGGCAACCGGGTGATCCTGGTGGTGATCTTCGACTCGAAGAAGACCGCGCTGGGTCTGGTCCGCCTCCGGGTGAAGAAGGCCAGCGAAGAGCTGAACGTGATCTTCGAGAGCCTGCTCCGAAAGGTGCAGGACCCGACCCGCGAGACGCCGTTCGCGGAGATCACCGACGACGACATCGACAATCTCTTCAACGACTGATCTGCGCGAGCGCAGGAGCAACCAGCCCCGATGTCGTTCATCAACTACCTGTCCCGCGAGATCAACTGCAAGATCGTCTACTACGGTCCTGGCTTGTGCGGGAAGACGACGAACCTCCAGTACATCTACAACAAGACGAATCCAGACGCGAAAGGCAAGATGATCAGCCTCGCGACGGAGACGGAGCGGACGCTCTTCTTCGACTTCCTGCCGCTGGCGCTCGGTGAGATCCGCGGGTTCAAGACCCGCTTCCATCTCTACACCGTCCCCGGTCAGGTCTTCTACGACGCGAGCCGCAAGCTTATCCTCAAGGGCGTCGACGGCGTGGTCTTCGTGGCCGACAGCCAAATCGCCCGCATGGAGGCGAACATCGAGTCGATGGACAACCTCCGGACCAACCTCGCGGAGCAGGGCTACTCGCTCGATAAGCTCCCGTACGTCATCCAGTACAACAAGCGCGACATGCCCGCGGTGGCTCCGATGGACGAGCTCCGCACGGTGCTGAACCCCCAGGGCGTCCCCGACTTCGAGGGCGTCGCCTCCACCGGCATCGGCGTCTTCGAGACCCTGAAGCAGGTCGCCAAGCTCGTCCTCACCGAGCTCAAGAAGTCTGGCGGCTGAAGCCACCGCGCGCCGATGCGTCGCTTCCTGATCCTGCTCGCGCTCCTCGGCTGCGCCGATCCCGCGCCTGCGATCCCGCCACCACCGCCGATCACGCCGGTCGTCACCGCGCCGCCCGCAGCGCCCACATCGCTGTGCAGCAGCGACGCGGACTGCCGCCTCGAGACGGTCGATAACTGCGGCTGCATCGTGGTCCTCAGCAGCAGCCCGCCGGGCCCCGGTTGCTCGCACCCGTGCTTCGCCTACCCGTGCATGAACCGCGCGCCGGTCTGCAACACCACCACGAGCACCTGCGAAGTCCGACCCATCCCGCCCGAAGGCCCGCCCCCGAGCTGACCCGCGCTATCCTCCGCCGATGACGCAGGAGGGGTCCTATCGAGCCGCGGAGTCCCGGCCGACCGAGATGCACTGCGGGCAGCCGATGGTGCAGCTCAACGAATACCGTGGGTGCACGGCGTGCAACGAGCTCTTCGCGATCGAGAAGGGCGAGCTGCGGGTGCTGGATCGACCGCGTGGGACCACCGTGCGCTGGCGGGATGCGAAGGACGTGACGCTCGTCCAGTACGCCTGGCGCACCCAGCTGCCCATCCCGGCTCTCTTCATGATGTTCGTTGGCGCCCCCCCTTGTTCTGTGGGGCGGCGGGGTATCCGCGGCGGCGATCAGGTCGCTGGCCACCGCCGAGCAGCACCGCCAACTGCTCGAAGCCCTCCTCATCGCGACCCACCCCGTCCCCATCCATCCAAGATGATCGATGCCATAGGTACTCAGTGCCATTGCTGGAGGCGAAGCAGATATCCATACATTGACGAACGACGAAATACTCGCCTAGCCTCGCGCTCCATGAAGCGCCTCCCGACGCTCGACTGCGCCCGCGCTCCGGCAACCACGACGACGAACATTCGCGCCCACGCGCCGCTGCTCCGCGCGCTCGCGGACGAAGCGCGGCTCGAGATCCTCGCGCGGCTCGCCGCCGCCGACGGCCCGGTGTGCGTCTGCGATCTCACCCCGGGCTTGGGCCTCGCACAGCCCACCGTCTCGCATCACTTGAAGGTGCTCCGTGACGCGGGCGTCGTGCGCTCCGAGCGACGCGGCACCTGGATCCACTACGCGCTCGAAGGCTCCGTGCTCGGCGCGCTGGGCGCCCTCATCGCCGACCTCGCGCCCGCTCGCATCAGCAGTGAAGCGAGCGCACCGAGGAAGAAGGCCTCGTGACTGCCACACGCTCGCGCCGAGCATGCGGCGAGGCGGTCGGCACCGCGCTCTTGCTCGCGACCGTCGTCGGATCCGGCATCCAGGCCGAACAGCTCTCGCAAGGCAACGTCGCGCTCGCGCTGCTGGTGAACGCCATCGCGACCGGGGCCGCGCTCGTCGCGCTCATCCTAGCGCTGGGCCCCATCTCGGGCGCGCACCTCAACCCGGTGGTCACCCTCGTGCTCGCGTGGCGAAAGGATCTGCCGCGCGCCGATGTGCCCTCCTACCTGATCGCGCAGTTCGTCGGCGCGATCGTCGGTGTCGTCATCGCGCACCTGATGTTCGACCTCGCCCCGATCGCGGCGTCCGAGCACGTGCGCGAGGGCGCGTCGCAAGCCGGCAGCGAAATCGTCGCGACGTTCGGGCTCGTGCTCGTCATCCTGCTCACGGCGCATCGCCGGGATACCTCGGTGGCCTACGCCGTGGGCGCGTACATCACCGCCGCGTACTGGTTCACCGCATCGACGTCGTTCGCGAACCCCGCGGTCACCGTGGCGAGAGCCTTCACACCCACGTTCTCTGGGATCCGCCCCTCGGATGTTCCGGTGTTCCTAGTCGCGCAGCTGGTAGGCGCCGCACTCGCTGCGCTGGCCGTCGCCGGGCTCGATGGTCCCCGCCAGCCCGAGGGGGCGACCGAATGAAGACGTATCTGTTTGCCTGCGTGCACAACGCGGGGCGCTCGCAGATGGCGGCGGCCTGGCTGGAGCGCCTCGCGGATCCGAGCCAAGCACGCGCCATCTCCGCGGGCACGGAGCCCGGCGCGCGGGTGCATCCCGAGGTCGCGCTCGCGATGCGCGAGGTCGGCATCGAGCTCGAAACGCCAACGCCGCACCGGCTCACCGACGAGCTCACCTCCAGCGCGACGATGCTGATCACGATGGGCTGCGGCGAGGCCTGCCCCGTCGTGCCCGGGGTGCGTCGCGACGACTGGCCGCTGCCCGATCCCAAAGGCCAGCCGCTCGACGTGGTGCGCCAGATCCGTGACGACGTGCGAGCGCGCGTCGAGCAGCTGATCGCGGACGAGAGCCTCACCCTGCTCGAGGTCACGGCGCCCCAGCGTGGGTGCGAACTCCCCGGCCACGATGTGTTCCCCGCGCTGGATGAGCGCTTCTTCGCGCTACCCGACGTCGCCAGCCTGGTCCCCGCAACCGGTGCCGCCCATCGACCGCGCATCTTGCTGCTGCATGGCTCGCTCAGAGAGCGCTCGTACAGCCGCCTCCTCGCGTGGGAGGCCGCGCGTCTGTTGGAGCGCCTGGGCTGCGACACGCTGCTCTTCGATCCCCGCGGCCTTCCGCTCCCCGACGCTGCAACGGTGAGCGACCCCAAGGTCCAAGAGCTGCGCGCGCTCTCGCGCTGGTCCGAAGGCCAGGTGTGGGTGAGCCCCGAGCGCCACGGCGCGATGACCGGGATCATGAAGTGCCAGATCGACTGGATCCCGCTCGCCATCGGCGCGGTGCGTCCCACCCAGGGACGCACCCTCGCGGTGATGCAGGTGAGCGGAGGCTCGCAGTCGTTCAACGCAGTGAACCAGCTCCGGGTGCTGGGCCGCTGGATGCGGATGATCACCATCCCCAACCAGTCCTCGGTCCCCAAGGCCTTCGAGCAATTCGACGACGACGGCCGCATGTTGCCCTCCCCCCTCTACGAGCGCGTGGTCGACGTGATGGAAGAGCTGGTGAAGTTCACGCTGATGACCCGCGACCGCTCGGACGACCTCACGAGCCGCTACAGCGAGCGCCGCGAGGCCGCTCTGAAGGCCGAGAGCGCAGCGACGAAACTCGCTACCAAAGCCCTCGAAGGCACCTGAGCACCAGCCCGCTGCGCACCAAGGAGAGGAACGAATGGCCGACGAAGTGACCAATCTGAACATCTTTCAGGACGACGGGGACGAGTACTGCCTCACCTTGAACGACACCGATGACGCGACCTACGCGTTCTTCGAGGAACGCGGGCTCCAGAGCGGCGGCTATACGTGGCTCGCGATTGTGAAGGCGTTGCTCGCGCTCCGAATGCCGGAGGTCGTCGAGCAACTGCGTCTGATCGATGCCGAGGCCGACAACATGTACGCCTATTCGATGGACCGCGCGGCGTTGGAGCGCATCGCCGACCTGATTCGCGAGGCGTGTAGCGATCGCGCGCTCCTGACCGCCGCGATGGATCACGCGGGCGACGAGCTCGAGTAGTTCGTCGGACGGTCCGCCG
>Ga0105047_10002127_pt1 | contig 35460 bp, 36 predicted proteins | sample MAT04_FD_78384 | JGI IMG/M metagenome (GOLD analysis project Ga0105047, IMG submission 78384) | Freshwater microbial communities from Lake Fryxell liftoff mats and glacier meltwater in Antarctica - MAT-04 (megahit assembly) | ecosystem: Environmental > Aquatic > Freshwater > Ice > Liftoff... | reverse complement strand
TAGTCACACCCCGTCACCGTGCTGACCGCCAGCTCAACCATGCGCTGCAAGGTGTGCAGGGGGTCGGTTTCGGCCTGCAGAGTGCGCGCCACATGGGCCATCGCATCCGCGAAGTCCGGAACAGGCGCGTCGACCATGCCCCGGACGATACAACCGCCAGCGGGTCACCGAACTCGGTTTGCCACGCGATGTCGCGTCTGCGTCCACCCCCAGCCCTCGCGTGCGACGGCTCCGGGTCCCGGACCAGGTGTCGGCCATCATCGCACCGCCCGGGGTACCGCAGTCGTGGTACCTCCAGGTGAGTCCCACTCGACGACGACGACTCGGGGTCGGGTTCGCGACAGTCGTCCTACGACACCGTACGATGCGAAGGACGACCATGATCGAGCTGCGGGACCTCACCAAACGCTACGGCGACACAGTCGCCGTCGACGCCATCAGCGCCTCCATCCGCCCGGGTGTGGTGACCGGGTTCCTCGGCCCGAACGGGGCCGGCAAGTCCACGACGATGCGTGCCATCGTCGGCCTGGACCGGCCGACGTCCGGCGTCGCCCTGGTCAACGGTCGGCCCTACGTCACGGCGCCTGCACCCCTGGCGGAGGTCGGGGCGCTGTTGGACGCCAAGAGTGTCGACAAGGGCCGGACAGCGCGCAATCACCTGCTCGCCCTCGGGGCGACGGTCGGCATCGGGCCGCGCCGCGTCGACGAGGTGCTGGGCACCGTCGGGCTGAGCGACGTTGCGGGCAAGGCCGCCGGGACATTCTCCCTGGGTATGGGACAGCGGCTGGGCATCGCGGCCGCGCTGCTCGCTGACCCCGGCGTGCTGATCCTCGACGAGCCGGTCAACGGCCTTGACCTGGACGGGATCCAGTGGATCCGCGCACTGCTCGCCGAGCTTGCCGCCGAGGGGCGCACGGTTCTGCTGTCCTCGCACCTGATGAGCGAGATGGAGCTGGTCGCCGAGCACCTGCTGGTCATCGGCCAGGGCCGCATCCTCGCGGACACCTCGATCGACGCGTTCATCGCGATGTCCTCGCCCGGTGTCGTCGTCGTGACCTCCCCCGACGCGGGTGCGCTGGCGTCGTTGCTCACCGGGCACGACGTCACCCTGACCGCGCCGCAGGCGGGCCGGCTCGAGGTCCGCGGCATGACGGCCGACGTCATCGGCGACCTCGCAGCCCAGCACGGCGTCCGGCTGCACGGGCTCGTCGCGATCACCACCTCGCTGGAGACGGCATACCTCGAGCTCACGCGCGAGAGCGTCGTCTACACAGGCACCGTCCAGCACCACGCCCACTCGCCCGCCACCGACCCCTCCAGGAGTGCTGCCTGATGACCGCCACCACGCTCGTCGAACCCCTCGCCAGCGTCGGGGCGGCCTCTCGCCCGAGCCACGCCACCATCGTCCGGCGCCAGACCCTGGGCACCGCGATCCGCTCGGAGTGGGTCAAGCTCCGGACCCTGCGGTCCACCTGGATCGGCCTGGGCTCGACCCTCCTGATCCTGGTCGGGTTCGGGGCGATCGCCGCCGCCGTGTCCACCGGGTCGGTCGCGACGCCCGACGGCGGAGGCGGTGGCGGTGGCGGCGGGCCGTTCGGCGGCTCGGACCCGGTCTCCACGGTCCTCATGGGCGCCAACTTCGCGGTCCTGCTCATCGGGATCCTGGGCGCCTTGGCCGGCGCGCGTGAGTACGGCTCCCGGATGATCACAGCGACGGTCGCGGCCGTGCCTCGACGCTGGCAGGTGGTGATCGCCAAGGCCACGGTCTTCACCGGGGTGGCGCTCGCCGCGTCGGTGATCGGGATCCTGGGCGCGTTCACCGTCGGGATGAGCGTCCTGTCTGGCGCCGACGCCGCCACCGTTGCCCTGACCGACGACGGCGTCTTGCGCCAGGTTCTGGGCATGGCTGGGTACATCACGGCGGTCGGCCTCATCGGCATGGGGCTGGGGATCCTGCTGCGCAGCGTCGCCGGCTCCATCGGCGCTGTGGTAGCCGCCTTCATGGTCCTGCCTCCCCTGGCCGCCGCCCTCCTGCCCGACAGCTGGGACCCGATCCTGCAGTACCTGCCCAGCTCGGCGGCGTCGGCCTTCACCACCGTCCTACCGGCCGGGACCGAGGTCCTCGGCGCGGGGGCCGGAGCAGTCGTTCTCGCCGCCTGGGTTCTCGCGGCACTGGGCGCCGCCGTCGTGTCCATCACCCACCAAGACGTGTGACCGCGGCACCGTCCGTAGGGTTGGTGCCATGAGCCTCGGGCGATCCATCGTCGAGCCGCTCCGACGCCGCCCGCCGGTCGCCGACGCCGTGATCGGGCTCGCACTCGGCACCGCCTTCGTGGCGATCCCGATCCTCGCGGGTGCGCGCCTGCGTCACAGCGAAGGCATGGACCTCGAGATCACCGGGGCGGACATCACCCTGACCGTGGTCAGCGCGCTGGCCCTGACGCAGATGCGACGTCACCCCCTGGCCGTCCTGATCGTGACGTCGGCGGCGACCCTGGTGTCGATGGCCGGCGGATGGCAGGTCAACCTGGCCCAGCTGAGCGTCACTTTCGCGATGTTCGGCTACGCGCTGAACCGGCCGCGCAAGCAGGCCTTGACCGTCGCGGCGGTGACATCGGTGCTGCTCGGGGCCGCCTCGATCCTCCTAGCGGGCCTGTGGCGCGGCGAGTGGGGACGGCAGGACGTCGTCCTGTGGCTGTGGACGGCGACCGCCATCGCGATCGCCGGCCAGAGCAAGCGCGCCGCGATGACCGCGCTGGAGGACCGCGCCCGCCGTGCGGAGGAGTCCCGCGAGGAGACCGCACGACGCCGCGTCGCCGAGGACAGGGTGCGGATCGCGCGCGAGCTGCACGACGTCATCGCCCACCACGTGGCCGTGATCAGCGTCCAGTCCGGGGTGGCCGAGCATCTGGTGGAGCGAGACCCCGAGGCGGCCCGCTCGGCGCTGCATCACGTGCGCGCCGCGGCCCGATCCGTCTTGACCGAGCTGCAGTCGGTGCTCGGAGTCCTGCGCCAGGACGAGACAGCGCTGCCCACCGCGCCCACCCCCGGCCTGGTGGGGCTCGACGGGCTCGTCGCGTCGTTCCGCGCCATGGGCGCAACCGTCGAGGTACAGGTCCCGGCGCCCCTGCCGGTGATGTCCCCCGCTGCGGAGATCACCGCCTTCCGGCTCGTGCAGGAGGCCCTGACGAACGTCCAGAAGCACGCTAGCGGCGCATCCGCCGCTGTGCGTCTCCAGACGCAGGGAGCGGTCGCCGTCATCGAGGTGGCCAACGCCCGCCCGCCCCATCCCCTAGCCACGCCGCACGGAGCCGCGCCCGGACCGCATGACACTCCCACCGGCTCCGGCCTGGGACTGGTCGGCATGCGCGAACGAGTGCTGGCTGCTGGCGGCTCGTTGGAGACGGGCCCCACCACGGACGGCGGCTTCCGTGTCGCCGCCCGACTGCCCCTGGCCCAGGAGGACCGATGACCATCCGCGTGCTGATCGCCGACGACCAGGCACTCATTCGCGCAGGCTTCCGGGTGCTCGTCGACGGCGCCGACGACCTCGTCGTCGTCGCTGAGGCCTCCGACGGTGCGCAGGCGGTGGCGCTCGCCAAGAGCGAACGGGCCGACGTCGTGCTCATGGACATCCGCATGCCCGGGCTCGACGGGCTCGAGGCCACCCGCCGGATCAGCGCCGACGACGACCTCGCCGGCGTCAAGGTGCTGGTCCTGACCACGTTCGAGCTGGATGAGTACGTGTACCTCGCGCTGCGTGCCGGCGCGAGCGGCTTCCTCGGCAAGAGCGTCGACCCGGAGGACCTGCTCGACGCGATTCGGCTCGTCGCGGCCGGCGAAGCCCTCTTGTCGCCCGCCGCCACACGGTCGCTGATCGTGACCTTCCTCGCTCAGCCGTCCCGGGTCGCGACCGCGGGCTCTCCCGCCCAGCTCGAGCGGCTCACCGAGCGAGAGCGCGAGATCGTCGCGCTCGTCGCCCGTGGCCTGACCAACGACGAGATCGCCGAGCGGCTGTTCATCTCGCCGATGACCGTCAAGACCCACGTCAACCGGTCCATGACCAAGCTCGACCTGCGTGACCGCGCGCAGCTGGTGGTCGCCGCCTACCAGTCCGGCCTGGTGCGGATCGGCCCGACCGAGGGCTGACTCGACCGTCCCGGCCCAGGCGCCGGACGCTCATTTGCGCATCAGGTGCGCCCTGCCCGGCTCCTCCTGCCGACCTGCCCGACCGCCGGCCAACGTCCGGCTCACCGAGCGCCTCCCTGCCAGGGGCAGAGACCCACCCGCGGCAAGCGACCGCACGCCGCCGGTCCTGCGCCCGAGACCGACCCCCGTGCGGACGACACCCTCGTGGTGCACCGTCTGGATCGGATCGGGGATGGCGAGAGATGGCCATCGAGACGATCAACGAGCTGCAGGAGCGCGGTGTCGTCGAACGCCTGATCGAACCGGACATCGGTGCTGGACGGCTGCACCATCGCGGGCTCGTAGGGGTCGAGGGCGACCCGCCCGGACTCGATCTGCGCGCGGATGTCGCAGTCGGAGGGCAGCACCGGCTCACGTTGGCGCGGCCGTCCCGTTGCGCAGCGGAGTGTTAGTCACTAACCTCTGGCTCATGACGACCCGAGCCGAGCGCACGACGGCACTGCTGCAGAGCACCGCGTTGCGGCTCTTCCTCGAGCGCGGCTACGACGAGACGACGGTCGCCGAGATCGCCGAGGCCGCCGGTGTCTCGCACATGACATTCTTCCGGCACTTCCCGACCAAGGAGTCCGTCGTCGTCGGCGACCCGTACGACCCGATGATCGCCGAGTCCGTCCGGCGGCAGCCGGCCGACCTACCCGCCTTCGAACGGGTCCGGCGCGGCCTGCTCGCCGCGTGGAGCCAGATGCCCGAGATGGCGATGGGTGAGACGCGCGACCGGATCCGGCTCGCCGTCCGCCATCCTGGGCTGCGGGCCGCGACCCAGGAGGGCACCCGGGCCACCGAGGAGATCATCGTGGGCGCCCTCGAGGACACCGGTGTGCCGCGGTTCGACGCGATCGTCGCGACCGGCGCCTGCCTCGGCGCGATCATGGCGGCGCTCGTCGACTGGGGCCTCGAACCCGACGCCGGACAGCTCGGCCCGCGCTTGGTCGCCGCCCTCGACGCCCTGCCGCACGAACCGGCCCTGCCGCACGAGCCGCCCGCGCGGCTCTAGCCGGCGCTCGCGCGACCGACCCACGCGAACCACCCCGCCACACCGTCAGGAGTCACCATGGCCGACATGATCCAGCTCGCAGCCGCGAGCACCCGGACCGCGACCCTCGAAGCCCGCGGCCTGAGCCGCGCGTTCGGGAAGACCACGGCCGTCGACGGTGTCGACATCCAGATCGTCCCGGGCGAGATCCATGCCCTGGTGGGGCTGAACGGCGCGGGCAAGACGACGCTCATGCGCCTGCTGCTCGGGATGGTTCACGCCGACGCGGGCACCGCCGTCGTGCACGGCCACGAGGTGGCCACCTGCACCCCGGACGACTGGGCGCGCGTCGGGCACCTGATCGAGGCGCCGTTCGCGTACCCCGAGCTGACCGTCACCGAGAACATCGTCGCCGCCGCCCGCCTGCACCTGCTCGGCCGCGCGGACGCCGAGCTTGCCGCCCGGCAGGCGGTGACCGCCCTCGCACTCACGCAGTGGGCCGGTCGCCGCGCCCGGGTGCTCTCGCTCGGCAACCGCCAGCGCCTCGGCCTCGCCTGCGCGCTCGTGCACCGCCCGAGCGTGCTGGTGCTCGACGAACCGACCAACGGCCTCGACCCGCGCGGCGTCCTGGTCGTGCGGAAGGCGCTCCGTGACGCGGCCGAGCGCGACGCCGCCGTCCTGGTCTCCAGCCACCACCTCGATGAGGTCGCGCGGATCGCGCACCGGATCACGGTCATGCACCGCGGCGTCGTCATCGGCCACCTCGACCCCGGTGGGGTCGACGTCGAGCGCCGCTTCTTCGACATGGTCTACGCCGCCGAGCCCGAGCTCCCAGAAGGAGTGCAGTGATGCGTACCGCCCTCGCCGTCGAGCTGCTCAAGATGCGGCGCTCCCCCGTGGTCGCGGTGGCGACCGCGACCCTGTCGCTGCTGATGCCCGCTCTGGCCGCCGGTTTCATGGCGGCCTACACCGCCGGCGGCGACAGCCTGATGACCGCGAAGGTGTCCACGCTGGTCACCGGGTCCGCCTGGTCGGACTACCTCGGCCTGATGGGCCAGCTGCTCTCGGTCGGCGTACTGCTCAGCGTCGGCGTCGTGGTGTGCTGGGTGTTCGGCCGGGAGTACTCGGACGGCACCATCGGCTCGCTGTTCGCGCTTCCCGTCAGTCGCGCCCGGATCGCCTGGGCCAAGGGCCTGCTGGTTCTCGGCTGGGGACTGGCCGCCTCCGTGCTGGCCGCGATCGTCGCCGTGCCGATCGGCCTGACGCTCGGGCTCGACGGTCCGGCCGGGCTCGGCGACATCGCGCGGGCGGTGGCCATGGCGGTGTCGGTCGCCGTGCTCACCACGCTGCTCGCCCTGCCGCTCGCCCTGGTCGCCAGCGCCGGTCGCGGCTACCTGCCTGGCGTCGGGGTGCTGCTCGGGATCGTGGCGCTCACCCAGATCGTCACCTTGCTCGGGGCCGGCGCGTGGTTCCCGTGGGCCGCGCCGGGCCTGTGGTCCGGGATGGGCGGACCCGAGCTCGCGTCGAGCGTCACCGCGGTGCAGCTCGCGCTCCCGGTCGGCGTCGGGGCACTCGGCCTCTGGGCGACCGCGGCGTGGTGGAAGCGGGCCGAGGTCGTCTGACCCGCGCATCGAGAAGGGCACCAAGGACGCGACCGGCGTCGTGGTGGCGGACGGCACCTGGCAGCGGGTGTCCGGGCCGGCAGGCCCCTGATCATGAAGTTGTCCTGAGCGACAGCGCAAGGTCGCCCTGGACGACCATGGACTCCGGCGAGCCTCCGCTGAAGCCGGCACACGAGACGACTGGTCCGGCAGCGGTCAGCCATCGGTCGACAACTCGATCGTCGCGCACCTTGGCGAAGCGCACTCGAGGCGGCGTCGGCGTCGAATCGGCTACAGGTGCGGGTGATCCGTGCGGTGGAGCCGCGGGTCCGTCACGGGCAGGTCGCGGGACCTCGAGGGGACACCGGGAGAGCGGCTCTCGGTGGCGTACCGCCGGAGCAGGCGCCGCTCGAGCTCGCGCTCGTTCTGCCGGTGGATCTTCAGGTACAGCTCGGGGTGCACGGGGTTCTCCTGCACATCATCGGGTCGTGGCGGGTAGCCACAGAGCACCCGGGCGGGAGGGTCACCCCCGCGCGGATGATGGAACAGCTCAACCTGATCCACACCCCCAGCATTCCACCGACGGGCGGACATCTCAGGGGCTTCGAGGCCAACACCGGGTGACTTCTGGAGGTTTCACAGCCGTGCCCAACGCTGGTCCTGCGTGGGGTTGCGCCACCCCCGGGCTGCACCACGGCATGGCGACCACCCGTCGAACACCGCCTCGAGGCGCGCCTCGAGGTCGCCGTAGCCGAACTCGCGCAGGTCAAGGTCCGTGGCGAGCTGCTCGCCCGGGTGGTGGGACGTGGCCGCCATCGCCGACACCCGGGCATGGCCTGCTCGCCGGGCCTGCATCGGCAAGCAAGCGGTGAGCCGGCTCGCGTGGCTCACCTTGCTGGCGGCCCTCGGGTAGGTGCTGGCGCGCGCCATCCGCCGCCGCAGTGGATAAGGTCGCGCGGTGCACCCCACCGACACCACGGCGCTCACCCGACGCGGCCTGCGGCTGGCCCAGACGACGATCGCCTGGAACGTCGTCGAGGGGGCAGTCGCGATCACGGCTGGACTGGCAGCGGGCCTGATCTCGGTGATCGGCTTCGGCCTGGACTCGGGCATCGAATCCGTCTCCGCCGTGCTCGTCGCCCTGAGGTTGTCCGCACGGCTGCGCCACGGCGACGCCGACGAGGCACGCGAGCGCCGAGCGCTGCGCGGGGTGGCGCTGACGTTCTTCGCACTCGCGGCGTGGATCACTGCGGCCGGTATCCGGACCCTCGCGCTCGGAGAGCAGCCGGAGTCCTCCCCCCTTGCCGTCGTCCTGCTGACCGTGTCGCTGATCGTCATGCCCCTGCTCGCAAGGGCCAAGACCACCGTCGGGCGCGCACTGGCGGACCCCTTGATCCTGGCCGACGCGGCCGAGACCCGGATGTGCGCCTGGCTGTCTGGGTCGACCCTGATCGCGCTCGTCGGGTTCCGGCTCACGGGCGCCGCCTGGCTGGATGTGGCGGGTGGGCTCGTCATCGCTGTGTTCGCGGTGCGCGAAGGCCTGGAGGCCTGGGCAGGCGAGCTCGTCGAGGACGACGACGACGACTGAGCTGGCCGCGGGCGGAGCACTCGGGGCGGACGACCCGCGACCGGACGTCGTCGTCACTCCCACGGGCAGGTGACCCATCCGCCGACCGGTCGGCTCCGAACTCTGGTCGACAGACTGACGACGAGGAGCTCCCATGGGAAGGGTCGGACACGGCAGCCGAGCGACCTGCCCGGGCGCAACAGTCGGGGTCCGGCCCGTTCCCGACCTCCGCCCGGGGGGCGCCGTGCCGTGCCGGAGGGCCGCCGCTGGTCGGGACGATCGACGCCGCGTGCCGCACACTGGCCTCGTGCGAGATCCGGACGGCGAAGGCGATGGTGGGCAGGCGACGTCTGCCTGGCGCCGGGAGCGCGCCGGTGTGGCGCTGCCCCCGGTCGTGGCCGAACCGTCGACCCGCGAGCGAACCCCTGAAGACCTGATGGGAGCGGTGGCCGATGGCGACCCGCTCGCCTTCGCTGCTCTCTACGACCGCATGGCGCCGGCGGTGCACGGCACAGCCCGCGCCGTCCTGCACGATCCCGACCATGCCGCCGAGGTCACCCAGGAGGTCATGCTCGAGGCCTGGCGCACCGCGGCGCGGTACGACGCGGACCAGGGCACGGTCCGGACCTGGCTGGTGATGCTCGCCCACCGTCGGGCCGTCGACCGGGTGCGGTCGGTTCAGTCCCAGCGCGACCGCGACCAGCGGGTACTCGACGGCGAGCACCACAGCCCGTTCGACCCGGTGTCCGAGGAGGTCGAGGAGGCGATGGAGCGGCGGCGCGTCCGTCAGTGCCTCGACTCCCTGACCCAGACCCAGCGGGACGCCGTCATGCTGGCCTACTACGGCGGGCGGAGCTACCGCGAGGTCGCCGAGCAGCTCGTCGCCCCGCTGCCCACGATCAAGAGCCGGATCCGCGACGGGCTGACGCGCCTGCGCGACTGCCTCGGGACCGGCTCATGAGCACCGGCCGCGAGGACGAGGGGGTGCGCGAGCTGCTGGCTGCCTACGCGCTCGATGCGGTGGACGACGTCGAACGCCGAGCCGTCGAACGCCTCGTGGCCCAGGATGCGAGCGCCGCGCGGGAGCTCGCTTCGCTGCGGGAGGTCACGGCCCTGCTTGGCGTCGCTGTCTCGAGCCCTCCGCCCGGGTCGGTGCGGTCCGCGGTGCTGGCTGGGGTGGCGACGACGCCACAGGTCGCTGGAGACGGCGCTCGTGCGACGACACCCGGCCCGGCCCGCGCTCGAGAACGCTCCGTTCCCCGGGGACTGGGTGCGCCGTCGCGGCTCACCCGTCTCGCCGTCGGCATCGCTGCCGCTGCAGCCGTCGCGGTGGCCGTGCCGAGTGTCGTGGCGTGGCGGGAGCACGGGCGCGCCGTCCAGGCCGAGGCCCGGGCCCAGCTCATCGGTGACCTCCTGGCCGAGCCGGGTGCGCAGGTGCTGCGCGGCGAGGTGACCGGGGGCGGTGCGGGCGTCGCGATCCTTGGCGCCGAGCATGCGGTGCTCCTTGCCGACGGGCTGGGCGACGTCGCAGACGGCAGGACCTACCAGCTCTGGGCCATGCGCGATGGCGTCCCGGTGCCCTCCGGTCTGCTCGCGGTCACCGACGGACGCGTCGAGGCACTCGCCGAGGACTACCGGTCCGGTGACGGCCTTGCCGTCTCGGTGGAACCGGCTGGCGGGTCGGACCAGCCCACGACCGACCCTGTCCTGGTGCTGCTACCCGGCTGAGTCCCGCGCGTTTCTGCTGGTCGGGACCACGAGGGCGGCGTCGGCGGCATCCGGACACGCCAGGTGCCCCTGGTCGGTGTCGCGCCGCGAGCCTGCGCCGTCGTGAGCCAGTGTGAGATCTGACCCATCCGGCACCGCATGCGCTCCGAACTACCCGTGTCAGCAGCATCCGCCATGAGGGCGCGGCACGAGTCCCGCCCGGAACCGGAGTAACCATGCGCACATCACGCAAGCTCGTCACCGTAGCGTTCGGCGCCGCCGTCCTCCTTCCACTCGGTGTCTCTTCAGCCTTCGCGGCCGACGGAGACGCGAACGCCAACCTGGCGCCCGTGGCGCTGAACGGTGTCCAGGGCAGCGGCACGGCGATGGTCAGGGTCCAGGGCACGACGATCACCGTCACCATGGCGGCCAGCGGGCTTCTCCCCGACTCCCCGCACGCCGCACACATCCACTTCGCGGCCGAGGCCCGGCACGAGTGCCCCGCGGCCGCGGACGACATGAGCGGCGACGGCACGCTCAACACCTCCGAGGGCGGCCCCGCCTACGGCGGGATCGTCGTGTCCCTGACCAAGACCGGCGACACGAGCCCGGACAGCGGCCTCGCGGTCGACCGGTTCGACACCGCCCCCGGCGGCCAGATCTCCTACGAGCGCGGCAGCATCGAGGTCGCGCCCGAGGTCGCCCAGGCGATCGTCGACGGCAAGTCCGTCGTCGTCATCCACGGCGTCGACCACAACGAGAACGGCATGTATGACGGGGACGTCATGTCGGACCTCGACCCCGCGCTCCCGACTGAGGCGACCGACCCGGCCCTGTGCGGTGTGCTGGCTGCTGCTCCCGTCGGCGGTGTTGCGACCGGTGCAGGCGGCGCTGCGCCGATCGGCGCCGACGCCGGCCTGCTGGTCGCCGGTGGCGCACTGGTCCTGGCCGCGGCTGGGACGGGCGCCTTCGCTGCGCGTCGCATGAGCACCAGGGTCTGATGTCCGTCACCGCCCGCAATGACGGCCGCCGTCGCCTCCTCGCGACGGCGGCCGTCGTGCTGGCCTGCCTCGGTGCCGTGGCCCTCGTCGTCGGACTGCGCGGACAGGCCGGCCCACCCATGCCCCCCGGGGAGGCGGCAGAGATCAGCTCCGCAGAGCCGAAGCGTTCACGGGAGCCAGAGCCGGCAAGGGATGCGGGGTCCACGGCGGTAGCACCGTCCCCCGCCCCGCAGCAACCATCGGCCGACTTCGGTCCGATCATGGACGCCGCATCGCCGGTGGGCATCACCATCACTGCCATCGAGGTCGACACCACAGCCCTGGTCCCGTTGACCGTCGGTCCCGACGGCGTCCTGCCGGCACCGACCGACTTCGCGACGGTCGGTTGGCACGTCCGCGGTCCGAACCCTGGCCAGCTCGGGCCTGCGGTCCTGGCGGCTCACGTCGACGGGCCGGACGGGCCAGCGGCCTTCTACCGCCTCGGCGAGCTCACAGCGGGCGATGAGGTGAGCATCGCCCGCGACGACGGCACCGTCGCGAGGTTCGTGATCGACGCCGTGAACAGGTACGCGAAGGACGACTTCCCCACCTCTCAGGTCTACGGCGACACCACCGGCCGAGCCGAGATCCGTCTCATCACGTGCGGCGGGGCCTTCGACCGCAGCACCGGGCACTACGTGGACAACATCGTCGTGTTCGGCCATCTGATCGGTTGAGCGGGGCGGTCCAGTCCGTTCCCGACCGGGCCGTCCAACCTTCACCGGGACCCATCCGAGCGATCGATGTCGGCCCGCGCGGCGCAGTGGCTCGAGCACGTTGGTCGCATGAGGTGGTGGGCGGAGTCGTCGCTGCACTGGCGGTTCCGCCTCGCACCGGCTGCACCGACCCCGTCGACTCCAGGCGGAAAGCACCCCCGAGACCGGCCGCTCAGCCGGCTGCGGCGATGAGCGGGGCGAGGATGTCGCGGACCTGTGAGGCGCTCGGTACCCGGCCGGAGAGCACGACCACCTCGTCGACGACCAGAGCGGGCGTGCTCATGACGCCGTAGCCCACGATGGCCGGGAAGTCGGTGACCTTCTCCACTGTCGCGTCGAAGCTGAGCTCGGCGAGCGCCTCGCGGGTGGCCTTCTCCAGGTTCACGCAGTTGGCGCAGCCGGGACCGAGCACCTTGATGATCATCAGTCTCTCCTTCGGTGAGTGGAACGAAGGTTGACGACGCGGGGCCAGTAGCGGTGCGGTCAACCGAGGACGGCGTTGAACAGGTAGCCCACGGCGATGATGCCGGTGGCCACGACGGCGACGAACACGGCGATGAGCTGGGGCTTGAGCACCCGGCGGAGCAGGATCAGCTCGGGCAGCGACAGGGCGACGACGGCCATCATGAAGGCCAGCAGGGTGCCCATCGGCAGGCCCTTGTCGTGCAGTGCCTCGACCAGGGGCAGGATCCCGGCGGCGTTGGAGTACAGCGGGACACCGATGACCACAGCGACCGGGACGGCCAGCGGGTTGCCCGGGCCGGAGTACCGGGTGAAGAGCTCTTCGGGCGCCCAGCCGTGGATGACGGCTCCCAGACCGATCCCGACGAGCAGGTAGGGCCAGATTCTGCGCAGGATCGCGCCGACCTCCTCGATCCCCATCTGGATCCGGTCGTCCCAGCTCAGCCCGAGGGTGGAGTCGATGACCTGGCCGCCCAGGCGGGTCTCGAAGACGAACGGCTCGATCCACCGCTCGGCATGGACGCGGCCGAGCACCAGGCCGCCGACGATCGCGATGACCAGGCCGGCCCCCACGTAGAGCAGCGTCGGGCCGATGCCGAACAGGCCGAGCAGCAGCGCGATGGCGATCTCGTTGACCAGGGGCGAGGCGATGAGGAAGCTCATCGTCACCCCGACCGGCACCCCGGCAGCGACGAACCCGATGAACGCCGGCACCGCCGAGCAGGAGCAGAACGGCGTGACGACGCCCAGCCCGGCGGCCAGCACGTTGCCCACGCCCTCGCGCTTGCCGCCGAGCAGGGCCCGGGTGCGCTCGACGGACATGAACGAGCGCAGCACGGTGATGACGAAGATGATCCCGACCAGCAGCAGCGCGATCTTCACGGTGTCGTAGACGAAGAAGTGGACGCCCGACCCCAGCCGGGAGTCCGGGTCCAGACCGACGACGTCGAACACCAGCCAGTCCCACAGCGGCTGATTCAGCTCGTTGGCGACCACCCAGACCACCGCCGCCACACCCAGGCCCACCCACCGGCGCATCGGCGTCCGCGCGCGCAGGCGCTCCGCGACGCTCACGGCGAGACCGTCTGGGCCCCGGCGAGGTCGCCCGACGCCCACCGGGCGGGAGCCGCCGCGACGTCCGGCAGCGCGGCGCGCATCCGTGCGGGGGCGTCGTCGGCCAGCGCGTAGTCGACCCATCGGCCCCGCTTGGACGACGTCACCAGACCGGCCTCGCGCAGCACCTTGAGGTGGTAGCTCAGCAGGTTCGCCGCGATCGGCACGTGCTCCTGCAGGTTGCACACGCAGGAGGGCCTCGCCGCCAACGTGTGCAGGATCGTCCACCGGATCGGGTCGGCCACAGCCTGGAGCAGGGCAACCGATCTGCCGGCATCGATCCCCATTGCTTCAACCGTCGTTGTATCGACCATGATTGAAACGTAGTCCCCGGCAGCAGCGCACCGCGGGACCAAGGTCACCCACTCCCCGATGAAGGACCACTTGTCCTGAGATGTATATCTATCTAGACTGCCGTCTATGGAAGAGCGAGGGGACGCCACGACGACAGCGGCACGCAGCCTGCCGGTCGAGGCCGCGGAGCGCGGAGCCGTCCTGCTCCGGTCCTTGTCCGACCCGCTGCGGCTGCGGATCGTCTCGGCCGTGGTGACGAGCGCTGACGGTGAGCTCTCGGCCGGGGAGATCGCCACCGTCGGGCACGTCAGCGGACCCACCGTCTCGCACCACCTCAGGGTGCTGCGCGAGGCCGGGGTCCTGGTCGGTGAGCGTCACGGCACCTCGATCGTCTACCGGCTCAGCCCCACCATGGGCGACCTGGTCCCCGCCCTCCGAGCCCTGACGGTCGACGACCACCACCTCCACCCGGTGCGCGGCCCGGCCACGGGCGCAACGCTCGATGCGGCGGGCATCGACGCCGCGCTCGGCACGATCGCCGACGAGCTGGCGCGAGGGGTCCCGTTGTCCTGGACCAGCGAGGTGCTGGGCCTGGTTCGTGACTCGTACACGACGTTGACCCGCAGCGGCACCTCGAACGTCCTGGATCGCACCGAGCGATTCGCCCGCCAACGCGTGACCGACCTGGTGACGGCACGGGTCGCCGCAGACCCGGTCGCCCGGCCCCCTCAGGTCCTGTTCGTCTGCGTCGCCAACGCCGGCCGCTCTCAGCTGGCCGCAGCGCTGATGCAACGGCACGTCGGCGACGCGGTCGTGGTCCGCTCGGCCGGCTCAACGCCCGCCGCGGGCGTGCACGGTGTCGTCGAGCCGCTGCTCACCGAGATCCTCGGCCCGGGGGCTGACCCTCCCTTCCCCAAGCCGCTGACCGACGACGCCCTGCGTGCCGCCGACGTCGTGATCACGATGGGCTGCGGCGACAGCTGCCCGGTCCTGCCGGGCGTGCGCTACGAGGACTGGGCTGTCGGCGACCCCGCACTGGCCTCCCCCGCCGGCGCCCGCGCCATCCGCGACGACATCGACCGCCGCGTGCGCCGGCTCGCCGCCGAGATCCTCCCCCGACCACCCGACGGCTCCCCAGCCGTCGTCAGCCACGACGTACCGCCTGGCCGCCGCCCGAACCCCACCCAGGAGCAATCATGACCGCCACCGCCCGTCCGTCCGCCCTGTTCGTCTGCGTTCACAACGCCGGCCGCTCCCAGATGGCCGCCGGGTTCCTCGCGGCCCTGTCCGGCGGCGCGGTCGAGGTCCGCTCGGCCGGGTCGATCCCCGCCGACCAGATCAACCCCACCGCCGTCGAGGCGATGCTCGAGCTGGGCATCGACATCCGCGACCAGCGGCCCAAGGTCCTGACCACCGAGGCGGTCCAGGCCTCCGACGTCGTCATCACCATGGGCTGCGGTGACGTCTGCCCGATCTTCCCCGGCAAGCGCTACGAGGACTGGAAGCTCGACGACCCCGCCGGCCAGGGCATCGTGTCCGTCCGGCCCATCCGCGACGAGATCCGCACCCGCGTGCTGACGCTGCTCGACGAGCTGGGCGTCCCGGCAGTCGCCTGACCTGCCCGGGCGCGAGCCGGGCAGTCCCCACGGGTTCGATCGTCATGCGGGCGCGAGTCCCGGCCCGGTACCGGGATCGCGCTGGGGCCTGGCTTGCCCGCGGTGGAGCAGGACCTCGGCGGCGTGGTCGGCGAGGGCGTAGCCGGCCGACCCGTACAGATGGAACACGGCGTCGGCGCCATGCCGGCGGAGCTCGGCGACGTCGTCGTCGTACCGGGCCACGGCAGCGACCTTGCCGGTGAAGCCGGCCGCGTGGAGGCGGGCCAGAGCGATGAGGTTGGCGTTGTGGAACGGCATGGCGAGCACCACGACCTGGACCCGACCGGCGCGCTCGACCCGAGCCCAGAACTCCACGTCGGTCGCGTCGGCGCGGAGCACGTCGAAGCCCTGCTGGTGGAGCTCGGAGACCCGGGCCTGGTCGTGCTCGACACCGACCACCGACAGGCCGTACTCGTCACGAAGCCGTGAGTAGGTGGCCGAGCCGATCCGGCCGAGCCCGAGCACCAGGGCGTCCGCCTGACCCACGTCGACCAGTCGGTCGTCGGGGTGCAGCTGCAGGGTGCTGTGGTGCGGCAGGAGCCGGACCATCCAGGTCGCCAGCTCGACACCGCGACGGTTGACCAGGGCGGACCCCGCGAAGCTGATGGCGACGGCAAGTGAGATCACCAGGACCCACCGCTCGCCGAGCAGGCCGGCGGAGGCGCCGACGGACGCGACGATGATGCCGAACTCCGAGAAGTTCGCCAGGACGAGCCCGGTGAGGAATGCCGTGCGCCGACGCAGCCTCATGGCCCACAGCAGCACCGCGTAGAACGCGACCTGGAAGGGCAGCACGGCGAGCAGCGCTGCCGCCAGCAGCACCTCGTCGAGCCCTGGCCGCCCGTGCAACCCGATCTGCAGGAAGAACGCGACCAGCATGAGGTCCTTGAAGGTCATCAGCGAGCGAGACAGCTCCGGTGCGCTGGGATGCTTCGCGAGCAGCAGACCCATGAGCAGGGCGCCGAGCTGCCCGTCGACGCCGACCGCCTCGAACAGGCCCCAGCCCAGTGCGACCGCGACCGTCACCCCGAACAGCGCCTGCAGCTCCCCGTGCCCGATCCGGTCCCAGATCCTGTGCAACGGCCACGCCGCCGGCACGAGGAGGACGAGCACCAGGGCCCACGGGCTGGGCACCTCGCCGCCGGCCAGGGCCATGAAGGTGACGGCCGCGACGTCCTGCAGCACGAGCAGACCCACCGCGATCCGGCCGTACAAAGACGTCGTGTCGGACCGATCCTCGAGGACCTTGACGACGAAGACGGTGGAGGAGAACGACAACGCGAAGCCGACGAGGGCGAGGGCGCCGACCGGCTCGTCGGCGACCAGCGCGGGGCCGACCACAGCGAGCAGACCGAGGAAGCCCATCGTCACGGCTGTCGAGAGCACGAGGTGGACGCTGGTCGTCAACCAGATCTCCCGGCGCAGCAAGGTGCGGGCATCGAACTTGAGGCCGATCGCGAACAGCAGCAGCACGACGCCCAGCTCGGCGATCGGCTCCAGGCCGGCCGGCTCGGGCGCGCCCAGGGCGCCCAGCACGAACCCCGCAACGAGATATCCGACCAGTGGAGGCAGCCGTGCCACCACCGCCAGGAGTCCGCCGACCATGGCGGCCGCGAGGTACAGACCCAGTGCCATGCGCACTCCTCCCGGACGTGCGGCCATTCTCGCGCGTCTCGACGCGGGCGGGGACCGCCCTGACGGCGCGTCTCCGGTAGGTGACCACCCGTTTCAGCGAACGCGAGGTCCCGGGCCCCGAAGGTGGCGGGTCGGGCCCCGAAGGTGGCGGGCCCGTGTGCCCGGCGACCATTCGGGCCCGCTCGACACGGTCCTGGACGTGCTCGACGTGGGGCTAGGGCACGTCCTGCACGGCGGAGGTCGTACGGGTGTCCTCAGGTGGGCTCGGCGCGGGGATCCCGGTGACCGTCGTCAGCAGGACGACGGCATCCTCCAGGGCGAGCACGGCGTGACGGGCGTGGGTCAGGACGGACAGCTCACCCGCGGCCAGGACGGCCTGGTCGAAGCCGGTGACCCGCACCCGGCCCACGAGCACCTGGAGGCTCGCGGCCGGAGGTGAGTTGTGCTCGGCCAGCTCGATGCCGGCGACGAGGGCGATGATGCTCTGGCGCAGCGGGCCGTCGTGGACGACCACCTTGGCAGAGCGGCCGTTCTCGGCCTTCCGGGCCGCCTCGAGGTGCTCGGCTGCTAGGTGCTGGACATCGGCCATGAGGCTCCCTCGGTGCGCACCACGCGCGGATCGACCCACGCGCTCGTGACCCCATCGTGTGCCCCGAGCCGTCGCGCCGCGCGGCGAGCGGAGAGTGGCGAGCAGGCCAGGCACGGACTCGCAGGTCCGCCACGATGCCGATCAGGGTCATGCTCAGGGATGTCCCCGATGTGCCCCCTCGACGGGCGCACCTACGGTGGCGGCGGGCAGCGCGCCAGGCGCCGCCGACCAGGCCACGGGAGGGAGCCGTCACCGTGCTCGACGCGATCCTGACGCTCGGCGCCCTGCCGGTGGCCTACCTCGTCGTCCTCGCTGCCGCGGCGTTGGACGGGCTCTTCCCGCCGGTCCCCAGCGAGTCGGTCGTCATCGCGCTGGCCGCGCTGGCCGTCTCGACGGGCCGGCCGAGCCTCGTCCTGCTCATCCTCGCCGCGGCGGCGGGTGCCGTCGCCGGGGACCAGCTGGCATACACGCTCGGGCGTCGGTTCGACGTCCGAGGGCTGCGGGTCCTGCGCGGGGAGCGGTCGCAGCGCACGATCGGATGGGCGCAGACGGCGCTGGACCGCCGGGGGCCGTCCTTCATCCTCGCGGCGAGGTACGTCCCGGTCGGTCGGGTCGCGGTGAGCCTCACCGCCGGCGCGACCGGGTACTCGCGGCGCCGGTTCACCGCGCTCACCGCCCTGGCGGGGCTCGCCTGGGCCAGCTCCTCCGTCGCGATCGGGATGGCCGCCGGGGCATGGTTCGCGGACCGTCCCGTTGTCGCGATGACGCTCGGCGTGATCGGCGGGCTGCTAGGTGGTCTTGCTGTCGACCGGTTCCTCACCCATCGCCACGAGCGCCGGCGCGGCCTGGCTCAGCCGATCCCGCTCCCGCACGAGGTGTCGACCCCGGGCGGCACCAAAGACGCACTGGCAGCCTGAACCGCCACTGGTCACGCCCGGCCCCGGGTGCTCAGCGCCCGAGCGTCGTCTTCCAGTCGACGACCTCAAGGGGCACCACCAGGACGGGTCGGTGCTGGTGGTGGGTCAACCGGAACGCCACCGAGCCCTCCATGACGTCGCGCATCCTGGCGCCGGCGCCAGGGCGGCGGGTGCCGATGACGAACGCCGACGCGTCGACCCGGCGAGCCAGATGGGTCAGGGCGCGGTCCGGCCGCCCCGCGAGGTAGTGGAACACCCAGGGCATCGGACCGTCGGCGAGGACGTCCGTGAGGTGGTCCACCACCTGGCGCTGGCGCTGGCGCCACGCCTCGTCCGGCCCGTCGGGGTCGATGGGCAGGTGTCGCACGGACCCGTCGGACATCTCCTCGACGACGTATCGGGACTCGTCGACGTAGGCGCAGTGCAGGGCGCTCGCCCCGACAGCCAGCGCCCACATCTGCGCAGTCCGTGCGACGAGGTCCGGTTGACCTGGCGAGATGCCCATGAGCACCGGGTGACCCCTGGCCTCGACCATCCGCTCGGGACCGGGCTGAGGCACTTCGTGGGACGCCATGCTGAGCACCCTTCGCCGCCGTGGTCGGTCCCGCCTGGGCACCGTCCTCCTGGACGCCAGGCTAGTCACCAGCCGCGTCGGGGTGCTGGCTGTGGTGCAGCCGAACGGCACCGGAGAGCACGTGCTCGTCGCCGACCCCTCGTCGGAGGTCCTACACGGTCGATGCTCAGGAAGCTCTCGCCCGATCCCTGTCAGGCCGTAGCCAGCGGAGCGCGCGCGGGTGGGTTCAGATCCCGGCCCGGCGTCCGTCCGGCGCCCGCCGGGCTGCCGCCAGCAGGCGCACCACCTGGGTGGCAGCCGAGGCCAGGTCGGCGGCGGTCGTCCCGGCGCCCAGCGCCTCCGCCGGCGTCATCGAACGGGGATGGATCGGCAGGACGGCGTCGAAGACCTCGCCCGCCGGACCGAGCGGATGGTCCACCCGACCCGCGAGGGCGACGACCACGGCCCCTGCCCGGCGAGCCGCGGTGGCCACCGCGGCCGGGGCCTTGCCGTACCCGGTCTGATCGTCGACGGCTCCCTCGCCGGTCAGGACCAGGTCGGCGCCCACGAGGGCCGCGTCCAAGCCGATCTCCCGTGCCACCCGAGGAGCGCCGGGCTCCAGACGGGCGCCCAGGGCGAGCAGGGCTGCGCCGATCCCGCCGGCGGCCCCTGCGCCCGGCAGGTCGCGGACCGATCGGCCGCTCACCCGCTCGAGCAGGTCGCACCACAACCCCATCCGACGCTCGAGCTCCTCGACCTGGTCGGGCCTCGCGCCCTTCTGGGGGCCGTAGACGGCGGCGGCTCCGCGATCGCCCAGCAGCGGGTTGTCGACGTCGCTCAGGGCGACGAGTCCGGTCCCGGCGAGGTCGGGCAGCGAGGTCGGGTCGAGGTCGTGCATGGACCAGAGCAGGTTGCCTGGCCCGGCCGGCAGACGTCGTCCGGCGCGGTCGAGCAGCCCGGCCCCCAAGGCGACCAGCAGGCCGGTGCCCCCGTCGGTGGTCGCCGTCCCGCCCAGGCCGAGGATGACGCTCGTGGCACCCGACCCGAGGGCCGCACGCAGCAGCAACCCGAGGCCAGCCGAGCCCGCTCGCCGGGGCAGCCGGGCGTCGACGGTACCCACGCCACCGAGCCCGATCGCCGAGGCGGACTCCAGGACGGCCGTCCTGCCCTCGTCGAGCAGGGCGTAGGTCGTCGGCGCGGGCCGGCCGAGGGCATCGACGCCGGCGACGGAGACGAGGCGACCCGGTCGGGCGGCCAGCAGGGCGTCGACCGTCCCCTCCCCGCCGTCCGCCATGGCCACCACGGTGACGTGGGCGGTCGGGTCGGCGGCCAGCACCCCCTCGGCCACGGCCCTGCCCGCAGCCGCACCGGCCAGGCTGCCCTTGAAGGAGTCCATCGCGATGACGACCCGGATCACGACCGATCTCCCGCCGGCCGCGCCCCGGGCATGCGGTCATCAGCGCAGCCGGGACGGTGGTTCGCCATGTCCCGGACCCTAGTCCCGGGCGTCGTCCCAGGCCTGGTCCCCGGTGGTTGGTGTGGGACGATCACGGGAGACCGATCAGGTGCGCGCAGCGCCCGGGAGGGAGGCCCAGGTCATGGCGAATCCACCCGTGCCCGCTGTGGACGGGCGGGGACCGGGCGACGGCCGCAACGAGACCCCCGACGAGCGGTTGGACCGGAACTGGAACGAGCTCCTCCAGGAGCTCAGGGTCACCCAGACCGGTGCGCAGATCCTCACCGGGTTCCTGCTGACCATCCCGTTCCAGCAGCGCTTCAGCGACCTGGACCCCACCCAGCGGGTCATCTACCTGTCTCTCGTCCTGCTCGCAGCGACGGCAACGACACTCATCGTCGCGCCGGTCAGCCTGCACCGCCTCCTCTTCCGGCGCCACGTCAAGGCCGAGCTCGTCACCTCGGCCGACCGGCTGGCCAGGGCCGGCCTGTTCGCTCTCGGCCTGCTCATCGCCGGGACGAGCCTGTTCGTCTTCGACGTGGTCGTCGGCCGGACCGGCGGTCTGCTGGCCGGCGGTGGCGTGCTGCTCCTGCTGCTGCTGGCCTGGCTGCTCCTTCCGCTGCGCCTGGCCCGGCACGCCCACCCGGTGCGCTGAGCTACGACGCGCTGGTCGAGCGCCCGTCGCCGCGACGCGGGTCGCCGGACTCCTCTCCCCCGGCCGGCTCGGTCGCGGTCCGTCGTAGCTCTGCCCCCCGCCGCACGTCATCGGCCCGCTGGGTGGCCCGCTTGGTGCTGGCTCGCGTGTCGCGCGGTGCAAGACGGAGAGTGTCCTCGGCGACGAGCCCTGCCCGCAGCTGACGTGCGCGCTCGAGCTCGGCGTCCAGCTCGGCACCGAGGAGCAGCGCAAGGTTGATGGTCCACACCCACAGCAGGACCACGACGAAGCCGGCGAGCGAGCCGTAGGTCGCGTCGTAGCGCGCGATGTTCGCCGCGTAGAACCCCAGGCCCACCGACGCGAGCAGGGCGGAGAGGATCGCGACGAGCGAACCAGGGCTGAGCCAGCGAAAACGCGGCAGGCGCACGTTCGGGGTGGCATGCAGCAGCACCGCGACCACCAGCACGACGAGCACCGCGACGACCGGCCACTTGGCCACCTCCCACAGCCTGACCGCTTCCGCACCCCAGCCGAGAAGGTCGCCCACGGCCCTGGCGACCGGTCCGCTCAGGGCGACCGCCGCGGCGACGACCGCCAACACAGCCACGACGACGACCGTGACCAGCGCGATGGTCGGGCGCAGCACCCAGAACGGACGCCCCTCCTCGACGGCGTAGATCCTGTTCAGTGCGCGCGACAGCGCTCCGACGTAGGCCGACGCCGACCAGATGGCCACCACGAGCCCCAGCACGAAGGCGACGCCGGACGCGGTGCTCCCCGCCACCGACTCCAGCGGCTCACGCAGGGTGTCGACGGCCTGCGCCGGAGCGACGTCCTGCGCCAGCCCGAGCAGGGTGGCGACGGTCTGCTCCGGGTCGCCGACGAGGCTGACCAAGGACAGCAGCGCCACCAGTGCCGGCACGATCGCCAGCACCGCGTAGTAGGTCAGCGCCGCAGCCAGGTCGGTGCACTGGTCTGCGCCGAACCCGCGCAGGGCCCGACGGGCCGCATAGCGCCACCAGGGCCACGGCCCCGCGACCTCGGGGGCCGGACGCTCCGTCGCGACGGTCACGGGTGAAGCGCCCGTGCCGGGACGGTAGGCACCGGCACACCCTGGGCGCGATCCTCGGGCAGGCTCATACCCACGATGGTGGAGTCGGCTGAGCTCTCGGCGTCCGTGCTGGTGGCCATCGGTGCCTTCCTCTCGACGAACGGTGGACCGGAGGCCAACCTACGTGCGGCGCTGCGGCGCCGCGACAGCAGCGGGCACGGTCCGACGACCGAAGGGTGGCGCCGTGCTGCCGGACGGGTCGGCGCGGCGTAGGTTGCCCCCGTCGCACCGGACAGGGAGGTGTTCGTGGTCGGTCGGGCCGAGCCGCGGGCCCCGCGCCGCCTCGTGCCGCTCATGGGACCCGCCTTCGTCGCGGCGATCGCCTACGTCGACCCCGGCAACGTCGCCGCCAACGTCACGGCGGGGTCGCGATACGGGTTCGGGCTGCTGTGGGTGCTCGTCAGCGCCAACCTCATGGCCGTGCTCGTCCAGTACGAGTCCGCCCGGCTGGGCCTCGTCACGGGCCGCACCCTGCCCCAGCTCGTCGGCGACCGGTTGGGTCGACGTGCCCGGCTCGCCTTCTGGGCCCAGGCGGAGGTGGTGGCTGCGGCGACCGACCTCGCCGAGGTCATCGGTGGGGCGATCGCCCTGCACCTGCTCTTCGGCACGCCCCTGCTGCTCGGCGGGCTCATCGTCGGGGCCGTGTCGATGGCCCTGCTGGCGATCCAGTCGCGCCGCGGACAGCGGCCGTTCGAGCTCGTCGTGATCGGCCTGCTCGCCGTCATCACCGTGGGCTTCGTCTCGGGGCTGCTGGCCCACCTGCCGCACCCCGCCGAGGTCGCCAGCGGGCTGGTCCCGCGGTTCGCCGGGACGGACAGCGTCCTGCTTGCCACGAGCATGCTGGGCGCGACGGTCATGCCGCACGCGATCTACGTCCACTCCGCCCTGGCGCGCGACAGGCATGGCAGGCCGGCGCCGGGGACCGAGCGCAGCCGGCTGCTGCGGGCGACCCGCTGGGACGTCCTTGCGGCGTTGGGAGTCGCCGGGTTCGTCAATATCGCCATGCTGCTGCTCGCAGCGACCAGCCTGCGCGGCGTGCCCGGCACGGACACGATCGAGGGCGCGCACGCCGCCGTCGTCTCGGCCCTCGGCCCGGGGATCGGGATCGCCTTCGCCCTCGGCCTGCTCGCGTCGGGCCTCGCCTCGACGTCGGTGGGCTGCTACGCGGGGGCCGCGATCATGCAGGGGCTGCTCCGACGCGAGGTCCCGCTGCTGCTGCGCCGCGGACTGACGCTGTTGCCGGCCCTCGCCCTGCTCGCCGTCGGGGTGGACCCCACCTGGGCGCTGGTGCTCAGCCAGGTGGTGCTCAGCTTCGGGATCCCGTTCGCACTCGTCGCCCTGCTGCGGGTCTCCGGCGATCCCGCGGTCGTGGGACCCGACGGCGTGCGCCGTGGTCCTCGGTGGGCGCTGGGCGGTGTCGTCGCCATGGTGACGTCGCTCAACCTCGTGCTCGTGGGGCTGACCGTTGCCGGGGTGTGAGGCTGCTGCGACGTCGGGCGCTCACGGCTCCGAAGCGATAGCCGATCCCTGGCTCGGTGACGAGGCCTCCCCGCTGCCCCGATCCTCACCCGGCTCGTTGGAAACACCTCCTAGTCGGCGCTCACCTCGGACACGAGACCGTCGGCCACGTGCCAGCGCCGGGTGAGCCGGACGGTCTCGAGCATCCGGCGGTCGTGCGTGACGAGCAGGATGGTGCCGTCGAAGGTGTCCAGCGCGGCCTCGAGTTGCTCGATCGCAGCCAGGTCGAGGTGGTTCGTCGGCTCGTCGAGGACCAGGAGGTTGACCCCCCGGGCCTGGAGCAGGGCCAGCGCGGCGCGGGTGCGCTCGCCCGGGGAGAGCGACCCGGCGGTCCGCACGACGTGCTCTGCGGTGAGCCCGAACTTGGCCAGCAGGGTGCGCACATCGGCGCTCGGCCAGTCCGGCACCTGCCGGGCGAAGGCCGCCGCGAGCGGCTCCGACCCCTCGAACGCCCTGCGCGCCTGGTCGATCTCCCCGACGAGCACGCCCGAGCCACCCTCGACCGTCCCGCTCGTCGGGGTGAGCCGGCCGAGCAGCAGCGCCAAGAGGGTGGACTTGCCGGCGCCGTTGGGCCCGGTGACGGCCACCCGGTCGCGCCAGTCCAGCCGCAGGTCGACCGGCCCGAGCACGAACGCGCCGCGGGCGACCGTTGCACCGCTGGCCATCGCGACGACGGTGCCCGAGCGGGGGCCGGCGGCGATGCTCATCTGGAGGTGCCACTCCTTGCGGGGCTCCTCGACCACCTCGAGGCGGCCGATGATGCGCTCGGTCTGACGCGCCTTGGCCGCCTGCTTCTCCGAGGCGTCGGCGCGGAACTTGCGACCGATCTTGTCGTTGTCCGGGGCCTTGCGCCGGGCGTTCTTCACGCCCTTGTCCATCCAGGCGCGCTGCATCCTCGCCCGCGCGCTCAGCGCGTCGAGCCGTGAGGCGTACCCCTCGTAGGCCTCGCGCGCCCGGCGGCGTGCGATCGACCGCTCCTCGAGGTAGGTGTCATAGCTGCCGCCGTAGGTCAGGACACGCTGCAGGCTCCGGTCGATCTCGACCACCGTGGTCACCGTCCGGCTGAGGAACTCCCGGTCGTGGCTGACCACCACCACCGGCGCCTGGGAACGGGCGACGAAGTCCTCGAGCAGGGCGAGGCCGGCGCCGTCGAGGTCGTTGGTCGGCTCGTCGAGCAGGTACAGGTCGAACCGCGAGAGCAGCAGCGCCGCGAGTCCCACCCGCGCCGCCTGCCCGCCCGACAGCGCCGTCATCGGGTGATCGAGGTCCACGCCGAGACCGAGGTCGTCGACGACGCTGCCCAAGCGGGACTCGAGGTCCGCGCCGCCCAGTGCCATCCAGCGCTCCAACGCCTCGGCGAAGGTGTCGTCGGCGCCCGGGCGGCCGGCGCCGAGCGCCTCGGCGCCGGCGTCGAGCGCCCGCTGCGCCGCCCCCACGCCCGTGCGCCGCTCCAGGTGCGACCGGACGGTCTCGCCGTCGATCCGCTCGATCTCCTGGGCGAGGTAGCCCGGCTCGGCGTGCGCGGGCGAGACCGCCACGGTGCCCTCGTCGGGCCGGCGCTGACCCCCGAGGATGCGTAGCAGCGTCGTCTTGCCGGCACCGTTGGGCCCGACCAGCCCCACGACGTCACCCGGAGCCACGACGAGGTCGAGGCCGGTGAACAGCATCGTGTCGCCGAAGCCGGCCCCCATGCGCTTGGTCTGCACGGTCGCCGTCACCCGCGCCATCCTGCCCCACCAGGGCGCAGGGCACACTGAAGGACCGCGATGGCCTCCGTCGACCTGTGCGGACTCGTCGGGCAGCCGAAAGCCAAAGACGTCCCTGACGAGCCCGGAAGGCGGAGACTGGTGACGAGGCGAAGGGACCCCTCATGAACAGTCAGATGGATCACATCCTCGCTACCGGAGACGGGTTCATCGCCGCCCTGGACCAGAGCGGCGGCAGCACCCCGACGGCGTTGCGGCACTACGGGCTCGACGAGAGCACCTACGGGTCGGACGCCCAGATGTTCGACCTCGTCCACGCGATGCGCACGAGGATCATCGCCAGCCCGTCCTTCACCGGTGAACGCATCCTCGGCGCGATCCTCTTCGAGCAGACGATGGAGCGCGAGATCGAGGGCCGGGGCACCGCCGAGTACCTGTGGGAGGTCAAGCGCATCCCCGCCTTCCTCAAGGTCGACCGCGGCCTGGAGCCCGAGGGCGCAGGGGTCCGCCTCATGAAGCCGATCGACGATCTGGAGGACCTGCTCGCCCGAGCGAGCGCCCACGGCGTGTTCGGCACCAAGATGCGCTCGGTGGTGCTGCTCGCCGAGGAGGCCGCCATCCGCGCCGTCGTCAGCCAGCAGTTCGCGCTGGCGCGTCGCATCCTCGCCGCCGGCCTGGTGCCGATCATCGAGCCGGAGGTCGACATCCACAGCCAGCGGAAGGCCGCGGCGGAGGTGCTGGTGGCCGCGGCCGTCACCGAGGAGCTGGATCACCTCGACGCCGAGCACCACGTCATGCTCAAGCTCACCCTGCCCGAGCACGACGACCTGTATGCGCCGTTGGTCCAGCACCCCAGGGTGCTGCGGGTCGTCGCCCTGTCGGGCGGGTACAACCGCACCGAGGCCTGCGCTCGCTTGTCCCGCCAGCACGGCGTCGTCGCGAGCTTCTCCCGCGCCCTGACCGAAGGCCTGACCGCACGGCAGGGCCAGAGCGACTTCGACGCCACCCTGGATGCCGCGATCGAGGAGATCTACCGGGCCTCGCTGACCTGAACCGACACGGCCGACCCGGCCGCAGGTGATCGCCCGCTCCACGAACCCTCACCGGCGTGCTGCAATACGACCATGCCAACCCTGCGCTCCCGCACTGTCACCCACGGCCGCAACATGGCCGGCGCCCGCGCGTTGCTGCGCGCCGCCGGCGTCGCCCGCGAGGACATCGGCAAGCCGATCGTCGCCGTCGCCAACAGCTTCACCGAGTTCGTGCCGGGCCACACCCACCTGGCACCGGTGGGGCGGATCGTCTCCGAGGCGATCTCAGCCGCCGGCGGGGTGCCGCGCGAGTTCAACACCATCGCGGTGGACGACGGCATCGCGATGGGTCACTCCGGGATGCTCTACTCGCTGCCGTCGCGCGATCTCATCGCAGACTCGGTCGAGTACATGGTCAATGCCCACCAGGCGGACGCGATGGTCTGCATCTCCAACTGCGACAAGATCACGCCGGGCATGCTCATGGCGGCCCTGCGGCTCAACATCCCTGCGGTCTTCGTCTCCGGCGGCCCCATGGAGGGCGGCTCGGCAACGCTGAGCGACGGCACCACGCGCACCGGCCTCAACCTCGTCACGGCGATCGCCGACGCCGTCGCGGACACCGTCTCGGACGCCGACCTCTACCTCATCGAGGAGGCCGCCTGTCCCACGTGCGGCTCGTGCTCGGGGATGTTCACGGCCAACTCGATGAACTGCCTGCTCGAGGCCCTCGGCCTGGCCCTGCCCGGCAACGGCTCCACGCTGGCCACCCACACGGCGCGCCGGGCGCTGTACGAGGAGGCCGGGCGCGTCGCCATGGAGATCACCCGTCGCTACTACGACGACGACGACGCCTCAGTGCTGCCGCGCTCCGTCGCCTCGCGCGCGGCCTTCGACAACGCGATGGCCCTGGACGTCGCCATGGGCGGCTCGACCAACACCGTGCTGCACCTGCTCGCCGCGGCGCACGAGGCCGAGCTCGACTACGCCATGGCGGACATCGACGCGCGCTCGCGCCAGGTGCCATGCCTGGCCAAGATCGCCCCCAACGGCCACCACCTCATGCAGGACGTGCACCGTGCGGGCGGCATCCCGGCGATCCTCGGCGAGCTGCACCGCGCCGGCCTGCTCCACCCGGACGTCCACGCGATCCACTCCCCCGACCTGACGACCTGGCTGGAAGCCTGGGACGTGCGGGGTGGGGCTGCGACGCCCCAGGCGGTCGAGCGGTTCCACGCGGCGCCCGGCCGGCAGCGCTCCGCCACGGCCTTCTCCCAGTCGGCCCGCTGGGAGTCGCTCGACACCGATGCCACCGGCGGCTGCATCCGCGACGTGGCCCACGCCTACACGGCCGACGGCGGCCTGGCGGTGCTGCGCGGCAACCTCGCCGAGGACGGCTGCATCGTCAAGACGGCCGGCGTGGACGAGTCGGTCTTCACCTTCGCGGGGCCGGCGCTCGTCGTGGAGTCCCAGGAGGCGGCGGTCGAGGCGATCCTGTCCAAGCGGGTGTGCCCCGGCGACGTCGTCGTCATCCGCTACGAAGGTCCGCGGGGCGGGCCTGGCATGCAGGAGATGCTCTACCCGACCTCCTACCTCAAGGGCCTCGGCCTCGGCTCCTCGTGCGCCCTCATCACGGACGGCCGGTTCTCCGGCGGCACGTCGGGTCTGTCCATCGGGCACGTCTCGCCCGAGGCCGCCGCCGGCGGGGCGATCGCGCTGGTCGAGGACGGCGACATGGTCCGGATCGACATCCCGCGGCGCACGATCGTCCTGGACGTGCCCGACGACGTCCTGGCCCGGCGCCGCGAGCGAGTCGAGGCCACCACCGGCTACGCGCCCGCGGGGCGCGACCGGCACGTCTCGACGGCGCTACGCGCCTACGCGGCGATGGCGCTGTCGGCGGACAAGGGTGCGGTCCGCGACGTCACCGCGCTCGAGCAGCGTGTGGCCGCTGCGGCGCCGGCCCGGTAGCCCCACAGCCGGCGCACGCTAGGGCCGGCCAGGGACGCGGGTCCGGCGGGGCCGCCGGGGGGCGTAGGTTCGTCCGGTGATCCCCGCCGACGTCGCGCTGCTCTGCACCCCGGGAACCCCCGCGCTGCACCCCGACGGTCGCACCGCCATCTTCTCCGTGCTCTCGCCCGACCCTGGCACCGACGAGTACGTCGGCCACCTCTGGCGCGTGCCGACGGACGGATCATCGGCCCCGGTCCCCCTGACCCGCGGGCACCGGGACACGGCACCGACGTGCTCGCCCGACCGCCGCTGGATCGCCTTCCTGCGCGCCGAGGCCAAGGGCCGCCCGCAGCTGCACCTCGTCGAGGCCGACGGCGGCGAGCCCGTCCGGCTCACCGACGCGCCGCTCGGCGTGAGCGACCCACGCTTCTCACCCGACGGCACGCGGATCGCCTACCTCGCCCGCGTGCCGGCGGCGGACCGGTACCTCACCGGCGGCGACTCGAGCGCCGAGGCCCCGCGGCACATCACGACGGTCCGCTACCGGGCCGACAACGTCGGGTTCGTCCGGGACCGCCCCCAGCACCTGTTCGCCGTGGACGTCCCCATCGCGCCCCGGCCCGGCCGGCTGTCCGAGCCCGTCGCCCTCACCGCCGGTGACCTCGAGGTCACCGGCCACCGGTGGCTGCCGGACGGTCGCCGGATCGTCGCCGTCGGCGCCGTGCACCCCGGACGCGAAGCAGACCTGCGCGTCGACGCCCTGCTCGTCGATGCCCACCCTGACGAGGGCGGCCCCGTGGCGCCCCGCCCGTTGACCGACGCCGCACGTGGGTCGACCCTGTCGGTCGAGACCGTGCTGCCCTCACCCGACGGGCGCACCCTGTGGCTGCTGGCCGGGGACCTCGGTATCGACGGCCTCGACTTCATCGCCGCACAGACCGGCCTGTGGTCGCTCGACCTCGGTACCCTGGCCGCTCAGGAAGGCGGCGACCCCCCGCCGCCCCGCCGGCACACCGATGCCGAGGTGGTCGACCTCGTGCCGGGTCTGCTCGTCCTGGCCGGCCAGGAGGTGCTCGTCGCGGACCAGCGGCGGGGCGCCGTCACGCTGCTGACGTTCCCGGCCGACCCGACGGCGGCCGGCTCCTCGGTCGCACGGGTCCTCCTCGACAGCCCGGCAGTGGTGCACGGCGTGGCCGCCACGCCCGACGGCGCCACCGTCGTGGTGAGCGCCGGCGGACCCGACACCGTCGGCGATCTCGTCGCGGTGGACCTGGCCTCGGGTGGCGCCACGCCGCTGACCGACCTGTCCGCCGAGCTGCGCGCCACCGGGCGCCTGCACCAGCCGCATGAGCTGACCGCCACGGCGCCCGACGGCTACCCCGTGCACGGCTGGGTCACCGCCCCCGACCCGGCGCGGCACGGCGCCGGCCCGCACCCCGTGGTGCTGATGATCCACGGCGGCCCCTTCGCCCAGTTCACCCATGAGCTCTTCGACGAGGTCCAGGTGCTGGTCGAGGCGGGCTACGCCGTCGTGCACGGCAACCCGCGGGGGTCGTCCGGGTGCGGCGCGGCGCACGGACGGGCCATCACCCACGCCTTCGGGACGGTGGACGCCGACGACGTCCTCGCCCTGCTCGACGCCGCGCTGGCCGGGGACCCGGGCCTCGACGCCGACCGGCTCGGGGTGATGGGCGGCTCGTACGGCGGGTACCTCAGCGCCTGGTTGACCACCCGCACCGACAGGTTCGCCGCCGCCGTCGTCGAGCGCGGGTTCCTCGACCCGGTGAGCTTCGTGGGGTCGTGCGACATCGGGTGGTTCTTCGGCCTTGCCTACCTCGGCGACAACGACACCGACGCCGCATCGGCAACCCTGGCCGCGCAGTCACCGATGGCGCACGTCGGTCGGGTGCGCACGCCCACGCTCGTCATCCACTCCGAGGACGACTGGCGGTGCCCCGTCGAGCAGGGCCAGCGCTGGTTCGTCGAGCTCAAGCGCCGAGGCGTGCCGGCGGAGCTGCTGCTCTTCCCCGGGGAGGGCCACGAGCTGACGCGCTCCGGCAGGCCGAGCCACCGGGTCGCCCGGTTCGTGCACCTGCTCGACTGGTGGTCGCGCCAGCTGCGCTCCTGAGCCCGCCGTCGGTCAGGCGTCGTGGCGGGCCGGGGGCAGCTCGTCAACCGGGTCGTCGAGCTCGATCTCCACCCCCCGGGTGGCCCGGAGGCTGGTGAACGTCACGATGGCAAGGACGACGACGATCACGACGAGCGAGGCGAGTGTCGGGATCTCGGGCACTCCGGGCCAGATGCCGTGCGCCCAGTGCAGCACGAGCTTGACTCCGATGAACCCGAGGATGGCCGCAAGCCCGTAGCCCAGGTGCACGAGGCGTGCCAGCGCTCCCTGGAGCACGAAGTACAACGCCCGCAGCCCGAGCAGGGCGAAGGCATTGGTGGCGAAGACGAGGTACGGGTCGCCGGTGATGCCGAAGACCGCAGGCACCGAGTCGACGGCGAAGACGACGTCCGTCGCCAGGATCGCGAACACCACCAGCGCCATCGGGGTGGCCGCCCGGCGACCGCCCTCGCGCACGAACATCCGCGTGCCGTGGTACTCGTCGGTCACGGGGAAGAACCGCCGCAGGAGGCGGACCGAGCGCATCGAGGAGATGTCGACCTCGTGCGCGGTCTCGCTCCGCTGGTCGCGCAGCAGCTTGACGCCGGTGAGCAGGAGGATCAGGCCGAAGAGCAGGAAGGCCCAGCTGAGGTTCTCCAGCGCTGCGGCGCCCAGGGCGATGAACACACCGCGCAGTGCCAAGGCCCCGACGATCCCGAACAGCAGCACCCGCTGCTGGAGCGCGGCCGGCACGGCGAATGCTCCGAGGAGCAGCATGAAGACGAACAGGTTGTCCACCGACAGCGACTTCTCGACCAAGTAGCCGGTGAGGTACTCGACCCCGGTCGTCGAGCCGAACCGTGCCAACAGGTAGCCGCCGAATGCCAGCGGCAGGGCGATGTAGAACACGCTCCAGCCGATGGCCTCGCGCATCGAGACCTCGTGCGGGCGGCGGGTGACCAGGAAGTCCATGACGACAAGGAGCACGACGGCAGCGATGGTCACGCCCCACATCCCGGGGCCGGCGATGCTCGTGAGCTCGCCACCGGGAGTGGTGGCCGCCTCGACGGCGGACAGGACGGCAGGACGGGTCATGGGCACAGGTCTCCTCGGATCACAGCGGGCCCGAGGTCTCCTTCACCCGCCGCAGTGGGCCACCGCCGAGGTCGCCGCTGTTCGCCGTACTGACCGGATCGGTGCGAGCGAAGTACTCCCCTCGTGGCAGGAGCGTAAACGAGGTCGCCGTACGACGCACGTCGGCGCGGGTCCGACAACCGGCGGGCCGCGGTGGGACACTGGCGGTACCGGCGTCTCGTCTGCGGGCGCCACCGGCACCCGGGGTCGCTGAGGGGAGTTCAGATGCGCTGTCGTCGATCGGGTCGTCGTCTCCCTCTCGTCCTGGCCACCGCCTTGACCGCGATCCTGCTCACCGGCTGCCAGACGCCAGACGTTACGCCGTCCGATGCGCCGAGCCCTGACGAGACACCGACGCCCACGGCGTCGGCCGAGCCCTCCCCCACCGCGCAGCCCGTCGCCGGCGATCTCGCGATCTACTCGATGCTCGAGACGGGCACCGAGCTGCGCCTGGTCCGTGAGCTGCACGACGTCCCGGAAGCGACACCCGCCGCGGCCGTCGAGCTGATGATCGCCGGGCCGACCGACCCGGACTACCTCAGCCCGTGGAACCCGGCCACCCGGGTGCTCGGGGTGACCCTGGATGCCGGCACGGTCATCGTCGACCTCAGCGACGAGGCGCGGACGGCCAACATCGGCTCGGCCGGTGCCGCCCTCATGATCGAGCAGCTCATCTGGACCGTGACGTCGGCCGTCGGGGACCCGGCCGCCCCCGTGCTGCTGACCATCGGCGGCGTTCCCGCAGGCGAGCTGTGGGGGGCTGTGGTGTGGGACACGCCGCAGGTACGCGGCGACGCGCTCGTGACGCGGCTGCTGGTGCAGATCGACGAGCCCCGGGAGGGCGCGACGAGCGGGTCGCCCGTCACGGTGAGCGGGGAGGCGGCCGTGTTCGAGGCCACCCTGCCGTGGCGCGTCCTGGACGCCGCCGGGACCGAGGTGGCCTCCGGGTTCGCGATGACGGCCGAGGGGCAGACCTTCTCCCCGTTCTCCTTCACCGTCGACCTGCCCCCCGGCACCTACTCCGTGGTCATCACCGAGGACGACCCGTCCGACGGCGAGGGTCGCCCGCCGATGAGCGACAGCCGGACCGTGACGGTGGGCTGACCGGAGCACTCCTCATGGCGAGCCACCTCACGCTGCGGGCGACCCAGTGATCACCCGCCGAACGCCACGAGGTGCTTCTTGCTGGCGGCGGTGAGCTGGGCGTAGACGTGCTGCACGTCTACGGCGACGACTCCCTCGGCCGCCGCCTCGAGCTCCGCTATGTCGTCCAGCTCGACGGCCCGGCCCACCGCGAGCGCGCCGTCGACCGAGGCCATTCCCTGGGCGAGCAGGTCGGCGTACATCTGCGCGAGGCCCTCGTCGACGAACTCGCCGACGTCGAGGCCGACTGTCGGGTCGGCCAGGCCGTAGGTCTCGAGCAGCGTGCCGATGGCGCCCATGTGCTGTGCCTCCGACCGCGAGACCCGCTCGAAGGTGGTGACACCGAACTCGTCGCCGAACGCCACGTAGAGGTCGTACGCGAGCTTCTCCTCCTGGACCAGGTAGATCAGGTCGGCCTCCTGGGCGGCGGTCAGCTCGCCCGACGGGTAGACGAGGCGGTCCCCGGCGCCCGCCTGCTCCTGCCCCTGGCCGCCCTGCCCGACGCCACCCCGACCCGCCCGCCCGTGGCCCGTTGGCCCGTTGCCTGCCTGGCCACCGGCCGCCCGGCCGTTCGCCGCCGGGTCGCACGTCGCCGTGCCGTCGCACGTCCCGGCGCCCCGCGTCGTGGCACCGCGGCCGGCCGCGTCGTCGATCCGGTCGGCGGCGACGGCGCCGCCGGCGAGGAGGCCGACGGTGATCGCGCCGGTGCCGACGGCGGTGAGGAGGGTGCGTCGCATCATGGTGTGCTCCTGGTGGGTGCGGCCCCCGGGTTCCCGGGGTTGGTTGTTGACCTCACCCTCGCCGGGCCCTGCGCAGGCACCACGGATCCGGTGTGGAGACGAGATGGAGATCCGCGGCGGCCGGCACGCGCCACCGTGGCCACCCGGCAGGATGGGGCCATGTCCACCGTCCTCGTGGTCGAAGACGACCGCGACATCCGCGACGTCCTGCGCCGCTACCTCGAGCGCGCGCAGCACGCCGTCCTGACGACGGGCGGCGGCGCGGAGGCCCTGCGCCTGCTCGACGTGGGGCAGGTCGACCTCGTGCTGCTCGACCTCGGGCTGCCCGACATCGACGGGACGGACGTCCTGCTCGCCGCGCGCGCGGCGCAGCCGCCGGTACCGGTGATCGTGCTCAGCGCCCGCAGCGCCCTGGCAGACCGGATCACCGGGCTGACGCTCGGCGCCGACGACTACGTCACCAAGCCCTTCAGCCCGGCCGAGGTCGTGCTGCGGGTCGGCGCCGTGCTCGCGCGTGTCGCCGGAGCGGCCGGACCCGAGCAGATCCCCACCTACGGCCGCGGCCGGCTGCGGATCGACGCCGCGGCGCACCAGGCATGGCTCGACGGCGTGGCGCTGGACCTCACCGCCACGGAGGGGGGTGTGCTCGCCACGCTCGCCGGCACGCCCGGCCGGGTGTTCTCACGCCTCGAGCTCGTCAACCGGGTGCGCGGCTACGAGTTCAGCGGGTACGAGCGCAGCGTCGACTCGCACGTCAAGAACCTGCGCCACAAGCTCAATCCGGACGGCGCGACGGTCGTCACCACGGTCATCGGCGTGGGCTACCGGCTGGGCTGGTCCCGTGACGACTGACCGCACGGGCGCCGACGGCACCGTCCCGCCGCCGGGCGTCGCACCGGACCGGCGCACCCGGGGGACCCGGCTGGGTCCGCTCGGGCGTCGCCTGGTGCTGGCGTTCTCGCTGGTCAGCCTGGTCGCCATCGGCCTCCTGTCGTTAGCGGCGCAGCAGGCCGTCGACCGGGGCCTGACCGCCTCCCGCGAGGCCGGTCTGTGGACCGTGGCGGCGGACACCGCGCAGGCTGCGGCGCGGGCCTACCGGTCCGCCGGAGGATGGGCGGCCGCCGACCTGGCCCCCGCGCTCACCGCCGCCGAGGACGCCGGGGCGCGGGCGAGCATCCGCGACGCGTCCGGGAGCGTCCTGACCGGCGCGGACGCCCCCGGAGGTGGCAACGGTCCTTCCGGCGAGCGGGCCGGCGGGACGACCGCGGACATCGTGGTCGACGGCGCCGTCGTCGGCAGCGTCCAGGTCGGCTTCCAGGGCAACGCCTCCGCCGGAGCCGCCGCGCGCGCCGAGACACGCGGCCGGGAGATCGCCTGGTCATGGATCGTCGGGGCCGCCGCGCTCGCGCTGGGCCTCGCGGTCCTGGCAGGGTGGCTCGTCACCCGCTGGTTGACCGCCCCGCTGGCGTCGCTCACCGCGGTGGCCAGGGCGTTCGCCCGCGGGGACCGGGGTGCGCGGGCCGTCGTACGCGGAACGGGCGAGCTCGGCGACCTGACGCGCGGGTTCAACGAGGCCGCCGACTCGGTCGAGCGCAGCGACCGGGCCCGCCAGCAGATGGCCGCCGACGTCGCACACGAGCTTCGCACCCCGCTCACCGCACTGCAGGCGGGCCTGGAGGAGCTCCGGGACGGGCTCGCCGAGGCCGACGCCGAGGCGCTGTCCCGCCTGCACGACCAGTCCCTGCGCCTGGGCCGGGTGGTCGAGGACCTGGGGGTGCTGGCGAGCGCCGACGACCCCGTCGCGGGCTCGGCGGCGGGGCACACCGACCTGGCCGCCATCGTCGCGGCGGAGCTCGCGGCGCGGGCCGCGGAGCT
>Ga0105047_10002126_pt1 | contig 35500 bp, 35 predicted proteins | sample MAT04_FD_78384 | JGI IMG/M metagenome (GOLD analysis project Ga0105047, IMG submission 78384) | Freshwater microbial communities from Lake Fryxell liftoff mats and glacier meltwater in Antarctica - MAT-04 (megahit assembly) | ecosystem: Environmental > Aquatic > Freshwater > Ice > Liftoff... | reverse complement strand
GCGACGATCGTGTTCATCCCGACGATGACGCCGAGGCCGATGACGCCGAGGGCGATGAACAGCTGGTGGCTGTTGATGTAGTCGCGCGGCTGCAGCAGCACCCACACCGGCAGCCGCGAGGCGACGAAGGTGTAGGCGAACAGCAGCACCACCCAGACGTTGCGGGTCTGCTCGACGCCGAGCGCCTCAGCCAGCCCGTCCAGCTCGATCGGGAAGGCGTTGCCGACCAGGATCAGGGCGTAGAGCAGGATCACACCGGCGATGGAGGGGATCAGCGCCGACGACTTGGTCCGGTAGATGTACTGCCCGATCGCCATCGCCAGCGGGATCTCGACCACGATCGGGATCACGGCGCCGGGGTTGGCGACGAACAGGTTGCCGATGACCACGGCGAACACGGCGTTCACCAGCGTCAGCAGGAAGAAGATGATCGCCAGGAAGAGCATGCGGGCGCGCGCGTTGATGACCGTGCCGGCCAGGGTCCCGATGCTCTTGGCCTTGTGGCGCACGGAGACGACCAGCGCACCGAGGTCGTGCGCCCCGGCGGCGAAGATCGTGCCGAGCACGATCCAGGCCAGCGCCGGGCCCCAGCCCCAGAACACCGCGATCGCCGGGCCGACGATGGGTGCGGCTCCGGCGACGGAGGTGAAGTGGTGGCCGAACAGCACGTGCTTGTTGGTGGGGACGAAGTCGACCCCGTCCTCGAACTCGTGGGCCGGCGTCACGAAGGCCGGGTCGAGGGCGTAGACCTTCTGCGACAGGTAGACCGAGTAGTACTTGTAGCCGAGGAAGAACAGCACCCCGACCACGGCTGCGACGACGAAGGCAGGCACGGCTCTCCTCCTTGCACGGGGCGACCCCGAACAGGACGCCGAGTGACAGACTAGCCTTCGGGTGTGATCCAGCCCACAGACCACGCCGCTGCGGTCCGGACGGCCGGACTCGCGGAGCTGGTCTGGCGAGCCCCCGGTGGTGGCCCCCCCGAGGTCCTCGGCGTGGTTCCGCTGCTGCTGGGCGACCAGCCGGCCATCGCGCTGTCGTGGGCGTACGAGGACCAGGCCCGCGCCGCCGCCGCGTCGCCGGGCGCCGCGCTCGTGCTGTCCGAGCCCCGGTTGAGCGGCCGGGCCTGGACCCCGCTGGTGGCGGTGGGCCGGTTGACGCTCGTGGAGGACGGCGACGGCGACCTGTTCACCGAGCGGCTGCTCGACCAGGAGCTGCGCAAGCACCCGCCGGCCCGGGCGCTGGCCGACTCACCGCTGGTGCGGCGCGAGCACTGGTGGTACCTGCCGCGCCTGGTCCTGCTCCTGGAGACCGAGCAGGTCGAACCGGTCGGGCGGCGCGACGGCCCCCAGGACGCCGTCCTCGCGGTGGACGACGGCGGGCTGGTGGTGCAGACCGTACGGGTCGCGGACTGGGACGCCCCCGAGCTGGCGCTCAGCGGTGGGCCCGACGCCCAGGGACCGGCGGTGCTGGTGGGCCAGGAGGTGTCGGTGCCGGACGCCGAGCGCTGGACGGTGCACGCCACGACCGGTCGCTACGCCGACGGCCGGCTGGTCGACGTCCACCCCCCGCCCACGCGGGCGCTGGAGCCGGTGGCGGGGCTGCTGGCCCGGGTGCGCCGCCAGCGGGCCCTCGAGCGCGGCTGCGTCCGGGCGCTGCACGCTGCCGGGCACCGCTGACCGAGCCGGCTCACCCCCTCACTGGTAGGAGATGAAGACCGGCGTCGGCTCGACGGCCAGCGTGCGCTCCGGCGTCATGGTCGGGCTGTCCTCGTCGTAGAAGTTCTTCCACCCGAACACCATCCCTGCGGGCGGGTCGCGCAGGATCACGCTCCACGTCTCGAGCTTGCTGCCGGTCGGGCCGTGGCCGTCCATCTGCGTGACGACGGCGAGCTCGTCCCGGTCGGCGACGATCTGGTCGCGGTCCTCCAGCATGTACGTCTTGAACTGGTGCAGCAGCAGCATCTTCTGGGGCAGGCGCCGGTCACGGACGAGCGCGGCCAGCCAGTCACCGACGCCGTTGACCTCGGCCGCGCTGACACGTCCGACCTGACGCAGGTGCCGCTGGCCGGGCGCGAGCCGCCACTCGGGGTCGAGCGCGAGCCCGACGTGCGGCAGGGCCAGCAGCTCCTCGTAGCGCTTGGCCTGGCTGAGGAAGTCGGCGTAGCCGGGCTGCAGGTCCAGCACCACGTAGACCCCGTTGCGGGCCGCGGCGTCGACGTAGGGCCGCAGGTGGTCGATCGTGGACTCTGCGGAGTAGTCGCCGTCGGCCCCCGGCACCGCGTCCGCGATGGTCGCGATGACCTCGAAGGTCGGCACGACCTGGGTCTCGGTGTCGACCGCGGCGTACTGCGAGGCCAGGTCCACCGCCCGGCCGACCGACGCCTCGGGACCCTGCTCCCCGAGCACGCCGAGGCGGTCGGAGCCGGGGTGTCCGTAGAGCGCGATGTACCGCTTGCCTGGCAGCACGAGCTGTCCCCCGCCCGGCAGCTCGACGCCGGTCGCGGCGGTCTCGACCCGGGTGGCGAACTGCGCCGGGTCGCCGAACGAGCCTCCCAGCCCGAGGATCCGGTCCGGGGCGAGCTCGGCCAGGCGGGCGATCACGTCGGGGTAGGCCCGCGGGTCGGGACCCGGGACGACGACGACCTCGGCGCCGGCGGCGCGCGCGGTCGCGACCGCGGCGGTCCTGGCCGGGTCGTCCGTGGTCAGCATGACCGTCCCGTCGGCGGAGCCGGTGGCGCGTACGTCCGGCAGGCCCTCGACGTCGCCGCGACCCGCGTCCGCTTCGCCGGCGGCGAGCAGGGGGACCTCGCCCTTGCGGTCGAGGGCTGCCACAGCCCTCAGCACCTCGGGGTCACTCGCCGGCGTCGACGGGCCGAGATCAAGACCGGTCAGCTCGGCCAGGCGCTCGTCGTCCCCGGGCGCGTGGACGGCATCGACGTCGTCGAGCTGCCCGGCCCAGGTCGCGGCCGCGGGGCCGACGGTCAGCACGGCCGCCGGCGCGAGCCGGGCCACCTCAGCCCGTACGGTCGCCGAGGCCGAGCCGGCGGGCGCGAGCAGCAGCGGGACTCCGAGGGCGACCGCGACGGAGGCGGCCCGGGCCTGGGAGGGCAGGTCCCCGTCGCCGGCGAGCACGACGACGGGTGCCGACTCGAACAGCGCCGTCGTCGTCGCGGCCGCCATCTCGGGAGCCGTGGTCCCGGGGACGACCGTGGACGTGGGCGGGACCCGCAGGCGCACGCCGGCGGGCTCGACCTCGGCGTCCGGAGACGGACTCGCCGACGACACCGGGGGCGCCCCGCTGGACTCCGAGGCAGCGCTGCAGGCGGTGAGGGCCAAAGCGGGCACGAGCAGGACGGTGAACAGGCGGCGCAAGGGTCGGGTCCGATCCGGAGGGGTCGGCGAAGTCAGGCGGGCCCAGGGTACGTCGGGGGTCCCGCTCCGTCGGGAGGCTCGCCCCGGTCAGGTCGTCGCGTCGAGGCAGAGCACCAGGACGGCGACGTCGTCCTCGCCGGAGGCCAGCGCCTGCACCAGGCGGTCAGCCAGCACCTGTGCGTTGGCCGCGCCGACCGCCTCGACCTCCCGCAGCAGCAGCTCGAGCCGGTCGTCCAGCGAGGTGCGCCGGTCCTCGACGAGGCCGTCGGTGTAGAGCAGCAGGACGTCGCCGACCATCAGGTCGCGCTGGTGGTCGTGCCGGACCGTGACGGCCTCGACGCCCAGCATGAGGTCAGGAGGGGTCTCCAGCAGCTCGGCCCGGCCGTCGCGGAGCAGGACCGGCGGCAGGTGCCCCGCCGAGGACCAGCGCAGCCGGCGACCGCCCTCGAGCGTGGCGTACAGGCAGGTGCCGGACAGCTCGGGTGCGAGGTGGGCCAGGACCTGGTCGAGCCGGCCGAGCGACGTCGCGGGCGGCTCGTTGCGGTCGACGGCCAGCGCCCGCAGCAGGGTCCGGAGCTCGGCCATCCTCGTCGCGGCCTGCACGTCGTGGCCGGTCGCGTCCCCGACGACGACCGCGAGCTCCCCGGAAGGCAGCGCGAAGGCGTCGTACCAGTCACCGCCGACCGCGAGCCCGTCACCGGCCGGGGCGTAGCGCGCCTCGAGGGTCACGCCGGGGACGACCGGCAGCCGCGGCAGCAGGCTGCGCTGCAGCGCCGTCGACACGCTGCGCTGCACGCCGAGCAGCCGCACGCCGTCCAGGGCCAGGGCGGCCAGCGAGGCGAGATCCGACAGCAGGTCCACCTCCGCAGGGTCGAATCCGCCCGACTGGCGCCCGAGCACGAGGACCCCGAGCAGGACGTCGCCGTTGACCAGCCCGAGGATCAGCGCGTCGGCGGTGCCCAGGCTCTGCGCCAGCTCCCCCTGGTGGCGCAGCGTCGGCTCGCTCGAGGCGGCCATCGCGGCCACGTCCGGCGCTCCCAGGTGCAGCAGCCGGCCGGGCGCGTCCACCAGCGTCGCGAGCAGGCCCTTGGCCGCGGCGGACGACCGGCGGGCCCCGACCCCACCGAGCCCTGCCGGCAGCGTCAGCGGCCCTTCTCCGCCCAGCGCGACGACGCGCGTCACGAGATCCGGCGGCTCGAACAGGTCGGCCAGGCACCAGTCGCCGAGGGCCGGGACGGTCAGTCCCGCCAGCGCCTCGAGCACCTGCTCGGCCGTCATGCAGGTCGGCAGCGTCCGCACGGCACGCCCGAGGACGTCCTGGTTCACCGCTCCTGGACCTCCATGTCCCTCGGACCGTAGCGCCGAGCAGGCTGCGCCGCGGCGCTTCGGCGAAGCCGTCACCACTGCGTGACCGGCGGGCAGGGCCGCCGGTGGGCACTAGCGTCCCCGTCATGCGCAGGAGGACCACGTGATCGCCCGCCCGCTCGCCCGTCTGATGGCCCGGGGCAAGCCGCTGGTGCCGGAGAGGGCGTGGCCGCTCCTGCTGACCCTGCGCTCGGCACGGGGCAGCGGGCCGCTGGTGGGGCTGCCGGCCTTCCGGCGGGTCCTCGTGCTCGCCGCGCACCCCGACGACGAGAGCATCGGCTGCGCCGGGACGATGGCCCTGCTGGCGCGGGACCGGCGGGCGCACGTGACCGTGGCCTTCGCCACCGACGGCGAGGCGACCATGGGCGCGGCGAGCGCCCCGGAGGAGACCGGCCGACGCCGCGCGCAGGAGGCGCGGCACGCCTGCCGGGTCCTCGGGGTGGAGAGCACCCGCTTCCTGGGACTGCCCGACGGTGGGCTGTCGAGCCGTACGGACGAGCTCGGGAGCCACCTGGCCAGGCTGGTCCGGGAGCTCGAGCCCGAGGTCGTGCTGCTGCCCTGGTTCCTCGACGGCCACCCCGACCACCAGGCGCTCACCCCGGGCCTCGCCCGCGCCGGCCTGCCCGACGACCTGCAGGTCTGGGCGTACGAGACGTGGACGCCGCTGCCCGCCAACCGGATCGTCGACGTCTCCGCCGTGGCGGACCAGCGGGACGCCGCCCTGGCGGAGCACGTGCTCGCCGCGCAGGCGTTCGACCTGACCGCGATGCAGGGGCTGAGCCGCTGGCGATCGGTGCACGGGCTGATGGGCCGGGGCCACGCCGAGGCCTTCCTCGCCGGCTCGCTCGGTGACTACCTCGCCCTCGCGGCGCGGGTCGAGGCGGCGGCGTGAGCGACCTGGTGCTGCGCCGCTCCGGCCCTCACGAGGACGCCGAGATCCGCGGCGTGCTCGCGACGTCCTTCCCGGACAACCCCAAGACCCGGGCCGAGGTGATGGCCTGGCAGTACTGGCGCAACCCGTTCGGCCAGACCTGCTCCTGGGTCTGGGAGGACGCCGGGCAGGTCGTCGCGCACTACGCCGCCTACCCCGTGCCCGTGACGCTGGCCGGCCGGCGGACCCTCGCGGGGGTCGGGGTCGACGCCAGCGTCGCGCCGAGCCACCAGGGCCGGCGGCTGTGGACCCCGCTGGCCAAGGCGGTCTACGCCGACGCGGCCGAGCACGGGATGCCGATCACGATGTGCTTCCCCAACGTCGCCTCCACCTCCGGGGCCACCAAGGCCGGGATGGAGCCGGTCGCCCGGCTCCGGACCCTGGTCACCGCCTACGACGACACCTGGCTGGCCGAGCGCTTCCGGCTGCCTCGTCCGGCCGCCCGGGCGGTGCGGTCGGTGGCCTTCCGGCTGGCGGGCTCCGGGCTGGTCGCCCGGGAGGTCGACGAGCTCCCCGGGGACCTGGACCGGTTGTGGGAGCGGGTCGCGCCGGCGGTCGCCTACGGCGTGGTGCGCGACGCCGCCTGGTGGCGCTGGCGCTACGCCGACCACCCCGACGCGCCCTACCGCGTTGTCGAGGTCCGGCGCGACGGCGAGCTCGTGGGCGCCGCCGTCACGCTGGTGCGCGATGCGTTCGGTGGGCGCTTCCTCAACGTCCTGGAGCTGCTGACCGTCGACGTCGACGCCGGCCGCGCGCTCGCGGCGGCCGTCCGCGCCGGGGCCGACGACGCCGTCGGGGCCGCGCTGCTCGCCGTCCCCGGGAGCCAGCTGGAGGCGCTCGCGGCCCGGTCGGGCTTCCGCCGGCTGCCGACCCGGCTCGAGCCCAAGCCCGTCCTGTTCGGCGTCGTGCGCAACGACCCCTCGTCCCCGCCGCCGGACTCGGTCTCGTGGTCGGTCGCCTGGGGGGACCTCGACCACATCTAGATCCATGACACGGGACCCATGGCGTGCTGTCATGGGTCGATGAGGGGGAGCGCGTTTCCGGCGGCGGGTCTGCTCCGGCGGGCAGCGCTGTCGGCCGGGACCGGCCTGGCCCTGCTGCTCACCGGGCTCCCCGCCGCGACGGCCGCGGTCCCCGGCGAGGTGCCGCAGCGCACGATCACGTACGACGTGCGGGTGCGCGGGACCGTGCAGGCCGACCCCGGCGCCTTCGCGCGGGTGGCAGCCCGGACGTTCCACGACCGGCGCGGCTGGAGCCTCGGCGGGAGCATCCGGTTCGCGCAGGTCCCCTCCGGCGGGGCGTTCACGCTGTGGCTGGCCGCGCCGTCATCGATGCGGAGCTTCTCGTCGGTCTGCAGCGCGCAGTACAGCTGCCGGGTGGGGCGCAACGTCATCATCAACGACGAGCGGTGGCGGACCGGGACCGCGACCTGGCCGACGGTCCGGGAGTACCGGCAGTACGTCCTGAACCACGAGCTCGGTCACTGGCTGGGGCTCGGCCACTCCTCCTGCTCCCGTGCCGGTGCGCCCGCGTCGGTGATGCAGCAGCAGTCCAAGGGGCTGGGGGGTTGTCGCAACGCGACCTGGCCCCTTGAGCAGGAGCGTCGGGCCGCCGCCGTCGGGTCGCGTGTCCAGCCGCGCAGCAAGGCCCCGGCCGTCACCGCGGTGGAGCGGGCCGGGCGCACGGGGACCGAGGCGCACGTCCTGGACGGCGCACGGGCGTACGCCGCGTGGCTGTCGCACACCTCCGCGTCGCTCCCGGCGACAGACCAGCCGGTCTGGACCTTCCGCTTCGCCGACCACGACCTCGATGGCGTCGACGACCTCTACGCGATCGAGCACCGCAGCGGCGCGACGGTCCGGGTAAACGTGCGCGATGGGGCGAGCGGCTACCGGACCTCCCTGCTCGACACCGCGACGCCCCTGCAGGTGCTGGACGGGGGCAGCTGGACCTTCGCGGTCGACGACGCCGACGGGGACGGCGTCGACGACGTCTACGCGATCAACGGGCAGGGCCGCACCGGCACCGAGGTGCACGTCCTGGACGGCGCCTCGGGCTTGCGTTCCTGGCGTCTGCACGCGGCAACGGCCCTGCACCGCACGGACGCCGCTGCGTGGTCCCTGGCCGTCGGCGACCACGACCGCGACGGCGTCCCTGACCTCTACGCGGTCCGGCACAGGGGGGCGACCGGTCGCACGGAGGCGCACGCGCTGTCCGGCGCCGCCGGCTTCGGACGCTGGATCTCCCACAGCGCCACACCGCTCGGTCCGAGCGACCCCGAGACCCGGTCGTTCGAGGTCGCCGACGTCGACGGCGACGGGTGGGACGACCTCGTGACCCTGGAGCGGGTCGGTGCCTCGGGACGCACCGAGTTGCGCGCCCTGGACCGCACCTCGAACCGGTGGCTGCTGCAGGCCACGACAGCCCTGAGGCCGTCGCCCGGGCGCGACGCCTGGTCGTTCGACTTCAGCTGAAACGGCCTGCTGCTCAGCCGATCCCGGCGTCGTGGCGCACGTCGCCGCCGACCACGGTCGCGAGCACCTGCAGCGAGGCGAGCTCCTCCGGGTCGACGGTGGTGAGGTCGCCGGACAGCACCGTGAGGTCCGCCAGCTTGCCCGGCACGAGGCTGCCCTTGCGGTGCTCGTCGAAGGTTGCGTACGCCGAGCCGAGGGTCCAGGCGTGCAGCGCCTGCAGGGCGGTCAAGCGCTCGTCCGGCCCGAACTCCTGGCCGCCGGCCGTGCGGCGCAGCACCAGGTCGGCGATGCCGAGCAGCGGCGCGCCCTGGACCACCGGTCGGTCGGAGCTGCCGGGCAGCGGGATGCCCCGGTCCAGGAAGCTGCGCTGGCGATAGGCGTGCAGCGTGCGCTCCGGTCCGAGCGCACTGGCCATCCCGTCGCCGATCTCGTTGACGAAGCGCCCCTGCGGGACCGGGATGACACCGAGCCTGGCCATCCGGTCGAGGGTCCCATCGTCGGCGACCCCGCAGTGCTCGATCCGGTGCCGGTGATCGGCGCGCGGAAGGTCGCGCAGCGCGTGCTCGTAGCAGTCCAGCGCCGTGTCCACGGCCAGGTCGCCGATGGCGTGGGTCGCGATCTGCCAGCCGCCGCGGTGGGCCCGCAGGACCAGGTCGCGCAGCTCGTCGGGGTCGCGCTGCAGGAACCCCGCGTTGCCCGGGTCGTCGGCGAACGGCGCACGCATGGCAGCAGTCCGCCCGAGCATCGACCCGTCCGAGAAGATCTTCACCGGGCCGATCCGCAGCGTCTCGTCACCGAACCCGGTAGCGATCCCCAGGTCCAGGCCGAACGTGCCGACGTCGTCGGCACTCCCGCCGACCTCGTGCAGCGCATCGGCGGCGACCATCAACGTGGTGCGCACGTGCAGCCGTCCGGACGCGCGCGCCTCGGTGTAGGCCGCGAGCTCCCGCGGCGTCCACGAGACCAGGCCCGCCCCGATCCCCGCCTCCTGCGCGCTGGTGATGCCCTCGGTCAGGTAGTGGCGGGTGGCCCGGTCGATCGCATCGGCGACGTCGCCCACCCCGTACGGGTAGACCAGGTCGCGCACCAGCGACTGCGCGGTCTCCAGCAGCAACCCGGTCGGGCGGCCGGTCGCGTCACGCTCGACCTGACCCCCGGGCGGCACCGGCGCGGTGTCGATCCCGATGGCCTGCAGCACCGCGCCGTTGACGACGGCCATGTGCCCGGAGGTGTGACGCAACCAGACGCGGTGGTCCGGCGCGACCCGGTCGAGCTCCTCGGCGGTCGGGTGGCGCCGCTCGGCCACCCGGTTCTGGTCGTAGCCGGCGCCGATGACCCAGCCACCCGCCGGGGTGTCGCGCGCAGCGGTGGCCACCGCGTCGAAGATGTCCTGCAGGCGCTGCACCGGCGGAGTGCTCAGCGGCAGCTCGGCGAGCGACATGCCGAAGAACACGCAGTGGTCGTGCGCGTCGTGGAAGCCCGGTACGACCGTGGCGCCACCGAGGTCGACGGTCCGCTCGGCCGAGAGACCGGCCAGGTCGCCGTCGTCGCCCACGGCGACGATCCGCTCCCCCAGCACGGCCAGCGCTGTCGCGCGCGGCCGGTCCGGGTCGAGGGTCAGCAGGTTGCCCCGGCGAAAGATCGTGTCGACGCGCATGCGATCCCCCTGCCCACCCCGGTGTCCCCGCACCCGGATCGGCTCGAGCGGCGGCTCAGCCGGAGGTGCAGCCGAAGCCGTCGCGGTCGCCGTCCAGCCGGTACGGGTCGACGCCGATCCGCTGCAGCTGCACCCGTCCGCCGAGGTCTCCGCAGTCAAGGTCGTTGACCCCGCCGTCGCCCGACCCATCCCCCTTCACCGGGACGCAGGTGGCGTAGTCCGGGTGGCACCCGGCAGTCACCGGTGCATTGGCGGGCACCGGGGGCGGTGACACGGAGGAGGAGCAGGCTCCCCAGAGGCCGGTTGACGCTGCCCTCGCCGCCGCGAACGCCACGTCGAGCTCGGCGGCGAGGGAGGGCTTCTCGTCCCGGAACTGCGCGACGTACCGGTCGTCGGCGAAGCCGTGGCGGGCCAGGTGCACATTGACGTCGACGCCGTCGGCCGTGGTCACCACGGCCACGCTGCGGCCGTACCGGTCGACGCTGTAGACGTCCGCGCGGAAGCCGCCGGCGACCAGCGCCACCCGCTCGGCGGTCGCCTCGGCGGCGAAGCACTCCCCGACCTCGGGCGTGTTCACCAGGCCCAACCGGTACTCCCGCCCGGCCGTGTCGCGCCAGGAGTCGCCGTCCCCGCCGGACGCAGACTGCACAAGGTCCTGGACGGGCGGGTCCTGATCCGCGACGGGCGTCGGGCTGTCCGGGACCGTCGGGGCCACGGCCGGGACGGCGGCGCTTGGGCTCGGAACCGGGCGCGCCAGCGGGTCCGACCCGGCGGGCACGTCGTCGGACAGGACCGAGCCGACAGCGGCGACGACGAGGACCGACCCCACGAACCAGGTCGCCACCCGCACGCGCGCTGCCTCCCGTCAGTGGACCACGTCGGCCTGGCCCGACCGCGGTCGAGCGTGCCACCACCTTGACCGTCGGCACGGCAGGGCGCGACTGAACCCCGCCGGAGCGTCCGGTTCCCGGAGGCTCAGCTCCTGGTCGGCGCAAAGCGCAGCTCGGGGTTCTCGTACCCGCTGTCGGAGACCTGGCTGCCGTCGACGCAGGAGCGGTTCGCGCAGGCGCTGCCCCGCTTTCAGTTCGTTATGCGATTGCAAGCCGGGCTCCCGATGGGTTGGACCGCGGGGTTGGTAGTCCTCAACGACAGGAACACGCAACGCGGGGACCGGGAGGTCGTGACGATGGACCAGCAACACCGCTGGGTGGCAGGAGCCGCCCTCATGATGTCGGCAGTGCTGACGGGCTGCGGACAGGACGCGGTCGGCACGGCCGCGCCCGCGGGCGAGGTGGACGTCGCGAGCGAGTTCGGCCAGGTCACGCTCGTCTCCGACGACAGCCAGGCGACCGTGCCCCCGGTCTGCGTGGAGGACATCCCCGAGGACCTGACGACCTGCGCCGGTGCACCCGCCAACCTGGGCCAGGTCGAGCTGGACGACACCCGGAAGGCGACCTTGCAGCTGCCGACCGCGCTCGTGGAGAGCGGCTACCGACTGCGGATCAACGGCTCGCCCCTGCCCGGCCTGGAGGACGTCCTGACCGACGCGGTCGAGCCCTTCCGCGTGCCGGTCGAGGAGGTCCAGGTGCCCGGTCCGACCGTCGTGACGGTCGAGGCACTCAGCGGCACGACCACTCCCAAGGCGGTCTGGCAGTTCCTGCTGTCCGACCCGGCAGGCACCCCCTCGTGACGTCCTGCCACCGGCCGTCCCATGTCCCAGGAGGAGCAGCATGAGCAGAGCAGCAGACTGGCATCGCCGAGATGACCGGGGAGGGACGGCACTGACCGTGGTGGGTATCGCGGCCGCCGTCGTGGTCGTGCTCGTGGCGGGCTTCCTCGGCATCGGACAGCTCGTGAACGCAGGCGTCGATCCGGAGGCGCCCGTCGCCATCAGCGATCAGGGGCAGCTGACCGAGCAGACCTTCGAGGACCTGGAGCTGGGCGTCACCAAGGAGGACCTGCAGGCCTCGCTGCGTCCGGTCCTGGCGGTCGACGCGGCGATCCTGGACCGCTACGACCTGCGCTCACCGGAGACGGCCTCGGCGTCCTGCGTGTACTACGAGGGTCGGGACCTGCCGAACGAGGCGCTGTACCGCTTCTGCTTCGAGGACGACATCCTGGTCGACAAGACGTTCGTGCTGCAGACCGAACCCGGAATCGGCGCTGCCGTCAGCTCCTCGTAGAGCGCCGCAGCTCCCTGGCCAGCCCGCTGAGCGCCTGGGCGAAGCCCAACCGGGCGCCGAGGGCGAGCGCCGGCGCGAGCAGCTGGGGCACGACCGGCACGCGCACCTGCTCGACCCAGACCACGGTGCAGGCCTGCTCGCCGCTCGGCGACACCTCGAGCTCGGCGTAGCCCGTCAGGACGGGACCGATCTTCTCCAGTCGCACCCGGCGCTTCGACGGGGTGTGGGCCGGGGCCTGGGTGACCCGCATCCGGTCGATGAGGGCGAGCCGTCGCAGGCCGGACGTCGCGGTGAACTCCTCCCCCACGACCGGGACCCGGTCGGCGCCGGCAGCGGGCACGTCACGCGCTGGTCCGTCATGCAGCTCGACCCTTGTCAGGGGAATCCAGCCGGCGTGTCCCGGCCAGTCGACGAGGGCGGACCAGACCTCGACCGCGGGGACCTCGAAGCGGCGGGTGACGGAGAACTCGACCTGGGCCACGGGGGCGCCTCTCTGAGGGGGACACGAACGGCTACGGTGCTGTCGTCGTGGCACGGCAGCACGACTGTGCCACCTCCTTCCTGACGACGCCCCGTGACGGCCGCTCGCATCCCCCAGCTCACCGCGACAGCTCCGAGGGACGCACGATCTCCGCACCGGGTCGTGGGGGCTGCCCTCTGCTGTCGGTCACCGAGAGCCCAGGCCGTCGCGGGCCACCTGGCACGGCGCGCACACCATCGGCGCGTCGGTCTCAGTGACCCGGACCGAGTCCCCGTGGGTGCAGGACGTCGTCGTCTCCTGCCTCACGTACTGCCAGTTGGACACGAGCAGTCGGTCCGGGATGCGCCGGGCGAGCAGCTCCAAGCGGAGGCCAAGAACGGGCTCAGGACGGCGAGCAGCACCGGGACGACGATCTCGCCGAGCGCACCGACGTCGATGCTCAAACCGAACGCGACGAAGAAGACCGCGGTGAAGGTGTTGCGCAGCAGCAGGGCCAGCCGCTCGACCCGCTCCCGCAGCCGGGTCTGCGAGACGACCAGTCCGATCATCAGCGCGCCGATCGCGTCGGACACCCCGAGCTCGCCGGACGCGCCGGCGACGAGCAGGGGCGTGACCTCAACCCGCCAGGTCCGCGGGTGCCGTCCATTCTTGGCCAACATCGGCGGGCCGCCGCTGCGCTGGAAGGACGGGGACGACGGCTACCCGGTTCGAGGTCTGCAGCAGGGCCCGGGACAGCACGCCCTGCGCCGCCACCTGGCCGGGCAGCGACTGCAGCCCTACGACGGTCTGCGAACCTCCGTCGGGGGTCGGGCGGTCGAACTGCGAGCGGACCAGGCACTCGATCGAGACGGGGCCGCTGCCGACGTCGAGGGTCACGGTGCAGCAGTCGCCGTCGACAGGTTCGGGCCTCACGACGCGGAAGCCGGTCAGCGAGGCGTCGAGCAGGGCAGCAGGGACGCCGCCGACGAGCGCGTGCCCCTGCACCGGGAAGCGCACCGCGGCGCGCCGCTCGGACCCGAACCTCTCCTGCCGGATCCGGCGCACCGCGGCGACGAGCAGGGCGGTGTTGACCATCAGCCAGAGCGCCGAGCCGTTGGTGGCCCACGCGACGTCGTACTCCATCGGTGTCAGGCCGGCTGACGTTGCCATGAACCAGCCTGCGCTGAAGATGCTCGCGACGAGCAGGCCGGTGTGCAGGCGCGGGACCTGCACCCGGTCGCGCTGATCTCCGGTCCGGCCCTTGACCGTCACGGTGAAGTCCCGCTGGCGAGAGCTGACCAGGCGCAGCGTGGCCTTCAGGTTGGCGGGCAGACGGACCAGGTCGAAGACCGTGGAGATCCCCTGGGGTGCCACGCCCCGGGCGAGCAGGTGCAGCGCCGCGCGCTGCAGGACGAAGGCCGGCAGGAACCACGCCAGGAAGGCCAGCAGCGGCGCCGTGACGGGCACGGCTCCGGTCAGCAGGACGGCCATCGGGGCCAGCAGGTAGCCCAGCGTGCGCCAGGCGTCGAACCAGCCCAGCAGCGTGGCGAGGTAGGACACCCGCTGCATAGGCCGCAGACCACTGACGACAGCGGGGTTCTCGATGCGGAGCACCTGCATGGCCCCGGTGCCCCAGCGCAGCCGCTGCTCCAGGTACTGCGTGGCGTCGGCGGCGGCCAGCCCCCGCGCGAGCACCTCGTTGTGGTAGACGGTCCGCCAGGCGCGGCGGTGCAGTCGGATGCTGGTGTGGATGTCCTCGGTGACCGTCTGGGTGGCCAGGCCGCCGACCTCACGCAGAGCGGCAGTGCGGAACAACGCCCCGGTGCCACAGCAGAAAGCGGCATTCCAGCGGTTGCGGCCCGGCTGCAGCCGTCGGTAGAACAGCGCCTGCTCGGCGAACCGGTACGAGGCGTCCGTCGGCGTCCAGCGGCTGCCGGTGTGCTCGAAGCTGTTGAGGTTGTAGAAGTCCTGGGGGGTCTGGACCAGAGCCACCCGGTCGTCGTCGAAGTGGCCGAGCGTCTTGATGAACAGGTCCTCCGACGCGACGTGGTCGGCATCCAGGACGGCCACGACGTCGGCCTCGATGTGCTCCAGCGCGTGATTGACGTTGCCGGCCTTGGCGTGTCGACGGTCCTCCCGGGTCAGGTAGCGCGCGCCCAGCTGCTCGGCGAGCCGCGCCACCTCCGGCCGCGCGCCGTCGTCCAGCACCCAGGTGGTGTGCGGCAGTCGTACCGCAACGGCGGCGGCGATGGCCGGCAGCAGCACCTCCGGCGACTCGTCGTACGTCGGGATGAGCACGGCCAGCCGCAGGTCCGTGTGCTCGACCTCCCGGGGGGCCCGGACGGCGTCGAGATCCCACAGGCCGGTGATGTGCGCGGCCAGGCTGACGAGTGCGTACCCCTCCAAGGCCAGCAGCGGCACCGACAGCCACCAGACGCTGAGGTTGACCGTCTCGAGGGCTCGCCAGCCGAGGTAGAGCCCGGTGGCAAGGAGCGCCAGCACAGCAGCCGCACGGATGCCGAACACGGTGGCGCGCGACTCCGCAGGGGGCATCTGGGTGTGGGGGAAGGGGGGAGCACAAGCCGATGGGACCCGGGCCGGGGGCGGCGACGCGGAAGGCGGGATGACGGACACGGGTCTCCTCGGGGGCTGGGACGCCTTGCCCTTCTCGACCCGATGCTCCCGCGACTGGTGCACCCGTACGGGTGGCGATGACCGCCGGGATCGGCGAACCGGGTCAGGCGCCTGGCCTCACCGCTCGCGCCCGGACTCGCTGAGCCGCGCCACCCTGTCGTGGCGAGGAACAGCGTCAGCAGCTCAGCCGCTCCTCCCCGACCACGCGTTGCAGCAGCCCGAGCAGCACCCGCTGGTCCTCGCGGTCGAGCCCGGCTGCGACCGGGGAGTCGGTCATCAGCCGCTTCCACAGGGCCCGCTGCACCCGTTCCCCCTCATCGGTGAGCGCGAGCACCTTGACCCGCCGGTCGCCGGGGGCGGCCCGCCGTTCGACCAGGCGGCGAGCCTCGAGCCGATCGGTCAGACCGGTGACGTTCGAGGCATCGCACGCCAGGCGGCCTGCCAGCTCGCCCATTGGGCGCGGACCCGGCGCGAGCTCCCGCAGCAGCTGAGCCTTCTTCGGGCCGGTCGTCACACCGATCCCACACGGCCAGGAGGGTCTCGACCTTTTCGAGGGCCTGCGGCTGCTGTCCCGGACACCCGCCTTCGCCGAGCTCAAGCGCGCCCGCAGCGGCCCCCCGGACTTCTCCTGAGCCGGCGGTGGCGGCGCGTCAGGGTGAGCAGGCCGGCGCAGAGCTCCCACCCGGCCGGTCGATCACCGCGCCGTCAGCTCTCGAGCTCGGCGACCAGGGAGACGACGACCGGGTCGAGCAGACCGAGCTCGGCCTCCGCCGCCAGCAGGGCCCGCTCGACCCCGGTCAGCGTCACCTCGCGACCGGAGGACTCCAGCAGCTCACAGATCGCACCCAGGCCGTCGGCGCCGACGTTGAGCGCCGCGCCCTTGAGCGAGTGGGCGAGCTGCTCCACGAGGGCGGTGTCCTCGGCCTGCACGGCCGCGCGCAGGGCCTGCAGCGTCGTCGGGGCCCGGTCACGGAAGGACCGCAGAAGGCCGGCGAGCAGCTCCTCGTCCTCGCTGCAGCCCACCTCGCCGAGCTCGGCCAGGCGACGCCGAAGGTCACCCTCGCGCCCCTCGCGCCCGTCGCGGCCCAGCGGCTCCGCGTCGTCCGAGCTCGGGGTGGGCGAGACGGTCGCCGGGGTGCCGCCCGAGTGCATGGCCTGCACGGCGATGATGACGGCCTGCAGATCGCTGCTGCGCAACGGCTTGGACACGTAGCCGTCCATGCCCGCTGCCATGCAGGCGGCCCGGTTCTCGATCATCGCGTTGGCGGTGAGCGCGACGATGTACGGCTGCTCGCCCGTGGGTACCCACGCCCGGATCCGGCTCGTCGCCTGCAGGCCGTCGAGGGTGGGCATCTGCATGTCCATGAACACGAGGTCGTAGCGCGTCTCGCGCAGCGCGTGCACCGCGGCCAGGCCGTCCTCGACGATGTCGACGGCGTGCCCGAGCTTGGCCAGCAGCAGCTGGGTGACCTTCTGATTCACGGTGTTGTCCTCGGCCAGCAGGATCCGGAGGGGGATGGCCTCGACTGGCGCCGCGTCGTAGGACCGGCGGCCGCCGGCACCCTCGATCGTCTGCAGCGTCCGCTCCACCGGCGCGAGGGCCGCCAGCAGGGTCGTGTGCAGCACCGTGGTGCGGGTGGGCTTGATGAGCACGGCCGCGAACAGCCCCTCCTGACCGGACGCAGAGCGGTGCGCCAGGCTCGACAGCAGGACGAGCGGCACCGCCCGTCCGGCGGGCAGGTCACGCAGAGCGGTCGCCAGCTCCTCCCCGTCCATGCCGGGCATGTGCATGTCGAGCACAGCGACGTCGAACCCGGCACCGGCCCGTACCAGGTCCAACGCCTGCTCGGGGGAGCCGATGTCCGTGCAGACCATGCCCCAGCGCTCGAGCTGCAGCCGCAGCACCCGGCGGTTGGTGTCGTTGTCGTCCACCACGAGCGCGGACCGCCCGGTCAGCAGCACTTCGGGACGTATGCCGGCGTCCTGCCGCCGGTCAGGGCAGCCGTGCACCACGACGTTGACCGTGAACGTGGAACCGTGCCCGATCGTGCTGGTGACCCGGATGTCCCCACCCATCGCGCGCGCGATCCGGCGGCTGATGGCCAGGCCCAGACCGGTGCCGCCGTAGCGTCGCGTCGTCGAGGAGTCGGCCTGGCTGAACGGCTGGAACAGTCGCTCAAGGACCTCGGCCGGTATCCCGATCCCGGTGTCCCGTACGGCGATGCTCAGGCCGAGCGGGCCGTGGACCAGGTCGGTCAGGGGCTCCGCGGTCGAGGTGAGCACGACCTCGCCGGCGGGGGTGAACTTGACCGCGTTGTTGAGCAGGTTGACCATGACCTGGCGCAGCCGCATGGCGTCGCCGCGGACCAGCTGCGGGCAGTCGGGCGACACGTCGACGACGAGCTCGAGGCCCTTGAGTGCCGCCGGCATCGTGACCAGGCGCAGTGCTCCTTCCAGGCACTCGCGCAGGTCGAACGGGTTGTCGTCGAGCTCGAGCCTGCCGGACTCGATCTTGGAGAAGTCCAGGATGTCGTTGATGACGACGAGCAGGGCGTCGCTGGAGTCATGGACGGTCTGGGTGTAGTCCCGCTGCTCGGCGTCCAGCGCAGTGTCGAGCAGCAGCTCGGTCATCCCGATGACAGCGTTCATGGGGGTGCGGATCTCATGGCTCATCGCGGCCAGGAACGCCGACTTGGCCGTCGTCGCCGACAGCGCCTGGTCCCGCGCGCTCGCGATCGTCCGAACGGCACTGTTGACGGCGGTCGCCATCATGGCGATCTCGCGCGGCCCCGAGACCTGCGCGCGCTGGCTGGCGTCGCCCTCGTCGATCCTCAGTGCGGCCGCAGTCACCTGCTCGATCGGGACCGTGACCAGCCGCTCCACGATGATGCCGACGCCGCCCAGGACCACGGCGCTGACGAGGACGAGGCCGATGATGACGTCCCGCGTGAGGATCGCCTGGGCCTGGCTCGCCGTCATGCCCAGCTCGAGCAGGCGGTGCTCCTCGTCCTCCATCTGGTCGAGCACGTCCAGCACCCGGGCCGTGCCCTGCGCACCGCCACCCTCGGCGACGATGGCCTGGGCCGCCTCGAAGCCGTCGGTGCGGCGGAGGTCGGCGACCTTCTCGAGCCTGGCGAGGCGCTCCAGCAGCGCGGGTTCCAGCTCGCCGAGCAGCGCGATCTGCCGGGGGTTGCCCGCCGTCAGGTCCTTCAGCGATCGGACGCTCGCGTCGAGGGCCGGCAGGGCGGCGTCGAAGCGGTCGACGTACGTCCGCTGGTTGGTCACCAGGTACCCGCGCTGGGCAGCTTCGGCGGCGTTCACCTCCGCCCGGGACGTACCCAGCTCCGCGATGACCTTGTACGAGTGCCGCACCGGATCGTCCTGGCGGCTGAGGGACCCCAGCTGGACGAACGCGATCCCGCCCACGAGCAGCAGGGCGAGGACCGCGAGCGCGGAGCACATCGTGAGCAGGCTGCGCACGCTCAACGGCAGCCCGGTCCGGCCGAGGTCGTGCTGGGCGTCGGCGCTAGCCCCGCCCACCATGCTCACCAGGTCGCGCTGGCGGCCGCGGGCTCCGCGGTTGCGGACTCCACGGCGTTGATCAGCGCGGACACGACCAGCGGCTTGGTCAGGTAGCTCGCGCCAAGCGCGCGGCCTGCGTCGATGTCGCTCTCCTGGACGCGGCCCGACAGGAACACGGCGGGCAGGTGGGCGGTGCCCGGGGCCGCGCGCAGGGTCCGAAGCAGGTCGAGCCCGCTCATCCCGGGCATGAGCACGTCGAGGACCGCGACGTCAGGGGCTCCCTTCTCAGCGATGGCGGCTAGCGCCTCCTCGCCGGAGCCGACCGACACCACGCGGTGGCCGTGACGGCGCAGCCGGTTCTCGACCAGACCGCGGATGTCCACATCGTCCTCGACCACCAGCACCTTTGCCATGCCGCCTACCTCCACACGGGGACTCCAGGCCTCGGGCGGGGGTGTACGGGACCGGGCGGCGCACGCCGCACAGCAGGTGTCGACCGCTTGTGGCCGACCTTGACCCGAATGGCCTATTGCCTCGTCGAGTCCGGTGGTCCGTCGGCGTCCGCCTCGACGCTGACCAACCTCTGCCGGCCGGCCCGCCGCCCATCCGGACACCGGCGGTCCGTCACCCCAGCGCGCGGCCGGTGGTCGCGTCGACGTGCTCGGGCAGCGCGCCCGCGTGGTCGCCGGTGCTCAGCGTTCCGGTCGGCTCGAACCTCAGGGAGGCTCCGGCCGGCGCGCTCGGGCGGTGCTGCTGACCCCGGGGCACGACGTACGCGCTGCCGGTGGGGAGCCCGACTCGCCGCTCGCCGTCGCCGTCGCCGTCGCCGTCGCCGTCGCCGTCACGCAGGTCGATGGCGAGCTCGCCGTCCAGCACGAGGAAGAACTCGTCAGTGTCGTTTCGCACTCACCCTCGAGCTCAGCGACGTCCCGCTGTCGGGGCACCTGCTCACGCTGCTGCTGTTCACCGTCGGCTCGTTCCTGTCGATCATGATCGGAAGGCGGTCGTCCGCGTGCTCGCGTCCGACCCGGGCACGTTCGCCTTCTACAGCTCCGAGGAGGAGGGCGAGCACCGCGACCTGGGCATGGAGGGGACCCTGGTCGTCAGTCCGTGACCGGGTCCGCAAGAGCCGGTCGCGCGACCGGCACCGAAACCGATCCGGTCGAAGCGCTGCCCTTCTCGCGGCGGCCGTCAGCGGCCGAGGCCCAACGCGCCAGGCGTGCGTACGGCGTCTCGACCCGCCGGGCCGGGACCTCTGCCCACAGCGTCGCTCCCCTGGTCCGACGTGGTCGGCGGTGGCCACGAATCGTCCGTACGGGTCGATCGCGGCCGAGCGGCCCCAGCGAGCAGGGCGCACCACCGTGCACCCGTTGGCGATGGCGGGCAGGACCGCCATCTCGGTGTGCAGGGGGCTGATCGCCGGCCAGTCCGACGCGGGGACGAGCAGGATGTCGACGCGGTTGCCCGCGGCCTGACGACTCAGCCGCGGCAGGTCGAGGTCGAAGCACGCCAGCACGCCGAGGCGCACGAGCGCGGTGTCCACCCACGCGAGGGCTCCGTCTCCGGGGATCGTGTGGTCGGCCTCAGCGCCCGGAACGGGGCGCGCCTTGCGCGTGTCGAGCGTCGCGTGCCCGCCCGGGGCGACGAGGACGACGCGGTTGTCCACGTGTCGGGGTCCGTCGCGGTGCGCGACGGCGAGCGCGAGCGCGACATGCCCGTCGTAGCGCCGCGCCAGGTCGGCGACGTGAGCAACGACCTCGTCCTCGTGACCGGCCGGGACCAGCCCGGCACCCTCCGCCCACACGACGAGCTGCGCGCCGCCAGCGAGCGCGTCCTGCGTTCGGGCGATGAGGTCGGCGAGTACCGCTGTGGAGGCGGACCGCACCCGATGCCAGGCGGCATCGTCGAGCCGCTCGTCCTGCATAAGCAGCGCCAACGGGTCGCCCGTCGGGGAGTCCCCCGACGCCTCGACCAGACCGGCCACGCGCACCGACATCCCGGCTCGCGCGCGTGCCAGCCGGACGGCGCCCCAGAGGTGGACGGCGATGACCAGGGCGACGGCAACGACGAGCGTGGGCCCGGCCCCCGGTGCGTTGGTGAGCGCGAGGCCGAGGGCCGCGGCGCTCAGACCGAGCAGGCCGGTGACCACACCGCCGCCGCCGAGAGCGGCGACCTGCAGGAGTGGCTTGCTGGCGTGCTGGGGCTGGGCAGGAGACCCCCAGACGCCGAACGGGCTGCTGGCAGCGCCGGCCACGTCCAGGGCGACGAACGTCAACGGGAACACGAGCACAGCGACGGGCGCCGGCAGGGCGTCGGAGGCGACGGCGTGTGCGAGATCGGGCAGGGCGCCGGTCAGTCCACCACCGGCCATGGAGACCAGGAGCGAGCCACGCCGCCACGGCGATGTTGGTGCGGCCGCCCACGAAAAGCCCGAGCACGGCGGTGGCCGCGAGCTTCGGCCAGATCTACCCCGAGCTCGAGCGCCTGCGAAGCACAGGGCTCGTCGAGCTGGACGAAGAAGACAAGGGCACCGGGTCGCGACGGGCGCATCGACTCACACCAGCCGGCCGGGTGGCGCTCCGCCAGTGGCTCGTCGACGACGCCGAGCCGCACTTCCAGTATCGCGACGAGGCGATGCTGCGCCTGTTCTTCGGCGACCTCATGGCCCCCGACGACGTGATCGCCCACGTCCGGCGGACGCGCGCCCTGCTGGAGGCAGACGCCCGACGCGTGCGCACCGAGATCCTCCCCCGGGCTCACGAAGGCGCACGCGCCGGCCGCCCCCTCACGTTGGAGACAGCGCACTTCGGCCTGGAGCTGACCGAGCTGATGGCCGCCTGGTACGCCGGCCTCGAGCGCCGGCTGCTGAACCCCGGGTCCGAGCCGCCCGACTGACCGGAGCGGCCCACCGGATCGGCCGACCCAGGCGGGTCACCGGAAGGCCGCATGCTTGCCGACCGTGCGCCGGTCGTACCGCCGCATCGTGGTGGCGCACCGGCCTCCTCCCGCGGCCATGGCCCCAACGGCTGACGAGGCCCGATGCTCGAAGACCCCACTCCGACGACTGCTACGGCTGCTGCCTCATCATGTGTCGGATCCCTGTGGGTCGGGGCGGTCCAGATGCGCCTGAAGACCGTCCAGCACCAGCTCCAACCCGAAGGGGAACTCCTGCCCGTAGGTGTAGTCGTGCCCGACGACCTGCTCGGTGAGCATCTCCAGCAGGTGCGGGTAGTCCTCCGCCGACAGGGACGCCCGTACCTGCTCGACGTAGCTCTCGGCGGTGCTGCCGGCGTCGAACGGCAGCGTGATCTCGGTCAGCACGAAGCCGTAGACGTAGGCGTCCAGCGCCGAGAACGCGTGTGAGGCCATGACGACCGAGAACCCGTTTTCGCGAAGGCAGGCCAGCACGGCCTCGTGATGCCGCAGCAGAGCCGGACCCGGGGAGCGGCGGGACTCCACCAGGCCGAGGGCCCACGGGTGCAGCTGCAGGGCCAGGCGCGCGGAGTCCGCCCGGTCGACCATGGCCTGCCGCCAGGGTGCTTCCCACTGCGGTAGCTCCACCTGGGTGAACCACCAGTCGGCCAACGCGTCCAGCAGGGCGTCCTTGCCCTCGACGTGGTGGTAGAGCGACATCGCCTCGACTCCGAGCTCCTTGCCGACGGCCCGCATGCTCACGCCACTCACGCCGACCCGGTCGGCCACCCGGGCCGCTGCCTCGACGACCCGTTCATAGGTGAGCACCGGCCGGGGGGTCACGACAGGTACCTCCAGGGGGTTGCCGACTTACGCGCGTAAGGCTAGGGTCTCCCCCTAAGCCTTACACGCGTAAGGGTGGCGTCGCCGAGGAGCAGTCATGAGGGCAGCGGTGGTCAGGTCCTACGGCAGTCCCGAGGTGGTGCAGGTGCGTGACCTGCCGCGCCCGGAGGTCGGCCGGGGCCAGGTGCTGGTCCGCGTCGCGGCAGCGGCGGTGACGTCGGGGGACGCGCGTATCCGGGCTGCGAGGTTCCCAGCCGGTTTCGGACCGTTCGCACGCCTGGCGTTCGGTGTCCTGCGACCGCGGCGACCGGTCCTGGGCAGCGCGTTCTCCGGCGTGGTGGGGGCGGTGGGCCCGGGCGTCGTCGACCTGGCCGCGGGGGACCGGGTGTGCGGCATGACCGGGATGCGGATGGGGGCGCACGCGGAGCACCTCGTGGCCGGGGCGGACAGGGTCACGTCAGTCCCCCCGTCGGTGAGCCACGAGGACGCGGCCGGGGTGCTGTTCGGGGGTACGACCGCCCTGCACTTCCTGCGGGGCAGGGCCGAGGTCGGGCCCGGGACCACAGTGCTGGTCAACGGGGCTTCTGGTGCGGTCGGGACCAACGCCGTGCAGCTCGCGGCCTACCTGGGAGGGAGGGTGACCGGGGTCTGCAGCGCGGCCAACCGGGATCTGGTGCTGGGCCTCGGAGCGGAGCGTGTGCTGTCTCATGACGTCCACGACGTGTTGCAGGCCGGTCGGTTCGACGTGGTGCTGGACACGGTCGGCAACCTGACGATCGCCTCGGGTCAGCGGCTCCTGGCACCCGGGGGCGTGCTGGCGCTGGCGGTGGCGGGTCTGGGGCAGACCTTGCGGGCCCGCGGGAACGTGGTCGCCGGCAGCGCGCCCGAGCGCGTGACGGACTACGAGCTGCTGCTCGGCCTGGTCGCCGTAGGCACCCTCCGCGTGGTGACGGACCGGATTGTGGCCCTCGACGACATGGTCGAGGCGCACCGGCTGGTGGACAGCGGCCGCAAGCGCGGCAACGTGCTGGTGCGTCCCTGAGCCACACCCGGTAGCGCGGTGAGGGTTGCGGTAGGACGACACAGCGACCATGCAATCCCGGGATGGCACCTCTGGAGAGGCAAGACCCCTACACGTTGAAGCGGAACGTCGCGAGCGTGCGCCGACGAGCGTGGACAACCAGCCGCACCCCCTCTCACCTGCGCTTTGAGACGTGTAGGGATTGTCTGGGTCGGTCCTGTGCGGTTGCCGCTGCGGACTTTTTGCGGACTCTAGAGCGATGCCGGGCGATGCTGCAGCCCGGGAGACGGGGCATCGTCACTAGGCCGCCTTGTTGACTGTCTCTACGGGCAGTAGATAGTGAGGTGCCGTTCCGTCCGATGAGCCGCCGCAAGGTGCTCGCGGCCCTGGCGCGGCACCGGTGCGAGGTCCTGCGCGACACAGGCGGCCACACGAACTTCGGCTGCCCGTGCGGTCAGCACCGAGCACCGAGCACCGGTGCCGCGGCACGGGACGGGACGGGACGATCACGGCGGGTCTCGTCAGCTCGATCGGCAAGCAGATGGCGCGTCTCGAGGAAGGGTGGGTTGCAGTGACCAGGACAGCGACGGCCCTCCGTGAGGGGCGCTTCTGGGTCGTCGACGTTCCGGGCGTCGGCGCCACCCAGGGTCGATCCGTCCGGGAGGCGCGCGTCATGGCCGCCGATCTCGTCGAGGCGATGACCGGCCAAGCAGAGGACGTCGACGTGCAGTTCGAGCTGCCTGACGACGTCCGGGAGGCCGTCGACCACGCACGCGCCACGACCGCCGAGGCGAAGCGCCTGGGCTCCGTCGCCGCCGACGAGTACCGCCAGGCGGTGCGTGACCTGATCGTCGACCGCGGCATGAGCAAGGCCGATGTCGCGGCACTCCTGCACGTTTCCCAGCAGCGGGTCAGCCAACTGGCTCCGTAGTCCCCCGCCGGGTTGACCCATGCACCTCAGGTTGAGCGAGCAAGCAGCCGGGGCTCTCGGTGCCGTCTGCTCCATCCGGCAAGGGTGTTCGGCCCGCCGAAAAGGGTGCTGCCCCCCACTTGGTGGCCTGCAACGGCAAGTCGGCAAGGGTCAATCCCCCACCACGCCGATCGACGCCGTCCAGGGGTTCGGGCTCGTGGACGTCGCGGGAGGCCCCGGCGGCTGACGGTGGACTCCCCGAGACAGCATTCCCGACCCACCCCTGCCTGTGGTCTGCCGGAGCCGCCGTCAACGAGAGAATGAGGCACCTCGGGGCGCAGGGCCGCTCACCGGGCGGTGCGGCGGCGCGAGCTCGATGCTCACCGGAGCCTGCGTCACGGCACGGGACACGACCGCTGACGCGGCGCCCGCCCGGCGCAGGTGCTCGCCGGCGAGGTGTTCGGCGGCGCGGCGCGCGGCCAGGGCCTGCGCGGCGCGTCCCTGCGTCTCCCGCAGTCGCGCCAGCGACTCAGACAGGTTGGTGAGCTGGACCAGCAGGGACAGCAGCTGACGGGTCTCGGCCCGCTTCACCAGCCGGGCGCCCACCAGGGCACCCGCCGCGGTCCGGGTCGAGCGGCTAGGCACGGTGGGGCGGTGCAGGTCGCGGGCCGCCCGGCCGTAGTCCTCGGCGGCAGCGTGCAGCGACCCACCGCGCTTGCGCTCGACGAGCCAGCTCAGCGCGCCGAACACCTCGCCGGCGGACGCGGCCGCGGCCTGCGCTGTGGCTGCGTAGAAGCGTCGAAGGGGTGGCTGGCCGCGTGCCGAATGTCTTGGTCGGCACGCGGCACAGCGTTCTCGGCGCCCAGCCAGTCTGCGCCGCGCGAGCTCCGACAGGTCGCCGGTCGGGTCGGGCGGGTAGCCCGCCGACCGGCCGGCTCCGCGTCGGTCCCCTCGACTGCCCCCTCCGTCCTGCTCCCAGCGGGCCCGTAGCTGCGGCAGGGACAGGTCCGGAGCGAGCTTCCCGCCGCCAAATCAGACGGTCTGCTGCCCCACCCTGACTCGGGCGCCAGCAGCAGGGAGCCCAACCGCGTAACCGGTGAGCTCACCCGGACACGGGTGTGCTGCACCGCTCCCGGACCAGCACCCCGGACAGCCGAAGCCGGCCGGCGAAGTCCTCCCAGCCGGCCGACCCGGCCAGCGCCGCCCGGACCGGGGCGCGCAGGACGTCCCGGTCCGGTCCGGCCGGTGCCGGCAGCCCAGCCCGCGCCGACTCTCGAACGGCAATGCGGTGCTTGCGCTGCTCGGCCCGGGTCGTCTCCGGGTTGGCGGTCCGGTCCACCGGGCTGGTCGGCGTCACCCGTACCTGCGCTCGACCTCGAGGCTTGCTTCGCGTGCCCGGTAGAAGTCGAGGTGCGGGAACACCCTGCGGCCGTCCTGACGCACCAACGTCGCGACGACGTGCACGTGGTTGTCGGCGTGCCGGACCGCGACCCACCGGACCGCCTTGTCGTCGCCGCGCTTGGCCAGGCCGAGCCGCTCGACGTACAGCTCGGCGATGTCGGCCCACTCGGCGTCCGTCAGCAGCCGGTCGGTCGGGGCGGCGCTGATCGCCAGGTGGGTCGCCTTGACCTCCTTGCCGACCCCACCGGCCCGCACCGGGGCGTCCAGCAGAGCCGCCAGCCGCGACACGTCCGCCCGGCCGTCCGGCCGACGCTCCGGCTCAAGAGTGCCCGCGGACTTGTAGCCGGCGATGACCCGCGCGTCGACATGCGCGGACTCGAGGCCACGCTCGCAGACCACGCCCTCGGTGAAAAGGTAGCCCAACAGCCGGCGGGTGTCGGTGCCTCGCCGGCACACCTTGCCGATCATCGCTGGCCGCCCTCATGGACTGTCCGTGCTGTTCAGGCCAGCCGGCGGGACAGCACGACGGTGACCCGGCGAGGGCGGCCAGCACGACGTTGCCTCTGCGCCTCGCCACTCACGGCCAGCGAGGTGTCCCGGCTGACGTCGAACGCGGTCACGAGCATGGCCGCGCAGCCAAGGACCGCCCCGGCGTTGACCAGGCCGAACGCAGCAGTCGAGCCTGCGGCAAAGGCGCTGACACTCTTGACCAAGCGGTAGGACCACAGCGCGACGAGTGCCAGGGTGATCACGACGCCCATCTCCATCACGATGCCGAGACGCGCCAGGGACTCCTGTCGAGTGAGGTTTGACTGGGTCGCCCCAGGATCGCCGGCAACGAAGAGCTGGCCCCGGATCAGCGAAGGTCAGCATCCCGGTGACGCCGAGCCCCGGGTAAAGCAGGCCAGCCGTGCGCGCGGTCCGGACCAGCTCGGGCAGGGCGCCTCGGGTCCGAGCCGGTGGTGGCGGTGATGGGTCATGATGCCTTCTCCCTTTGCCATAACGTGCTGGTTCGCGACGGGCGTTCAGCGCGGCAGGCGCATCTGCCAACCGCGGAAGATGCGGGCCAGGACTGGCGGGAACAGGGTCCGGAACGCGACCGCGAACAGCCCACCCGTCACGGTTGGGTCGGCCTGGTAGGCGAAGCGCATGGTCACGAGGCTGCCCGTGGGGTGCGGCTCGACCTGCCACAGGCCGCGCATCATGCTCAGCGGGTAGGGGTAGTCGGCGGTGTCGACCTCGACGGCGAACCGACGTCCTTCGTCCCACAGCGTGCAGCTCTCCTCCCAGCCCTTGCCACGCGTGTTGGTGCAGCGGCGACGCAGCGGCTGACCAGGTTCGCTGATCGCCTCCACTGTGGACAGACTTGGTGCCAGCCGTCCGTAGAGGTCGTGGTCGGTCAACAAGGGCCAGACCTGCGCGGGTGCGGCGCTGAAAGCGGTCGCCGCTTCGACGACCTCGACGTCGGCCAGTGGATCGCCGCTGCGCACGGCAGCCACCCCGGCCAGCTGCCAGCCGGCGAGAGCGGCGACGGTGGCGGCTACCGCCGCGACCGCCGCGGCGCCTGGAAGGGGGAGGTCGACGATGAGCAGCAAAGCAACGCTGCCCAGCACCCAGCAGGCGTCGGCCGCGACGACGAGTTTGGCCCACCGGCGAAGCGGCTCACTGGGTGCGACGGCCAGCCGGGCGACAAGCACTCCGAACAGGATGACGCCGACGCCCACGGCAGGCAGCAGGGGCGCCGGACCAAGACCCCACGGCTCGGCCGCAAACCCACCACCGACCACCAGCGCGCCGCCGCACAGCAGCGAGAACACCACGTTGGCACGCAGCGCTGCGCGTAGGCGGCGAGTCGAGGGCCGGGTACCAACGGAGTGAACGGCCTGATCGGTTGCGGCGGTCGCCACGTCGTCCAAGGAAATCATGATGATCGTGCCCTTCTGTCATCTGCGGGCCGGTCGGCCCGGCACCGGAGGCGTCCCACCCTGGCCAGCCCGGCCCGTCGCGTCGATGACGTCCGAGGTCATGCGTGAGGGCATCGGCTTGGATCTGCGTTCATGACCCCGCGGGTCATGGTCAAGCGCGCTGAGCGCTCCTACCGTTGCGGCATGAGCACCTCCACCGCGTCTGCGGGAGCGCTGATCCGGCAGTGGCGTGAGCGCCGCCGGCTCTCGCAGCTCGCGCTCGCCGGGCTCGCGAGCACGTCGGCCCGGCACCTGTCCTACGTCGAGACGGGACGGTCGACGCCGAGCCGCGACATGGTGCTGCGCCTGGCCGAAGCGATGGAGGTCCCGCTGCGCGAGACGAACCAGATACTGCTCGGCGCCGGTCTGGCACCGGCTTACCCCGATGCCCGAGTGGATCGGGCCGCACGGGCCGCACTGCTCGACCTGCTCGACGCCGTGCTCGAGGGTCACCTGCCCAACCCGGCGCTGGTGCTGGACGCCGATTTCGACGTCGTGGCCACCAATGCGGCAATCGACCACCTGCTCGGCGCGCTCGTCGACCACGACCTGCTCGACCCACCCATCAACGTCGTACGCGTGACGCTGCACCCGCGCGGCCTCGCCCGACACCTCGGCAACCTCGGTCCCTGGCGCGCCCAACTGCTGCGGCAGGTGCGCCAGCACGCACTCGCCGCCCCGAGCCCCTCTCTGCAGGCGCTGCTCGCCGAGGCCGAGACCTTCCCGCACCCGGCCTTCACCGGCTTCGACGGCGGCACCTTCGCCCTGCCGATGCAGCTGGAGATCGGTGGCACGACGCTGCGCTTGTTCAGCACGGTCGCGACCTTCGGCACGCCGCTCGACGTCGCCGCGAGCGAGCTCGCGATCGAGACCTTCGTGCCCGCCGACGCCCAGACGCGCGTATGGCTTGCGGCAAACGAGGGGCGCAACCGGTAGCGGCGGTCCGCGGCCCCTCCAAGGGAGCCGCGGGGCCGACCGCGTCGTCATGAATATGCGCGTCGCGCAGGACAAGCAGGGGCTCGTGGCGGCTCGAGCAGGACGGCCAACGCGCCCATCACTCGTTGCCTCCAACACGAGACGAACGTCGAAGTCCGCCTTCGCCGCCCTCCAGGTCCTGACCGGCCGGGCGGCACCAAGATGGTCCGAACCGGACCCGGTCAGCGTCCGCCCATCGACAGTTGCGGACATCCGCTGCTCGGCAGCACCCGGGCATTGACGTCCCTGGGGGAGGTTCGTAGGAAGGTCTCGGCTCCGCACCTCACCTCCCCCGTCACCGACAGGAACCCCGCGTGCGTCACCGCCGCCTCGCAGAACCCGCCACCCACCGGTGGCGTCATGGGCGTGGACGGCCGACGACTCACGCCTCACACTCGATCATCGACACAGCAACAAGGAGGTCCACGGTGGCCAGCCTCGCGAAACGCCCGGACGGCCGATGGCGCGCCCGCTACCGGGACGCAGCCGACAAGGAGCACTCGCGGCACTTCGCCCGCAAGCTCGACGCCCAGCGCTGGCTCGACGAGGTCACAGCCAGCGTCGTCACCGGCCAGTACGCCGACCCAAGGCCGGCCGGGTCACCTTCGAGACCTTCTACGCCGAGTGGGCGGCCCGGCAGGTCTGGGAGACGAACACCGTCCTGGCGATGGACCTGGCCGCGGCCAGCGTCCCTTTCGGGCAAGTGCCCCTGGCCGAGCTGCGCCGGTCCCACGTCGAGCAGTGGGTCAAACAGATGGCGACCCGTGGCCTGGCACCGGGGACCATTGGCACCCGCGTGAGCAACGTACGGGCGGTGTTGCGGGCGGCCGTCCGCGACTGGGTCATCGCCCACGACCCCAGCGACTCGGTCACGCTGCCGCGGCTCCGGCGAGCCGAAGCTGCGATGACCTTGCCCACGAACGGCCAGGTCGGCGCGATCCTCAGCGCGGCCGACGAGCGGTTCCGCGCGCTCGCCGCCTTCGCGGGCCTACGCCTGGGTGAGGCCGCCGGCCTGTAGGTCGGCGACGTGGACTACCTGCGCCGGGTCCTGCTCGTGCGCAGGCAGGTGCAGCCGGCCCCTGGCGGGGCCGTCGAGGTGCGCGCGCCGAAGTACGGCAGCGAGCGGTCCGTGTTCCTGCCCGACGAGCTGCTCGAGCTGCTCAGCCGGCACGTCGCCGTGCACCGTCCCGGCAGCGACCCGTCCCGGTGGATGTTCGAGGCGACGCCGGGACAGCCGCCGCACCAGAACACCGTCGGCCACCTGTGGCGTCAGGCCTGCATCCGGGCGGGCGTCACCGGAGTGACGCTGCGCGACCTGCGCCACTTCTACGCCAGCGGACTGATCGCCGCAGGCTGCGACGTGGTGACCGTCCAACGGTCCCTCGGGCACCTGCTGGCCGAAGTGCTCCCGATTCTTGCGGACCGTGTGCGGACTAACGGGGTCCTCTAGGCCTCTGAACTGCAGGTTTGCGCCGTTCTACACGTTGAAGCGGAACTCCACGACGTCGCCGTCCTGCATCACGTAGTCCTTGCCCTCCATCCGGGCCTTCCCCGCGCTGCGGGCGGCCTGCGTGGAGCCGGCGGCGACCAGGTCCTCGAAGCCGATGACCTCGGCCTTGATGAAACCGCGCTGGAAGTCGGTGTGGATGACGCCGGCCGCCTCGGGGGCGGTCGCGCCCTTCTTGATCGTCCAGGCGCGCGCCTCCTTCGGCCCGGCCGTCAGGTAGGTCTGCAGCCCGAGCGTCGCGAAGCCGATCCGGGCCAGCTGGTGCAGCCCGCTCTCCGACTGACCCATCGACTGCAGCAGCTCGAGTGCGTCCTCGTCGGACATCTCGATCAGCTCCATCTCGACCTTGGCGTCGAGGAAGACCGCCTCGGCCGGCGCCACGAGGGCGGACAGCTCGGCCCGCAGCTCGGCATCGACGAGCTCGTTCTCGTCCAGGTTGAACACGTAGAGGAAGGGCTTGGCGGTGAGCAGGTGCAGCTCGCGCAACGGCTCGCGGTCAAGACCGGCGGCGAAGACCGTCTGGCCGCCGTCGAGGACCTTCTGAGCCTCCCGCACGGCCTCGAGCTGCGGGAGGACGTCCTTCTTGATCCGCACCTCCTTCTCCAGGCGCGGCAGGGCCTTCTCGAGCGTCTGCAGGTCGGCGAGGATCAGCTCGGTGTTGATCGTGTCCATGTCGTCCTTGGGCGAGACGCGCCCGTCGACGTGCACCACGTTGTCGTCCTTGAACACCCGGATGACCTGACAGATCGCATCGCTGTCGCGGATGGTGGCGAGGAACTTGTTGCCCAGGCCCTCACCCTCGCTCGCGCCCTTGACAATACCGGCGATGTCCACGAAGTCGACCGTCGCCGGAATGACCTTCTGCGAGCCGAAGACCTCCGCGAGCTTGGGCAGGCGCGTGTCCGGCACCCCCACGACACCGACGTTGGGCTCGATGGTGGCAAAGGGGTAGTTCGCCGCCAGGACGTCGTTCTTGGTCAGCGCGTTGAACAGAGTGCTCTTGCCGACGTTGGGCAGGCCGACGATGCCGAGGGAGAGGCTCACGCCGTACGACGGTACCGGCGGCACTGTCCGAGGCAGGTGCCACGGTGTGCGCATGCCCACCACCGCTCTCGCCCTCCTCGTCGGCCTCGCCCTTGGCCTGCTTACCGGTCTGGTCGCCGGCCGGCTGCTGTCCCGGCGCGACGAGCAGGTGCTGCTCAGCTCGTTCGAGGGGCTGGCCTCGCGCGCGCTCGCCGGCACCCGGGAGCAGGCCGACCGCGAGCTCAGCGGCCAGCGTCGCGCCGTCGAGCAGCTGGTCAGCCCGCTGCGTGAGCAGCTCGGGCTCGTGGAGGGCCAGCTGCGCACCCTCGAGCTCGACCGGGCGCGCGCCCACGCCGCCCTGGCCGAGCAGGTGTCAGGCGTGCGCCGCAGCTCCGAGCTGCTGGGCCGCGAGACGGCATCCCTGGTCGACGCGCTGCGCCGCCCGCAGGCCCGCGGCCGCTGGGGCGAGGTGCAGCTGCGGCGCTGCGTGGAGTACGCCGGGATGCTCGACCGCTGCGACTTCAGCGAGCAGGAGACCATGCGGGCCGTCGATGGGGCGGCGCTGCGTCCCGACCTCGTGGTGCGACTGGCCGGCGGCAGGTCGATCGCGGTGGACGCCAAGGTGACGCTCGCGGCCTACCTCGAGGCGGTCGAGAGCGACGACGAGCGCGAGGCCTTCACCCGGATGGCTGCCCACGCCAAGCACCTCCGGCAGCACGTCGACCGGCTGGCCGACAAGGCCTACTGGGCGGCGCTTCCCGACAGCCCGGAGTTCGTGGTGCTGTTCCTGCCCGGCGAGGCGTTCCTCGCCCCCGCGCTCGAGCACGACCCGGCGCTGCTCGAGCACGCCTACTCCCGCCGGGTTCACCTCGCGACACCGACGACGCTCGTCTCGCTGCTGCGGACGGTGGCCCACGGCTGGCAGACCGAGGCCCTGACCGAGAACGCACGGGCAGTCGTCGCCGCAGGCCAGGAGCTCTACTCCCGGCTGGGCACGTTCGGGGGCCACGTCGACAAGCTGGGGCGCTCGCTCGGCATCGCGGTCGCCGACTTCAACAAGACGGTCGGCTCCCTCGAGCGCACCGTGCTGCCCTCGGCCCGGCGCATGGCCGACCTCGGCCTCGCGGAGGAGGTCCCGGCGACGCCGGGCCAGGTCGACGACCTCCCCCGGCCCCTGTCCGCGCCCGAGCTCGTCCGACCTCCCACGGCGCTTCGCGAGGCTGCCGGCTGACGCACCAGACCACGAGCAGGTGCGCTGGGGCAGGACCTGGCTGGGCTGCTAGGGCTCGACGCCGTACGCCTCGCAGAAGTCGACGGCAGCCTTGGCGACCACCGTGGCCGGGGTTGCCCCGGCCTCGGGGTGGCCGGCGAGCAGGCGGCGGGCGACCTCCGGGGCGTCCAGCTCGTGCGTGTCACCCAGGTGCTCCCATGCCTCCACGGCGAGCTGCCGCGCCAGCTCGCGGTCCAGGCCGGGGTCGTGTGAGCAGGCCGACGCCGCGACCCAGTCCGCGTCGTAGGTGCCGAGCGGCGGCCCGAACACCCGCTCGCCCTCACCGTAGGAAGTCACGACGCACACCGTAGGCGGCGGGATGGCAGCCGTCACCGGGGGTACCGTCGCCTCCTGTGAGAAGCAGTGCCGGACCGTCTGCCGACAGGCAGCCCCACGCCCCCTGGATGAGCGACCGGATGAGCGACCAGATCGGTGACCAGCGCGGCCTGACCGCTCTGGGAGCCGTCGGACTCGCTCTTGCCCTGGGCCTGATCGGTGGCACCCTCGACGTGCTGACCGGCCCGGGGCTGCGGACGATGTTCGCCGTCACGTTCGTGGCCGGCTCAGCGCTCGCCGCCTGGCTCGTGCGGCGCGCGGACCTCCGGGTCGCCGTGATCATGCCGCCGCTGGTCTACGTCACCGTGGCCCTGATCGGCGGGGCCATGGAGAACGCCGGCGAGCCCGGGTCCTTCCTCACCCAGCAGGCCCTCGAGCTGGCCAACGCGCTGGTCCTTGGCGCCCCGGTCCTGCTGGTCGCCACCGGCCTCGCCGTGCTCATCGCCGTGTTCCGCGGCACCCGCGGCCGCTGACCCGGCGCCGGCCCCAGATCGGAAGCCAGTCAGAGCCACCCCCGGGCCGCGATCTTCCCCTTGAGCCCCCGCGACCCGCGCCCCGGACCGTACGGAGGGAAGATCGAGGCGAGTCTGGCGGGCGGGAGGGGAAGGGCGAGCCCGGCGATCAGGTCTCGGCGATGCCGGCCTTGCGCAGGTCGCGACGGAGCTCGGGAGGCAGGGCGAACAGCATGTGCTCCTGGGCCGACTCGACCTCGGTGACCTCCCCGTAGCCACGGGCAGCCAGCCAGGTCATGACGTCCTCGACCAGGTCCTCGGGGACCGACGCCCCACTGGTCAGCCCCACAGTGGTGACGCCCTCGAGCCAGGACTCCTGGATCTCCGAGGAGTCGTCGACGAGGTAGGACGCCCGCGCGCCCGCGTCCAGGGCGACCTCCACCAGGCGGACCGAGTTGGAGGAGTTGACCGAGCCGACCACCAGCACGAGGTCGGACTCAACCGCGATCTCCTTGACGGCGACCTGGCGGTTCTGGGTGGCGTAGCAGATGTCGGCGGACGGCGGTCCCTGCAGCAGCGGGAAGCGCTTGCGCAGGGCGTCGACCGTCACGTTGGTCTCGTCGACCGAGAGCGTCGTCTGCGACAGGTAGGCGACCTTGGCCGAGTCGCGCACCTGCACCTGCAGAGCCTCTTCGACGCCGTCGACGAGGTGCATGAACTCGGGGGCCTGGCCGGTCGTCCCGACGACCTCCTCGTGACCCTCGTGGCCGATCAGCACGATGTCGACGTCGTCGGACGCGAAGCGCTTGGCCTCCATGTGGACCTTGGTGACCAGCGGGCAGGTGGCGTCGATCGTCTTGAGCCCGCGAACCTTGGCCTCGGCGTGGACGGTGGGCGCGACGCCGTGCGCGGAGAAGACGACGGTGGCACCCTCGGGCACCTCGTCCGTCTCCTCGACGAACACCGCTCCCTGCGCCTCGAGGGTGCGCACGACGTGGGCGTTGTGGACGATCTGCTTGCGGACGTAGACGGGTGCGCCGTAGGCCTCCAGGGCCTTCTCCACCGTCAGGACGGCTCTGTCGACGCCGGCGCAGTAGCCGCGGGGCTTGGCCACCAGGACGCGCTTGCGGGTACTGCCGGACGGGCTGGTCAGGGGAGCCGTCATGCTGTCATCGTACGTCCGGGGCCCCACGCCACCACCCGGCGTCGCCCGGTGACCCTGCTCTCGTCGCGTGTCACCCGGTGACTGGGGGGCATGGCCACGGGCGACAGCGCACCACCTCGCTCATGCTGTCCCACTCGCGTTCGTCCCCGTGGAGGCCCCGCACCATGTCCAGCCCCGTCCCGACCCCCGTCGCCGCCGCTCTCGGCCTCGTCCCGGCTGTCCTGGACGGCGTCCGCTGCCTGCCGGGCAAGGCGATCCAGCTCCCGATCTTCGCCGTCAGCTCCGCGCTGTCTGGCCTGGACACCGCCCGACGCGGCTACGGCGACCTCGCCGACCGCGGTGAGCGGCTGATCGCCCGTCTCCGCCGGACGTCCTTCGACGAGGTCGAGGACCGGGTCGAGGACTCGCTGCAGGGAACGCCGTTCGCCAAGCCGTACGACCTGGTCGAGGACGCCCTCGAGGACGCCACCGAGAACGTCACCGACTTCGTCCGCAGCGCACCGGCCCGCGCCCGCAAGGCCGCCGGGGCCGCCGCCACGTCAACCGCCGACGGCCTGGACCGGGCCGCCGAGACCGTCGAGCACCTCGCCGAGCGCACTGGATCCGCCGTGGACCGCGCCGGGGACACGGTCGAGCAGGCCGGCGAGACGGCCGGCGAGCTCGCCCAGGACCTCGGCGAGCAGGCCGGGGACGCGCTCTCCACCGCCGGGGACGCTGTCGAGGAGCTGTCCGACAGCGCGACCGACGAGGTCCCCGAGGACGAGGCTCCCAAGGGCGCCCCGACCCCGAAGGCGGTGCAGCCCGACAGCACGCCCGTCACGACGGCCGCCAGCCCCAGCGTCGTCGATGCGGTCGAGCGGGTCTCCGCGACCATCGGCGGCGAGGTCGTCTCGCACGACGAGCTGCCGCTGCCGGACTTCGACCACCTCACGCTGGGGGCCGTACGCGGGCGCATGCGCAGCCTGGACATCCCGCAGCTCGTGCAGCTCCGGGACTACGAGAAGGCCAAGGCCAACCGCTTCCCGATCGTGACGATGCTGGACAACCGGATCGCCAAGCTGGCCTCGGACCCGACCGCCCCGCTCAGCGGTGGTGACGTCTCCGGGCCGTCCGCCAAGGC
>Ga0105047_10002125_pt1 | contig 35510 bp, 27 predicted proteins | sample MAT04_FD_78384 | JGI IMG/M metagenome (GOLD analysis project Ga0105047, IMG submission 78384) | Freshwater microbial communities from Lake Fryxell liftoff mats and glacier meltwater in Antarctica - MAT-04 (megahit assembly) | ecosystem: Environmental > Aquatic > Freshwater > Ice > Liftoff... | reverse complement strand
CTGAGCGGCCTGGATGGGCGCATCTTTGAAGGGGTGCGCAAAGATACGTTGCGCGTGCGCATCGACGGCAAGCGACTCGTGTTGCGCGACGATTGGACGGGGACAGTGGAGCGCGTCAATACCAACTTGCTGCGGCTCTTGCTGGATGCCGGCTATTTCCCCGTGCTCACGCCGCCGGGGGCGTCGGACAAAGGCGAGGCCATCAACGTCGACGGCGACCGCGCCGCCGCCATGGTGGCCGCCGCCTTCAAGGCGGAAGCGCTGGTGATTTTGAGTAACGTGCCGGGGCTGCTGCGCGCCTTCCCGGACGAATCGACCTTGATCACCGAGATTCCGCGCAACAAGGCAAACGACTTCATGCAGTTCGCCGAGGGGCGCATGAAGAAGAAGGTCATGGGTGCCGTCGAGGCAATTGCGGAGGGTGTGGCGAAGGTGATCTTCGCTGATGGGCGGGTGGAGCAGCCGATCAGCAAGGCGCTCGCCGGCGGCGGCACGCAGATTAGTTGACGTTGGCACGACGCATCGCACATAGAGAGATGGCGATCACGAATATGATACAATCGAGTGGTTGGGGCGAGCAATCATGTTTGGTTTGGGTGCGTGTGCTTTTCAGAGAATCGAGGAAAAATGAAACTTGAATTGGCGAAATTGGTTCCGATACTGCGCGAACTCAAACGATCTGAAAAGTTATTCGTTGTTCAGGTTTTGGTATCAGAACTTGCGCAGGAGGAAAGCAGTCAGCTTCTTCAGCAAGACGTTGCCTACCCAATTTGGTCACCGTATGACGCTTTTGATGCAGCCGAAACGATGATCAAGGCACTAAACGAGTCAAAAGCCAAAGACTATGATGCGCGATAGGCGGCGATATCCCTTTGTGTCGGCAGATAGCGCGCTCGGGGAAGCGAGTTTTCGTCCCTACCTGCCAATCATTTTGTCTTTCAAACAGCAGACGCTGGAAACGGTAGGTTTACTGGACACAGGGGCAGCCGTTAATGTATTGCCCTATCGGGCTGGACTGGCGTTAGGTGCTGTTTGGCGGGAGCAAGACATCGTGCTTCATCTGACAAGTAACCTGGCTAAGAATGAAGCTCGACTGCTGCTGGCCGACATCGCCATAGCACCATTTCCACTTGTGCGAATGGCTTTTGCATGGACGAAGACGGAAGGCATACCGTTGATTCTGGGACAAGTCAACTTCTTTATGGAATTCGACGTCTGTTTCTATCGTTCGGAACTCGCATTTGAAGTAAGCCCCTGCCCGAAGGCATCTGCCGAATCGAGATGACATTATCTAGCCATGCCGACTGGACCCAAAACGATGGACCTGGCACAAATTGAAGAATCAATCCTTGGTGGCACGACGGCTCGCCGCGGCGAAGCAGTCATGGCGCGTGGCCAAGGCTGCTGGCTGTGGGACACCACCGGCCGGCGCTATCTTGACTTGACTTCGGCGCAAGGCGTTGCCATGCTTGGCCACTGCCATCCGGCGCTGACCGCGGCACTGGCCGAACAGGCGCATACGCTGGTGGCGTTGCCAAATTTTCTGTACAGCGATGTGCGCGCGCGGTTCGCCGGGAAGCTGCGTGAGGTACTGCCACCTCACCTGGCCCACGTCTTTCTCGCCAACAGCGGCGCCGAAGCAATCGACGGCGCGCTCAAGTTCGCGCGCCTGGTCACCAAGCGTACCGGCGCGATTGCGTTTCGCTCGTCTTTCCATGGGCGCACCGTGGGCGCGGTGTCGTTGACCTGGGAGAAAAAGTACCGCGAGCCGTTCCTGCCGTTGCTCGAAGTCACGCATGCGCCCTACAACAATCTGGATAAGCTGGATAGTCTGCTCGACGAGCGGATTGGCGCGGTCTTTGTGGAGGTCGTGCAGGGCGAAGGCGGTGTCAATCTCGGCGAACGCGACTTTCTGGAAGGCGCGCAGCGCTTGTGTCGTGAGCGGGGCGCGCTGCTGGTGATCGATGAAATCCAGACGGGCTTTGGGCGTACGGGAAGGTGGTTTGGCCACCAACATTTCAACTTGCAGCCGGACATGATCTGCCTGGCCAAGGGGATCGGCGGCGGCTTTCCGATGGGTGCGATTGCCTTTACCGAGCAGGTGCAGGCGGCGCTCTATATCGGCGCGCACGGCAGCACCTTTGGCGGCAACCCGCTGGCCTGTGCCGCGGGGTTGGCCTCGATCCAAGCCTACCAGGATGAGCAACTCATCGAGCGCGCGGCGATCATGGGGCAGCGCTTGCTGACCAAGCTGCGCGCTGCGCTGGCCGATGTGCCGGTCGTGCGCGAGATCCGCGGGGTCGGTCTGATGGTCGGCATCGAGTTGCGGCAGAAGGTGGGTCCCTATCTGAAGGCGTTGATGGAAGATCACGGGGTGTTGGCGCTGCCGGCAGGGGCCAATGTGCTGCGTCTTCTGCCCCCGTTGATCATTAACGACGAGGAGATCGATATCGGCGTAGCCGCCGTCGCCCATGTGCTCTCTAAACCATAGAAGGTAGTTGACACGTGCCAAAACTAGAACCGGCGCACGATGCCGCCGTTGAATTGCTCCGTGGCCTGGTGGCGATCCCCTCGGTATCCCACCAAGAGCAGGCTGCCAGTGTGTGGCTCACCACACAGATGCAACAAATGGGCTACGACCGTGCCTTTGTCGACGCTGCCGGCAACGCCGTCGGTGAGATCGGTGCGATCGACGCCGCGCGGACGGTTGTGCTGCTTGGGCATATTGACACGGTGCCGGGCAACATCCCGGTGCGCATTGAGGCGACCGCCGAAGGGCCGGCGCTTTTTGGGCGGGGCAGCGTGGATGCCAAAGGCCCGTTGGCGACGGCAACGGCGGCGGTGGCCCGGCTGGGCAGCGCCTGGGCCATCGCCCACGACGTTCGCTTTGTCGTCGTGGGCGCGGTGGAAGAGGAAGCGGCCAGCAGCAAGGGCGCCCGCTTTATCCGCGACCGCTTTGATGGAATCCAGGAGCGGGCGCCGGTCGCATGCGTAATTGGCGAACCCAGCGGCTGGTCGCGCGTTACACTTGGCTACAAGGGTCGTGTGCTGATCGAATTGGAGGCCACGCAGCCGATGGCGCACTCGGCTGGCCCGGATGCCGGTGTGGCGACCGTGGCCGTCGATTTCTGGAATTGGCTAAGTGGGCAGGCAGCGCTGGCAAATGCCGAGAAACCCAAGGCGTTCGACCAACTGCTGCCCAGCCTGCGCCGCCTGCACACCTTTTCGGACGACCATATGCACGACCACGCCGTTGCCCAAGCCGGTATCCGCCTACCGCCCGATTTCGACATGCCGGCCTTCACCCAAGCCCTGGCGGAGTGGGCGGCGGTGCGCACCGGCGCCGAGGCGTCCGTGCTTGTGGGGCGCGCGCCCGCCACAGAAAAGCCGTCGGCGTTCACGGTCAAGGGTCCCCGCACGGAGATCACGCTACGCCTCAGCGCCTACGAGCCAGCCTGGCGCGGGGAGCGCAATAATCCGCTGGTGCGCAGCTTTCTCGCTGCCGTGCGCACGGTGGCGCCGGATGTACAGCCGGGCTTTGTGGTGAAGACGGGAACGAGTGATATGAACGTGGTCGGCCCGGCCTGGCAGTGCCCGATCCTGGCCTATGGGCCGGGCGACAGCAACCTCGACCACACGCCGCACGAATATGTGCTGGTGGAAGAGTATTGGAAAGCGGTGTTGGTGTTGGAACAAGCCCTCCGCGCGCTATAACCCTTTCCCGCGCGCTCACCGATAGGCGCCCAACACGCCTTCGATCCAATCAACTACCCCAGCCACCGTTGCCGCGACCGTGGCGTGGGTGGTGTCGAGCCGATCGATGGCCGGCTGGTCCTTGAACCACTGGTTGAACTGTAGTTGGGCGTCGACAAAGCCGCGGCCGGCGCTTTCACGCCAGGCAGGGCGCGCGTGCAGCCGTGCCGCCAACACCGCGTCGGCACAGACCAGGGCCAGGGTGTGCAGGCCGGCAAAATACCTGCGCTCGATGCAAGGCTCCAAATTGGCTGGCACGCCGATGCCGGCGCCAAACAACACAACCGGCCGTCCCGACTGACCGATGTTTTTGGCAACCCGCAACCACGTCTCGAAAAAATCACGGTAGTTGTTTTCCGGCGTGGCAAACGCCGGTTGCCAGAGAATGTCGGCATCCAGCATCACCACCGCGTCGAGCGTGCCCACAAGCTGATTGCAGACGGCGGTCTTGCCGGCGCCACTGGCCCCGGACACGAGCAACAACGGCAAGCGCACAAATGAATGCCGGTATCCACACGCCGGGCACACGGCCACCGGCCCATCCAGGTCGATGACCTTGTCGGCGCGGTAACTGCCACACCGATGGCAAACATTGATCACAGCTCGATGATCCGGCGCAAGATTTGCTCGTCGTCGGTGATCAAATCCACCTGTGCCAGACGCGGCACAAGTTCGCGCCAGACCGGCTGTGCGACAAAGACCTTGCGGAAGTACGGCAGCGCGGCCTCAGCATAGCCCGCATTCACCAGCGCACAAGCAAACCAGAAGACGCCCTCGGGGTTGTTGGGCATGAGGTCCGGCGCCTTGGCAAAGTGATTGATCGCCTCACGCACGATTGTTTCGTCCAACAACTCGGCTTTGAGCAGCGCTTCGGCGTCATTCCACGTATAGTAGGCACGGCACACTTTGAGCAGCCGGCGTAACTCGACCAGGGGAGTCAGGTGGTCATCCACGCGCAGATCGAAGACGCGCTCGCGCCAGGGCTGTCCCGACGGCTGGGCTGCAACCACGCGCAGCGCCGCCGACTGCCGCCCGCGAATATCGCCACCTTCCTCTTCGGCCGCTTCCAGCGCCGCCAGCATGCGCTCGGCAAGATCGCCGCCAGCGCGTTCGTATGCCTGGGCCATGGCGCCCCAAACCGTGTCGCGCAACATCAGATTGGCTTGCACGGCGAAGTTCGCCCCAATGTGATGGCCGGCGGCCGAGATGCAGCGCGCACCGGTGTGCACCGCAACATTGCCATGAATGTCCAGCATAGCGACCTGCCGCTGTGCAGCAAGGGGGTCGGCGGCGACCAATCCCGCCAGCGCCTGCTGCGCCGTCTTGCCGGCCTTCATCATGGCCAGCCCGAGTGGCCCGTAGGAAACTTCCACAAAGGACTGTGTGGCGACGGCGCCCACGCCTGCTTCCAACCACGGCACGGCACTGCCAGTGTTGAAGTAGTGCGATTGCACGGCGACCCCAAGCTGCTGTGCCTCTGGGTCAAACGCAACGATCGAATAGGTGTGGGCCAGACCGGCTGTCAGCGGTGCATACATCGGGCGCTCCTAACCATCTTGTCTGAATGCGGAAGTAGACACAATGCGGCCAAACCACGCGCCTTCAATCACGTGCGGTGCCATCCTCACCCGCCCGTTCTCCGCCGATACCGAAAGTCACAACAATCGGCGCCCTGCATGATTGTTTGCGTACGCGTCAAGTCGATCGCGGGGTTGAAGCCCTCGATCAATGCCCCATCACGGTTACAAGACAACACAGCGCCAAGTTCTGGGATTCCCAAAGCACGGTAGAGTTCGGCATAGCGGCAGCGTGTCACGTTGAAGGCGAATGCATCGTCACTTTGTTCCAACACGTCAAGTTCGAGCGCGTTGTCCTGGGTCCAGAAGGTAAGCGATGCTGCGAATGCGCTGAGCGTATCACCGCCCATCGTGGTGACAAGCTGCGCACCCTGCTGGTGAGCCACATCGATAATGGCAGTACGCACGATTTCCACCACGCGTGTGCGGCCAAACTCGCCCGCCAACGCCTCGATGATGGGCGCCAGGATACGCGCTTCCACCTCGCGGCGCGCCAGCACGCCGATGCGCGCGTTCAGGGTGTCGGGCGGTGGTTGGTTTGGGATTGATTCCATCGAGCCTCCAATGGATAAGGTCAGCCCTGCAGCACCTGGTAGTTGTCCTCAATTGAGGTCAGTTCAATCAGGGCGCCAAACGGATCACGGACAAAAAAGCGCGGGCGGCCAGGAATGGGGATGTCACCGACCACCGTGATGCCCGCTTCTTCCAGACGATCGCGCAGGGCAACCACATCGTCCACGGCAAGACAGAAATGATGCCCCGACCGGTCTTGTCCGAATGGTTCTTCCAACAAGATGTGGAGTTCCGTGTCCCCACCCAGCCGATACCAAATCAGGTTCAACGGCGCCAGCGCACGCGGTGGCTCAACTTCGACCAGCCCAAGCAGGCCACCGTAGAAGGTGCGCGCCGAGGCGTCGGCGCCGGGCGGGCGCGAAATCGTTACATGTTGTAAACGGATCTGCATGGGCGCCCCCTGTAGGAACATGAGTCGTTCTATTTCCAGACCAACCGGCGAATCTCGCTCGGTGGGCTGGCGGCTTCGAGCGCCAGGCCAGTATCGGTCGTCGGATTGACGCGCACGACGGAGACGAGCCAGTCGTATTCGGCCAATTCGCCTTCGACCGGCGCCAGTTCGGTGCCAAGCCGGAAACTCGTCTGCTTGGTCCACGCGGTCGATAAGGGCCGGGCCTGTGGGCTACGCGGGAAGACCTGCAGCACATACCACTCGTTCGGTTTCAGCACGTCGACGCTGGCCCATTGCAGCAAAATTGGCTCCGTGCGCGCGATTTCTGCGCTGGATGGCGGCGCAACCAGGCGCGGTTCACCATAAATTGGCGCCGACGTGGGCGTGACGCCCGGGAGTGCGGTTGCCGGCGGCGCGACCGGTGTTGCCTGTAACACTTCGGGGGGCACACCGCGCACCGGAATGACCAGTTGATCGCCGGGGCGAATGAGCGCATTGGCAGCGAGACTGTTGGAGGATTGGATGTCCTCGACCGTGCTGCCAAACTTCAGCGCAATCGAAATGAGCGTGTCCCCATCCTTCACCGTATAGGTGAAATTGCTGGCCGCGCCGCCACCCTGCGTCGCGCTGTTCTCACGGACGACGGGAACTGTGAGTTCATCACCGACGCGAATCAGCTCGCTGGTCAGCCCGTTTGCTTGCTGGATTTCCTCCACCGAGATGCCATACTTGATCGCAATCGAGAGCAACGTTTCGCCGTCCTCAATCACGTGTTTGAGCAGAACGGTCTCCGACGTAATCGGGGGTGCGGTGGGAGTTGGCGCCGGCGTATCGGTAGGCAAGGGGGTAGCGGTGGCTTCGAGCAGAGGAATGCTGGTGGGCAGAATACCCTGGACGCCGGCTTCGCCACCGCCATCCTGCGACGACTCCGAGCCCACACGCCACCAGAAAATCAGCACAGCCACGACGGCAAGCACGAGCAGCGCGTCAATCCACGAAAAGCGCCGCCGGCGTTGCGGCTGGTTGCGCAGATCGTAACCGCACATAAAACAACTTTCGGCATTGCGCGCAACGCGCGTGCCGCAGTTGGGGCAGCGTCGCTCAGCGACGCCCGGATTTACTCGGTCTTGTGCCATTGCAACCGATTATAGCACGTTTCTCGTTAGTTTTGGAAAGACACACCATAAGGCTGGTCCACCGAAAGAAAAAAGTGGACATGTCGAACCATGTCCACCACCGCATTGCACACAAAGCCGAGCAAGTCCTCCCCAAAGGCGGGAACGCTGCTGCCACGGGTTATGGCTTGTCCTGCGCCAAAATAAATTTGAGCAGATTCACCTGATCCTGGACGCTCAACAGGTCGCCATAGTTTTTCGGCATAATGCCATCCGGATAGCCACCCACCACATGCGCGCCCGGATTTACAATGCTCGTGTCGATGTAGAGTGCCGGGCTCTCACCAGGCACGCGCGACACGGCGACGTTGCCAAGGTTATGCCAGGTCGGGCCTGTGAGCACGATGGCTGGATCAAGAGAATGGCAACCGATACAGCCACTCGTCGTATAGAGTTGCTCGCCGGCGGCAACATCGGCATTCGCGAATGCAGCCAGCACATCATCCGGCAAACCGGCTGTTACTTGGTCGGGCGACAAGTCAGCCAGCAAAGGGGCCGGCGTGGCTTCTGCCTTGACAATCACATTTCCAGCCTGGCGCGCCTCTATTTGTTCACCCAGTTGCGGGGAAATGATGAGTTCGCGGGGGTTGGGCGAACAAGCCACCAAGACCGCGCCACCCACCAGCAAGAGCGCGATCATCAAACCAACGCGCTGCCGTAGCCAAGACTTCATGAAAACCTCCCACGCCATGTGGTCAACCGATCAGATGGTCGAATGGTAGAACAAAAGCGTCCGTAGTCTAGCACAGAGCCGATCGTTGGGCAATTTGCCGGCGTATCTGCACAATACTTCACAAACAAAAAGCCCCCGTCAACTCCGGCGCAACCTCGCCGTGGTCAAGCGGGTCGGTGATCAATAGAACATAGACCACAAAGACTCGATTTGTCACGCGGAGGTGGGTTCACAGAGTGAATCAGAGGCTTCCGGTTCACCTCATTCAGAACAAACGCGCTGTTCAGATCATAAAATTGGCCTATAAAAGCGGAAAGGCGCTCCTGTGTACACAGGAGCGCCTTTCCGGCACGTCTCTTGGTATCCCCGAGAGGATTCGAACCTCTGGCCTCTTGGACCGCAACCAAGCGCTCTAATCCGCTGAGCTACGGGGACATATGAACCTGCGGGTACATCACAACGCCGTGAAAAAGGTGGCGGGGAGGGAGGGATTTGAACCCTCGAGGGATGAAACCACCCCTACCCACTTAGCAGGCGGGCGCACTAGACCGGGCTATGCGACCTCCCCACACTTTCTCACGATTGCAGTTCCAGGCGGAGGGAGAGGGATTCGAACCCCCGGTGACATTACTGCCACAGTTGTTTTCAAGACAACCGCCTTAAACCGCTCGGCCATCCCTCCACGCGGGCGTGACCTCTAACTGCTACTCTACTAACTGCTACTCTACTAACTGCTACTCTACGTTTAATGTACCAGGACGTATTGCGACGTCCCATAGCAGATGAACAGTATATATGCCAGGACGCCGCCTGTCAAATCCCAGCCTATACAGCCAACACCCCACCGCCCATCTTCCACCGATCAGACAATGTCGGCAATTCGCGCGCAATTGCAAGCGCGATTCAGGAACTACGTGGAGGATTCAATTTTATCTGGCAAATTTTCTTGCATCTCGCCCCGCAGATATTATTGACGCAAAATTCGCCCGTGTACCCATGCCATCTCGATCGGTACGCAATGAAAAATGCCGCAAACTGCGTCGTTTGCGATGCTGGAACACGCGCGCATTTTGCCTATCCTCTGATCACCTCCATCCCGCCCATGTACGGCCGCAGCACTGCCGGCACCACGACGGAGCCATCCGCCTGCTGGTAGTTCTCAAGGATCGCAATGACGATGCGCGGCAAGGCAAGACCCGACCCATTGAGCGTATGCACAAACTCGGCTTTGTCGCCTCCGGCCGGGCGGTAGCGAATGTTGGCGCGGCGGGCCTGGAAATCGCGGAAGTAGGAGCAGGAGCTCGTCTCCAGCCATTCACCCGAACCGGCCGCCCACACTTCGATGTCGTATTTGATGCAGGCCACAAAGGAAAGGTCGCCGGTGGCAATCATCAGGCGACGATAGGGCAGCCCCAGCCGCTCGCAGAGCACCTCGGCATCACGCGTCAGTTTTTCCAGTTCGTCGCGCCCATTCTGCGGTTCGACGAACTTGACCATCTCCACCTTCTGAAACTGATGGACGCGTTTGATGCCGCGCACATCTTTGCCAGCCGACATTTTTTCGCGGCGAAAGCACGGCGTGGACGCCACGTAGTAGATGGGCAGCCGGCCCGCCTCGATAATTTCGTCGCGGTGGATGTTGGTCACCGGCACCTCGGCGGTGGGGATGAACCAAAAATCCTCCTCGGCGTCGCGATAGAGATTGTCGCCAAACTTGGGCAGGTTGCCGGTGCCGACCATGCAGTCACTGCGCACCATGAACGGTGGGTAGATCTCTTCGTAGCCATGTTCATCGACGTGCACGTCGATGAAGTAGTCGGTCAACGCGCGTTGGAGGCGCGCACCAGCCCCTTTGAGCAAGTAGAAACGACTCCCGGCGAGTTTGACGCCACGGTCAAAGTCGATGATGCCCAGGCGCGGCCCAATCTCCCAGTGCGGGAGCGCCGAGAATTCGAACACAGGCTTGTCGCCCCATTCTTTCACCACCACATTGCCCCCCTCATCGGGCGCGACCGGCACGTCGGGCTCCGGGATGTTGGGGATGCGCAACATGGCATCAGTCAGCGCCGTGTCCACGCTGCGCAGTTCGGCATCCAGTTGGTCGATCTTCGTCCCGATCGCGGTCATGCGCCCCTTGAGGGTATTCGCCTCGTCGCTCTTCTTGTCACGGAAGAGTTCGCCCACCTTCTTGGATCCGGTGTTGCGCTCGCCCCGCAGGGCTTCGACGCGGGTGAGAATCTGCCGGCGCTGTTCATCCAGATCCAACGCTTTTTCCCAAGGCGCGTCGGTGTCATTGAGCTTGCGCATCGCTTCGGCCAATGCTGCGCGGTTCTCGCGCATCCAGCGAATGTCTAGCATAGTCATTCCTCCTGAAGATTACCCAATAAAAATCCCTCCATCCTGGTTCAGGACGAAGGGACTTCGTGGTGCCACCTGAGTTTACAGCGCAAGTCGCGCTGCCTCATTGCCCCGCTAACGGAGGGAAACCGCCTGGCCATTGCCTGCCAGAAGCTCGAGAGCTGCTGATCCGCCGCGCTCTGCTGCCTCGCACCCTCCGGCAACTCTCTGAAAGACGCAAACGGCAGAACTTGGTCTCTGTCAACGCCGGTCAAAGCGCATCGATTGACTACATCCTAGCACACACAATTCGAGGCGTCAATATTGAAAACCAGGGTCACCCCAGGGCGTCCAATTGACACACCTCGCGAAGTCCGGTATTCTCCGGTAGGCTGTACACTACAGCGGTGTGTGTTGTCTTCCCAAATTCGTTTGTCATTGATAAATAGGGTCCGCCACGTATGAGCAACAAATCTGCAAAAATCTCTATTGACTTCAATCGAACCATCGACGAAATCTCGCCCCTGATTTTTGGCGGGTTCGCCGAACACATGGGCCGCTGCATCTATGGCGGCATCTACGAGCCAGCCTCACCCCACGCCGACGAACGGGGTTTTCGCCGCGACGTGATGGCCGCCCTGCGCGAACTGGACTTCCCCATCATCCGCTATCCAGGCGGCAACTTCCTGAGCGGCTACCGGTGGCTGGATGGCGTTGGCCCCCGCGACCAACGGCCGCGACGGCGTGACCTGGCCTGGAAATCAGTGGAGACCAACCAGTTTGGCACAAACGAGTTCATGGAATATTGCCGGGCCATCGGCACGCAACCTATGCTGGGGCTGAACTTCGGCACGGGCACCATCGACGAGGCCGCCGCCTTGGTCGAATACTGCAACGCGCCCACCGGCACCTACTACGCGGACCTGCGCGCCCGTCACGGCTACCCAGAGCCGCACAATGTGCAGTACTGGTGCGTGGGCAACGAGATGGACGGCCCCTGGCAAATCGGGCACCTGGACGCCGCGGACTACGCCAAGAAGGCGCGCGAAGCCGCCAAACTGATGAAATGGCACGACCCCGGCATCAAGCTGATTGCCTGTGGCTCTTCGAGCACCCACATGCCGACCTACCCGGAGTGGGATCGCGTCGTCATGGAGACCTGCTGGGAAGAGGTCGACTATCTGTCGCTGCACTACTATGCCAACAACAACGCCGATGACCTGGGCAGCTACCTGGGCCTTACCCAGCAATTTGAAACCCATCTTGACACGCTCTCCGGCATGCTGCGTTACGTCAAGGCCAAACAGCGCTCAAAACACGATGTCTACCTGTCGTGGGACGAGTGGAATGTCTGGTACAAAGCCATGGAGATGGACGGCCACTGGACGGAAGCGCCCCATCTCATCGAAGAGGTGTACAACTTTGAGGACGCGCTGGTCGTGGCGTTGTGGCTCAACGTCTTCCTGCGTCGCTGCGACGTACTCAAGATCGGCTGTCTGGCGCAGATTGTCAACATCATTGCGCCAATCTTGACCACGACGGACAGCCTGGTCAAACAGACCATCTTCTACCCATTCCAACTGTACCGTCGCTTTGCCCGGGGCGCCGCGCTCGCCGTCAACACCCAGTCGCCGCTATACACCACCAAACAGGTTGGCGATCTACCGCTATTGGACGTATCGGCGAGTTACGATGCCGGCGACGGCCAATGCGCGATCTTCCTGGTCAACCGCAGCCAGCACGACGTGTTGCCTGCCGAAATCGTCTGGCAAGGGATGGCGCCAAGAGCAGTGACGGCCATTTACCAGATGGCCGGACAAGATCCCAAAGCCGCCAATTCGTTCGCGCAGCCTGACCTGATCGTGCCGGCGCAGTTGGCCGGTATGCCGGTCGTCGACGGCACGGTTCGTCTTGAACTACCGCCGCTATCCTTCACAGTGCTCATCGCAAAATAAACAACGCGCAAGAAAGGCAAGAGTCATGAATGAGCTTCTCCACCCAAACCCGCAGTTTGCCCGCCAGCACTGGGTCGATTTGTGTGGCACTTGGGGATTTTCTTACGACGACGATGATCTAGGCCGCGATGCACACTGGCCGCGACGCGCCGATGTGTTTGGCCGCACCATCACCGTGCCCTTTCCGCCCGAATCAGCAGCCAGCGGCATCCATGATCCCAGCCATCACCCGATCGTGTGGTACCGCCGTACGTTCATGATGGACCGCAACGACCGCAGCCAGCGCGTGATTCTGCACTTCGGCGCGGTGGACTACACGGCCGCGGTTTGGGTCAACGGCCGGTTGGTGACGCGCCACGAAGGCGGCCATACCCCCTTCCGCGCCGACATCACCAACGAGCTCGTCGATGGCGCTGAACAGGTCATCGTCGTCCGTGCGGAGGACCAACCACTGGATATGGGCCAGCCACGCGGCAAACAGGACTGGCTGCCCGATCCGCATGTGATCTGGTACCATCGCACGACCGGCATCTGGCAGCCCGTCTGGATCGAGGTCGTGAACACCCACCATCTTGCCAGCTTGCGCTGGACGCCTGACCTCCACCATGCCACGCTGGGCCTGGCTGTGCGCCTGAGCCGTGCACCCGTTCAGCCACTTACGCTCCGTGTGCGCCTGTCGCTGCATGGTACGCTGCTGATCGATGATGCGTGCAGCATACAGCACAAGGATCTTGCGCGCGATTTCGTGCTGCCGATCAACGAACTCGCCATGCAGATGCACGCCGTCATCTGGTCGCCCGAGCAGCCAAATCTGATCGATGCCGAGTTGACGCTGATGGACGGCAACCGTGTGCTTGACACGGTGCAGAGTTACGCTGGCCTGCGCAGCGTGGGCATCGACAATGGGCGTTTCCACCTCAATGGGCGGCCCTACTACCTGCGCTCCGTGCTCGAACAGGGCTATTGGCCCGAATCGTGCCTGGTGGCGCCCAGCCCGGATGCCCTCAAACAAGAGGTTGAGTGGATCAAGGCGTTGGGCTTTAACAGCGTGCGCATCCACCAGAAGGTCGAAGACCCGCGCTTCCTGTATTGGTGCGACCGCCTGGGGCTGACCGTGTGGGGAGAGATGGCCAACAGCTACATCTTTACCTGGGAGAGTGCCGAACGGCTGACGCGCGAGTGGATAGACGTGCTCAAGCGCGACTACAGCCATCCCTGTATTGTGACGTGGGTGCCGGTCAACGAAAGTTGGGGCGTGCCGAGCCTGGCGCAGGATTCACGCCAGCGCGAACACTTGCGCTCGCTCTATGCGCTGACCAAGACCTTCGACCCCACGCGTCCGGTCATCGACAACGACGGCTGGGAGCACACGCGCACCGACATCATCAGTATCCATGACTACGCGCGCGTGGGCGCCACCCTGCGCGAACGCTATGGCAGCGACGACGCGCTGCGCCAGATTGTCGAGACCGGGCGACCGCTGCATTGGCCGCCGCTGCTGGCCGAACACGACGTGCCGCCCGGCGCGCCGATCATGCTGACCGAATTCGGCGGCATCTCCTATGCGCCGGAGCCAGGCACGAAGTGGTACGGTTACGGCACGGTCACCACACCGCAAGAATACGTCGACAAATTACGCGAGCTGTTCGGGGCGATCGTGGCCTGTCCGGGCATTGCCGGCTTCTGCTACACCCAGTTGACCGACACCGAACAGGAAACCAACGGCCTCCTCACCGAGGCACGCGAACCCAAGTTCGACGTCGCGGCAATTCACGCGATCGTCTCAATGATCGCGGATTGAAGGGATGATGAGATTTCGCGGATAGGAGGGGATGGGTTCCTCCTTCCGCGTCATATCATCATCCCTTCAATCCGCGATTCAGGCGCTCCGTTTGCCTCTCCGCCACAGCAGTGCCCCACCAAGCACCACGGTCGCCACCTGCCACACCCAGGCCAGGTCGCCTGGGCCGTCCCGTCCTGTGCGGGCAGCAGTACGCTGGATACGAATCAACTTGTACAGGGCCGTGGTTTCGGCAAGCTCGGCGTCGCTCAGGTGCAGCGGGTCGATGCCGGCGGCATAGGCGGCAAAGCCGCTGTTGATCAGCACCTGGCGCAAAATCGGCAGCCGCTGCGCGGGCGGCCACGCCGTCACGTCGGTCGCTGACCCCGCCCACCAGCCGTCAGGTAGCCACACTTCCACCTGCGGGTTGGCCACAATATTGCGATACCAGTCGGCAAGCGCGCCAAAACCGGCGGCGCAGTAGATATCGCCATCGAGGATCGCATAGTTCACCGGCGTTCGGCGGCTCAGCCCGCTTTTGCGGCCGGTGTGGGTGATCACCATGATCCAGCCGCTGTAGCGGTTGCGCATCCCCCAGCGACTGAGGCCCAGGCGCCACATCAGCAGCATGAACTTGTTGAAATAGCGGAAACCCTGGCGCAGCATCTCCTCAGCCTGCGGCTTCGTCGTGCTCATGATTCCCTCCCTCTGTCCACAAGATGGGCGCCGGCGGCAACGGGCCGGTGACCGCACGAATGAAATCTATACACGCTAGCGTCACGTCATGCGCGGCGGCGTCCACAAAGCCGGCCGGCAGCACGCGCTCACGCCCAATCACATCGCCCAAAGGGGTAGACTGCGCGCGCCAGCCATCGGCGCCGGCCCGCAGCCCAACCATGATACTCGATTGCCCCGCCTGCGCGGCCTCCACAGCCGCCTTGCCCGCCAGGGCAGCCAACGACCGATCGACGGGGCTGGCCGCCAGCAGCGCGCGCGGCAATTGCGTCAGATCCACCCAGTCGCCGGTGACCAATCCCTGCAGGCCAAAGCGCGCACCAAAAACGCGGCCGCCGCCGGGAAGCTGGCGCCACTGCTCGATCACGGCGACGAGCGAGGTGTTGATGACGGCGGTTGGGCCGCCGCACTGGGCGATCACTGCGTTCATGCGTGGATCATCATTCCAGCGCTGTGTCTGGCATTGGACCGGTTCTCAGGGGGCGTCCGGCGGATACACCTCAGGATTCACGACATCGGGCGGCCGCTCACCGCGGAAAAAGGCCAGCACCCGCTCGACCGCCATCGTCTCCATGCGCATCCGCCCCTCGCACGTGCCGGAAGCCATGTGCGGCGTCGCCACGACATTGGGATGATCGCGCAGCTGCAACGCCACCGGCGGCGGCTCCGGGTCAAACACATCAAGCCCGGCGCCCTTCAAATGCCCACTGTCCAGCGCCTCCAGCAGTGCTTCAGCGTCCACCAGGGTGCCACGCGCCATGTTGAGCAGATAGGATCCCTGTTTCATCTGGGCAAAGCGCGCGCGGTTCATCAAGTGAAGGGTTGTGGGCGTGGGCGGCGCGTGCAGACTGACAAAGTCCGCTTCGGCGATCACACGGTCCAGCGGCGCCCATTCGACGCCCAGCACCGCGGCCTGCTCCGGAGTCACAAACGGGTCATACCCCAGCACACGCATCTCGAGACCCAACCGGCAGATCTGCGCCACGCGCCGGCCGATGCGCCCCAGCCCAACCAGCCCCAACGTCTTGCCCTGCACCTCGTCGCCCATGAGTACGCCGGTGCGCGGACCCCAGTGACCCGCCGCAAAGTTGGCGTTCCCCTGTTTGAGCCGCTTGGCTAGCGCCAACAGCATGGCCACCGTGTGTTCGGCCGTAGATTCGGTCGGTCCGTCCGGCGTATTGGTAACCACGATGCCGCGCGCCGTAGCGGCCGCCAGGTCGACATTGTCCACGCCGATGCCCGTGCGTGCGATCAGCCGCACGTTGGGGCACGCATCCATCACGTCGCCCGTGTAGAGCAATTGCGACGCGGCAATCATCGCCTGCGCCGGTGCGGCACTGGCATAAACCGGCGCCGTGGCTGCCGGCAGCACAATCACGACCTCCGCTGGCGCCAAGGCAAGCGCCTCGGCAAACAGCGGCGACTCCAACCAAAGATGAGTGAATAGCGGGTTTGGCGTCATACCTCAAGGCTCAAGGCTGGTCTGCGGCTTGCGATGGTAAACAATGGCATCGGTGGACAGCGCCATCAGTGCGCCGCTGACGGCCGATTGCAGCACGACCGTGAGAACTTCGGCAGCGTCGAGCACGCCAGCCGCCTGCGCATCGACCACCTTCTGCTGCATGGCATCAAATGTAGCGCCGGCGCCGGCCGTGACAATGCGATCCACAATCACCGCCGGGGCGTCGACCCCGGCATTGACCAGAATCTGGCGCAGCGGCGCCACGAGCGCGTCCGCCAGCACACGGATCCCCAGCCGCACGTCGTCCACCTCACTGGTGGTCGCCGCCATCTGGCGGACCGCCGCCGCACAATGCACCAGCGCCGCCCCGGCCCCGGCCACGACACCGCCGCGTTGCACGGCCGACAACACCTTGAGCGTGCGCTCGGATTGCACGCGGCGTAACTCCTGGCCAAGTCGCGAATGGGCGCCGACCTTGAGCACGCCGATGCCACCACTCAGCGTGGCCAACCGCCGCGCCAACGCCGGCCGATCCTTATCATCCAACAGCATCTGGTCAAGCCGGTTGCGTACGTTGGCAATCTCGGTCTGTACAGCAGCGCGCCGCGCCGGCTCGGCCACAACCGCCAGCCGTTCGGCAGCAAACTCGACGCGCTGCGCCGTGCCCAGGTCGGCCGGCGTCGCCTTATCCGCACCACGCCCGGCCTGGCTGCCAAGCACGGTGGCCCCGGTAAGCAGGCTCAGGTCATCCGGGGTCCATCGGCGTTCGTCACCAACCGACGTCAGGGAGACGGCCAATATGGCCACTTTGCGCTTGTCGGCCGGCTGCACATGGTTGGCCACCAGCAAGGACAACGCGGCGCCGGTAATCTCCGGTGCGACGATCAGCAGGGTGGCGCGTCCGCTTTCGATGGTTGCCCGCAACAAGGCTACCGCCTGGTCCGTGGTCGATAGGGCATGGTCAAGCACAGCCACCGCCGGTGCGGCGTGGGCTGTCCGTTTGCGTTCGCTTTCGGTATAGAAATGAGTGCTGGCAATCTTGGCGCCATATACGGCGCCCGCCACATAGGTGCGCTGCAAGTAGGGCGCCACGTAGGTCTCGACTTGCACATGGGCATCGGGGCCTAGCAAATAGCTCAGCTCACCCAGGATGCGCGCCAGATCATCGTCGCGCGTGACGGTGCGTGCCACCGAAGCCAGCAGCGTTTCATCGCCACCTGGCTGTGCCTGCGCCGCCAAGGCGGCCAAGGCAGCGTCCATGCCCAAGCGGATGCCGCGGTTCAACTGCATGGCATTGGCGCCGGCCGTCACCTGGCGCAGACCGGCTTCGAAGATCGCACGCATCAGCACGGCGGTTGTCGCGCCGCCGTCGCCGGCGCGCTGGTCGACCCGCCAGACCACATTACGCACGATCATGGCGCCGACATCCAGTCGTGGGTTACCCAGGCTGATGATGCGGCGCACAATGGTGGCGGCATCATCCAAAAAATCGAGCTTGTTACGCGAATTACCTTCGCAGACCACCGGCGTACCGGTGGGACCAAGCGTCGGGGCAAGCACGTCGGCCATGCGGTTGACGCCCAACTGCATATCGCGGCGGGCGTCCGCCTGGCCGGCAACATAAGGCACGCGGTTTGGTACAGAAGCAGACTTCGTCATCAGAAAAGCCACATTCTAGACTATGCTTGGTGGATTGGCTGCACGATAGCGGGGCAAGCAGCATGGATTCACAGTTTACCCTATGCGCCCCAAATACGCCAGTGCGCGCCAGCCGGCGCGAGCAACTCCTTTCCGCGCGGACTCCCGTAGACAGGTGTTTTGGAGTACAGCGTCCCATAACTGTAGAGCAGCCAGGCGATGCCGCGATTATGGAAGTTGGTGGCCGCCTCCGACTGGTAGACCTCGTCGATTCACCGTGCAGCCTATGCCACCCGATCACCCTCTTACCTTCCCGGCTTACTTGCGCCGCGTGACGGGCAAGAATTACGTCCACGGCAGGTCTGCCGTCATTGGCGCGGCGGGTAAGGCCTGGTGGTTATCAGGGGCACTGGCGGGTGCCACAATGGGGGCTGCAGGCTGCGGCTTGGCGGCGCCGGCCGCACGTGGCGCCGAAGCGACAATCGCCGCCGGCATGGCGACGTGCAGCGTGTAGGTGCTGTCGCGATAGCCCCGAACCTCGATTTGATAGGCGCCATCGCCCGTAGAAGGCAGGGAGATACTGTCGGTGGCCAAGTCGAACTTCACTCCGTCCCCTGTTTCGTGATATGATCCTATTCGTTCAGGGGAAAACGGGCAAGGAGGGTACGATGACAGGTTTGGAAGCGCTGCAATCAGTTCAATACGTTGCCGTGAAAGATCGCCGCTTTGCCGTGGTCGATGCCGATGATTGGGACTCACTAATCGAATGGTTGGAAACGCTTGAGGACGTGCAAGCATTTCACGCATCCCAGGCGCAATTGGATGCGGCTGGCGGCGATCCAGATCGTGCTGGTTGGCTGCGCTGGGAAGACGTCCGGGACCAACTCAAGTGAGTGGCTACCAACTCTATGTTGTCCCGCAGGCTTGGGACGAATTGCAGCGCCTGCCCGGCAACATGAAGCATCGTGTGCGCAAGGCCATCGATGACTTGATCGGCGAACCGCATCCACCGGCGAGCAAGCGACTGGATCATGCCGCCAGTACTACGGTTGTCCTATTGCGCTTGCGCATCGACAATTGGCGGATTGTGTACGCAGTGGATGCAGACGCTCGTCTTATCCGTGTCGTGGCGGTGCGCAAGCGCCCACCCTATGACTACCAAGATCTGGCATCGCTGATCGGAGCTATCCTGTAGATCTTCCTCATCCACCCGCCCGTCTATCCCTGTTACACATTCTCGTCTCACGCATGGTGCGCCGCGGCGAGTTCGAGCGTCACACAGGATAGTGCAATTCCTGCCGGGGAGGTGTAGCTTGAACGCAACTGCTAGCATTGGAGCAGGCAATGCCCGACAAGGAAATCACCCATAAATCTCCATTTCAAGGAAATCTTCCGGGGTAAAGTTGTCAACAAGCGTCTGACCTTCAACACGAGGATGATGAGTTCCCGCGCTGCGTGCTCGATCAACTGGCGTGACTTTGAAGCCATGCAGTAGGCGTTGTGGCATAATAGGTACCCTATCAACTGCGCGTGGGGCGATTTGCCAAATCGCCCTACGCAATCGTTTTCTTTAGCAACTCACGCATTGGAAATACACAAATGCCGATTATTTTGTCTTTGTCTGTTCATGGCGACCGGCTGTGGGCAGTGGGGCCCGAAGGATTGTTCCGCTATGTGGATGGCGCGCCCGAGACCGTGGCGCAACCGCAAAGCTCGCCGGTGAGCTGTCTCGCCAGCGAGGACCGCCTGCTCGTCGGCGGCGCGCCGCATGGCGTCGCCTTTAGTAAAGATGACGGCGCCACCTGGCAGGCCGGGTGGATGGATAGCGTGGATGCGCGCGTGGTCGCGTTGGTGGCGGATCCGCGCGTAGCGGAGACGGGCGTGCTCCTGGCGGCCAGCGAAGGCGGCGGTATTCTGCGCAGCGCGGACCGCGGCTATACGTGGTCGGTCTGTAACTTTGGCTTGCAGAGCTTTCAGGTGCTCAGCCTTGCCTGGACGCCGCCCGCACCGGTGGGTGTGTGGCCGGGCTGGAATGTGGTCTTGGCGGGCACGGAAGAAGGCGCCTATCGTTCGCCCAACGGCGGTCTCGGCTGGAAACGCAGCGACGGTCTGCAGGGCGCCGTGTTGGCGATTGCCGTGGCGCCCGACTTCGTAACGAGTGGCCTCGTGCTGGCGGGCGCTGAAGACACCGGCTTGTGGCGCTCGACCGATGGCGGCCACAGCTATTCCCCCGTGGCGTCGGGTCTGGAAGCGGTCAATGCCCTGGCCGCCAATGCGCACGGCTGGCTGGCCAGCGACCCCGCCGGGCTGTGGCGGTCCACCGACGGCATCGAATGGGTCAAGATGCCAGACCACAAGCCGGCGTTGACGCTGCTGGCGGTCGACGACGGTTTCTGGGCTGGGGGGGAAGAAGGGGTCGATTTTATCCCGCTGGCGTGAGTTAAGGTCATGAGAAAGGGGACAGGTACGGCATGTACAAAAACTTTCGTCGACTGTTCGTGTTCTACAAAGGTGCGCGGCGACCGCTGATCATCTCGCAAGTGGCGTTGATGATCAGCGTCATCCTCAACCTGGTGATTGTGTCGCTTAACGGGCGCCTGGTCAATGAGGGCGTGCAGGCCGGCAACATTAGTGTCGTGATCGATGTGTCGCTCTGGATGATCGGCCTGACCCTGATCCAGACCGTCTTCACCGTCGCCAATGCAGCGTATGCCGTGCTTTTTGGCGAGGGCACCGCCAACTTTCTGCGCGTCTCCGCCTATCGCAAAATCCAATCCCTCTCGTTTGGCAACCTGGATCGCTACCGCACGAGCGACCTGCTGGTGCGTCTGACCTCCGACATCAACAATGTCAAACTCGCCATTCTTTACGCGGTCATGATTCTGCTGCAGGCGCCGATGACCATCCTGTTTGCCGTGATCATTGCGGCCCTGATCACGCCGAACATGCTGTGGATGATGGGCATCATCATGGTGGTGGTGTGCGTCGTCCTTGTGTTGCTCATGCGCGGACTACAGCGTATGTACGCCGACCGCCAACAGCGGATGGACGGCGTCAACAATGTCTTGCAGGAGCAACTGGCCGGCGTGCGTGTGGTCAAGGCCTATGTGCGCGAGTCATACGAGAACGAGCGTTTTGCCACGGCGGCTGCCGATCTGCAACAGGCGGCGCTGAAACCGGCCTATCGCAACGCACTCTTTGTGCCGGCGCTGATGGGGTTGATTTACATCAGCATCGCGGCCTTGTATTACTTCGGCGGCCGGCAAGTCCTGGTGTTGGGCACCACCAATCTCGGCGAAGTGGTGGTTTTCAGCAATCTGCTGATTACGGCGATTGTGCCGATGGCGATGCTCGCCTACATCGTGCCCTATCTGGCAGCCGGGGAAGCATCGGTGGGGCGCATCTTCGAACTACTTGACGACCAGGCCGAAGTGCAGGACAAGCCCGGCGCCAAACAAGTCGACCTGAGCAAGATGCGCGGGCGCGTCGTCTTCGACAATGTCTCGTTTGGGTATCGCGACCGCGACGGCAAAGCGCTGGGACTGGCGCTCAAAAATATCAACCTCACCGTGGAACCCGGTGAGACGGTCGGTTTCCTGGGCGCTACCGGATCCGGCAAGACCACGCTGGTCAACCTGATCCCGCGTTTTTATGATGTGGTGGAAGGCAAGGTCACGATCGACGGCATCGACGTGCGCGAGTTGCCGCAGCGCCAATTACGGCGCATCGTGGGCATCGCGCTGCAAGAGTCGGTGCTCTTTAGCGGGACGGTGCGCGGCAACATTCTGTATGGAAAACCGGACGCCGATGACGAGGCCATGGTGGTTGCCGCGCAAGCTGCCGACGCCGAGAGCTTTATCAGCAAGATCCCCGAGCAGTACGACGCGCCGGTGGCGCGACGGGGCGCCAACTTCTCCGGCGGACAGCGCCAGCGCCTCTCCATTGCCCGCGCCCTGGCCCGCCAGCCGAAGGTGCTGATTCTGGACGACAGCACGAGCGCGTTGGACCTCGGCACCGAAGCGCGCGTGCAGGAGGCCGTGCAAGGCTTGATGGGCAAAACGACCAAGTTCTATGTGGCGCAGCGCATCAGCACCGTGCTCACGGCCGACAAGATCGTACTGCTCGACGGCGGCAAGCAGGTGGCGGTAGGCAGCCACGCCCAACTGATCACGAGCAGCCCGCTCTATCGGGAAATCTACGAATCCCAACTGGGTAAGATTGAAGAAGCGCCGGCGGGAGGTCTGCCATGAGCGATGCAACTGCCAAGAATAAGGTGGCCGTGGACCCGCGCCGTCCCAACGCTACGAAGCCCGGTGCGCCTACCGGCAAAACGATCTGGCGGCTGCTGCGCTACATGCTGCACCGCAAGACACGCTTCTTTCTCTCGCTGGCGCTCATCATGGGGGCAGTGCTGTTGAGCGCCGCGCTGCCGGTGCTGATGGGTCGCGCGATCGACATCATCGGCGGCAACGGCACGATGACGGATCTGGCCATCGTGGCGATCGCAATCACCGGCCTGGCGGTGGCGATGTCCCTGGTCAACTGGATCGGCAATCGAAATATCCAGTTTCTGGCTCAGGATGCCCTGTACCGCTTGCGCACCGAATTGGTCGGCAAGATCCAGTCGCTGTCGCTCAATTTCTACGACCGCCAACCGATCGGCGAGTTGATGAGCAGCGTGACCAACGACATCGACACCATCGACAATTTCTTCTCGCGCGGTCTCAACCAAGCCATCACTGCGGTGGCAACGCTCGTGGTCACGATTACGGTCATGTTCCTGCTCAACCTACAACTGACGATCGTCACCTTGATCGCAATTCCGATCATGTTTGGGGTGGCGCTGCTGCTCGGGCGTGTGGCCGGGCCGGCCTTTGTCATGCTGCAGAGTCAACTGAGTGAGACCAACGGCTATATGGAGGAGACGCTGGCCGGCGATAAGACGATTATGGCCTACAACCAGCAGAATCGTTCCAGCGATGCCGCCGAAGAGTTAAGCCTGGAGGCACGTGACCTGGGCGCTAAAGCGCAATTCACGGCGCTGATCACGAGCCCGGTGATGGGTGTCGTACAAAACACACAGGCAGCCTTGGTGGCGCTGGTCGGTTCGATCATGGCGATCCAGGGTACCATCGAGTTTGGCCTGGTGATTACCTTCACAACCTATTCGGCGCAACTCCAGTCACCCATCCAACAACTCGGCCAAATCTACAACGCCGTGCTGCAGGCGGCGGCCGGCGCCGCGCGCGTCTTTGCCATCCTCGACGAAGAGACAACGGTGGCCGACAAGCCCGGCGCCAGGCCGATCGAACTAAAGGGCGGTCACGTTGTGTTCGACCATGTGGACTTCTCTTATGTCAAAGGGCGGCGCATTCTGCACGACAACACCTTTACCGCGCTGCCCGGGCAAAAGATCGGTCTGTGTGGCCCCACGGGGGCCGGCAAGAGCACCATTATCAACATCCTGACCCGTTATTACGACATCGACAGCGGCTCGATCACAATCGATGGGCAGAACATTGCCGACGTGACGCAAGAGAGCCTGCGCAAAAACATCTCGGCCGTGTTGCAGGAAGCTTTTCTCTTTTCCGATACAGTCATGAACAATCTCAAGTACGCCCGTGAAGGCGCCACCGATGACGACTGTATCGAAGCGGCCAAGGAGGCCAACGCGCACGAGTTCATCATGCTCCTGCCGCAAGGGTACGACACGGTGCTCACCGAACGCGGCAGCAACCTGAGCCAGGGGCAGCGCCAGATGATCACCATTGCCCGTGCCATGGTGGCGCAGCCCAAGATGCTCATTCTCGACGAGGCCACCAGCAACGTCGACACACGCACGGAGAAACTCATTCAAGAAGGCTTGACCAAGCTCATGCAGGGCAAGACCAGCTTCGTCATTGCCCACCGGCTGAGCACCATCCGCGACTCGGCAATGATCCTGGTCATCAACGCCGGCGTCATCGTCGAAAAAGGCACCCATGATGAGTTGATGGCGAAGAAGGGCTTCTATTTCGATCTGTACATGACCCAGTTTCGGGCACGGCCGGAGGCGGCGTGAGAGAGTGAGGGGATGAGAGGGTGACTACAGAAGCGGACTACACAACGAATGAGTGGCAACTGCTGGCACGTATGCCGGCGCTGGTAGCGCTGGCCGTGATGCTGACGGAGGCCAGCCAGCGGCGTGGGCGTAAAGACGAACTGGCCACGTTGGCCACGGTGACCGAAGAGATCGCACCGGAGTACGCAGAGAACGCCTTGGTGCAGGCCCTGCTGCCGGAAGTCAAGGCGACCGTTACGTCGGGCGAGATGAAAGAGTATGCAAAGGCCAAGCAGACTGACAAGGCCTTGACGGTGGCGCTGCAGTGGAGCGCGCAAATCAACGATCTGCTGGCGCACAAGAGTACGCCCGTGGAGACAGAAGGGTATAAGCGCTTTGTTTTGCATACCGGCTACCAGGTCGCTGCGGCCAGCGCCGACGCTGAATTTCTGGGCATCGGCGGGGCTACGATCAGCCTGGGCGAACGCAAGACACTGCTGAGCCTGGTCGACGCGCTGCAGGTCGACTTTGACTATTGATCGGTTACCGATCTCGTCCATTGCGCGACGAACCGAGGGAGATGACGCCAGATGATTCGCCAGATACTCGCCGGCAGCCGCTTCTTGATTGCGATCCCGGTGATCGGCTCCTTTATCGGCGCCATGGTCACGCTGATTTATGGTGGCATCACGACGGTCAAGGTGGCAGTGGAGACTTTTGACAATCCCGCCTTTGACATGACCGGCGTCAAGCATTTGTCGGTCAATTTCATCGAGTTGATCGATATCTATCTGTTGGGGACCGTGCTTTATATCATCGCGCTGGGCCTGTATGAATTGTTTATAGACCCCAAGCTGCCCATGCCCGCCTGGCTGCATATCGATAGTCTCGAACACCTGAAGGAGAAACTGCTCGGCGTGATCATGGTGTTGCTGGGCGTTTCTTTTCTGGGCGAAGTCACCGAATGGGACGGCGATGGCACGATTCTAAATCTCGGCATCGCCATCGGCGCTGTGATCTTCGCCTTCACCCTCATGTTGACGTTGCCCCACTTGCACCAACACAGCGGGCCTGACGACCACCCCGAATAGACGCGCGACACTGGAGAGACGAGTCACTCAAGACGTCATGGAAACCATCCGTTATCTATTGCGCATGCTTGTGCGCTTCGTTTTGGTCTGGCTTGCCGACGTCGTCTCGCTGTTGATGATGGCCACTGTGGTTCCCGGCATCTACTTTGCCGGGGGTGGGTTGGCCTATGTGGGCGCGACTGCCCTGATGCTCGGCATCGTCAATCTGGTTGTCCGGCCCCTCATTTTGCTCCTCTCATTGCCGTTTGGCCTGATTGCTGTGGTCATCGTTGGCTTGCTGGTCAATGCCGTGATGCTGATGATCACGGGCTGGCTGTTGCCATTTTTCGAGGTGCAAAACTGGCTGGCCGCGTTTTTCGGCGGTTTTGTCTTTTCGGCGGTCAACGCCGTGGTCACCAACCTCATCGAGCTCAATGACACCGATTCGATCTACCAAACCTGGGTGGAGCGGCTGGCCAAACGCGATCGCTTCGCGGATACCGGCCAAGCCGGCACGGGCCTGATCCTGCTCGAGATCGACGGGCTGAGCTACTGGCACATCCAGAAGGCCATCGCCGAAGGCTGGATGCCGACCGTGAAAGCGATGATCAAGGAGGACGAGTATCGCCTGTCGCGCTTCGACTGCGGGTTGCCGTCGCAGACCTCAGCGTGCCAATCCGGCATCATGTTTGGTGACAACCATGACATCCCGGCCTTCCGCTGGTACGACAAGGACGCAAAGAAGCTGTTCGTCTCAGGACACGACGCCCAACTCATCAATGCACGCTATGCCCGCGGCGAAGGCTTGATGCGCGGCGGATCGAGCATCAACAACATGATGGCCGGCGATGCCGCCAAATCATTGCTTACGCTGGCCACGCTGACGACGGACGACTCTGGCGAGCAGCAGCGGCGCGCCGACGACATGTATCTCTTGATGCTGAACCCCTATTTCTTTATGCGCACGCTCGTCGTTTTTTTTGGCGACGTTTTGGTGGAACTTTGGGAGGCAGCGCAACAGAAGATCCACAACGTGCAGCCACGCCTGAACCGTCTGCATGGCTTCTACCCGCTGGTGCGCGCCGCCACCACGGTGTTGATGCGCGAGGTCGCTGCCTATCTGGCCATCCTCGACATCATCCGCGGCAGCCCGGCGATCTACGTGACGTGGCCGGGCTACGACGAAGTGGCGCACCATTCGGGGCCGTGGACCAAGGACGCCTTCCGCACGCTGCGCCAGTACGATGCCGTGATCGCACGCGTGCGCGCCGTCATCGCTCACAAGGCGCCACGCCCGTATGAACTGATCATCCTCTCGGATCATGGGCAATCGTTCGGCGCTACCTTCAAACAGCGCTATGGCATCGATCTGAAGCAGTTCATCGAGCAGTTCTTGCCGCAAGGGACGCGGATTGCACAGACAGCGGGCGGCGACGACGGCGCCCTGTCGGTCGGCGCGCTGGGCGCTGAACTGGGTAACGTGAAAAACCAGAAGGTGGGCAACCGCATCGGCCGTAGTGTAGCGGGGCAGGGGCAAAGGCTGGCACAACGCAGCCTGCGCGAACGCGCCATCCAAGAACTGGCCGCCGACACCCAGGTCACGGTGTGCGGCAGCGGCAACATCGCCCAGGTCTATTTCGACCTCTTTTCGCGCAAGATCACGCTGGACGAGCTCGCCATCAGCTATCCAGGCATGGTCGAAGGACTTGTGCAGCATGCCGGCGTGGGGTTTGTGGTTGGCTACACCGAGGATGGCACGCCGATCGTGATGAGCAAGAACGGTTCCCGCAACCTGAAAACCGCCGAAATCATCGGCCAGGATCCACTTGAACCCTTTGCCCAAGCCGGCGTGGCCAGCGTGGAACTGCGCGCCGAGCAAGTGCTACGCATTGCCAGCTTTCCGCACGCCGGTGATTTGATAGTGAACAGCACCCTCTTCGGCGACGGCACCGTGGCGGCGATGGAGGAATTGATCGGATCGCACGGGGGACTGGGCGGCGAACAGACCGATGCCTTTCTCCTGCACCCCGGCGCGTTCGACGTGCCGCCCACCAAGAATTCGGCGGATGTTTTTGAGATTCTGAACGCGCGGCGTGGGTTGCCGCCACCAGCGCCGCGTCGCGGCAAGATCGTCATCCCGGAAGTGAATGCGTGGGCGCCCGCGACGCTGATCGACGGGCTGGGCGACTTCAAAACCTGGCTAGCGCGCGCCTTTCGCGCCCTTGTCCTCGACCGCACTGCCTATGATGAAGTTGTCGCTGACCCTTATATGACAGGGCCAGCGCTGCTGATTCTGCTGCTAGCCTCGCTGACTTCCTCTGTGGTGGCCATCGATGGGGTCGACTGGTGGGGGATCGGTGCGTCGATTGGTGTGTCGTTTGTGACCGTGCTCTTGATGTTCCTGGCCGGGCGCCTGCTGCGCGGCAAAGGCAGTTTTACGACCACCCTGCGCGGCATGGGCTTTGGATGGACCGCGTTCATCTTCGAATTACTCCACTTTCTCCCCGCGATTTCCGGCATGGGCTTGTTACTCGCCGGGATACTCACTTTCGTTGGTGGCTGGATGGGCGGCGCCGCCGCGCACGATTTGAAGGGCTGGCGTTCGTTTGTGCTCCCGGTAGTGGCTGCCGTGGTCTCCACGACCGGCATCATCCTATTAGCAGCCCTGTTCCAGGGTAGCCAGATTACGGTGGAAGCCCTGCTCACGACATTCGGCCTGACCCAGGCAAAGTAACCGCTCCGTCAGAGCCGCGCGCGTAAGCGAGCACGCGACGCCATCTGTATTACGCCTGGCGAACCACATCCTCTTGCAACACCACCCTCAACGTATCCACTAGATGATCTGCGTTGGCACGACTAAAGACAATGGGCGGCTTGATCTTGATCACGTTGTGGGAAGGGCCATCGGTGCTGATCAACACACCGTGATCGCGCATGCGGTTGGCGATGTAGGCGGCCAAATCACCCGCCGGTTCCTGCGTCTCTGCATCCAGCACAAGTTCCACACCGATATACAGTCCCAATCCACGCACGTCGCCAATCACCGGATGCGCCGCCATCAAAGCACGCAAGCGCTCCATCAGATAATTGCCGACGTCCCACGCGTTCTGTTGCAAGCGCTCCTGCTCGATCACATCGAGTACGGCCAGGCCAATCTCGCACGAGACGGCATTCCCGCCAAACGTATTGAAATACTCCATGCCATTCGCAAATTCCGCTGCAATCTCGGCGGTCGTGACGACGGCGGCCAGGGGGTGACCGTTGCCGGCCGGCTTGCCCACCGTGACAATGTCCGGCACAACACCCTGCGTCTCAAAACCCCAGTAATGCGAACCGACGCGGCCAAACCCGGTCTGCACTTCGTCGGCAATACAGATGCCGCCCGCGGCACGCACAGCGCCGAAGGCCGCATCCATAAAGCCCTCCGGAAAAACGAGCTGGCCGCCGCAACCCATGAGCGATTCACAGATAAAGCCGGCGACGCCGCGCCCCTGCGCCTGAATCGCCGCCACGGCCTCTTGCACGTGACTGGCATAGCGCAGGCCGCTGCCAAGGCTGTAGCCGCGATAGGGTCCCCGGTAGGGATCGGGCATCATCACCACCTGCACATAGGGCGGGCAACCCTGGCCGCCAGGGCCATCGTGTTTATAGGGGCTGACCTCGATCAGCGACTGCGTATGACCGTGATAGGCGACGTCAAGGGTGATCAGATCGAACTGGCGGGTCGCGGTGCGTGCCAGGCGCAGGGCAAGATCGTTGGCCTCGCTGCCGGAGTTGACGAAGAAGCAGACGCGCAACGGTTCCGGCAGGGTCGCGCTGAGCCGGCGTGCATATTCGTTGATGGAATCGTGCAGATAGCGCGTGTTGGTGTTGAGCACGGCCATCTGGCGCTGGCCGGCGGCGACGACGGCCGGGTGGCAATGCCCCACGTGGGCAACGTTGTTGACGCAATCCAGATAGGCCTGGCCGTTCTCGTCGTAGAGATAGACGCCCAACCCGCGCACCATCTTGAGCGGCTGGCGGTAGGAGATGCTCAGATTGTAGCCGATCCGGCGTTTGCGCGCGGCCAGGGTCGCTTCCTTGTCCGGTGGCAACGCGGGGAAACGCGCGGCTGGGATGCCAAGCAGAAGATTGGGGTCGGGCGAGAGACTTACATAGAGGGCGCGCCGACCGGGCGCGGCGACACCTGGGAAATCACCGTCCAAGTCGAGCAAATCCGTGATGATCTGCAGATGGAGATGGGGAGGCCAGTCGCCGTTGTCTGGCGGCGCGCCAACGCTGGCCAGGCGATCGCCGGCCTTGATCGGCTGGCCGGGCTGCACGCCCGCCAACGATGCGCGGCTCAGATGCCCAAAGAGTGTATAGAAAGGCATGCCATCGTCCGTCACGTGGCGCAGAACGATCACCGGCCCGTAGTCGTGGCGTGCCGAGTTCTCGGCGCAGGCGTGGACGATGCCGTCGAGGGGGGCATAGATCGGCGTGTCAGGCGGCACAAAAAGGTCGATGCCGAGGTGAACGGTGCGTCGCTCGCCGGTGGGGCTGTCGTCCACGGCAAATTCCGGTCCGGTGTAGATCGTGCGGGCCTCGTCGTAGCGGCCAATGCCAACACGAGCGCCCACACTGGCCATGTCGGCGTCGATGGCAGCGCCAAAAGTGGCCGTATCATCCTGGGTGAGCAGTTCGGAGGTCAACAACGGACTACCGATCGAGAGATCCAGCACGCGGATTACGTCACTGCGCAAATCGACATCGATGACGGGTGCCAGCTTCGCCCGCCGCAACCAGTCGACCAAGCCGGCGGTTTGCGGCGCCGGCGGCAACCCGCACGCGCTGCGCAACGCATAGTGCGCCAGCCGCGGGTGAATCACATCCAGCCGGGCCAGTGCCTCCCAGGCCGGTCGCTCGCTGATCGATAAATAGACATTGTCCGGCTCCAGGCCGCGCTGATGGGCGGCATGGCATACGCTCATGCAGAGGCGCATACAAATGAGATCCCACAGGACGACAAGTTCCGTCTCATCAAGTGGATAGGCCGCGTGGTACCCGCCCACCACCTGCATCACGGTGGCGAGCGGGTCATGCTTATCGAGCAGCGCATAGGCCGCAGCAATCGCCACCTCGGCGACCCGATAGCTGTAAATCATGTCACCGAAGTCCAAAATGCCGGTGACGCGCTGGTTGTGATCCAGCAGGTCGCCATTGCCACCCACCAACACATTGTAATCGTTGGCGTCGCCGTGGATAACTGCCTGGCGCACGCTGGATAGGGCTGGCGCCATGTGCGTCGCAAACCGCGTCCAATGCCGCTCAACCAAAGCCCGGCGCGCCGGCTGGGCAATTTCGTGCTTGAACTGAGAAACCACGGTGGACGCCTGCGCCAAATCCCAATGAAACTGGCGATGGACGGCTGGGTGGTCAAAACCGGCCAGCGCGCGGTCGAGTTCACCGAGGAAACGGCCCAGATCCGCCATCAACGCCGGCGTATGGGGCTTGACCACCGCGAGCGGCGTTCCCGGCATATAGGTGAGCATGCGCCCAAAATAGTCGCGCCCATCCAGCCCGTCGACCACGACAATGGCCTCGCCATCCAGGCCAGACACGACGCGCGGGCAAAGTTGCCGGGTGCTGTGGCCGGCAATGAAATTCAACGCGCCATTCTGGGCGTGCAGCAGATCACGGGACTCCAGTCCATTGGCGATCTTGAGTACAAACTGTTCGCCAAGCGCAGTTTCAACACGGAAATTCTGGTCACGCTCACTAGGCAGTGCGTGGGCTTCACCGTGCACGCCGAAACAACGGCTTGCCAACGCAGCAGCGTCAACCGCGGTGAAGCGCGGCGCGTGTTGAACAAGGGACATGACATTTTTCTCCTGGCAACCTCATTGCAGCAGACGGCGGCTACCCGGCGTCATCCACCCCATCCCTCACAGCCGGTAGATAGAACACAAAGACCGTGCCTTTGCCAACCTCACTCGTAACCCCCGTATGCCCGCCATGCTGGGCGACAATCCCATATACCTGAGCCAGCCCCATGCCGACTTTTAGTGGCGCCTGGGTGGTGAAGAATGGCTCGAAAATATGCGGCAAGGCAGCGGGCAGAATTCCTGTTCCCGTGTCCTCGATCGAGGCGCGCACCCATGCACCTGGCGTCAGGTCGGGCAACGGGAGCGCCTCGCCCTCGCCTAGATCAACGCGCTCCACGGCCAGACGCAACCGGCCGCCCAGAGGCATCGCCTCACGCGCATTCACAACGAGGTTGACCAGTATCTGCTGGATTCGCACCGGATCTACGTCCACAATGTAATGATCTGTGCCATGGTCAAAGACAAACGAAATATCCTCCGGCCAGGTCGCGCCAAGCATGACCAGCGTTTCCTGTACCAAGACGACTAGATCAACCTGCTTGCGCTTCAGCCACGCCGATCCGCTAAAGTCAAGCATACCCTGCACCAGATCGACGGCATGGCGTACCTGATCGATTACCGATTGCATGCGTTCGCGCACCTTCGTTGGCAATTCCGGGGTTTGCAGTGTCAAGTCAGCGTAGAGCAGCACCGGCATCAGAATGTTGTTGAAATTGTGCGCAATGTGCGTGGCCATCTTGCCCACGGCAGCCATACGTTCTTGTTCGACCAAGCGTCGCTCAGCGGCCTGCAGGTCAGCCAGCGTGCGCTCCAACCGGCCGTTGACGGCGCGCAGCGCCATCAAATCATCGAAGCGCGCCATGGCAATCGTGATGGCCCGCTCCAACTCGCGCGCCGTCGGCGGCTTGATCAGATAGGCCCCCACGCCGGCCGCGCTCGCTTCCGCCACCAACTCCGAAGCGTCATAGGCCGTCAACATCACGACGGGCAGCGGCCATCGATCCATGATGACTTGCACCGTCTCGAGCCCATTGATGCCCGGCAGCAGATAATCCATCAACACGACGGCCGGTTCGGTGGGGGCGCCCATCAACGCGGGCAGCAGTTCAAGCGCCTGTTCCCCACTGACGGCATAGCCCGTGACAGTATAGCCAGCGTGCCGCAGCGCTGCGCGCACCAACTCCGCAACAACGCGGTCATCTTCGACAAAAAAGACGTTGATATCTTCGTGTCCGCTCATGCCGTCGTGTCCCATTTGAATGTGGCGCAACCGGAAAGCGCATTATCTCGATCATTTTACCTCATCCAGCCGTGATCGGCATTGCCAAGAAAGCATCATGTGGGCGACGCATAGGAGCATCATCACGACACACGCCCCTGCCCAAGCACCCAACGCTTTCGTTGACATCGCGGCTACGCATGTGCTATGATTGCGCTGATTAAAACGTTTTAACCTCAGCGCGTTTGTTCAGTCACCATTGTCCGTCAAAACTAAATAAATGGAGAACCTCATGAACCTAGCAACCAAACCGATCACCCTGGGCGTCATCGTCGGCAATCGCGGCTTCTTCCCTGCCCATCTCGCCGAAAGTGGCCGCAAGATCATCCTCAAGGTGTTGGCGCAGGCCGGCATCAACGCTGTGTGCCTGACGCCGGAAGAGACGATCTACGGCAGCGTCGTCTCGCACGCCGATTCGCACAAGTGCGCCGATCTCTTCCGCAAGCATCGCGACGACATCGACGGCATCCTGGTAACCCTGCCCAACTTCGGCGAGGAACGCGCTATTGCCGACACGCTGCGCTGGGCGGGCCTGGATGTCCCCGTTCTGATCCAGGCCTTTCCCGACGACGCCGGCAACATGACGATCAAGGACCGCCGCGACTCCTTCTGCGGCAAGATGTCGGCGTGCAACAACCTGCGCCAGTATGGCATCAAGTATTCGCTCACCCGTCTGCACACCGTCGACCCCGAAAGCGCCAACTTCCGCGCTGATCTCGATCGGTTCGCTGCCACCTGCCGCGTCGTGCGCGGGCTGAAGCAAGCGCGCATCGGCGTCATTGGCGCCCGGCCGACGGCGTTCAATACGGTGCGTTTCAGCGAGAAACTCTTGGAGCGCAGCGGCATTTCGGTCGAGACGCTCGATCTCTCCGAAGTCTTTGGCCGCATCGAACGTCTCGACGATCAGGCCGCTGCGGTAAAGGCCAAACTTGACCAGATCAAAGGTTATATTCCGACTCAAGGCATTCCGGCCCAGGCCCTCTCCAAGATGGCAAAATTCGGCGCTGTCGTCGACGAGTGGATGCAGGAGACCGAACTGACCGCCAGCGCCATCCAGTGCTGGACCTCCATGGAGGAATTCTACGGCGTCGTGCCTTGCACGCTCATGAGCATCATGAGCAACAGCCTCGTTCCTTCGGCCTGCGAAACCGACATCGCCGGCACCATTGCCATGATGGCGCTGGCCTATGCCTCGGGCAAACCGTCGGCCATCGTCGACTGGAACAACAACTACGGCGACGATCCCGACAAAGCCGTCGTTTTCCACTGCTCCAACCTGCCCAAGGATATCTTTGTCGACAAGGCAAGCAACGTGATTGCCGCCGACGACATTCCTGTGATGGACTTCCAGGAGATCATCGCCGGCACCGTCGGCAAGGACAACACCTACGGCACCGTCGTGGGCCGCGTCAAGAGCGATCCGTTCACCTACCTGCGCGTTTCCACCGACGATCTCAATGGCCGCATCATCGCCTACGTCGGCGAAGGTGCGCTGACCAACGACCCGCTCAAGACCTTTGGCGGCTATGGCGTGGTGCAGGTGCCCAAGCTCCAGAAGTTGCTGCAGTACATCTGCGACAACGGCTTCGAGCACCATGTGGCCATGAACCTGTCCAACAGCGGCCCTGCCGTGCACGAGGCGCTCACCAAGTACCTCGGCTGGGCGACCTACTATCACGAACCGGCAGCGTAGTCTATAGACAGCGGATTTGGCGGGCAAGCATGGATTCTTCCTTCGTTCTGCGCTCATCTGCCAAATCCGCTATCTCAGCACCGGGCGCATGCGCAACCCGCCAAAGCGCAAGACCACCTTGCGGCTGCCCGCGGATCAGATTGCACCGAATGACGTAAATCGATTCACTTGGTGCTTTCCCAACAATCAGGTAAACTCATAATCAATCGCGCATGGCGTGAATATGCCACCCCATAATAGAAACGAACCATTCAAAGATGTCTATACATAACGAACAAAAATCATTGACGACTTCGCCTGCCTGGCAAGGATTGGCGACACACTACGCGAAGATCAAAAACGTCCACTTGCGCGACCTCTTTGCCCAGGACCCGGCGCGCGGCGAACGCATGACATTGGAAGTCGACGGCCTCTATTTTGATTATTCCAAGCACCGTGCCACCGATGAGACGGTCCAGCTGTTGGCGCAACTGGCGCGTGCGCGCGGGGTCGAAAGCCGCCGCAATGCCATGTTCAGCGGCGAAAAAATCAACGACACCGAAAAACGCGCAGTCTTGCATAGTGCGCTGCGCGCACCACGCGGCGCCACAATCCTGGTCGACGGCGCAAACGTTGTTCCCGACGTACACGCCGTCCTCGACCGCATGACGGCCTTCGCCGAACGCGTGCGCGCCAGCGCCTGGCTTGGCCATACCGGCCAACCGATCCGCAACATCGTCAACATCGGCATCGGCGGCTCCGATCTCGGTCCGGTCATGGCTTATGAGGCGCTGCGCTCCTACAGTGACCGCGCCCTCACCTTCCGCTTCATCTCGAACATCGACGGCACTGATTTCGTAGAAGCCACGCGCGATCTGGACCCAGCCGAGACGCTCTTCATCGTGGCATCGAAAACCTTCACCACGCAGGAAACGATGACCAATGCGCGCAGCGCGCGAGCCTGGGTGTTGGCCAAGTTGTCCAATGAGCAGGCAGTGGCCAACCACTTTGTTGCCGTCTCGACCAACGCCGTCGAAGTTGCCAAGTTTGGCATCGACACGGCCAACATGTTTGGCTTCTGGGACTGGGTCGGCGGTCGCTATTCGATGGAGTCGGCGATCGGTCTCTCCACCCTGATCGCCATCGGCCCGGAGCACTTCCGCGCTCTGCTGGCCGGTTCCCACGCCATGGACGAGCATTTCCGCACGGCGCCGCTGGAACGCAACTTGCCCGTGCTGATGGGTCTGCTGGCGCTTTGGTATAACAACTTCTTTGGCGCGGAGACCGTGGCCGTGCTGCCGTATGACCAATACCTCAAACGCTTCCCGGCCTATTTGCAACAGCTCACCATGGAGAGCAACGGCAAGTCGGTCACCCTCGAAGGCGCCCCCATTACCGACTATCAAACTGGCCAGATTTTCTGGGGTGAGCCGGGCACCAATGGCCAGCATTCGTTCTATCAACTGATCCATCAAGGCACCAAGCTGATCCCCTGCGATTTTATCGGCTTCGGCCAGTCGCTCAATCCGTTGGGTG
>Ga0105047_10002123_pt1 | contig 35513 bp, 40 predicted proteins | sample MAT04_FD_78384 | JGI IMG/M metagenome (GOLD analysis project Ga0105047, IMG submission 78384) | Freshwater microbial communities from Lake Fryxell liftoff mats and glacier meltwater in Antarctica - MAT-04 (megahit assembly) | ecosystem: Environmental > Aquatic > Freshwater > Ice > Liftoff... | reverse complement strand
TACGCCTCCCGGAAACAGCAACGTCAAGGCTGTTCGTTTGATCCGGTTCGAGCTAACCGTGATACTTTTCTCATTGCATGAAGATCCAGTATCCTGATCGTGACCTACAGTGAGCACCATCACGAAACATGCGCTTCTGAAGAAAGAAAGCCACATTGACCAGCCCAATCATCACTGGTACTTCCACCAGTGGCCCGATCACAGCCGCAAAGGCCGCGCCGCTGTGGATGCCAAAGACCGCCACGGCCACAGCGATTGCCAGTTCAAAGTTGTTGCTGGCCGCCGTAAACGAAAGAGTGGTGGTTTTGGAATAATCTGCACCCATGCGATGTCCCATCCAGAAGCTGACCAGGAACATGAGTACGAAGTAAATCAGGAGTGGAATGGCAATCCGCACCACATCGCCGGGGATTTGTACGATCAGGTTGCCTTTAAGGCTGAACATGACCACGATTGTGAACAACAGGGCAAAGAGAGTCAGCGGGCTGATCTTCGGCACGAAGCTGCCGTAATACCATTCCTTACCCTTCATTCGCACCAGAACGAAACGGGTGATAAACCCGGCCAGGAAGGGAATGCCCAGGTAAATGAACACGCTGCGCGCGATTTCACCGATGGTGATCTGCACCGCTGTGCCGGTCAGTCCAAACAGGGGCGGCAGGACGGTGATGAAGAGCCAGGCATACACGCTGTAGAACAACACCTGGAAAATGCTATTGAAGGCCACCAACCCGGCAGCATATTCGGTATCGCCATGCGCCAGTTCGTTCCAGACGATCACCATGGCAATGCAGCGCGCCAGTCCGATCATGATCAACCCGGCCATGTACTCGGGATAGCCGCGCAGGAAGATGATCGCGAGAGCAAACATCAGCACCGGGCCGATCAGCCAGTTCTGAACAAGAGAGAGCGTAAGGATTTTCTTGTTGCGAAAGACCTCACCCAATTCCTCGTATTTCACTTTGGTGAAGGGTGGGTACATCATCAGGATCAGCCCAATCGCAATCGGGATATTGGTAGTTCCCACCGAAACAGCATCATTGATCCGGTTGACGCCATCCGGGAACAAAAAACCAATCCCTACTCCGATGGCCATTGCCAGGAATATCCACAGTGTCAGATAGCGGTCAAGGAAAGAAAGACGTTTGGTGATGCTAGTTTCTTGCGTCATAAAGCCTCCAATTAAGGTTGTTGGGAAAGAAGTTGGACCATCCCCCGCGCAATATCATCGCGCACAGCGCGAAAATCGTTCATATCATCTGTTTTGGCCGGGTCTGGGAAGCTGTGATGCACGCGCTTGCCTTTCCCGAGCCAAACGGGACATTCCTCGGCGGCCGAATCGCAAACTGTGACCACCAGGTCAAAATCCACACCTTTGAATTCATCCGCCAACTTCGAGCGTCCTTCGTGTTGGATCCCGATTTCGGCCAGCGCAGCCAGAGCTTTGGGGTGAACGTAGCCAGCCGGTTTTGTCCCGGCGCTGACCGCTTCCCAGGTGTTACCAAGCCGTGCGTTGACAATTGCCTCGGCCAGTTGAGAGCGGCAAGAGTTGCCGGTGCACAGAAAGAGTACTTTTCGTTTCATTAGTATTCCTTGAAAAAATTTTATTCTTCCTTGATAAGGCCCTGGGAGTCTTTCTGCTCCACCAGAAAAACTTTGATCTGTTTTTCGATCAGCTCCCTTACTTCACGAAACTTGGCGAGTTTTTGCTCATCGCTGCCTTCCAAAGCAGCCGGGTCGTCAAATGACCAGTGCAGGCGATACCTAACCCCGGGCCAGACGGTCGGGCAGTTCTTTTCAGCATCATCGCAGACCGTCACCAGGTGGCTGAATAGCATTGTGCCAAGAAACATCTTAATGCCCTTCGATTTCTGACCGGACACATCGATCCCCACTTCCTGCATCACCTGTACGGTGAAAGGGTTCAAGGGTTTTGGTTCCAAACCGGCGCTGTAGGTTTCAAATTCGCTATCGCCATATTTGCGTAAAAAGGCCTCCGCCATCTGGCTGCGAGCGGAATTGCCGGTGCAAAGAAAAATAACACGTTTCACAGGTTTAGCCTCCGGAAAATGAATGTAATGAATGGATTTAGGTACAGCTTTTTATACTTTTTCCAGAGCGTTCACCAGCCAGGTGGTGACTTCTGCCGAGGTGGGAATACGCCCGGAGGAAACCACCTTTTCGTTGACGACCAGCCCCGGGGTGGACATGACGTTATATTTCATAATATCGGGATATTCTGTTACCTTGATGATTTCGGCTACCAGGCCCATCTCATCTACAACTTTATGCGCGAGTTGTTCAAGACGTTTGCAGTTGGCACAGCCCGAACCGAGTATTTTGATGGTAATCATAATTTTTCTCCTATTGAAAATATTACATGATCCAGTTGAATAAATAACCAGTAAGAATGATGGCAACCGCAATCACCCCGACAAAGACCGCGATCAGCTGCGGTTTGAGCACCCGCCGCAGGATAATGGTTTCAGGCAAGCTCAGGCCGACAACGGCCATCATAAAGGCCAGCACCGTGCCGAGGGAGGCGCCTTTTTCCATGAGCGCGCTGACGATCGGGATAATCCCCGCCGCATTGGAATAAAGCGGGATGCCAACTAAAACCGCCGCCGGAACCGACCACCAGGCATCTTTGCCCATAATACTGACCAGGGCGCTTTCAGGCACATACCCGTGAATCCCAGCACCGACCGCGATCCCGACCACCACATAGAGCCAGACTTTCCCTACGATTTCCTTTACCGACTCCCAGGCGCGCTCGATGCGCATTGTCCAGGTCAGTTTTTCAGCTATTCCAGCGCCGGAGCTGTGGATTTGCCAGACGAAGTCTTCCACATAGCGTTCCATATTCAAGCGCCCGATAATCATCCCGGCGACAATGGCGATCACCAAGCCGGAAGCGATGTATAAGCCAGCCACCTTCCAGCCAAACAAGCCAAAGAGCATAACGACCGCCACTTCGTTGATGGTTGGCGCAGCAATCAGAAAAGAAAAAGTCACGCCCAGGGGCACACCTGATTCAACAAAACCGATAAACAACGGCACAGCTGAGCAGGAACAAAAGGGAGTAACAATGCCAAGCAAGGAGGCAAGCACATTTCCAACACCCTCCCGTTTACCTCCCAACATGGCGCGGGTCTGTTCAGGGCTAAAAAAGGTTCTTAGCAGTGAGATAAAGAAAATCATGCCTGAGAGTAAGAGAAGAATCTTGGGCACATCATAAAGGAAAAAGGCCAGTGACTCCCCGAAGCGCGAATCGCGGGCCAGCCCCAGCAAACCATAGGAAAGCCAATCAGCGAGAGGTTGAATCAAGTTGTAAGCGAACAGCCAGCAGACAATTGCCAGACCCATATAAAGAAAGGGGCGACGCGGCAAGTTGTTTCGGAAAGAGGAGGTTGTCATGGTTATCGATTCCCGAATTGAGAGTTTTACGGACACTGGATGACGCCCTGCGCCCATAAACACACACCGCAAACTGGCGCGGGGTTGGCAAAACAATCTTCCACGTTTTCCTCGGACAGGTCACACCCGCCGCAAAATGTGCAGGGCGCGAAGACGAAATTATGCAGGCGCTCGCGATAGGCGACATATTCTTTATCCAACCACAGCTCTTCCAGCGAACGCTCAAGCACATTGCCGATGATGTGTTTGTAATTACGGTGCGGTTTGTTGTGCAGAAAGGTGTCATGCGTGTGCATTAATGGCCAGCAGGGGGCCGCTTCACCGTTCCAGGTAATCGACATGGTGCCGCTCTCAACAAAATTACACACATCGCTGGCTCCGCCCCAGTTGTTCCCGGCAAAATTGACATTGCAGCCGCAGGTAAAGGCATCGAAAAGCGCTTCGCGGGTTTCTCCGCTCAGATCCATTTTTGGCAGGCTCAATGTGGGGGTGCTGGCTGCATTCATAAAGGCAATATCCTTGAGAGAGCGGTCATACAGGCGTTCCTTCTGCATGTCATCCGTGGCGGGCTGCAGGTTGCTGACCGAGAAATGCTTCACACGCAGCGCACGCCCCAGGCGGATGATTTTAGGCAATTCCATGATGTTGCGTTTCATTGCTACAAAGGCGATGCCCAGTTCGGGGTGGGGGAAATGCCCACCTTTGCGCATGGAATTAAAGCGGCGCAGATTTTCCATCACTTTGGGGAACTCAGCCCCCAGACGAACATCGCCGTAACTGTCGGGGGAAGCACCATCCAGTGAGACCCACAACACATCCAGACCGCTATCAATCAGGCGCCGCGCCACTTTTTCAGTCAGCATGGTGGCGTTGGTGATCATTTCCACCTTGACGACCAGGGCCTTGATTTTCTTGACCCAGGCCAGCGTGCGCGGGTGATAGAGCGGTTCTCCGATCCCACCGAAATAAACGCTCGGGATGGGGTCGAGTTTTTTGAGACTTTCCAGAATAACCTCGAAGGTCGCTTCGCTCATCTTACCGTTCGGCTCATCCCAGGCGTTGCGGAAACAGGTAATGCAGTTCAGGTTGCAGGCCGCGGTGGGTTCAATGTAGATTTTTGTCAGATGCGTTACCGGGCGGTGCATGCGCACAAAGTTGGTGCCTTCATCCAGGCGCACGCTTGTACCCGGGTTCAACCCATAACGTTCGATCAGGTCTTTCGGGATAACCAGGTCACCATTCTGATTGACTGTTGCCCAGGCGGTGGTGGGTTTCGTTGAAACAACCATGCGGTTCTTTCCTTATAAGATATTGGATTGATCTAAATTGACGATCAGGGGTTCAGAGGCGCAGTGGGGACATTCACAATCGGCATCAGGGGTCGGGTTGGCAAGCACATCCACACTTTTGGGATCCAGCCCACTTATAACTGCGGCATCCTTCACCAGCGAGAGAATCGCGGTGTCCTTCAAACGGTAATACACATAGCGTCCATCCCGCCGGTCAAGCAGGATTTCGGCTTTGCGCAGCGCCATAAGGTGCTGTGAGATATATGCCTGCCGCCAGCCAAGAATAGACTCCAGGTGGCAAACGCAGGCTTCGCCGCGCCCGATGGCAAGCAAGATGGCAAGGCGGGCAGCCGGGCTGATTGCCTGCAAAACTTCAGCAATTTTTTCTGATAGCTGGGGGATATTCATATTCGCATCCATGAATATATTGTACATCATATTCTGAATAGCGAATATGACAGATATCATTGATTCGAGGGTGGTTTGTCATCTTAATGCAGGCATTTTTCTTAAGACCCCTTGACATGTTGAATTTATATCGCAAAATTACGATATAAAAACTCATGACAAACATAACCCTTACACCCGACCAGAAACGCCTAACAAAAATGCTCAAAGCCCTGGGGAATCCGATCCGATTTCAAATTGTTGAATTCCTGGCTGAAAACCAGATGTGCATTACAAATGACATCGTCCGTCATCTGCCATTGGCGCAATCCACCGTCAGCCAGCACCTCAAAGTTCTGCGCGAGGCCGGGTTGATCAAAGGCGAAATCGAGGGACCCGCCACCTGTTATTGCCTCGACGGCGAAGGTGTTCAGTGGCTTAAAGGGCAGGTTGGCCGCTGGCTGCCAGATTGCTGTTCCCCTGAAAAACCACTTTTCAACCTGTAGAGCAGCAGCCTGCGGGTAAGTGAGCGCCGGAAAGGGCATTTTTTACCCATCTAAAAATCGTATTTTTGCGATATAAAAAGAGAAACAATGACCACAATCAACTCTTCAGTACCCTATTTTGAAAAAGTTGCTAACCAATGGGATGATTTACGCACCGGCTATTTCTCTGAGGCAGTGCGAGACTCTGCTATTGCCAAAGCTTACCTGCATCCCGAAATGACCGTGGCGGATGTGGGTGCGGGCACAGGTTTTGTTAGTGCCGGGCTGGCGCCCCTGGTAAAGAAAATACATGTGCTGGACGGTTCCAACGGCATGCTGGATGTAGCCCGCAAGAATTTGGCGCAATACACCAATTTGGAATTTCAAAACGCAGACGGACTGGCGCTGCCCCTGCCGGATTCCAGCATCGACGCCGCTTTTGCCAACATGTATCTACATCACTGCCCTGACCCCCTGGCTGTCATCCGTGAAATGGTGCGCATGCTGCATCCCGGTGGACGCCTGATTATCACAGACATTGACATTCACACCCATGAATGGCTCAAAGCTGAAATGGCGGATGTGTGGCTAGGATTCGAGCGTGACCAGATCCGCGCCTGGTTTGAGCACGCCGGGCTGGTCAATGTCATCGTCGATTGCACGGGAGAATTCTGTCAATCTGACTGCAAGTCTGACGCCGGGGAACATGCCGACATCAGCATTTTTGTGGCAGCCGGCACCAAACGCATTATCGCGCGCGAATCAGTTCAGGCCAGTTATGCTGCCCGCGCCCTGGGAGGCGATTGCGGCTGTGACTCAGGTTGCTGTACCCCGGGCGTCATTTCGCTTGATGAAATTGGTTCTGTCAATTGGGATGGTGGGTATACACCCACCGACAAAACCGATATTCCTGCTGAAGCCGCAGACTTTTCACTGGGCTGTGGCAATCCGCTGGCGATGGCGACCCTGCGCGAAGGCCAGACCGTGCTCGACATTGGCTCCGGTGGAGGGCTGGATGCTTTCATCGCTGCCAGGCGGGTGGGCAAGACCGGTCAGGTGATCGGCCTCGATATGACCCCCGCCATGCTCCAGCGCGCCCGTCGCTCCGCCAAAAAAGGCGGGTTTGGCAATGTCAAATTCAAGCATGGCTATGCTGAAAAAATGCCGGTGCCGGATGGCACGGTGGATGTGATCATTTCGAACTGTGTTATTAACCTGGCTGAGGACAAAGCCAAAGTATTTGGCGAGGCTTACCGTGTTTTGAAGGCAGGCGGGCGGTTGGAAGTCAACGAGATGGTCTTTGGCGGGGCCATCCTGCCATCCACGCGCACATCTGCCCAGGGCTGGGCGGAGTGCATTTCCGGCGCGCTTCCAGAACAGGAATATATTAACCTGGTCAAACAGGCCGGATTCAAGGATGTCTCTGTGCGCCGCAGTACCAGTGCGGGAACTTCAGCAGGTGCAGCGGTTTACAGCGTGCAGGTCTCAGCCAGCAAAGATTGAAGTTCTAAAAAATCATCTGTACGGTCTTCGCCTTTTGGATTTTATCTGCGATCACAAAATATCTCTCCGCTCGGCTGTTGCAAGCGGCTTGTACATCATTTTCCCGATCACGCTGGGGGCATGCGTGCCTGTTCCGGTTGCGCGCCAGATGCGCAAAGGATAGCAGATGGATGTGTTGTCATTGACTAAACCTTTTATTATCAAGCCTCGTATGTATTAATGAAGCATGCATTCCAAACGGATCGATGGGACATCAATAATGGAGCCTCTATGGAATTCGCACTGGTATTTCTATTCGTAATCTTTATTCTTGGGAAAATTGCAGAAAAATTGAGCGGTTCATCCTCTTCCGGGATAAGCCCAACAGCGAATTCTATTGGTCTGACCCCAGGCGAATATCGCCGAATTGTTGGAGATTCAGCGGATAATAAAAGCATACGGGATTGTGGTATCAATGAAATCAATAATTGCGGCAGGTTTTCAGCATCGGAACGAGCTGCAGAGTATAGAAGACGTGGCAAGTCACCATCCGGTGTTATTGACGGGGAATACAACGATATGTATCAGGGCAATGATGAATATAATGATACGTACCGGGATTGGGAAGCAGATGCTTAGGCAATTTTCTGCAACTCTTTACACCTTACAATAACTCTGTGGGCAGTATGTTTTTTCACGCAAAAAAAAGTAGCGTACGCACCGGATGATACGATAAAAGTTGGCTGCAAACCTATTTTTATTTCCACTTAAACTGAATTGCGGAATTTTTTACAACAAATATAAAGTTTAGTGTGCCGATTTGGGCTCTCGTGCAACTTTTATTGGATGTTTGCATCCAAGCAAATAACAATACAGATAAAGGAGATTTATGGGAATTGCAACTGTTAAATGGATCGATGGAAAGCAATTTATCGGGATCGATTCGACACGTCACTCGGTTGTTCTGTCCACGCCGGATGAAGGTATCGGGATCAAACCGTCCGAGCTGCTGCTGCTTGCAGTGGCTTCCTGCTCTGCTGTGGACGTGGTAGAGATTCTTGCCAAGAAACGGACACCAATTTCGTCCCTGGAGATCAGTTCCAGCGGTGAGCAGGATCAGGACCCACCCTGGACCTTCCGAAAAATTCGCCTGCATTACAAAATCGGCGGCAAGAACCTGAGCGAAAAAGCTGTGGCGCAGGCCATCCAGCTTTCGGAAGAAAAATATTGTTCGGTGGCGGCCACTATTCGGGCTACGGCTGAGATTATCACCAGTTTTGAAATCCTGAATCAAACAGACAGACCGAATGATGCGCAAGATAATATTAACAGCAGCGCTCGGGCTGCAGCGGCATAAAAAGCCTTATTTTTACAATTGATAAAAACAAAGGGAGTACGGCATGTCCGAATTAGGAATTCAAAGCAAGTTAAACCTGCCTTATGAAATAGCACTCGAAAAAGTGATCGAAGCGCTCAAAGCCGAAGGCTTTGGTGTTTTGACCAGCATCGATGTGAAAGAAACTATGAAAAAGAAGCTGGATGTCGATTTCCGTAAATACACGATCCTGGGCGCCTGCAACCCGCCGCTGGCACACAAGGCGCTGACTGCCCGCCCGGACGTAGGGTTGCTTTTGCCTTGCAATGTGATTGTGTACGAGGAAGGCGATGGGACGATCGTCAACATTATTGACCCACTCTCGATGACCAGCTTTATCCAGGATCCGGCGCTGGATTCCGTAGCGGATGAAGCCGCAAAACGGCTCAAGCGTGTGGCAGCTGCCATTCAGAAATAAAAAATTGCCATTCATGCACGAATCAAAGACGGGCTCGCAATAGTTGCGAGCCCGTCTTTGATTCGCCCAATATTTTATGGGTGAGTATTGTTGAAATCTTTAATCAAGCCTGTTTCACGCCATTTTATTAAAGTAAAGGGCTCAGCCAACCCCGGAAGGGAATTGGCTGAGCCCTTATGTAAATCAGGAACCGTTAAACTGCTGCAGGGTAGTCGATCGAAACCAGCAGCTCTTTGATCTTTTCCTCGGAAGCCGGGGCATTGAAAATAACCTTTACTTCTCTTGTGTCCGAGTCAGCAATTACAGACTCAATGCCAGCCAAGTCTGAGAGTTCGGTCTGAATGGTATGGACGCAATGTCCACAGGAAATATTTGGAACGGAATAGGTTACGGTGGTCATTTTTTTCTCCAGGATCAATTTTATTATATATAGAAGTAGTATATTTTTTGACAGATCAAAAGATGGGCGTCAGGCCGCACTACCCTGCTTGACAGGGTAACCAGTGCGCTGCCAGGTAAACATACCACCATTCATATTGATGGCTGTAAAACCTGCAGCCACCAGCATTTTGGTCGCTGAATGGCTGCGGCTGCCCGAAGCGCACACACAGACAAGTTCCTTGTCTTTGGGCAGTTCTCCCAGGCGGCGACTCAAGTCGCCCAACGGGATCAGTTTTGCGCCGCTGATATGCCCTTGACGATATTCATCCGGTTCTCGTACATCAACTACAACCGGGCGTTTGCCGTTCTTGACTTTCTCATTCAATTCTTGTGCGCTGATGGAGGGGATCGACGAGCCGAACATGCGGTTTAAAAAATCCATTTTTATTATCTCCATGAATTGTTATCAAGTGATTTGATGCGCAAGTAAGCCAAAAGTTGCATTCATCCATCGGACTGTCAGACGAACAGGCCGCGCAGCTAGGCCACATCCACCTAAACTCTTCCATCTTGTCCAAAAGCATACAACTTGATACACTCATTCAATGAGTAAGCTCCGCGAACAGGCAGGATTAATGGATAATAAATCAGATCACATCGGCAGACTTTCACCTGAAATGGCCCGGCTTGGGCAGCTCTTTGGCGCACCCGGGCATGGCTATGACCTGCACCGCAAAGTGATTAGCGATCTGGGAGATGTTTGGCATATTGGCCACTCGCTTTTACCACCGGCCGAATCCAATTGGTATTTCTGTTGTTCGGTTGATCGAGCGCACCGGGTTGCTTCTAAAAATTCAATCTGTCGATATGCTGGACGGGACGCCACTGCTGGATATAAAGCCATATATCCTCGAGTTCGATGTCCGTGCAGTCGATTAGCCGGGATGATATGCCAGGCGAACTCACAAATAAGGCTTCAGACATTATGGCTATAAAAAACCCTGAACTATCAGAAGCGCTGGAAAATGTTACCAGCCTGAGGAAATCTATCCTTGCGGGTTGGTCGAGTCAAATCTTTAAGGGGTCATGGAAACTACTGGCGCTACCTCTATTACTGTTTATTGTTGTTCCGCTGCTATCTCTTTTCCTGCGCACAACGTTCAGCGTTTTTTTTGCTACACTAAACCAAAAACAGGTGATCGAGGCGCTCAGCTTGAGCCTGTTCACATCGCTATCTGCCATGCTGGTCACTTTGATCATGGGCACACCTGTTGCTTATTTGTTGGCGCAGCCCCGTTTTCGTTTCCATCGCATTGTGGATACCATCATCGATCTTCCTACGGTATTACCCCCATCTGTAGCCGGGCTGGCTTTACTGATGGCTTTTGGGCGCAGAGGCCTGTTCGGACCATTTCTTGCAACTATGGGGATGAGTATTCCATTCACCGTGGGGGCGGTAATAATGGCTCAAACCTTTGTTGCGGCGCCGTACTACGTGAAAGCCGCCGCCATAGGTTTTGCTGGAATTGATCATGAGTTAAAACAGGCCGCTGCATTGGATGGAGCCAACCGCTGGCAGATTTTCCGCTATGTTACCCTGCCCTTATCCTGGATGGCTTTGGTGAGCGGCAGCGTGATGACCTGGGCGCGAGCTCTGGGTGAATTTGGAGCTACCATCCTTTTTGCAGGGAACTTCCAGGGTAAAACGCAAACGATGCCGCTGGCGATTTATGTTGGATTTGAGACTGATCTGAATGTAGCTGTGACTCTTTCGATCATCCTGGTTTTCTTTTCCTTCCTGATCTTGATGGTTGTAAAGCACTTTTTACACCGCCAGTTGGAGGTCGATATTGAGATTGCTTCATTATAATTATCAGGATGCAAGGTGATTTTCTTAAAGAAGGTTCAATACCCATCTCTGGTTATCCTATACAACTCATTCCATCGAGGAAAATTGCGTTCCAAACTAATTTCCCAATTATTGTTGATTGTCCTGCTGACCAGTGCCTGCTCGCCGGCAGCTCCTGCCGCTACCAATGTGACGACCGCTAATCCATCAACAGAGAAACCCGCGCCAAAAACCCTGACAGTCCTGGCTGCCGCTTCCCTGACCGAATCTTTCAAAGAAATGGGAATTTTGTTTGAAAGCAAGAACCCCGGCATAACGGTTGCATTCAGTTTTGGTGGTTCACAGGCTGTGGCCCAGCAGCTCGATCAGGGCGCGCCAGCGGATGTATTTGCCAGCGCCAGCAAGAAATACATGGATGCCGCCGTAACATCCAAACGTGTAACTCAAGGCGATGCAAAGACCTTTGTTAAAAATAGGCTGGTGGTGATCTTCCCCAAGGATAACCCGGCCGGTTTGAAGACCCTTCAAGACCTGGCGCAACCAGGGTTGAAGCTGGACCTGGAAGACAAATCAGTACCCGCCGGCCAGTATTCTCTCGACTTTCTGGATAAGGCGGTTAAAGATCCCGCCTTTGATCCGAAATTTAAGGAAAATGTTCTTAAGAATGTTGTGTCTTACGAAACCGATGTTAAAGTTGTATTATCCAAAGTAACTTTGGGTGAAGCGGATGCAGGCATCGTGTATCTCACCGATTACAACACGGCTCCGGATAAACTCGGCAAGCTGGATATTCCGGATGCCCTTAACACGATTGCGAACTATCCGATTGCCCCCATTGTTGACAGCAAGCAGGCTGAACTGGCAAGGGCTTTCATTACCCTGGTGTTATCTCCAGAGGGGCAAGCGGTTATGGCAAAATATGGTTTCGTAACGGTGACTCCATAGAAAGCGTTCTGTCAGACCGAATGACCTGTTAGCCCGCGCCCAGATGACGGTATGCCTGGTGCGCGCCATGAGTCTGATGTAAAACCGGTAGATGTATTTTTAAATCCTTTACTTTACTCGAAACGATAACCCTAAAACGATTATGAGAATTGCGGTGCTTTTTGCGAAAAAGATGGGGCCCGCCAACATTTCACTGCCGGTGGGCATTTCCCCCACATTACGTCCGATTGAAATTCTTCAAATATATCCCCAGCTTGATACAATCGTCCAGTTTGAAGGAGAGTTTACCCTTTTGGAGCTGCTCGAACACCTGAATGATATCCTGCCGTGTGGATGTTCTGGAAGCGCAAGTACTGATAACGAGATAACCTCAACCAAAGCAGTGAAAATATAAATCTGAGTCAGGCAGGTTACAGACACGCCCGGGAAGTTTCCGGTGCTTTTTGGGTTTTTTGCTCATCCTGATTAAATGGTTTCGAAATTGGCATTTCCCTTTTACCAGTAGACCTGTATAATAAGTAACAGGTCATTTTTCCTGGACCGACTCTAATGGGGTATCTCATTCCCTTCAACTATTCTACTTAAGACGGAGATTACAATGGCATTCAGCTTCAAGAACACAAAAGGCACTACCTATTTTCTACATGCACGTTCGACTCTAACAAAGACTGGCAAGACCCAGACTCTGTATTTCTTCTCTAAAGAACAGAAAGAAGGCGTTTTGGAAGCTGTTCCCGCCGGTTATACAGTTGCCGAAACGGCCAATGGCCTGCCAGTACTGAAAAAGGCGTAATCTGAAATTTGCACACAAAAACTGGCTCTTCGCAAGTGGAGCCAGTTTTATTTTTAATATCTTTCTAAAAAAGCGCCTCCAATACCCACAACACCAACATGCCCGCTATCAGGGTCAGCAATACATTGCGTGTGCGCCAGGCTACCACAGCCCCGGCCAGCCCGGCTAATAAGCGGTAATTGCCAATCGAAAGATCGAGCACACCGGTTGGATGTGTCAGTGCCGGGAAAACCAGCGCAGCGAGCACAGATGCGGGGACAAAGCGCAAGGCACGCCGCAACCAATCCGGCATGCCAACTTTTCCAATTAAGAATATAAAAGACAGGCGCTGCAGGAAGGTGCCCAATCCGATCAGAACAAACAACAGCCAGACAGACGCAGTGCTCATTGTGCTCTGCCTTGTCGAACAATTTTAGGCATATTCTCTGCCAGCAGACCGCACCCGATTCCAACCAGTGTTGCCAGTACCAGACCAATATTGTAGGGCAGCCCTTTGCCAATCACAGCCGTCAGACCACCAGTCACAGCCGCCGCAACGGTTGGGCGGTCACTCAGAGCGGCGAACATGAGTGCCATGAAGCTGAGTGGAAAGGCGAAATCGAGCCCCCAAGAAGCCGGTATCAACGTCCCCAGCAGCGAACCGGCTATGGCGCTGATCTGCCAGGTGACCCACACCGTCAGCGCCGTGCCAAAATAAAACCAGCATCTGTTCACACCTTCATGTGTGGCAAAATAACTCGTACTTACTCCAAAGGCCTGGTCGGAGAGCATATACGCCAGCAGGGCTTTCTGTTTTACGGGCAGCTTTTGCATGGAGGGCGCCAGCACTGCGCTGTACATAATAAAGCGCAGGTTGATGATCCAGGCTGTCAGCACCATGATGATCCACGGGCTGCCCGTTTTCATCAGCTGCATCACCGCCAGCTGCGAAGCTCCCGCGAATACGATGACAGACATGCCGAACGAATCAAGCGGCGATAATCCCACCCCCACCGCTGCCACGCCCGTGATCATCGCAAAGGGTACCACCCCCAGCAGGATCGGCAGCACGGCGCGAACACCTGCCAGGAAATCATTTTGGATTGGCTTCATTTTGGTTCCTTATCTTGTGACCAGTATTTGTTGGACGATAGCGTTATTATAAGAGCGGACCCACCCAAACGTGAAAATCCAGCAGCAATCTCTAAAAATTGGGTAAAATTGAAGAGAAGGCTGCATAATAATCAGATACAGGAAAGAGACTGGGAAAGATCTCCATGAACCTAAATTACCAGGAAACACAGGCTGCGCGGCCTCCGTCGTTTCTATTCTTTGATACAGAAACAACCGGTCTTCCAAGAAATTATCATGCTCCCATTTCAGATATGAGCAATTGGCCCAGGATAATTCAAATTGGTTGGGCCAGCTACGATTACGCCGGAAACGAAATCAGCGCAGCTGAATATGTAATTCGACCGGATGGGTTTGTTATTCCGCAAGCGGCTGCCAATATTCACGGCATTACAACGCAGATTGCCAGAGAAAGAGGCATCAATATGGAGGATGCTTTATCAAAATTCTCCAATGCAGTTCTCCCCGTACCAATCCTGGTTGGGCACAACATTGAATTTGACGAAAATGTAATCGGTTCTGAATTTTTTCGCCACAGCATGAGCAATATCATTCCACAGAAACAACGCATGTGTACAATGAAGTTATCTGTAAATTTTTGTAAATTACCCGGTTCGTATGGTTATAAATGGCCTAAATTAAATGAGTTGTATAGAATTCTTTTTCACACAGAAATGGTTGACTCACACACGGCCCTGACAGATGTGCGCGCAACAGCAAGCTGTTTCTTCCAGTGACAAAAACTCGGTTTTATAAAGTTCTTAGCATAAACAACATAAAGGAGTGCGCGATGCCTGACACGGTCACGATAACAAAAGTTTCCAAAGTTAGCCTGCGGGAAGTGACCCGTGAGAATTTGCGCGCAGTACTGCGCCTGAAAGTTGCGCCCGGGCAGGAACACTTTGTTGCGAATAATGCCGTCTCAATTGCCGAGGCACACTTCTACCCCGAAGTAGCCTGGTTTCGCGCTATTTATGCGGACGAGACTCCGGTTGGTTTCATGATGCTTTCGGATGACGCTTCCCAACCGCACTATTTTTTATGGCGGCTGATGCTGGACTCCCGCTACCAGAAATTTAGTTTTGCAAAAAAAGCGATGGAACTGCTGTTCGAATACGTACTCACACGCCCCGGTGGAAAAGAAATTTTTGTCAGCTGCGTGCCCGGTGAAGGCAGTCCGCAAGGTTTCTACGAAAAACTTGGCTTTAGTCTGACCGGCGAAGTGGAAGAAGATGAACTCGTGCTGCGGCGCGATCTGTAAGATGCCAGGCTGGAAGTTCCACTGCGGCAGCCCGAAACCAAAACATCAACCGTTATCTACGAAAGAATAGGGTTCATGAACGAGAAAGAGTTCCTCCAATTTCTTGATACACATAACTTTTCCTACGAGAGGTTTGAGCATCCCGCAGTCTACACCTGTGCTGAAGCAGAACAACACCGCCCGCACCAGCCTACTATCAGCACAAAGAATCTGTTTTTATGCGACAAAAAAGCGCGGCGTTTTTTCCTGGTTGTAACCGCCTGTGAAAAAACAATGAATATTAAGCATCTGGCTGAACAGATCGATGTGTCAAATTTGCGGTTCGGCTCCGAGGAAAATCTCGAGCGCCTGCTCGGCGTAAAACCCGGCGCAGTGACTATGATGGCGCTCATAAATGACACCGCTTACCAGGTTGAACTTTGGTTGGATGAAGAAATATGGCAAGGGGAAATTTTTCAGAGCCACCCGCTAGTCAATACAGCCACACTGCTGCTTTCGCGAGCATCTTTGGAACGCTTTTTTGAAATCACTGGGCACCCCATTCACTTGCTCAAAGCCTAAAATCTGTGGGGGTTGCAAACGGTTACAGACCAAATTTATGCTTTCTTGCGCGGGCTGTCATAATATTGTATTCTCAGGTAACCAGTCATCCTGGAAGAAAGCGAGAAAAATATGCCCGAAAATTTACAGACCCGCTGCCGGGTGCGTGACCTGGGACTGGTTCCAGGCATCCTGCCTACCGGCTCGTTGAACGCAATCACAGATATTGCCGGTGTGCGTATCGGACACTTCACACTGGTCGCGGGCAGCGATATCCGCACCGGCGCAACGGCCATCCTACCGCATACTGGCAATATCTTTCAAGACAAAGTACCGGCAGGGCTGGTGGTGGGGAATGGTTTCGGCAAAATGATGGGCAGCACCCAGATCATGGAACTGGGTGAAATCGAAACACCCATCGTTTTAACAAACACGCTTGCCGTGCCTCGTGTCGCCGATGCGCTGCTGGATTGGACTCTCTCCCAACCAGGGAATGAAAAAGTGGGTTCAGTGAATGTTGTCGTTGGGGAAACCAATGACGGTTGGCTGAATGACATCCGCAAGCGCAGCTTAAGCAGTGAGCAGGTTCGTTTTGCGCTCGAAAATGCCAGCTCCGGTGTGGTGCCTGAGGGCGCGGTTGGGGCAGGAACTGGCACAGTTGCCTTTGGTTGGAAAGGCGGTATCGGCAGCAGTTCGCGCGTACTACCAAAATCCCTGGGAGGCTATACACTTGGCGCTTTGGTGCAGTCCAATTTTGGAGGCGTGTTGCAAATGGCCGGGCTGCCGGTCGGGCAAGTGCTGGGGCAGTATTATCTGAATGACAAACTCGACCAGGGCGCAGATGGTTCGATCATGATCATACTCGCCACCGATGCACCGCTTTCAGATCGCAATCTTACGCGCCTGGCGAAACGCGCCCTGGCCGGGCTGGCGCGCACCGGAGCATCCATGTCGGATGGGTCGGGAGATTACGTTCTGGCCTTCTCCACTGCCGAAGGCGTGCGGCGCACGGCAGAGCGGCGCGCACGGCTAACAACCTACCCGGAAATTCCCAACGCCCTGATGTCGCCCCTGTTCCAGGCCGCCATCGAGGCGACCGAGGAAGCCATCTATAATTCATTGTGCATGGCAGAAACAACCAGTGGTTTCCAGGGCATAATTCAGGCACTGCCGCTGCAGAAGATCAGGACGCTGATAAAAACAGTGTAAATTGAATCAGGCGTAAAGAAGTTCCCGCTTACTGCAATTTTAATACGTTCAGAATACCTTCCTTGGCGCTTTCCCGGGTTGCGGGTATCACCTGCCCATTAATCGAAATCTTGCCTGCCCCCAGGTCTTTAACATTTATGAATTTGTGATGGCCAGGCGTGCTTTCCCAAAAAAGCAAAATGTCCATTGCCGAGCGATGGATATTCCCGCGGTGGTTCAAAACCTTTTGATTTACCTGGTTAAACATAACTTCAATGCCCAACTCGGTTAAAACCTGGCTGTCAGGTTCAACACCAGATTCATCATCCAACCCACTCAAGACAAGCTGTTGAGACGCGGTTTTGCTGGATTTTTTACCAAAAAAGAAGACCCTTCCAAAAATCCCGGCAACCAGAATCAGGGCGCTTGCAACCAACACAATACCAAGCCAGTTCCACTCCTGCATCATGCCTCTCCCAAATCTACAGGATCTGATTTCAAGGATGGGGTCATGCCATAAGCAGTTCTGGAAGAAGGCAAAACGGGCGCCAGCAGCACAACTCGCACCACCTGCACAAAACGGTCAAATTCGGGTGTGCGGATTTCCCGGCCCTTGCGGTGCAGATAGTCTGCAAAGAAATGGCTTCTCAACTCTCCAGAAAGTTCCATTTGCACACCTTTACCGCTGATAGTACGGTTGCAGATATTCGCAGGGTCCAGAGCTGCATATTTTCCTGAATTGATTTCTGTTCGGAAACCATTCTGATTAAGAGCCTCCAAAAGTTGGTGCACCAACGGCAGATCAGTGCCACCGAGGTATATCTGCGGATCAGATTGGGTACGACTAAAACCATGCAGAGAAAGTGAGCTATCATGTTTTTTCACCAACTCCAGGCAGCGTGGTTCGTCAAAATTGGTACTGGTTATATGCAAAACCAGGCCGTTGGGCGCAAAACCCTCAAACAAATAGAGGGAAAAATCATTCCCCGCAATTGCCTCAGCCAATTCCGATGTTCCCATTTCAATCCCCCCAGCATGAATGGCAAGAATAACAAGCGCCTGCGCCTGAAAGCTTGTCTGGATGTGAAACAAATCCCGCTCATTATGCTGCAATTGTAAAAAATTTTGATACTTATCTATCATCTGTGGCTTGCTTCCAATATATCCAAAATAATTTTCGCTTAGTAACCCACCGGCAGACTGAACCCAAATGTGCTGCGCACGCCAACCTCGCTTTTTGCCCAGACCTTGCCGTGATGCGCTCGGACAATATACTCCACCAGGGCCAATCCCAACCCCAAGCCCTCGCGACCGCGGCTTAAAGGGTCAGCCATCTGGGCAAAACTTTCCCAGAGCATCGGCAGCTTATCGGCAGGCACTCCTACTCCACTGTCTTCCACTGCCAGTTGCAGCATGTCATCTGCCAGCCAACCGCGCACAACAATCCGCCCGCCCTCTCCAGTGAACTTGATGGCGTTGCTGACCAGTTGCGAAACCGCATCGATCAAACGCTCTTCGTCACCAATCACTTCGGGCAAATCTGCAGGCAGCTCGGTACTGAGCGCCAGACCTTTGCGATTCAACTGAAAACCATACGGCAGCAGCGCGGCTTCGACCACTGCGTTCAAGCGCAAAGTGGTCAGGCGAAGCTGCCCCTGCTTGCGCACAAAGGAGGCGTAATCTACCAGGTTTTCGATCATTTCTTTGGCAGTATAGATATTGGATTTTAATTGCTTGAACGTCTCGATCTGTTCTGGCTGCAAACCATTTAACCCGTAGCTCTCTATCAACTGGCTGGACATAATAATGCTGACAAAAGGTGTGCGCAGTTCGTGCGAAATTACGCCCAGGAAAGAGGATTTCAAATTATCCAATTCTTGTAATTGCTTGTTGGCTGTGGCGAGTTCATCGGTTCGCTGAGCCACTTTGTCTTCAAGCGCTTTATTCGCATCAACCAGCAGCGCCGCCAGTCGTTCAATCTCCACCACCTGTTGCTTCAGTTCATCATTGGCCTGTTCCAGCTTTTTTTCAGCCATCCTGCGCGCGGTCACATCCTGCTTGATGGCAATCAGGCGCGTAATATTGCCATCTTCGTTGCGCACCGGGGCAATGTGCTGCTCTTCATAATAGAGCGTCCCATCCTTGCGGCGATTAATGATCTCGCCAAACCAGGTTTTTCCCGACATGACCGTCTGCCAAAGGTTTTTATAGAAAGACGCATCGTGCAGGCCAGATTTGAGCAAACTCGGATTCGCGCCAATCAGTTCACTGCTGGAATAACCGGTCATACGCGTAACAGCCGGGTTGACCCATTGGATCACCCCCTGAACATCCGTGAGAACAATTCCATTCGCGGCGGCGTTCATGGCCACGCTTTGCACCAGCAAATCAAGCTGGCTATTCCAGCGCGGCATCGCATCACGAATAACAGCCTGTACCAATCTGCCAACGCCCGGCAAATGCGGCAGAGGGCTGAGCGCGATATCAACCGGCACTTTTACGCCAAACTTGTGCTGGGCTGTGAGAATGGGCCGCTTACTCATGAATCTGGTCTGCGGATCAGCCTGGTATTTTCCGCGCATTTTTGTATGCTGCCCGTACTGAGACGGAACGAGTAGTTCAATACTATTTCCAATCAACTCCTGGGGGGTATAGCCCAGGAGTTCCTGGCAGCGACCGCTTACAAAAACCATAATCCCTTGCTCGTCAACAATGACGGTCACATCCGGGCTGCTTTGCAGAATAGCTTCCACAAAAACGCCCGGGAAAGCAGTATTCAATTTATCTCGAAACACATCCAGCGTTGAAATACTCATCGGGTGGGGCTCAGCGTTATTCTGGTTATTGTCATCACGTAGTTGTGTATCCAGCTTGCTTACATGATGTACAAACCAGCGTTCCTGGGTGTTTACGCTGATCCATCAGGGCTTCTTCATGCAAGAAATGGCTGTTGGAAATTTTTACAAGGGAATTCAAATTACTATTAATGGAATCCAATCCATAACCCTGCTCAAGGGCTGCGTCAAATGCGTTGAATCGCCTGATCCACTCCCGGTGTTCTTCGTCAATCTCTGGAGCGCCGGTCGACATTGCCTGTTCATTCCATACAATAGCCATCGCTGCCGCCTCCCATCGTTGAATCCAATTATCAGTCAAACATCTGCATTCGCTACTATCTTGATAAAAGATAATCTTTTAAGGACGCTTTTTCAAGTCTTTTGGAAATTTTGTTATGAATTAGAAACAGCTTCCACGCGATTTATTGAATTCAACGCCTTCACAAAAACGCTGACCATATTCTGTAAGTTAATTTCATCCGACACGATGCGGTAGGATTCTGAGCCCATGCAGCGCAGACGGGCCGGGTCTGAAAGCGCATCCAGCAGGGTGGATAACAAAGCCCGATCATCTCCGGGTGGGATCTGCCAGCCGTTGCCAGGGCGCACCAGGTCATCCTGGGTGCCATCACCCTGGGCCACAATGACCGGCAGACCAAAAGACATGGCCTGCTGAACAGCCAGCCCGCCCGTACCCGGCAGCACAAACAGATCCGCCATGCGGAAGAACTCAGCCAATTCAACTCCATGCCTTGCGCCCACAAACTCAGCGGAAGGGAATACGTTTTGCGCTTCGCTGCGCAACGTTTCCATTTCAGGCCCATCTCCCACAATGATCAGGCGCGGAGTGAGTTGGCCGGGCAAATTCGCACAGGCCTGCAGCAAGGCCGGGATGCGCTTGCGCGCCTGCAGCCGACCCACAAAAAGCAAAACAGGACGGGAGGTGAAACCCGCTGGACGCAAAGGCAGCGGCTCAGTTGGGGCAGGCGCCACCGCATTGGGAGCAACAAACACAGGTACACCTGGCACACAACTGGCATACTGCCCCGCACCTCGCTGAGAATAAGCAATCAGCGCATCAAACTGCCCCAGAAATCGTTTACGCAGACCGTTAAGCGCACCGCGGCTGGCGGGAGCGCCCAGCCCCCAACCGATTACCGGGCGGCCTCGTTCCCGCATCCAACGCATGGCAGCAGGTGATGATAAATAGCGGAAATTCGCTTCCACAATCAAGGCGTCTGGATTGCAATCTTCCAGCCAGCGCATAAGACCACGCTGGTAACAAAAATACAGCGGGCTGGCTGTGGAAAAGATGTGGATATTTTGAGCGGAGGTCAAGCGGGCAAGATTCAGGCTGGCGCTGGTGATAATGCCTTCATCCGCGCGCGGCTGCCCCGCAAAAAACATCATGCCGCCCGCGCAGCGTGCAGCCAGTGCCTCAAAAAATGGGGCGCGGTATATGGGCAAAACACGCTGCTCGAGTGCTAGCCGGCCATCATAAAGTGCTTCGATTTGATCACTCATCGTCGTTTATAGATACAGCGAATTGCATCCGCCAGGTCATGTTGTCGCAATTAGATAGGCTTTCCAACCCAGGCTGGAAAGGGAATCAATTGACGGGTACCCGCTTTGCATGGCACGCAGGGAATACCCCGCGGCGCGCAGATTCTCCCAGGCCGCTTTTTCCGATTCTGGTCCATGCAGTTCAAGGAAAAGGATCGGATGATGCTCTTTGAGAAGGCGGCGCATGCCCGGCAGCGCCAGCACTTCGCCGCCTTCAATATCCATCTTAACAGCATCCGGGGGTGGATTACCCTGGCCATAAACAAATTCATCCAATGACAGGCCCGTGACGGTGATCTTCTCTTTGTATGTTTCTTCGGCCCGACCTGCCGACCCGGCAGCTTTGCCCATGCTCACCGAAAGCGCATGTATGTAAAACTCCACTGGCGCAGCTCGATCAATGACAGCCGCCGAAATCACGCTTACATTGGACAGGTTATTAAGGACGATATTCTTTTGCATACGCTCCACGTTGACCGGTAGTGCTTCAAACGCAAACACTCGTCCGCTGGCTGTCACCTCATGCGCCATCATCAGGCTGACATAGCCGATATTGGCGCCTACATCATAGACCGTCATGCCGGGCTTCAAAAATTTACGCAGCGCCTCCTGTAGTTCCGGTTCATAGGTGCCCAGCCAGCGGCTTTTTTCGGCCTTGAGGTTGAGCAGCACCTGATAACCCTTTAGCGTACCCGCGGCAACTTCCACCACCGAGAGTCCTGATTCTACCGAGGCGTTGATCGAGCCGCGAATTAATCGAGCCAGCGGCGGAAAGCGGTAAAGCGCCTGCTTAAGTGATAGCGGCAGAATGCTGGCAAACCAGGAAGCGATTGAAAAAAAGGTTTTTTTCATGCGTGCAGATCAGCTGCCTCATGCGGGGCCGCATAAGCCGGTGATTTATGAACGTGCACCACCTTCCAGGCCCCTTCGATTCTGACCATTACGCGCGATTCGTTATGCGCGGCCACTTTTATCCCCAGGGGTGTATCGGAACTGACCAGCAGTGTGTAACTGGCAATTGCCGTATCGTTGTAATGCTGGATGTGCAGGTTGGCCAGGTCAAAACGTGTGGGCGCCGGGCCAGATTCCGCGCCAAAGACCGTGCCGCGCCGGGCATTGGACTGCATCATAAACTCATGAAAAGGCAGCCCTTCCAGCCGGTGCGGGGTGACCCACCATTCGTAAAGTGTCAGGTCTGCGCCGGTGGTCTCGTGATACACCTGCGTATCATTCTCCTGAATGGAGTGCAGGTGTTTGAGTAAAAAATCATGGATTTCTGATTCCAGCGTTGTCATCCCAGTAAAGCCTCCAGGTAATGATCGACCATTTGCTCAAGACCAAAAGCACTTTCGGCGCGTTTGCGCGCTTCAAGGCTAAAAACCTTCCAATTTTCAAGCACCTTTTCGGCCCCAAGCGCCAGCCCGGCCACATCCGGCGGTTGCAATTTCCAGGAATCACTGCCGTACGGGCCAATATATCCGGCCTCCGGCGTCACCAATTCAGTAAGGCTGCCGGTGTCAAAAGCCACCACAGGCAATCCGCAAGCCAGGGCTTCAATCACCGAATTTGGGCAGGCCGGATGAACATCCGCCGAAAAAAATAAATGCGCGGCGCGATCCAGAGCAGGAATTTCTTCTCGCTTAACCAACCCACTCCAGATCACTGGCACTGCACTTTTGGCAGACCACTCCGCCTTAAGCGCCGGGCTGACCTCACCGACCACCTGGACTTCCATGCGCCAGCCGCGCGCCCCCAGCGCTTCGGCCAGGCGGATTGCATTTTCCAGCCCATTCTCATAACCGCCGCCCAGGCTGCCTTCCACCACCAGCAGGCGGTAAGTGTTTACCGCCGCCAGGGTTGCAGGCAATTCTGACGGTGAATAGGCCTGTAAATCTACCCCGTTATAGACAAGGCTGGACGACTTATTAATGACCCCAAAGCGCTGATTCCACCACCAGCGCGAAAAACCGGACTGGTACACAATCCGGTCGGCCACAAAACGGCGGATGGTCGCCAGCACCAGGTTGCCGTACTCGGCCCGCAAAGTGTGCTTCAACGAAACGGGTCGCACACGTTGAATCCAGTTAATGCCATCCAGTCTTTGAACAATGCGCACCCTGCGCCGCTTAAGTTGCAGCAGGGGGTGTAACTGCCGCGTACCGCCAATTACCAGCACAGCCGAGCAGGTATCGGATAAATCATTGGTCACCTGCACTCCGCGTGCCTGTGCGCCAGCAGAAAACTTGTGCAGGAAGGAAACCATGCCGCCCACACCGTGAACCTGCGGCACCACACAAATGCGCTCAGTCATGGAAGCGCGTCCCGCTCATACTGCTGGTTCCCTTTTTCCAACCAGCCGGGCCGGAATACCCGCCCAGATCTCATTTTCTCCGGTGGAATTCAACAACACCGCGTTGGAGCCAAGCACCGTGCCGCGCCCAATGCGTAAAACCCCCTGTTCGCACAATACCTTGGCCCCCGCGCCCAGAATTACATCATCTTCAACACGAAGACCATCAAAGGCAGATTGCGATGCGGGCCGGTAAACATCCGCGCGACCGAGCGTCACACCCGGGTAAATGCCCACGCGTGCGCCAATGACCGTTTTGGGATGGATGACCACTCCCACCCCACCGTGATGCAGCAAAAAACCGGGTCCTATCTCAACCGAGAGAGGAATCTCAATCCCTAACATTTTTAAAACAAAATAAGCCAGCCGACCTATGACAGGTTTTTTGCGCGCATATATAAGCATTTCATAAAATGACATGCGCGTATTATAAACGACAGCCGTGCCGCTTTCCGCACATTCATTTAATGAATGACACACCCCGAACGTCGATTGACACATAATCCGGTCTTTGCGGCCTGATTTATGGTATCCTTAATTATCCTTTTTTGGGAGAACACCGCATGTATATCGCCATTGAGGGTGTGATCGGGGTTGGCAAAACCACCCTGGCGCGCCTGCTTCAGCCGCGTTTTGAAAACTCGGAACTGCTACTGGAAGTCTTTGAGGAAAATCCGTTCCTCTCGGATTTCTATGCAGACCGTGCTCGTTACGCCTTTCAGACCCAAATTTTCTTCCTGCTCAGCCGCTACCATCAGCAGAACAACACCGTTCCGACCATTTTGGGCAGGGGAAAAACGCTGCTGGCCGATTACACCTTCGCCAAAGACTCGCTTTTTGCACGCATTAATTTGCACGGCGATGAACTGACCATGTATCACCGCGTTCATCAGGCCCTTTCTGAAAAAATCCCGCTGCCCGATTTGACGGTCTACCTCTCGGCCAGCGTCAATACCCTGATGGCGCGCATTACGCTGCGTGACCGCTCGTATGAGCGCACGATGGAACGTGCCTATATAGCCGATTTGGCGGCAGCTTATGATGACTTCTTCAGCAACTCAAAAATGCCTTACCTGGTGATCGACAGCAACCCGCTGGATTTTGTCCGCAACCCCGAACATCTAAACCTGATTGAAAACCGCATTCGCGAGGCTCTGGGCATCTCTCCCTACCAGCCTTCACTGATGGACGGAGACTGATATGCACATCTCTCGCGACGCCCTGCTAAAACTGGCCAAAGACACCGTTCAAAAACGCTTCGCACCCGACCCAAATGTGACCGCCGTTTTTTTGGTGGGTTCGCTGCGCCCCGAACGTGCGCTGGTGGACACTTCCGCCGATTTGGACCTGCTGGTCATTCACAACGGGGAACTGCCGCGAGACCGCGAAATTATCAAGTTATCCAACGAATACCATCTGGATATCCTGTACGAACCAGCCAGCCTGTATGCCCAACCCCGCGAACTGCGCGGCGAAGGTTGGCGCGGTTGGGCCATGTGGGATCCGCAGCTATTGTTCCAGCGCGGGCGCTTCTTTGAATACACCCAGTCGATTGTGCGGGCGCAATTTGAAGAACCTGTCAACCTGATCAAGCGCGCGCGCTTCTTTTCCGTTCCGGCGCGCGAAACCTGGTTTGGCATGCAGATGATCCCCGAAAGCGCCAGCCCGCTAAAGCTATTGAGCGTAGCCTTTAATGGAGCCAATGCGCTTGCCAGCCTGAACGGCCCGCCGATCACTGAACGGCGGCTGCTGGCGGATTTCCCAGAACGGGCAAAAAGCCTGGAACAGGATGATTTGATCCAGGCCCTGTTTGCCAGCGTGGGTACCATCCCCAATGTGCAAAGCATACGCCAATGGCTGCCAGCCTGGGAAAACGCGTTTCGAGCTGCGGCACAGGCCCCCGGCGATTTACGCCTGCACTCCGCGCGTCTGTCGTATTACCGAAACGCAATCGATACTCAGTTGGCCAGCGGGCTGCCTTCCGCTGCGTTGTGGCCGATGTTGTTCACCTGGTCTCTGGCCGCCGATAACGGCAATTTTACTGAAGAGCAAAACCAGGCCTGGCAAGCCGTTTGCACCGAAACAGGCCTTGGTCTTCAGGCACTTACTGAACGGCTGCATGCGCAGGATGTCTTTCTTGATCAGATCGAGAACATCCTCGAGCAAGTATCCAACGACAATGGACTTTGAGAAATTTTCTTACACGAAATTCTTACACGAAATCACCCCCCGTATATGGTGTACACTATTAATCTTCCGAACAGGGGGTTTGTCCACAAAACTGTGGATAACTGCCATTTTTCTGTGGATAAGTGACTCGGTATGTGGACAACTCGCTCGCTTGTTCGATTATTCACAAATATTACACCCCCGTATATGGGGGGTGCCTTTTGATAAATGCCAGTTATAGTTTTTTGAAATATCATGTGGAAAAGTCGCTTTCAGAATCCTTTATTTATCCACACGTCATCTCCTGACGCATCTGCAGGTAATCCACCACATATGGGGTCACGCCTGGGGTTCAACAACCATCGGCGGGAACCATCAAGAGTTATCCACATATCCACAGGCCCTACTGCGAATACTATTAATCTATACTATTTAAAAATTAAGGTGATGATTGAACCATAAACAATAAAGCAACAAATACCAGAGCCGTTTGATAATCTGAAACCTTAGGAAAGAAAAGTAACCTTCACCTGGCCATACAACAAAAGTTTAGCAAAAGGAAAGGATAAAAAAATATAGGGCATTCTAAAAAGATGCTTGAATTGACCTTGATTATCTTGTACAATCTTCATTAAGCATTTAAAGCCCCTCGTTTTGAATTGATTGGGAGACTTACATGGATATAATCAAGGTTTCTGCAAACTCCCGTACGTCCGCTGTAGCCGGGGCAATTGCCGGTGTTGTGCGTGAGCACAAACGTGCCGAAGTACAAGCCATCGGAGCCGGAGCTGTAAATCAGGCCGTAAAGGCGCTTGTGCTGGCCACTGGTTACCTTAAAGGTGATGAAATTTACGTAGTTTGTGTACCTGAATTTGTGGAAGTGGATATTGATGGCAAGGTACGTACTGCCATCAAACTGGTGGTTGAACCGCGATAGCCAAGAACTAAGGATAAACTCTGGCTGCCGGGATTTCCACTCTCGGCATTTTTTGTTGGTAAAAGTTCTGGAGGTCAGGCCTTTGTTTTTTTTACGGAATTTTGAGTTCAACGCAAAAACCATGTGGCGCTGCAGCGCCATCGGATTGTGCTTCGTGTGTTTGGTAGGCCTGTTTTTCAGTAATCTCCAACCTGCGCTGGCCAGGCCGTTCGCACAGGCAGCGGATACCCTCACGCCTACCGACATCCCTACGAACACTCAACCTCCCACTATAACACTGACCACCTCTTTAACGCCTACCGATACATTGCCTCCCACTGCTACACTTACTCCTACAATTACCCAGACAAAGGTTGGCTCATTAACGATCGTTATAAACGAAATTGCCTGGATGGGGACAACTTTTGATAAAGAGGCCGAGTGGATCGAATTGTATAACCAGGGTTCCCAGAGAATTGTTCTTGATGGCTGGTCTCTGGTCGTTGTCGGCGGGTTTGCGCCGCTTAAGTTGAACGGTATTATTGAGGCTGACGGGTATTTTTTACTTGCCCGGGAAGGGCATATCCCATTTATCAATGCCAATGCTGCATCCGCTACATCAACTCCACCCACTACTACCGCCATTGTTGATCAACCAATTGATATTAACCAAACATTCAGCGGGCCGCTTTCTAACGATGGTATGTCGCTAGAATTAATTGCACCGGACGGGTCTATTATAGATAGTGCAAATGACTTTACCAGGGTAAACGGTACTCCCGTGCCCGCTCCCTGGCCAGCCGGTAATAAAAGCGCGCCGTTTTGTTCGATGGAGAGAAGTTCGGCAACGATAGTGGACAGCCCGGGTGCCTGGTTCACTGGCAATAAGCTGGGCAGTAACGGGCGTGACATGAATCATAATTTGATTTGCGGCAGTCCAGGCAGGAAAAATTGGGCGTATTCTGTCACCGCCACCGCTACGGTTACGCCATCCCGCACTCGCACGGTAACCCCAGTTCCCCCCGGTCCGCAGGGCACGGCCACCCGCGCCCCTGTCAAAACCCCCACCCGTACGCCCATTCGTGCTACGCCATCCAGTATTGTGATCAATGAGTTTTTGACTCAGCCTCGCTCTGATTGGAATGGCGATGGCAAGGTTAACAATGGGGATGAGTATATCGAGATCATCAACCTCAGCAGCCAGCCTGTTTCAATTGCCGGATGGAGACTTGACGATCAGGAAGGGGATTCCAGCCCGTACACGATTGAATCCATTACCATGCAGCCCGGGGTGCGCAAAGTGTTTTTTGCATCACAGACCAGCATCCTTCTGGGTAATGGTGGGGATAGTGTGCGCCTGTTTAAATCATCCGGTCAGATTTCGGATGCTTTCTCTTATGGGGTGGTAAAGGTCGCCGACCAGACCTGGTGCCGCCTGCCGGAGGGCAGCATTACCTGGGTGTTTGGCTGCATTCCAACAGTGGGGGAAGCCAACCGCATGGGCGGTGGAGCTTTGACTGGTAACTATGCAGTATCCGCCCTGTGTTTATCGAAAACCATTCCTTTTGGTGTCTTGCTTGCTGAGTGCAATCTGCCTGGACTATCGATGTGGAATAGAGCTCTTTGGGATGCGTTTTCGCAGAAATTTCCATTATTCTTCAATGTAGAAACCAACCTTTATATTCTGGAGTAGGCGCAAGTGACTTTTGCGTTGGATAAAATGGCAAACGAAGGTGCTGACGAACTCCCGATCCGCCCATGTTCATTTGCATGAATAAACGCCAGCTGTTTTTTCTATCTATTATCGTGCTGTCTTCCAGCGTACTTGGTTTTTTCATGCTCACCCGTGGGCATGTCTGGCCCGATGACTTTGCGGGCTACCTTTTACAAGCCAAAAGCCTGCTGGCGTGGCAGATGGGGGACTTCATCAGCCATAATGCTTTTACGATTCAAAATTCATCCTACCCACCCGGTCCGCTTGCTTACCCGTGGGGTTTCCCCTTGCTGCTGGCGCCGGTTTATGCGCTCTTTGGGCTTAATCCCCTTGCACTCAAACTTCTGGGTGTTCTTTTTTACGCTATTTTCCTGGTTTCTTTTTTCTACCTGGCTCGCACCAGGCTGCCGGAGACCGAGTCGCTTTTGCTTACAGGCGTGTTCTCAGTCCTTCCTGGGTTGCTTTCTGCCACAGACCTGATCCTTTCAGATATTCCCTTCCTGGCTTTTTCCACACTTAGCCTGTTTTTCATCGAGCACTTATCGCGCGGGAAACCCCGCATGGGTTTCTTGACCGGTTTTTGTATTTTCATGGCATTTTTCCTGCGCACCAATGGGATTTTGCTGTTTGCTCCATTGGTCATTTCTCTTTCAGGTTCTAATTGGCCGCGCTGGCAGGCTGCGCTAAAAAGAATGCTTGCACCGGTGCTTGTTTTTGGCGGGCTGCTGATCCTGCAAATCATCTGGCTGCCCGGTGGGCAGGAATCTTACTTCAGTCACTTCAACATGTTCACGCCTCAGGGCCTGTTGGATAACATCCTGTTTTATGCCTGGCTGCCTTCCTGGAGTTTTGACAGGATACCTGCTGGTGCTGCGCTCTACCCTCTGCTGATGGTTTTTGTGTTGATCAGCCTGGTCAGCCACTGGCGCAGAGATGCCGCCATGCACTCCTACGCTCTTTTGACGTTGATACTGTTCAGCGCCTGGCCAGAGCGCCAGGGATTGCGCTTTATCTACCCGCTGCTGCCTTTTCTGTTGATCAGTGCACTGGACGGCATGCTTATTTTTGTGGCTAGCTTGCGGGCCGGCTGGCAGAAAACCGCCTTACAAGTTGCGCGCGGTTTTTGGGCGTTGATGCTCGTCACATGCCTGTTCATTAGTGGACAATCCGCGGTTGGCAACATGCTGAATGGGCGTGATATCAACGGCCCGTTCGACCAGTACAGCAAGCAACTGTACGCATTTCTGCGCGAAAAAACCCCCGAAAATGCTGTGATTATTTTTATGCGCCCACGTGCTTTACGTCTCTTCACGGCGCGGGATGCCTTTATGACCGAGCGCTGCGAAGACCTGCGGAAAGGTGATTACGTTGCCCTGCATGAGAAGGTGGGCGATAATGGTCAGATTTCGCCAGATCAGGTCACAACTTGTAATGCGGATGTAAAACTTGCCTTGGTTTTCAACAACAAACGCTTTACGGTTTATAAAATTGAAAAATAATCTAACAAAAAAATGTCAGTGAGAACGGCATTTTTGCTTTAAGCTGCAAAAAACGCTCAATCTCACTGACATTAAAAATAGACTTGATTTGCCCTATAATTGCGCGTTGTTTATGTTTTTAGGTGAGTTCAACTTCGGGTTTATTTTGTAGAAAGCCCACTGCGCGGCCCTCATCGTCATCCATGATCAGTGACAGGAGCCGCCCGGGTGCGTAATCCAGCACATCCACCAGCCTCAAGGCATTTAGAAGGGTTTCATCTGTGGCTGAGCACCATTCAGCCAGGTGGTTGGGCGTATTATAGAAAAAGTCTCTATTAAAGATTGCGTCTTTATCATCCAGGTTTATGGCCAGCGGGTAAATGTGCGCCTCCATCATGTCCTGAAAAAAATGTGTGCCAAAAGATGGCTCTGGGGATGTACCCACTTCACTGCCTGATAATTCCACCAGTGCGCGCGTATTGTAGATATCTCCGTAGGCTACGTGCACGCCCAGGTCTGGTGTGGAAGTGCCCCAACGGCCTGGCCCCACACAGATAAAGACATTGTTTTTAAGAGCCGCATTGAGCTGCCCGATTGTGCGTTCCAAACGGATGCGATCTGCCTGCGAGGGCAGGTTGAAATACCCTTCGTGAGTCACAAACAGAACATAACGGATGTCTTCGATTGAGCCGTGGGGGACCATGCGGCGGCTGGCAAAAATGATACTTTCTTCCTTCAAGTCTTCCGGAATACTGGCAGCATTATCGCTTTCGATCTGGCTTTGTGGCCGGCACTGCAGCAGGCTGATCATGATGCCTGGCTGGAGAGAATGAGGGTCAGTGACTTCCACTGTAAACTCGGTATCCACTGGAGATTTGTAATACTCTTCCAAAATAGTGAGCATTTCGCGCATTATTTTAGCGAAAGGCGTGCGGCGCAGCATTTCATCAAAGGTGATGACCATGTTCGAAACGCTGGCGGTGCTGGTGCGGATGGACGTCAGGTAGTCACCCTCATCCACCTGGGCGATGTAACGTAGTGCCGGATAGCGCGGGTTGAGCACCTTTTCCACTGGCATGCTGACCAGTTTGTTTTGTTCAAGGTCGATCAAATCTACAAATTGTTGCGAGTATTGCTTGATCATTTTTGTGGCCGAGGCTGGGTGCAAAAGCGGGTGACTCAGGGCCACCAGGCGCGGGTGATCGTTGCCAATCGTATCTACAGCGCGCGTGCCCAGTCCCCACACCAGCCGTAAAAAACCGTCCTCGCGTCTGATCTGCGGTGACCAGCGGTACAGGTTGCGGCTGAACGCCACCCCTGCGCCGTGCGGCAAGAAATAATTTCCGTATTTTTCACCCTGTACGGGTTGAATCAGAATAGCCACACGTTCGTCATAATCCGCCAGTCCCTTGAGATGGCGGTAGATGAGCGCATTCGGGTTCAGTGCGCTGGCATAAATGCGCGCTATCGCATTGGTCAGGTCTGCCAGGTTTTCTTCTGGTGAGCCCTGGTTGGGGCAGAAAAAACTATCATATTTGCCCGCAAAGGAAGTGCCAAAGTTGTCTTCGAGCAGGCTGGATGAGCGCGCAATGAAAGGCTGCCCACGAAATTCGTCGATGATAACGCGCAGCCGGTCGATGATATCGCGCGGAAACTTGCCCTGGATAAATTCATCCAGAATTTGCGGGTATTCCGCACGGATTTGGGCATTTGGTTTGTATTTTTGATCTGCCCAATGAATTAATCCGTTGGCAGCCATAAATGTGTAAAAAATATCTGACGCCAAGAAATAGGAAGTTGGCAGGCGTACGGAGTTCCGCACTTGCTCCGAGGCTATTTCACTTAATATCCGGTAAGCCAGCATCATGCCCGCAGATTTCCCGCCAATCTTTCCGTAGCCGATTTTGTGTTTGCGGATGTCATTAAGATCTGCAACCGTAAACCATTTGCGCGCAATTTTGATATAAGCCAGTTGGTCGCTGATCAGCGTACGGATCAGAACCACCTTTATTTCTTTCAGGCGGGCCTCAAAAGGCTTGCGATTCTCCGCGGACATGCGTTCAATGGTTTCTGCCTGCTCAAAGAGCATTTCCTGAGGGGCCAATTCAGGGTTAAAAGTGATCAAGTTGGGTTCTGCGCCGCGTTCGCCAACTGTCTGACGCACAATGCGTTCAAACTCGTCATAGGGCAGGTTGTATGCAAAATAAAAATCAGTCAGCGCATCGCCTATCCGCTCCCGACGCATTTCCCATACTTCATACGATTCTTCTCCAAACGGATTTTGCAGGCCCTCACGTACCTGCGATTCCACCGACTTTTTGCGCACTTCGTTTTCAAAAAAATCCTGCTGGATGATCCCGCGTGAAAAGAGCGCGGCTCGCATTTTTTCGCGGATGCGTGCGGCCAGGATTGGATACTGGGTGAGTGCCAGGTAGATGTTAAGGACGCGGTCAGTGGAAGGGTTGGGAAAAGTCATATCAGTCTTTAATAAAATGAGGGGCGACCCGTAGGCCGCCCCTGCTGGGAATCTGTTGATTATCCGAGGTGCATTGGCATGATAACATGCAGGAAGTTTTCATCGCCAACCGGTCTTACCACACCTGGAGCGTTGGCTGCCGAAGTTTCAATCGCCACATTTGGCGTTTTGATCACTTCCAATACTTCACGCAGGTATTTGACATTAAAGGCGATCAACAACGGGATGCCATCCACAGTGGCTTCAACTATGGTTTCATTGGATCCGGTTTCTTCGCTGTGTGCTGAGATTTCCATTTCGCTGGGTTGCATATCACCGCTGCTGGTCTTGATGTTCAGGCGCACCACGTTGGTTCCTTCGCGGGCAAAAATCTCAGCCTGTTTGCAGGCTTTGAGCAGGGCAGCCGTTGGTACCAGTGTTCGTGATTTGTGGGAGCGCGGGATGATCTGGTGATAATCGGGGAAAGTACCGTCTATCAGCTGTGAAACCAGCTCGGCATCCTTGATGCGGAAGACAACCTGTCCGCGGCCCTTTGGAATGATCATTTGGATCATTTGCTCGCCGTCTGAAGCGATGCGCGCCAGTTCTTGCAGGGCGCGTGCTGGAATGATGGCATTGACGGTTTGCTGGGCTGGCGTGGAGAGCGTAGCCTTGCGCACAGAAAGCCGAAAGCCATCTGCGGCGGCCATGGTAATCGTGTCCTTTTCCACATTGACCAGCACACCCATCAGCACGGGGCGGGCCTCGTCTGTGGATGAAGCAAAGGCCACCTGTTGGATCATCTCTTTAAAATCAACCACGTTGATCTGTATTGCGTTTTCAAAATCGGGTACAGGCAGGGGCGGAAATTCCTGTGCGTCGATGCCCTTGATATCATTGGTTGATGAACCAGAGCGTAGATTAAGTGTCTGAGTACGCTGGTCCAGGTTCAAACTGACCTGCGGGTTGGGCATGGTGCTTACCAGGTCCGAAAGGGTTCGCGCCGGCACGGTGGTGGAGCCTTCCTCTTCAATTTTGGCCCCAATCCAGCAGGTAATCCCCATCTCGAGGTTGGTAGCCGAAAGCCGCAGGCGACCATCATCGGTGGCCAGCAGCACATTCGACAATACAGGCAGAGTGCTGCGCGCTGAAACCGCGCGCGAAACGATGCTCAGGCCGCGAGTAAGATTTTCTTGCAGTACAGTGACTTTCATCGGCGTGCTCTCCTGCGGGAATGGCTGGTTTTGAAAAAGATACGGTAATAAAACCTATTTTACATCATAAAAGGCCGGGGTGCACATACTGAGCCCCGGCCTCTTATACTTATCAATTTGCGATCAGTGAAATCCCCAGACTTAGCACCATAAGTAATATTTGCAGCCCAAACAGTGCCGCCAACACATAAGCCGCGATTTGCCAGCCGCTCGCACTGCCAGATACGCGTACCTCCTGGCCTTCGGCCAATTGGCGCACGATATTGGCTGCCGTGCCGGATGCTTTTCTCTCTTCAAGCCCGGGCCAATACCAGCCTTGCTCTGGAATAGGAATGATAATTTTGGCTCCCTGAAAATTTTTGAGCCACAATCTGAGCGCTTCCGGTGGATTTAAAGCCAGGCTGGAAGGCAGGATGACCGCCTGTACCGGAATGGCTGCTTCGGGCATTCCCTGCTCAATGGTTTGAATGGCAGCCGGAGTTGAGGCTGCGCTGCGTTTGATGGCCGCCAGAATCGGTTCGCCAAATTCGCTGCCCTGAGATTCAAATATCAGCACCGCGAAGTTTGCCTGCCTGGTAGCCAGCGCATCTGCGGCATGACCGCCATCCTGGCGCAATAGGTTCCAGTGATAGGCCAGAAAAGCCACAAACAGACCTAATAGTTGTACTCCATTGAGAACATCTGAAATAAAGCTTTCGTTGCGGTGATCCAGCAATCCAAACAGAACGGTATATACCAGGTAAATGGCAGAAATCATGCCGCCAATGACGGTGGCGAAAATTATCAGGTAAAGATAGAAACGCCTCACCAGCGAACGGCGCGCGTGGTCGCCCGCGTCACCAGTATTCCCGGCCTCGGCTTGCATGGGGCTCCAGGCAGCCAGCCATAGCGGCAGACCCGCCAATAAGGTTGCGATGGAAGCAGACAGGCTTGAACGGAGCTGATCGCCCCACAGTCCGTTGCCAGTCAGGATGGTGATAATGAAGGAAATCAGCAGAGCCAGTCCGGTAAAGGTGGCCACCAGTCCAATGAACGCCAGGATGTAATAGTAAAACCGTTTTTTTGCAGCCTGGCGTGCTTCGTCATCTCCTGATGCAATCTCAATCTGCAGCCAGTGCCCATAATAAGCCCAGACCACGGCCAGTGGAAGTCCCACGGAGAGCGGCGAACCGATCTGTGTGATCAGTTCGGCCCACGCGATGCTTTCACCCAGCAGTCGGCGTAATATAACATTGATGATGATGCCGCCCATGCTGATTACCACGATCACACCTGCCAGGCCCAGTAAGTACAGCACCCCCAGCCGCAGCGCAGAACCTTTCTCCCGAGCAACCGCGAGTGCATTCTGGCATAAGCCCCAGGTGTAATACCATACTGGCGCGCCGACCAGGATCAACGCCAGGCCGTTGATGAATGTCTCCCGTCCAATTTCTCCCAGGATGGCCGTTGGTTGATGAAACACGAAGCTCAAGACCTGCTGAGTCCCAAAAACTAACATTAACAGTGAATACAGGGTCCAGATATAGCGATATATCCGGCGAATATCACGAAAGTTATCCTGTTCTTTCAGTGCATCCCAATTGCCGCGCAGGATGTTGAAGAAATAGGCGGCGGCGATAAGGTTGAGCAGGATTGCGATCAGGTTGTCAATCCACGATTGACCTCCCCCTATAAATGCGCGAGACGAATCAATCCCGGCTCCAACAACCAGGGTGCGGTTCAAGAAAGCCAGAAAGTTCTGTGTTACCGGGATGAGAGTCATCAGAAGAACGCTGTAAAGGAACAGCGCCCGCAGGGTGGCGGAATGTTCATCCGGGTCCTTATGGGCTGCGTTTTGTGCCCAGCGCCAGTGCACGGCAAAAATTGGTACACCCACGAAGATGAGCGCCAGCGCCTG
>Ga0105047_10002122_pt1 | contig 35518 bp, 29 predicted proteins | sample MAT04_FD_78384 | JGI IMG/M metagenome (GOLD analysis project Ga0105047, IMG submission 78384) | Freshwater microbial communities from Lake Fryxell liftoff mats and glacier meltwater in Antarctica - MAT-04 (megahit assembly) | ecosystem: Environmental > Aquatic > Freshwater > Ice > Liftoff... | reverse complement strand
AATAAGCTTTAAGATATTGTATCAACCGCGGAGCGGTTTAACATAGGTAGCCGGTGGTGAAACCACCGGTAATATAAAACAATATTGCACCACAGAGTGGTGCTACAACATTTGATTATTGACCTATAAGTTGTACATTATTTTTGAAGAAATCATCGATTTTTTTGATCGCCGCTTCTTCGCTTAAATCAGGTTTTAAGCGAATGGTGTATTGAACACCTGCAGCATCAAAAGTGCCTGAAAAGTATTTTGCACCAATGATCTCTTGTTTTTGCTGATTTCTGTAGCGCATTAAAAAATAGGCTTCTTCAATATTTTTATCCTTTGAAGATATATCAGCAATCAATTTAATACCTTTAGCAGCAGACATCATTTGTATCTTGACCATAGCCGCAAATGTTTTTGCTGAAATCTTTTGGCCAATAAATTTATTCACCGTAATGATTTCGCTCCAGTTGTTTTCATTGTCATTTTGAGGAATGTATTCGACCATGACTTGTTCACGTTTACTAAACGCATCTAAAGCCTGTAACGGTTTATAACCTTTTGGAACAGTAACCTTCAAGTTTATCGGCTGCTTTGTCACATCAATCGGTAAAAGAAAAGTCGGCTGAAAACCCTCAATTTCTTTTTCGGTTAATTCAGCACCAAAAATCGGTGTAATTGCGAAAATTGCAAAAATTAAATATAAAATTGGCATCTATAACTTCCTTATTTTTTTGTAGTTAATAAATTAAAATCGACATATTCTTCGGCCAAACGTATCGCACGTTCGATCTTTACGGTGTCGCCGGTGCGCGTTTTTGCAATAAATGAGGTGATCATCTTCATCGCATCATAACTGCAGATAGGGGCGTAGAGCGTTGGAATGTCATGCTCTTTGATTGTTTCCACAATTTTTTGACTTGGGCTCTGGCGACCGGTAAGAATAATTCCACCTTCCAAGTCCACTCCATCCTTTTTTCTCACTTCAGAATGTTTTTCAAGCGTTTTAAGAATGATGTCTTCACGGCTTGCGGGTGTTATAATCAACTCATTTGGTAAGATTTCTTCCATGTAGGATTCAAGCGATCCTGCAACTAATCTTGGATGTTGAAAATGTCGGTAGCGATGTTTTTTTCCTGAAATAAGCTCTGCATTAAATAGTGTTTCAAAGTCTTCAATCGCAGGTGTATTTAAAAGATCATTAAAGGGGACAATACCAAGCAGGGGAATGTTCCATTTTTCTAATACTTTCGGGAAATATTCTTCAATCATGGCGCGTTTATTATCGTGCACACGATTTAAAATAACACCCCTAATATTGGCGCCATGTTCGCGGCAAAGAGCAATATTTAAGGAAAGCTCATCAAAGGTTGATCCCAATCCTCCGGAGGCAATGATCACCATATCAACCCCAAGCATTGCCGCAATTTTTGCATTGTTGAGCCCTAAAATGGAGCCGACTCCCACGTGTCCTGTTCCTTCAACAACAGTAAAGGCATTTTCCTGATAGATTTTTTTAAAGGATGTTTCAATGTTTTCTATAAGTTTGCTTGCATCGACTTTATGATCTATAAAATCACGCGTAAATCCTGCAGGAACGATGACGGGGCTCATGTCCTTCCAATCGCTTTTAAGCTTAAAATGCTCTTTAAAAAGCACAACATCTTTATCTACAATGATTTCATCATTGATTCGCACATGTTGCTGGCCCATCGGCTTAATGAATCCGACTGAAGGATATCGTTTTTTAAGAGCAGCTATAATACCAAGAGAAAGAGTTGATTTTCCAACATTTTGTCCGGTTGCTGCAATAAAGATGGCATTTTTATTGTTCATTAAATTTCTCTTCATTTCTTATGTTTTTATAACTATAGTATATACAAAACCATACACTATTTTCTATTTTTTGAGGTAAAAAATAATAGTCCTCTTTCGAAATTTGCTTTGCTTTAAAAAATTAGAATTTTTTGAGCTTGTTTTTTGATGAATTTTGAGAGAATATTAGCTATATGGTCGAAAAATTTAGCGAAAAACAAGCCAAAAAAGGCAATTTTAAATGCCAAATGGAATTACGAAATAGGTCTAGAATGAAAGAATTTGATGAATTGGTCGTCGTTGTCGATCATTTACTTTCCGAAAACGGCTGCCCCTGGGATAGAAAACAAACCATGAAGACGATTCGGTCCGATGTTTTAGAAGAAGTTTGCGAACTCATCGAAGCCATCGATCTTGAAGATAATAATCATATTGAAGAAGAACTTGGCGATTTATTTTTTAATGTCGTTTTCTTGTCTCGGCTAGCTGAAAAAGAAAACCGTACAAAAATGGAAATTGCTTTAACCGGTATCAAGGAAAAACTTGTCCGTCGCCATCCGCATGTATTTGGTAATGAAAGCATTGAAGGTTCTGAACAACTTAAGACCCGGTGGGACCAGATCAAGCTTACCGAAAAGGGAAAAGAGCATCGAACAAGCGTTTTGGATGGAATCCCGAAAGGAATGCCTGCTCTTTGCCGAGCACAAAAAGTAACAAAAAAAATGCAATCAGCAAAATTTGAGGATCTACCCAGAATTTCAACCGAACTTAAATTTAACAGCGAAGAAGAGCTTGGTTCTTACCTTGCCTCAATCGTCATTTTAGCAAAAGATCAAGGTCTTGATGCAGAACATGCTTTAAAAAATTATCTAATTGGACTTGAAACGAAGTTTCGTCTTTTTGAAAAATCAGATTTATGATACGATTCTTAATTCACCGGGGACCTTGTGGAATAGATCAATCCGAACCAGGTCAGAGCAGGAATGCAGCAGCCTTAAGGACCTTGCTTTATGCCTCGAGACAATCTCCGGTGTTCCTTTTTCTTCCGTTATCACACCCATTTTTTTCTCAACGAATGTAATTTTGCTATATGGACTTATTCCCAGATTCTTTCTTTTTTTCTTGGAAGTATTATATCTTGAATAACATCTTCTGGTTCAAACAATTTGCGTCTTTTACCAACAATAATGGCGTGACTTGCGCTTGTTTCGTATGAGAAAAATCGGCAGATCTTTTCAGCTTGAATCAGTAAGAAACGATTTTGTTTTAAAAATTGTAAAATTGGATTTGAAAATAACTTGATAAAGGACCAAAAAAATGAGGGGAGTTTTGACGTATTGAATTTAAAAAGGGCTTGATTGATCGAAAATCTTTTATAGAGTTCCTGATTAAAAAATGTTTTGTCAGAAGAAGCTTTTACAAAAGTAGCAGGGGCTTCAAAAAATCTTAAAAGGCGAATGAAAAGCCCATGGTGGCTCAATACACATTTTTTTATATCAAATTCAAGCACAACAAGTTCTAGGAAATTTTGCAAAGCATCTTCTGAGTCAATACCAAGCGGTGTTGAAATAATAACCAACCCCTCCAAGTTTACAAGTCTTGAAGTTTCAGCAAAAAAGAGTCTAAATTCATCCCGGTTTAAGTAAGCAATTACATCAAGGCCAAGTACGAAATCATAAAAATCACTATCAAGTGTTGTATGGGGGATATAATCTTGAAAAACGGTAATGTTGTCTAAATTTTTTTCAACTAATGCTTTTAATGGAACTGTCGCAATATCAACTGCATCCACTTTAATTCCAAGTTCAATTAAAGATTTTGCAAAAATACCGGTTCCGGTACCAAGGTCTGCTGCGCATCTTTCGTTTCCGGTTAAAAATTGTTTGATTAGATCAGTTGTTCTTTTTACTCTTTCACGTCCGATTGCATCGATTAAGGGGTTGAATTGATCAGGCTCGGTTAAATAAAGGCGATCGAGCTTAGCTTTAGCGGTCGTTCTTTTTGTCGCTTTAGTGATAGATTTTTTTGGAAGTGATTGATTGTCATCAGTAGCAATAATGTTAAGCGGCATAATTCCCTATTTTTAATTCCCATCTTATTTCTTTGCAGATTTTAAATCAAAGCAGTATATGTAGCCAATGTTGCAAATCCGCTTAACACATTTACACCCATATGCGTTAAGCTAAGAAGATCAATTATAAAGCAGACCTTCAGTATGGGATCATAACATACTGATAAATAGTGATTTACCCTGAAGAATCGTTTTTCTGGCCAAGGGCCCGCCTTAAAAAGAGTCTTGTTATTGCGCCTATCTTTGAAAAAAATATTGGTACTATTCGAGGGGAACAGGTATAGAAAGATAATAGGCATATAAGGAGAAAATGAATGGAAGAAACAATAGCCGCAGATTCTTTACAAATTTTATTGGTCGGTGTTTTTTGGATGCTGCTAACCACTCTTTTTGCGTGGAAGATGGGCTATTATTATCTACCAAAACAAGATGTACAAGAAAAATTACCTTTCCGAGTTGTGCTCGTTTCGTTTGCTATTGTTATATTGCTCGCGATGTTAATTATTCCAATTATTTCAATTCTAGCAATTTATTTGTATAAAGGAAAAATTGATACCTCTCCAAAAACAATCACATTGATTAATTATGTTTCTGTGATGATTGGCTCTCTTATTTTAGGAGTTTTTCAGTTCTTCTTAAGCAACAAAGAAAGGGAATTGATTTGGGGTAAGTTATTTGGTCCAAAAATAAGTTTTGATAAAACATTAAAAGATATTTTAATGGGGATCTTGACTTGGTTTATCAGTTACCCCGTTCTTATCGTCGTAAGTAGGTTGGTTTCTCTTTCCTTTGAACATTATGGAATAGAAGTTTTGGTCGATCAAATAGCTGTCTCTCATGTACGTGCGGCATTATCTTCGCCTCTGATTTTTGCAATTGTTGCCATTTCCGTAATCATTTTTGTGCCGGTCATTGAAGAGTTTTTATTCCGAGGCTGTTTGCAAACTTGGCTAAAAGGAAAGCTTGGCGTTAAAAATGCAATCGTTGTATCTTCACTTATCTTTGCCGGCTTTCATTTTTCGGTAGCCCAAGAGCTTGGAAACGTTGAAATATTGACCACATTGTTCTTCTTGTCCTTATTTTTAGGATTTATTTATGAAAGGCAGCAATCTTTATTGGCATCCATCACGTTGCATAGTTTTTTTAATGGATTGTCGGTTTTGTTTATTGCACTAAGTTAAACTTAAGGTGTTTTATGTATAAAGTTTTATTTTTTTTGGTGGCTTTTACAAGTTTATTTGGACAAAATGATTCAAAAAAAATTGTCAGTAACCAAACTTTGACATTAAGCCAAGGCAATAACGCATTTGCATTTGATCTATATCGCAATTTGGATCAGGATAAAAATCTTTTTTTCTCTTCCTACAACATCTCTTTAGCTTTAAGCATGGTTTATGATGGGGCAAGAAATGAGACTAGAAAAGAAATGGAAAAAGTTTTGCATTTCGATCAATCACTTTTGACACTTAACGAAAGTTTTTCCATGCTAAACCGAATTTTTGAAAGTCCTGCAATACCCGTAGATGGTCTTAGCCTTAATATTGTCAGCACTTTATGGATTCAAGCAGGTACCCATATTTTGCCTCAATTCTTGGATGACATGGCAAGATACTTTAAAGCCACTCCTCGTCGCGCAGACTTCCAAAAGCATGCTGATGCTGCAAGGCGGGAAATCAATTACTTTGTCAAAGATAAAACAATGGGAAAAATTGAAGAGCTTGTGGGAGCTTTAGATATTGATAGTTCAACTATGATGATGATCATCAGTACGATCTATATGAAGGCTAGATGGAAAAATGTTTTTGACTCAAAAAACACTGAAATGAGCCCTTTTTTTGCTAGTGAAGATAATAAAATCAATGCAGACATGATGAATCAGAAAACTTTTTTCCCCTATTATCAAACATCTGATTTTGCAGCTGTTGAATTGCCTTATATTCATCCAAACGGAAATTTTCCTGACCTTAACTTTGTTATTATCTTGCCTCATGAAAATTTTGGTTTAAGTAAAATCGAAAAGACAATGAGTGCGGCAGATTTTAAACAGATTCTTGAGGGTTTTGAAAGTGAAGAGATAAATCTTTTTTTACCAAAGTTTAGATTTACAAAAAGTTTAAGCCTCAAAGAAATTTTAACAGAAATGGGAATGGGTAAAGCGTTTTCCTTTGAGGCCAATTTTGAAGGGATCAATGGAAAGAGAGATTTAAAAATCGGGCAGGTACTTCATAAGGCTTTTATATCAGTGAATGAAACAGGGACGGAAGCTGCCGCAGCAACTTCTGTTTCTATGAATTTAACAGCTTTTTTACCAAAAAAAGAGCCGATCCTATTTAAGGCAGATCACCCTTTTATGTTTATCATTTATGAAAAAACAACTTCTCAAATTCTCTTTTTAGGTAGAATTTCAAACCCCTCTTAGACATCATGGTGTGCTAACTCTAGAGCAAGTTTAGGATTATCCAATGATATGGAATGAAATACATTTTTCATTTTTTCAATTAATTCAGGATCATTCTTATAGTTTAATAAATTAAGATTAAATCCCTTTTGGAAACTTGAATTAATCACTTGATAATCTTTCTCTGGTATGTCAAATTTATTCTCTATATTTTTAACTCTGGCGGCTAAAGAAATCATTAAATCTAAACTTTCATTAAGTAAATGCTCTCTTTGACTATATAAAAAATCTTTATCGTTTTTTAATTCCTTGCAAATAAATTGGGACATAACTTTTATGTTTTTTGATTGTGCAGAGAGTAGAGCTATGGCACTCTTATTTTTTATTTGGAACGATGGTGTGGTGTGTTTAATAATTTCAGGAGATTTATCCATAAAAGCTAATATTTCTTCAGAATGATTCAGTTGAAAATCTTCATTAATATATTTAAGGACTTCACTATTATGCTTTAAAGCTTCAAACATAAAAGGCTCATTCTGTAATAATTTTTCACCAAAAATCTCTTTTTTGAACAAACCTTTAGTTAGATAGGCCAATACAAGGTTTTTGTTATTTGTCAAATTGTCAAGATCTTTTGGCATTAAACCACTGGTTTTGAAATCTAAATCACGATCCAAAGCTTTTATTAAAATTGTTTTGAATTCAGGTTTATTTTCTAACAGTTTCCATTTTTTGCAAACTTTAAGTTGGTTTGCCAAATCGAGACTATTTAGGTTAGAAAAAATTGTACTAAGAGTATCGAATGTTGTGTCTATAATTGCACCTTCTGCAAAACAATCAGGAGAGAAAACTTTATAATAGCCATTCGTCATCATTTCATGTTTAACTGTTGATTTAACATCATGAATTGCTGATTTCACGTTATGAACTGTGGATGCTAAACTATTAAATAATTGCATATAAACCTCTTGTTTAAAATAATATATACTGCTATTATAGCAGGTGTTTATTAAGGGTTTATAAAAAGTTTATTAAGATATGAGTAAAGTGATGCAGAGTTTTCTTTTAAACAGTAACATTTTAAGTTTCTCTTGTCTTCCTCTTGGGGTTGCATTTCAAATATTTCTCATTTTCAAAAAGTGACCATTTAAAGCTGGAGTCATTTTTCTGAATCTGTTATGTTAACTATTTTAAACTCTCGATCAGTAGAATCGAGTTAACGTGATTAAAATTAAATGGTTTCAAACACAATGTCTTACAAAGTGACCGCCTTTGGCCTATCAGATATCGGCCTTGTCAGGCAAAACAACGAAGACTACTGGAACGAACTTCCAGATATTTTACTTTATGTTCTTGCAGATGGTATGGGTGGTCATAGAGCCGGTGAAATCGCCTCTAGGGAGGCAGTGCATTCTTTGATCGACATCTTAGAAAAAACTCTCGGATCCGCAAGCGAAGTCCTCGACCTTAACGAAATGCATGGTATTATTCATTATGCAATCGAGCACGCAAACGAAACCATTTATCGCATGTCAAGAGAAGATCGAGAATTAAGAGGAATGGGCACAACGCTATGCTGTCTTCTTTTTAATCATCAAGGCCTTGTTTATGCTCATGTAGGGGACAGCCGCATTTACCGTTTCCGAAATAAAAAACTGGATTTATTAACAAAAGATGATTCTTTGATCAGGCAAATGGGCGAATCAGGAAAGTTGAAAAATTCTTTAACTGAAGAAGCTCTTTATAAAGGCATTATCACAAAAGCCATCGGCACAGAAAGAGAAGTCGATCCATCCGTAAATACTACTGAAGTGAAGAACCACGATATTTATTTGATGTGCACAGATGGTTTGACAGATATGCTCTCTTTAAAAGAAATTGAAACGATTCTTTGCGATCTGCCAAATATTAAAGAAGCCGGTCAAGCTTTAGTGAATCGCGCCAAAGAAAAGGGCGGCTTCGATAATGTGACTGTTGTATTGACTGAAGTTGAAGAGATTCATGCACCATAAAATTTACCTTGATAATAACGCCACAACGGCAGTTGATCAAGAAACCATCGACGAAATCGTATCTGCTTTACAAAATCTTATCGGTAATCCATCAAGCGTACATTTTTATGGCCAACAGGCCAAAGCCCGTCTGCAAAAGGCGCGCGATGAAATAGCAAAAATCCTAAAATGTTTACCCAACGAAATTATTTTTACTTCTGGCGCTACTGAGGCTCTTAATTTAGTTTTAAGAGGGATTTTAAATGATGAATCTCATGTGATCACATCCGATGTAGAGCACTCAGCCGTCTTTGAAACGTTGAAGCAAATTAAAGATTCAAGTAGCATTACTTTTTTGTCCGTCGGTGCACATGGCGCGGTGACTTTTGATGCAGTCAAAAAAGCTTATCGTAAAGACACTAAAGTGATTGTTTTAATGGCTGTAAATAATGAAACAGGTGTTAAAACAGACATCAAATCCATCGCCGCATTTGCAAAAGAAAAGGGAATTCACTTTGTTGTCGATGGGGTGGCTTTACTTGGAAAAGAGCCCTTTGAAATTCCGGAGGGAGTTTCTGCAATGTGTTTTAGCGGTCACAAATTTCACGCTCCAAAGGGGATTGGCTTTGCTATTGTTCGACGCCCCTTAAAATTAAAACCTTACATAACGGGTGGAAACCAAGAATTTGGGATTAGAGGCGGCACAGAAAATCTGATAGGGATTATCGCCATGCAATCGGCTTTACGCATTTTGAATCAAAAGCTTGAAAATGCATCAAAAGAGATGAAACGATTAAGAGACAAACTGGAAACATCCCTTCAAAAAGAACTTCCTAATGTTATTGTCAATGGTTCAGGACCCCGCGTTGCCAACACGACAAATCTTTGTTTTAAAGGTGTTGAAGGGGAACTTCTTATGGCTCATCTAGATAGAGAGGGTGTTGCTGTTAGTTTAGGTTCTGCTTGCGCATCAGGAGCAATAGAGCCTTCTCGTATTTTATTAAATATGGGTCTAAGTGTTGATGATGCGATCTCATCTATTCGCATCTCGCTTAGTCGCATGACCAGCGAAGCCGAAATCGACCGCGCCATAGATATCATAATTAAAACAGTAAAACGCTTGTTATAAAATGTTTTCTTTTTGGCATCTTTCTTTCTTTTTTCTTAAAAACTTTGGATTTCATTAACAAAATAATTCCACATGTACTATGGTTTGAAAAGAATAGGATGGGAGAGTTTAGATGGAAAATCCAAAAGTTATAATTATCGGAGGTGGATTTGGCGGCCTTAACGTTGCAATAGGGTTGAAAAAGGCAGCGTGTGATTTATTGGTCATCGATAAATCGAATCATCACTTATTCCAACCGTTACTCTATCAGGTTGCAACTGCAGCTCTATCTCCTGCAAATATTGCCGCACCGATTAGGAAAGTCTTGGAAAGACAAGCTAATGCGACTGTGTATTTGGCCGACATTGTTTCTATCGACAAAAATAAAAAACAAGTGATTGCCGATAATGGTGATAGTTATAATTATGATTACTTAATATTAGCAACCGGTGCTACCCACTCGTATTTTGGGCACCCGGAATGGGAAGAAAAGGCACCCGGTTTAAAAAATCTTAATGATGCCCTTAAAATCCGTAGCCGCATCCTTTTAAGTTACGAGAGGGCAGAGCGCTGTACCGATCCAATCATTGCACAAAAATTCATGAGTTTTGTCATAGTTGGTGGCGGACCTACCGGAGTTGAAATGGCCGGTGCCATAGCAGAAATTGCCCATCAAACTCTTAAGCGGAATTTTCGTCATATCACACCTTCTCAGACTAAGATTTTTTTGATTGAAGGAAAAAATCAAGTTTTACCGAGTTTCCCTAAAAGATTGGCAGATAAAGCACAAAAAGATTTAGAAAAGTTAGGTGTTGAAGTAATTTTGAACACCCTTGTTACAGATATTACACCTGATGGTGTCGCTATTAAAGACTATTTTTTTGAAACCCCAAATGTGATATGGGCTGCAGGAAACGAAGCATCGCCCTTATTAAAAACATTAAATACACCCTTAGATAATATTGGAAGAGTTATTGTCAACAAAGATCTTACGATCCCTGATCATCCTGAAATCTTTGTAATCGGCGATGGAGCTTACTTTCTTGATTCAAACGGTAACCCTTTGCCGGGGATTGCGCCTGTAGCAATTCAACAAGGTAAATACGTTGCTAAGTTGCTAATAAAACAGCTTCCTGTAGATAAACGAAAACCATTTAGTTACTTTGATAAGGGTGTCATGGCAACAATAGGAAGAGCAAAAGCGATTGTTAAAGTTGGTAAGTTCGAGTTCTCAGGTTTTATCGCTTGGCTTATGTGGTGTTTTTTACATATTGTTTACTTAATCTCATTTTCTAACCGACTTATTGTTATGATTGAATGGTTTTTCTTATACCTTTTTGATCAAAGGCATGTGCGTTTAATCAGCCGTCCTGTGGATGAAGATGATTACCCGTTGCATATGGAGGCAAAGAAAACAAAGAGCGATTCCAAAACCTTCGAAATGGATTAACGACCATTAATAATTCATGAAATTGTGATTTTTTAAACACGAAGACACGAAGAAACGAAGACCGCTAGGAATTCACAAAAGCATGATATTTTTATATTTCTAAAGTGCCCCGTATAAAAATAATTAAATCAAGAATCCTAGAGAGTTCTTCGTTTCTCTCGTGCTAAAAAAATCGCTACCTCAGGAATCCCTCCCGATCTTCGTGTCTTCGTGTTTAAAAAATCGATACCCCAGGAATCCTTAGAGGTCTTTTTAGTCTTCGTGTTAAAAGTTCGTGTTTTATTTGACGGTGTGGATGCTGACGGATTTGACGTCTGTAAGTGAGGTTTCCTCAACTGTGATTTCAAATGGTCCGATGAAAATGGATTCGCCAACCCCCGGGTGCGATCCTAAATACTTTTTAACAAGATCAGAAAGGCAAAGGTCAAGATCGTCATCCAAGCTAATCTCGTAACGGTCTTTAAATTCTTGTAAGGTCAAAGTACCTCCGAACGTGCGCTCTAGGATGAATCGACTCTCTTGGTTGTCTTGACTGTTTTCCGGGGAGTGCCTTGTCTCTCCAAAAATTTCTTCCATCAGATCATCAATGTTAATGATTCCGCAACTTAAACCTTTTTGATCAAGCACAATAGCCACATTTTGATTGTTTGTGCGAAACTGGCTTAATAAGTCCAAGGCTTTTGTAGATTTTGTTACAAACCATGGAGGTTCAATATAATCACGTATTTTTTTTGTGTTTGATGCGCGAATTAGATTTCGAGGGTAGAGAACCCCTAAAATATTTTTAGGTTGGTCTGAAAACATGATCAAATAAGTGGTTTTGGTTTTCTCAAAAATTGATCTGGCTTGAGCAATAGTTGCGTTTGAAGCAATCAAAAACGTTTTTTCCAAAGGATTCATGATTTCTTTTGCTTGTTTTTTATTCAGATTAAAAATGTTTGCAGCAACAGTATCATATTCCTTACATTCACCAAAAACGGCTTTTCCGGCCTCCTGTGACTCTAAAATTTTTAATAGCTCTTCCTGACTTAAAAAATAATTAACGGTAGTTTTTTTTCCACCTATTAAAAAATTAAACGTGTTTGAAATGATCCCAAGAAACCAAAGAAAGGGAGCCATTAGTTTTGCAGTAAAATAAAGTAAAGGCATGCCTAACATAACAACATCTTCAGAATAGCGCCTTGCAGCAAACATGGGGGCTAATTCTCCGAAAATAACAACCATTAGAACTTGGGCAGGGACACTAAAATCAGGATTTATTCCTAAACCCTCAAAAAATTTTCTAGCAAATTCAGAACCGCTAAACGTTGTGATGTTCACAAGAAGAAGTGTAGTTCCAAACAACCTTGAAGGGTTATGAAGTAAGTAGTTTAGCCAGATTGCCTGTTTCACGCCACGGCTTACGTAATATTGAAGACGAACAGGGTTAAAAGAGACCGATGCCATTTCCATCATGGAATAAAATGCTAAAACGGCAATTGTAATAAAGTTAAGTAAAAGCCAAATCCATGCGGAGTAATCACTAGAGTTTACGGACATAAATCCTTCTTATGCGGTTTGGGTTTGCAGCCAGAATTTGAAATAAAAAGCCTTCCATTTCATGTTTGGTACCACTTTTTGGTATTTCTCCAAGCTTTTCAATAAGAAAACCGCCAATTGTCATATTATGATCACTTTCCAGATTCATTTTAAATATTTCGTTAAAGATGCTAAGGTCTAATTTACCGCTTGCTATAATCTCATGTTCACCGGTTTTTGTGTAAAGTTTTCTTTGGTCTCTTGAATCGTGAATCTCACCTACTACAACTTCATTTAAATCTTCATAGCTAATTAAACCTGAAATGGAGCCATATTCATTAACAACAATACTTAGTTCTTCATTTTTTTCTATAAACTGTCGAAGAAGAAGGGGAGCTGAAGTATGTTCCGGAACATAAAAAGGTTTTGCAAGAAAGGGAATAAGATCAGAGGCCACCTTGATTTGATCTTTATGAATAAAAAATTGTTTTGCCGAAATGATGCCTAAAATATCGTCAATGGTATCTTTAATAATGGGGATTCTGGAACATTTTTGATCAACTAATAAATAAATGAGCTTGGAAAGGGGATCCTCGATAGAATAAAATAAAATATCTTCTCTTGGACGCATGATCTCCTTTACAGAGGAGTTTTGTAATTTAAGGTAACCTCTTGCAAAATTTGCCTCTTCTTTTTTCAAAACGCCAAATTCTTCCGATTTTTGAAGTACATGCTCTAATTCTTCTTCTGAAATACTTTCTTCCTTTTTTAGATAGAAGAACATGATGCGTGAAATGGGTTCTGTTAGAATAATAATAAAAGTTCTGATGGGTTTAACTAATTTTTGAATATAATAAAAGCTTGGAGCTGTTAACTCAGCAAGGTAAATATTATTTTGAATCCCTAAGTATTTTGGGATCATTTCACCAAAGACTAAAGTTAACATCATGGGCATCACGATTTTTTCAATCCAGCCCCCCTCTATTCCAAACATGGAAGAGGCAACGTTTTGCACTAAAACATTGACTAATGTATTTAACATAAAAATAGTTACAAGCAGGTCTCTTGGATGTTTTAATAAATCGGCAATTATTTTTTTATTCGTATTTGAACTTTGGCTGTATGTTTTAACTCGTGTAGAAGATAGAGAAAAAAATGCGGACTCCGAAGAGGAGAAAAAGCCCGATGCTGCAATGAGAATGATAAGAAGTGGACTTAAAAAAATCATATCCATAAATTGAACATTACACTAACACAGATTCCGTTGCAAACCCCAAATTACATGTTAGTATCCTTATTACACAGGTTCTCTTTTATTCTGGTATTTTCTAAAGTCGCGAATGCGACGAAAGCATGTAGCTTCACTACTTAGAAAGAGTAAAGATCTAAATAGAAAAAATGATTTGTTTAGTCGGTGAAGAAGAATTTAAGGTGGCCTTCCGGAATGACTCCAAGTTCTTTCATGAGTAAAAGCTCAACAAAATCAGGATCGCTTTGGCTGTTCACTTTTAGCGTTAATTCCTCTCTAATTTCAAGCTTTCTTTTTTTTATTACTTCAAGTTCAGTTTGTTGACGGTATAGTTTTTGATAATCCTCATCGATTTTTTTTCGTCCTTTTTCATAGAAAATGGCGCATATAAGGGTAAATAGGACTACCCACCAACATTTAAAAAGGAGGTTTTCTGTAAATTTCATGAAGTTTGAAAGCATAATTTCTTATTGCAATAAATAATTTTTAATTTTATACATAATTTTTTTATTGTAAAGGTAAAGGTGATTTATATGATGAGTTTTTTAGAACAAGCACCTTGGTATTTATCTGTAGTTATGGTTTTATTTGGCGCAGCAACAGTGGCCATTTTAGGGCTACTAATAGTTCGAAATTCTACGAATAAAGGACATTTTAAAGAACATCACGATGTTGCAGGTTTTACTTTTGGGATTGTCGGTGTTATTTATGCTGTATTGTTAAGTTATATTGTTGTTGATGTGCATGATCGTTTTAATCAAATCCATCAAAATATTACTCTTGAAGCAAATCTTGCTGTTGAACTCTATCGTGATTCTGAAGTGTTTCCTAAAGAAGTTAGAGAAAACATAAAAAATCAAATTCATCAATACATTGAAGCAATGGCAAACGGTGAACCCGAATTTGATTCTGAAGGTAAAGACGCAACAAAAATTCATGATGCTGTATCTGCACTCTGGAAAACATATTACGATTTTGAGCCTGTTAGCAACCGGGAAAAAATCTGGTATTTGGAATCGATTAAAAAATTAAATGATTTTAACCGTGCACGTCTTTTGCGTTTTTTTAATAGCAATACATCCATTGGTAGCATGATGTGGACAATTCTTATTGTCGGAGCGTGTACAACTATTTCATTTATGTATTTTTTTAGAGTTGAAAATGTCTGGTATCAGGCAACCCTGACAGCTTTGTTAGCAAGCTTTATTGCTTTGATGCTATTTTTGATTCAATCGATGGACACTGTCTTTTCAGGGGACCTTAAGGTTTCGACAGAGAATTTTATCGAGGTTCGTCAATTTTTACAGGTTGTTGACAAAAAAAACTAAATAATGTAAGTTGCGGTTCACTATTGATACTTTTTGAATGATGGGACGGTTCTTGCATAAGTGCATAACTTTTAATCGCAATCAAAGAAGCTTTCGCTATTGAAGATCGATTAAAAGTTATGCACTTATGCATGAACCGTCCCTTATCGCTCCCAATAACAATTTTTTTATTACTTGCAACTTACACTAAATAATTTTTTTCTTGTAAAATATCTTCGATTGATTTAAAAAAATCTTTTTAAAATCAATCTGAAGTTATTCCTTAAGGAGGAAATGATGAAAAAATTATGGATGTTTAAAGCGGCTATATTAACAAGTTTTTTATTGGGGGCAAACCCTTTAACTCTGACAGCACATTGCCAAATGCCTTGTGGTATCTATTAAGATGCCATGATTTATGATCTAATTGATCAATATGCTGAAACAATGGTTAAAGCTGTAACAGTGATGAACTAATCCAAATTTGAAACTGTTCGAGAAAGAAACGAATTTATGCGTTGGGTCATGGAAAAAGAAAAAGAGTCCAATGATACTTCACAACTTATAACAACTTTCTTTATGCAACAAAAAATTAAACCTGGCGAACCTGATACTCAAAAAAGGATTGAAGCTGCCCACAAACTTTTATGTCTAATCGTTGCTATCAAGCAAAATGCCGATGTTAAAATTGTAGAAAGCTTTACTGAAGAATGGGGAAAATTCAAGCTAATGTTCCATGTAGAAGAGTATGAGTGTAAAATGGAACAAAAGAGAATGAAAAAGCGCCAAGCGCTTCTTGAAAAGCAGGAGGATGACCACGACCATGACCACGACCACGAGCATAGCGACCATAAGCATTAAGATTTAAAGGGGACACAGGGGACGCAAGGGACAATTTATTGTTGCTTTAAGATTTTATCGAGTTAGCAGTTTGTCCCAAAGTATATTTTATCTTGACAATAGGTTAGAAGGGGTGAAAAATCGTCCCTTATGTCCCTTATGTCCCTCATGTCCCTCATGTGCCTTATGTGCCTTATGTGCCTTATGTGCCTTATGTGCCTTATGTGCCTTATGTCCCTTAATGTCCCTTATGTATCCAATGTCCCCAACATTCCCGATGACCCTTCATGAAGTTTTTGTTTGAAAAAATATTAGTGATAGTTTATGTTATTATATAATTTGTTTTAAACAAAAAGCTATTGCATGATTCCCGATTCTTATTTTTTAGCTAAAAATAATTCTTTGCCTTTAATTGTTACAAAGGAAACAACTCCTGTTTCTTTATTTCAACCGGATGAAAAATTAAGTCATGAAGACCTTATTATTCAACACCTAATGAATAAAGCAATCTTGGGGGTTAATGGCGATTTTAATCTAGGAATGATTCATTCCCTATCTCCTTACTTAAATGAGCCCCAAATAAATAGACTCAATGAGCTCTTAACTCGGGTCTTTCTCGTAAAATCCCCATCCAATCAGTTTGAATTTAGCATGACGTTAAAAGAGCTTTTTAACTATTTAAATATCCACACAATAGAAATTGTTGGCGGAACGGTTTATTGGATTCTGGGTAGAGATTTTATGCTTGAGTGCATAAAAGAACTTGAGATTGAAAATGTGGTTCCTGCAGATTTTTTTGATGAATATGACAAACCTGCCGCAGACATTGACATTCGTGTGCCCTACATAGATGAACCTGAAAAGTGGATCGAGGACATTTGTTACTTTTACCAAACAAAACTCCCTGAAAAACATTGGCCCTTCATTTTAGCTCATGGATTTTTTAAGTACCACAACCGCTTTGAAGAGGGGGATCATTTTAGTATTGTTTCATTTGGCAATCTTGAATCATTTTCAGTCGATTTGCTTTTTGTTAAAAAATTACAAAGAAAAAATTTATTCACCTCAGACAATGTCATTATAGAAGTTTCAACAGACAATAAGCAAAAACTAGAGGCAAGTACACATGAGGGCCCATTAATGGAGGCGCTCATTTTAAGACTGACTAAAACATTAAGCGCCGACGCTATTGATGGAATTGATTTTACAGGCTCTTGCATGCTTTTTACATATTTAACTAAAGGATGGAGATTTTTTTCAGAGGAACTTGAGAGGAAGCTTTTAGCAAAATTTATTAATTCAAATCAGTTCGACCTCAAGAAAAAAATTATCCATTTAAATAAAGCAATAAAAAATCATTTTCCAAACGATCCTTCTGCCTCTTCAATTTTTTGTTTTAATGTTTGCTATTTGTTACAACAATTTGAAACCCAAAGAATTTTTATCGCAGAGTTTTTATCAGTTTCTAATGAGTGTATAGAGGACTTAGACCATCCTTTATCCATTTTTCAAAATATGATGCAGTGTCTTAAAACCTATAAAGAAGATAAAATTGAAATTAATGCAGCATTTCTAATTGTAACAGCCTATTTTCAAATTTTTGGAGCAGTTTTTAACGAACTTAAAAACACAAAGACAAGCCAAGATGTTGAGTTGAAAAGGACAACCATAAAAAATGAGCCGTATCTGCAGTTTAAGTTCAAATCTATAAAACCTCTTTTTATTGCAGTTAAGGATGATTTAGAAAACGCCTTAGATAATTTTGAAAAAAATATAGAGCTGATCGATGAAGAAAAAAAACAATCACTTTTTATGTACTTAGAGCGTTTTACAAATTGCTTTTCTTTAACTTTAAGTGATGTATTGAAATTTTCAGACGTTAAACCAAACGTTCATACTTTCAATCCGGACCATTTAAAAGTAGCTTTCAGATTAGTACAATCAAAAGTTATTATATTAAATAAAATGGGGTTTTATCTATTAAATATTTTTGGAGTTCAAGAGGGCACTGCGAAGCATTTACCTCTTTTATTTAATAAATTTGTTGATCTTGCTATTTATGAACCATTGCTTAACGCAAGACAAAATATTTATTATGCCTTCTTGTTCTATTACAAGAGTTTGCAAAACCATCACATCTTTTTACAAGCCTTGGAAAATTTTTATCAGGCTATTAAGAATGAGTATTTTGACGATGTGCATCGCATGTGGGCGTTTTGTCATGCGTTCATCAATGTAAATGATGCTTCATCTATTAAGCTTGTTTTTGATAAATGGGAAAATCATTATGAATTATTCGATGATAAAACTCATCTTGCTTTAACTGAAAAATTGTCAAAACATTGTCCAATAAAAGCCTTAAAATCGTTCCAGAAAATTTTGGAAAAATCGAATATTCCTGTTTTAACCCTAAAGCCTTTATTTGATACTATTTTAGATGCTTATCAAAATTTAAACATCCAAATAAATTCTGATTTCGAAGAGTTTGCAAATACTGCAAATCAACTAATTTTGCAAGCAGAGAGCTCAAACTTAAAAGCAGAAGAGTCCAAAAGATATTTCTCCTTAATTCAACAACTGCTCAAAGCCAATTTTTCTGAAGCCGTAAATTTAATTAAAACACTTGAAGATAAAAAAATGGTCAAAGCATCTTTTCTTCGCATTATAAAGCAATCATCAAAGGATAAAGCCTTCTTGTACGCATTGAAGTTAAATGAAGAGTTGCCTTTAGAGAAAACTGTAGCTAATTTACAAGCATTAGAATTACGTTTGGAAGCGTTTTTATATTGTATCAACGATGATTTGGATGATCATGCAAAAGCCTTAACTAGCAATGAAATCATTATCTTATTAACCACAGTTTTTGAGTTAAAGAAATCAAAATCTAACGCATTTAAAGAATCAATAAAACCCTCATTGGAATGGATTTTAATAAATTTCTTAAATAGTAAAAACGATGTTAACATTGATTCAATTTCTTTTTGCTTTAAGTTGATTGAGGAGATTGATTTAAAAATTGCTTCTAAAAGTCAAGTGGGTATGAGCTTTGTTTTAGCATTATTAAAACTTTTAAACTCTGATAGCAGCCTAAAGCTCGTGGAATATATTGATACTAAACTAGATATTTTAGGATTAAAAAATAAGAAAATTTCTAATCCGAACGAAGTATTGCTTTTTCAGAAATTAATAAAAAAGGCTTTAGATCATTATTCAAGTGATATTGCAGAATTTTATTTAAGGAAGATTTTGTCGCATTATCATCCAAACAAGAAGGATCCAACACCATTTTTGCAATCTTCTGATAGGTTAATGTCGTTGTTCCTCTTCGATAAAAATTACCATTCTGCTTTTAATTTTCTTTTGTATTTTGAGCAACTCTTCCCGGAATTTACCTCTTTTAATACGGTTGAAAATTACAAAAAAGTCCTTTTGAATTTGAAAGATGAAAATGTAAAGAAGGCACATTTTTTTCTAAATAAGGCTTTATTTTTCTCAAACGATGCTGAAATTTTATTGCAAGTTGAAAAATTAGTCTTAGAGCTGATTAAAACCTGCCATCCTTTAAAGATGCGACAAGATCATTTTAAATTGATTTTAGATTTGACTCTTAAGTACTCTTTATCCTCTAAAAACATAGTAGAGGACTTGAGTGTTGCCCTTACAAAATTAAAAGATAAAGAAATTAATAAAAGTGCATTTCTTAAACTGCAGAGTAGCAATTGTAAACAGCATCTACTGCCTTTTTATAAGCTTTTAGCTTCTCAAAACCCTGAAATGTACACTGATTTTTTGGATAAAATTGATGATCTTTTAGAACCTTTCCATGGTAATAGTATTTTAAAAAGAGACTTCATGTTTGTATTAGCCACAGGTTTCTTAAATCTTTTAAAACAAAAAGGGGCTGATAAAAATAAAATTTTAATGGCCTTCATGAATTTGGATTATAAAATTAAAAGTTTCAAGACTGATTTACAACAACAAATCGCACATGATTACAAATTTATAAATTCATTTACTCAAACTGTTGATCCTTGTGTAAATATTTTCACGTTTGAAAAATTTCATAATATTGCCTCTAATATTGAGACTGTGGATCAAGCAAAAGAGCTTTTTGCAGCTTTAAAAAATGCCATAATCTATTTTGAACAAAATAAAATTTTTGACGACAGTTCTTCTCATTATCTTCGAAACTCTCTTCTGCTTATCCAAGAAAAAATTAATATTGTTAATTTTCATGAATTTTCAAATATTCTGTTACCAACCAATTCTGATATGATCTTAAGTATTTGTTCAAATTATGTCAGTAATCTAATAGAAAATGCATCTTCTATAGAGCAACAAAATCAGCTTAAATCACCTAATTTTAAAAAGGGTGTAAAAAAATTAATTTTACAATCTTTTGAGATAAAATATTATATTATATTATATGATTTGCTTAGCTATGAGGTTTTTTCAAAAGATGAGATCGATGAAATTTTAGGAAAATTTTCAAGGAATGTATTTGATGATAAAATTAAAATGAAAATAGAAGCGGGTATTGTTGATGCAATCAGAGTTTATCTTATAAATATTGAAAACCCTTTTGAGAATTCAACATTTCAAAAAGCCAATATGGAAAGCGCTATCGATGGTATATTAGACCTAATTTTTGTTCATGAAAAAATTGAAATCTACTATATGATGATTGCAATGATATGCGAAAAATTTATTTGTTATATGGATAACAATGAGGATTTTTCTAGTTTTCTTGAAGTTTTTAAAAATCTAGAATGTTCATTACCGTTAAGTTCAATTGATGCGAATCGAGAAGTATCAGTTGCTGAGATGGTTTTGATGCAAGAAAAATTTTTCAGCTTTCTACTTATGTTGACTGAAAAAATTACGAAAAAGTTTTTCGATTGTAATATAGAATTAAATCACTCATTCCAAAATATTGCAAATAGTAATTTTTACTATTTGAATAATTTAATAAAAATGTTTCCTAAAAAAAAGAATGAAATCACAAAAGCTGTTTTAAACTATTCCTATGCAATTACAAGACTTGACCCCGTTCATTATTATATTAGTTATTTTAATTGTATGAGTCTTTTTAGCCAAATGGTCAAACAGCAATTTTTTGTGCCTTTGGATAATATGACAATGTTAGAAAATCTCTTTCAATTGGATATGTTTACAAAATCAGAGGTTTCTACATTTGTAGGATTGAAACCAAAATATTTAGCGGGATTGACTTTAAATGTGTTAAAGAAAATATGGCATAAAGATTTTTTAAGTACTTATGCAATTGTATTTGAATATTTAGGAATTCATGGGGTCCTGTTAAAGAAAGAAATTCCCCTTGAGTATAAAAAGTTTTTCGATTTATTTATGAAAAATCTTCAACTTAAATTTCCGGGGAAAGACGCTATTAAAATGCTAGCCTCACTCATAGCGGAACGACAGCTGATCCTTCACAAACGCATAAAACCGGAGTAGTAGTTTTTTTCCACCAAGAAAAACTCTTTCTTATATCCTTGTTTGGCTTTTTTAAAATTGAAGTAGAACTAGTATATTATTGGTTTATACTCTTCTTAGGTTATAAAATTAATATTTTTTCATCCATTGTATTCCAAAAGTATTGACGACAATTTTTAGTGTCTTCCACACCATGCGATTGCTAAAAGGCAAATGTTTGAAATAGACGGCACTGTACTCGATTGTGGCAGTGGCTTTTCTTATCGATTTATAAAATGAAGCACCTGAGCTTTGATTATACAAATGTTTTTTGTTTTTCGCCTCCAAAGTCAAAACTGTTGAAAGTAGGCGATAGAGGTTTGCTTGCTGCGGCACTTTTGTATTGTAGCCAAAAAAAGGGGATGACATGACACCGTGAGCTGAATAATAGCCGATAACCCCATCGATTCGATCATTTTTTTGTAAAATTTTAAAATTAAATATTTGATGTTGAATAAGGAGTTTAACGAATTTTTCATTCAATTGAGGGTTAAGTTTTGAATATTTATCGACATAGATTTCGTTGTATAAACCCAAAATTTTTGTAGATTCAAAATCGTTTTTCAAGTCATCAAGTAGGTAATCTGTTTTTTCTAAAAGCTTTAAATCACCTTTAAATAGTCTTGATTCAAAAAAAGTTGTCTCTTTTGTATCGTTAAGAAATATTTGACGACTTGCGATTAAATGAAACTTGGAGTTTCTTAAACCACTCAAAGGTGAGTTTTTATCAACTTTATTTATAGAGCGAAAGACGATGGCATGTTTAGGGAATTTTTCTTGAATAAATTCTCTGATAGAAAGAATTTGAGAATCGTTAAGCTTTGGGTATAAATTTGTTGAAAAAAGCCAATTGTTGACAGAAACAATTTTATCGATTTTGCCTAATTTTAGAATTTTTCCAAGAGTTTTTAGAGCTTTAGTTACCAGGTATCGTAGAAGCTTATTTTTTATAATGGAGGCATTTATGCTCCCTAGCCCTACGTAATAATTGTAAAATGAGCAGACATAAGAATTATCGCTTTCAAAATCGTTAATGGTAATAGGCAACACAAGATCATCAACTTTAAGAACCATCATTTCTGTTTTGATATTATGAAAATAACTTGCCGCTCCATCTTTGACTAAAGGAATTAAAAGTTTCTTTGCAAAGAGCCCTTCTTCACTATTTGGCCAAATGAGTTGCTCAATAGTGCTTGAATCAAATAATTCAATTTTAGTGTCCATTTTCAACTCACCTTATGAAAATGATTTATGTAAGCCTAAGCTGCACTCTTGCCTGAAAATGTCTCTTTCGTCGGACGTGGCACGCCATGCCCTCTTCAAGACCGCTGACGCTTCCATTCTCAGCAAAGAGTTCGCTTTGGCTTCCAAAAAATCATTTTTTTGCATCAAGTGAGTTACAAACAATACATGATTTTTAATTGGATGCCATAGATGTTAAGTGTTGTTTCTAAAAAATCGCATGGGAAATTAGGTTGGTATCCATATTTGCGAAATTCATAAAATGGGACAAAACTTAAAAATATATGATCGCTTTTGGTGGATAACTGGTAAGTCAAAGGCAATTCAGCGCGATATTGAATTTTTTCAGTTATATTTTGTTTTGAATTATTATTTTGAGGATCGTTTGAAACCCTGCATCTTGCCTCATATGGATATTTGACTTTAAAATTTAAACCAAGATAAAACCTTGTCGTTAACTGCACCCTCGATAAAAATCCTGCCGTGCCGTAAAAGTAAGAAGTGTTAAAATGGATCGGTGTGGCTTTAGGGTGGGTGAAATGGTTTCTTTCCTCAAATTTTCCTATCCCGATAAATGGAGTTAACAAGGGGTTAAAAGAAGATCTAATCCCTAGTGCATATCCAAAGCGACCCTCAACGGAAATATCTGTAAAATTAGATTTAACAGTATCGCCTGAAATGCCTTTACCTTTCAATGGCCCTTTTGCATATAGGGCATCAAATCCATAATAGAGTTTGGAGCGTTGAATTTTATCATAACCTAATCTTACACCATAATTATAACCATCTTGCTTGGCCCCCCCGGTGCGTTTTCTGTGAACATGGTAAACTTCAGGAGCAATATAGAATTGGAAGGCGGGGATTTTATAAGGATTCGTACAATAATATTGGGTCGGCTCATCGCATATTTCAGATGGTAATATATAGCTGAAAAGTGGTGTAGATACAGTTAAAAGTAAAAATTGTATTATAAATTTCATTGGAACCCTTATTAGATCTATTAAAACCAAGTGATAATGGGTTTACATCAATTTTGTCAAAATCTTTTGCAATTTTTTTTGTCTATTCAAAAAACGCTTGAATTTTTGATTGCTTCTACCATATAACACACCTTAAACAAAAATAAGGGGTGTATTATGAAATATATGAAATTTATTATGGCTTCAAGTTTGGCTTTAGGACAGTTTTGTGAAGCAAAACAGGCGGAGAATGAATTCCAACTAATCGTGATGCATTCTACAGGTGAAAACACTCTTTTAAATATTGATCCAAACGCTTGTTTTTCAGAAGTTATGCGACAAGCGGAAATTGAGAGTGGTGAGGATTTAAATCAAAAAACTTTTATTTTAGATTGTCGTAACGATTCAATAAAAAGTTTATCGGTTGCAAAATCAACGACCGCATCCACTAGAAACTACACAGTCAAGTTAGAAGTTAGCGAAAAGGAAGATATTGCGTATATCGTCACAAACCTAGGGAGAAGTTCCTTGAAGAAACTTCTTAATTTAAAATCTTCTCTTAAGAAAGCTGGGGCGCGTGTCGATCATGTTCATCCTTTTAAATTTATCTCTTGCATCTTTTTAGATGACGAACTAAAAGTTTCCTTCTTGCAAATCAAAGAAAGAGGGGGATGGGTAGGTAAGGAATTCTTTAACGGGATGTATGATTCCTTGACAGAAGAGGCTAGGTTGGACAATTTGGAAAAATATATTGCTGATTTTGCTAATCAATTACAGATTGATTCTTCATTGATTTCAAAACCAATAGGTGAGCAAGATTGGAAGGGGCTGGTTAATAACCTTATTAATGCATTACCGCGTAAAGGCAACCCAAACCGCTACGACATGTAAGTTTGATTTTTTACCAAGAGCGGGAAATAGCGAAAGATTAGTAAAGAAAGTAGATTTTTTGTGCGCCAGTATATACACGTTCTACTTCAAAATGAAAATTTTTTAGACGCTTAATCTATTTATATAACTTTTATAATTTTTTTTTCAGGATATGCAGGATCGCTAAAGCGGCCAAGATATTATCAATCTCTGACATATCCTAGAGGTTGATAATATCTTGGCCGCTTTAGCGATCCTGCATATCCTGAAAAAAATCGAAGATGTTATATTTACTAACTTTCTTAAGCTGCAAGTTTTCACATTTAAGTAGGGCAAGTATTATCTCTTGGTAAAAATAATGAAGTTAGACGATTTTTTTGTTGGTGGCGACCCAGACGTCGCGTTCTTCTTCAAATCTTTTCATTTCTCGGTTATATGTGAAACCGACACGAATAATATTCATTACAAGAAAAAAACAGGAATAAGTTCTTAGCACACTTGAAAGGGATAGTTTTGATTCTTTTGAAAGGGTTTTGAAAATAAGCCCTGAAGCAATCAGAGAAATGGCGGATGTGCGAAGTGCATGCAGGGGAGTTTCAGAGAAGGATAATCTAATGATTTTTTTTAAAAGAGAAGAAGAAAAAATAAAATCATGAGGAATTTTATTTAAAAAAATAGTAAGTATATTTTTCACCTCTTTTTCAGGGTGCGTTTTTTCAATGATCAAAAAATCATCTAAAACAAGAAGACTCATTCCTAAAATCGGCAATGCTTCAACTGGAACCATTTTAAATCCTTAAAATACTATTTAAACCTTCACTAGTACACTGTAAATATTAAATCTATAGGTTCTACGCTTAGTCTTTTACCTCTATTTCAAAAATTAAATTTCAACCCTACAATAATGTATGGTGTTGAAATTAAATTTTAAACTAGAGGCAAAATCCAAGCATATTACCGATAGATTTAATCTTTACAATGCACTAGTTTAATAATAGTGGAATGAAATCATTAAATGCTATATAAATCTATATTCGTTTGTATCCTAGGGATTCTAAGATTGTCATTTCTGTTTCAGTAAATTTTGGATTAAAAAAAAGCTCTTTTGTTTTGTAAAAGCAATTTGTGCAAAAATAAGTAATCGTACTCATAAAAATTATCTCCTTATCATTTTAATATGTACTCATCTTATTTGATGATTGTTATTATTATTTAAAAATTTAATAAAGATCAGATAAATTTTTTTTCCAGTAGATTTAAATGTAGTGTTGTAATGATTAGGAAGGGTTGATTTTATTGACGATGAAGGCATCACGATAATACTTCTTCAATTGCTCAAAAAGAAAAGGGCTTTGCTCTGTAATGGTAGTTAATACTTCATCAGAATAGGAGCGCAAACTTGCAGTCAACCCCACATCTTTTGGCATATCCTGATCAAAAAAGATCATGATGCTAAGGTCTTCCTGAAGTTTTAGATTTTCAATATGATGAGGGTAGGCTTTTGGAATAAAATAAATATCGCCCTCTTCCATAATGTAAGTATCCACAAACCCCGCAGGATTTAAGATTGACATACGGCCTTGCCCACTTTTTATAAACCCGAGCTCCGCAGTCTCAGGATGCCAATGCGGCTCTCGCATTCCGCTGCCAGTTAGAATAAGTGAATAGAGGCTTAAATCTTTAACGATAGGCCAAACATTTTTTCGAGCCATACGAGCTGATCCGCCATCATTTGTTATCAATGGTGCTGATTTTCCAAGTTTAAAACTGTAAGGAGTTGCATATCTTGTATCATTTGGTATTGTAATGGGGCCTTTTCTTGTTCTTGCAAATACATTTGTTGTGTCACGTTTATAATCTTCAAAAACTGTCCCTTTAACATTCCATGTATTTCCTAATACAGCATTTGAAAAAGCGCCAAGCGTTCCGACAAGACCAAAGTCTTCTACGTGGTCACTATTAAAACAGGCAAGTATTTCTAAATTTCCTGCTCCTACATTTTCAATGTCATGCAATGCCCCCGATGGAATGAAGTAGGCATCTCCTGCTTCAATGAGGAAAGTAGCCTTAGTGTCGTTAGTATCATATAACGAAATTATAGCCTCACCCGTTAAACAATAGCCCAATTCATCAGCATTGGCATGCCAGTGCGGCTCGCGGACGCCCGCTTTATTGAGATTGATTTTGTAAAGAGACATCCCGACAAGAGCCGGAAAGTTTTCTTTAGAGGCCCTTTTTCGCGTGCCGGCTATGGTTTTTTCCTGAGGGACTAGAGTGCTAAATTTAAATAGATGATTTAATGTCATAGAATTTCTCTTTTTATCTTAACTCACAATTATAATAGAGGAGGATTATGTGTAAATAGAAATCTTTATTTAATCTTAACTAAAGCTTTTATATGTATTTACAATCTTATTGTATAATTTAGGTTAGTAATAAAGATTAATGTTAATACCAACAAAATAAGGATTATATATGGGATTTATTTCAACCGATTACCATACAAAAATATTAGAAATGCAAACGGCAAAACCGATGTTTTCTATCGGGACAAGATATTTTAGCATAGTGAATAAAGATACAAAAAAAACGGAATCTGTAGCTTTAAAGGATATCTTAGAAGCAAGTTTTGCTCAAATAAACCAAGCCACCACTCCTCAAAAGAAATTAGAAGCAAAGGCCATGCTGGAGAATGTAAAAAAACTTGAAGCCGGTAGTCGAAATTGTTTCATGCGCCTTTTGAACTTTTTAGGAATTAAAAATGCTTATACAAAGCGTGATAAACAAATTGAAGCAATGGAAAAAATACTCACTCTTGATGATCTGTTCAATCCATTAATGGCAAAAGTGAAGAATCTAAATGCCAAAAGGGATGCATTACCTGCCTACGAATTTATCAAAATCGAAAAATCTTATGGTTCCCGCAAAATTATTATTAAAGTTAAAGAATCTGACACAAATACTATCACAACAAATTTTGATGAACTTTATAAAACACTCTTAAATAAAATTGATAAAGCCGAATATAGAGATGAAATTGCACTTCTTCATGAGAATTTTGAAAAACTAGCTGAACTTGATAAAGGCAGCCGAAAAGGTTTTCATGAGTGGAAAACAAGAAACACTCAAATCGAAACAATTAAAGCAAAAATCAATTTTAAGAATCAGGAAATTAAAAGAAATGAAAGCATTCAGCCGGAAATTCTCACAAAGAAATTAAAAGATTTGGACTTTAAAATTAAAGTCCTAGAAAGCGGCAAATTTCGTGCAAGTGGAAACGAAAATGTACTGGCAGTTGATTTGCAGGCCTGCAGAAAACAAAAAGCCAATTTAGAAGGAAAATTAGAAAAAGCAAAATTATGTGATGCCCTTTATAAAAAAATTTCCACTAAATCAGATTTTCAAAACAATTTTAAAAATTTTGTAGAATTATTTAAGAATGAAAAAAGTTATCGTGTGGAAGAGCTTGCTAAGATCAATGGCATCGACTTTAATGACGTCTTCGATGTACTAGACGCTGAAACAGAATAAGCGTAATTCCTATATCATCTAAGAGGGACATTGTCCCTCGATTTCTCACGTGTCTTAATCAGGTGTACAAAACAGTGCACCTGCCACATCTTGTTAATATTTTTGTTAATGTTATTATTTTCATTTTTTTTCCTTGTAAACACCAGATAATCAATGATTTGCATAAAAAAAATGTTGCAAATAAAAATCACATACAGTATTTTTTTATTATGCAGTTTAAATTGCGTATTAAAAATACATCTAACAAAAACATAAAGGGATTTATGTCCACAATTTTAAAAACTATAGATTACAACTCAAGATTAGCTCCTTCAATAGAGCCGCAAATTCACAAAAAGCCTGCTGACTATGCTTCAGGTCGGATTGTCATAGCTGTTTTACCGCTTTTGGCCATGGTCCCTCAAGTTTCATTACTTTTACAAGGTTATGCCGGGATCAATAATGCAACCGTAGCGTATAAAAATAATAAAGAACAGAGTAGTTTCAAAAATAAAGCAGATGTTGCTTTGCAAGTAGCTTCTTTAGGATTACTCTATTTCAATCCCGTTGCTGTTTCCATTATCGAGAATACAAAAGGCATCTACAAAAACTTCATCAAATTAAAAAATCATACAACTGAAGGCAATTTTCAAAAGGTCGTAAAAAAGAGTTTTAATATTGCTGAAAAATCTGCGTACATAGGATCTGTAGTAGCCGGGGGGCCAACCATAATTTTGATCTCAATGGTAGCCAAAGGTGTTTTAGAAATAGCGAAAACAAAAAAATTCTATGATAAGGGCATGACGCTTGAAGCTTTAGTTCAAGCAGTGGTTGTCGTCGCAAGGGGTTATGGAATTTGCCAGCATGTCAAAACGCATTATGAAGATATTTGCGACTCAATTGAAAACTTTAAATATAAGTTTATTCAATATGAATCGGGTGATTACTTATCCTATGAAATTTATAAAGCTTCCTCTGTTGGCTATAAAATTTTTAATGAAGACCTTCATCAAGTAGCTGAATATGAAGATGGTACAACTGTTATAACTTTTGATGGAAAAGTTCAAGGTTACACTGAAAAAGGTCATGAGGGTTACTTAATCCTAACAGATAAAATGGAAAGGCATGAAAAATATGTGGTTCATACCTACGATGATAGAAAAATTTATACCTATGACAATGGACAATCCATGAAAGTAGACTACTTAGATAATAAGGATTATACTTATAAAAATGGGAAATGGGTAAAAATCGGCTAATTTTTTTCAAAAAATTGGTCCTCTACAATCTATTACATCTTCGATTTTTTAACAGGATATGCATGATCGCTTATGCGGCAGGATATTATCAATCTCTAAGATATCCTAGAGGGGAATAATATCCTGCCGCTTTAGCGATCCTGCATATCCTGAAAAAATCGAAGATGTTATATTTAATAATTCCTAGCCTTACAAGTTTTTTACTTTTCAGTTGCTACCTGCATATGATGTTAAGCCTGTGCTACGGGAGGATCCGTGTTAGGATCTCTTTTCCCTACTCCTTAAATCGCTTTTTTCCTAAACTCATTATTACGCTAAATAAAAAGAATTTAAGGTGATTTATGAACGATTATTCCTACGTTGGAAGTTTTTTGCAGTTGAATGATGAAACTTGCGTTAATTTTTACAAGAGAAGCGATTCCTTAAGGAAATATTCTGAAAACGAAGTTACAGCCGAGTGGCAAATTAAGAGAAAAAAAGCCCTTGAAGATGCTGAGTATTTAAAAAAGTTTAATACGACTCCGAAAGACGAGGGAGAAAAGCTTTTAAATATAGTTAAAAAACAACTGGTTGATGAAAAGATTGAAAATCGCGAAGATTGGAATAACTATGTGCTTAAAAATAACAATCAAGTGCCTAAATTATCCTCTTCTGTTGAAAAAGAACTTGATGAAAGAGTTGAACAGCCGGATGTGACTTGCCCATTTTGCAGAAAAGAATTTAAAGAGATCACTTACCGGATCGTCCATAAAAAAACAAATCAGTCTCTATCTTTTACTGAATTTACTTTACATCTTGTCAGGGAACATGAATATTTTGCTACACATAAGGAATATCGACTTGAACCTGCAAATGTTTGCAAATTTTTTGGATATGTAGGTAATAAAAAATGAGAATTGTTGTAAAAGTTGGCACAAGCACCTTAACGCAAGGTGGTAAAAAACTTGTCCAAAAATATATGCTTGAGCTAACAAGGCAACTTGTTTTTCTTCAATCCCTTGGGCATGAAGTCATCCTTGTTTCATCAGGGGCTATGGCTGCAGGAAGGGAATTACTAGGGCTAACGCCGGTTGATCAATCACTACCCCTTAAACAGATGTTTGCAGCTACAGGCCAGGTAGAGCTTATGCAAATATGGTCCAAATTATTTTTACTTCATGAAGTTCATGTCGGTCAGATACTTCTTACCAAAGCTGATTTGTCCGATGAGAAAGGACGTCTTAACGCAAAAGAGACTTTAAATTGTTTGCTTCAGCATAAAATTGTTCCTATCATTAATGAAAATGATTCTGTTTCCACAGAAGAAATTCGAGTCGGAGATAACGACAATCTTGCAGCGTTGGTTGTTGATCTCATAGGCTCAGATCTACTTATTTTACTAACAGATCAACAGGGGCTTTATACGGCAGATCCAAGGCTCGATTCTAATGCCACATTGATTCCACTTGTGACCTGCATTGATGATTCTATTTTTTCACTTGCAAAAGGCCCATCAACAAATTGTGGAACCGGTGGGATGATCACAAAAATTGAAGCTGCAAAAATCGCAACAGATTCAGGAACTCTAACGGTGATTGCATCATCTGCAATTCCAAATGTTCTCATTGATATTTGCGATGGAAAAAAGATCGGAACATCATTCTTACCAAAATTTAAGAAGGCATAATGGAAACAAAAGAATTGGCTAAAAATGCTAAAAGTGCAACGTTTGAGATGGCTGTGGCCACAACCGATCAAAAAAATCAAGCCCTTCACTTTATTGTAGAACTGTTAAAAAGCCGAAAAAACGAAATTTTAAAAGCAAATTTGCAAGATATTCAAGAGGCTGAAGCTGCCTTTTTAAACCAACCGATGATTGAGCGTTTGTCAATTCAAAATAGTGTGGAAGCTATTTGTTCAAGCATCGAAGAGATCATCAAACTAGAAAATCCTGTAGGTGTTATATTTGAAGAGCGTACTTATTTAAAATTAAAGATCAAAAAAATGCGAACCCCGATTGGTGTTTTAGCAATTATTTATGAATCTCGCCCAAATGTTACAATAGATTGTGCTGCCCTTTCAATAAAATCAGGAAATTGCGCTCTTTTACGAGGAGGCTCTGAGGCACTTCGAACCAATACCCTATTGACAGATCTAATTCAAGAGGCTCTTCTAAAAGCTAAATTGCCGGTTTTTGCCGTTCAACTCATTAAAAGCCGAGATCGGGTAGAAATAAAGAAAATGGTCCGGCTAAAAGACACTATCGACTTGATCATTCCAAGGGGGGGAGCAAATTTACATCGCTTGTGTCTTGAAAATAGCAAAATACCAGTGATGTCCGGTGGAATGGGAGTCTGTCATCTGTTTGTTGATGAGTTTGCCAATTTAGCAAAAAGCATGGATCTGATTCTTAATGCAAAAGTTCAGCGTCCAACAGTTTGCAATGCCCTTGACACTTTGCTTGTGCATGAAAAAATTGCCAATATTTTTATTCCTCAAATCATGAATCTTTTATCAAAACACAAAGTTACTTTCAAATTGGATAAAAAAAGTTATACTATTGCAAAAAAAAATCAATGTGAGGAAAATTTTGAGCTTGCAAAAGCCAAAGATTTTGATACCGAATGGTTAAGTCTTGTGCTTAACATCAAAGTTGTAAAGAATTTGGAATTAGCAATTGCACACATTAGAAAATATAGTACGGCTCATAGCGATGGTATACTTACTGACAATGAACAAAATGCACAGCACTTTATTAATTCGGTTGATTCTGCTGCAGTGTATGTGAATGCCTCCACTAGGTTTACCGATGGCGGACAGTTTGGTTTAGGGGCAGAAATTGCTGTTAGCACGCAAAAACTACATGCAAGAGGACCTATGGGCTTAACTGAGCTAACTTCCTACAAATGGGTAGTCAGCGCCGATTACGCTTCCAGAAGTTAATTGGGATCTTGTTGTTGTATGAAATGCTACTGGAAAAGTTTTAGATTTTTTACCGGTGAGTCAGCGAGAAAGACATGAGGTCAGTGAGGGGCCTGGAATTCAAGACTCACTCACTGACTCACTGGTAAAGAATATTATTGATATAATTCAAGAGAGACCGGTTAAAAAATTTCATTTTGGATAAGAGGGTGTATGAAAATTACGATTATTGGCTGCGGCAATATGGGCAAAGCTTTTGCCACGCAACTAAAGGGTCATACCCTTTTTCTTTATGATCATTTTTTTGAAAAAAGTAAAGATTTAGCAGAATTTGGTCTACCTTGCCAAGATTCAAAGGCGGCCATTAATCAATCCGATATAATTATTTTAGCTGTTAAACCTCAAAGCTTTGATGAAGCAAGTCATCTTTTTGAGAATACAACCTGTGAAAATAAAATGCTGATCAGCATTCTCACCGGAATCTCAATTGAAAAATTAAGAGAAAAAATCCCTTGCCAAACTATTGTGCGCATGATGCCTAATCTTCCATTGATTTATGGAGAAGGTCTTCTTGGAGTATCTATTGATAAGCCTTTAAATTCTTTTGAAAATGAACAATTAGGTGAGCTTATTAAACCGCTTGGAAAAATGCATTTTCTTGAAGAAGATAAGATGAACGCCTTTACCTCACTTGCAGGGTCAGGTCCCGGTTTTGTTTTTGCAATGATCCAGTCCATGATTGATGCAGGCGTTCAATTGGGATTTTCAAACCAAGATTCTACACAACTAGTTTTGCAAATGGTGAAGGGGAGTGTGCATTTGATGGAAATAAGCGGCAAAGGTACAGATGATTTGATCAAGCAAATCGCAACACCGAAGGGCACAACACGTGCAGGCTTGGACAAATATGAAGAACTTAGGGTCAATGAAGGCATTAAAGCCACCTTCCTCGCCGCCTATGCTCGTGCCAATGAGTTGTCATCTTAAAGTTATTAATAACAAAAAATAAAATGGAATTGGGATTCACGAGAGAAGAACCTTTTGTATAATAGCTTATATGAAATTTTAACAGTTAAAAAATCATACTAGCTATAATATATACAGGTTCTACTTCAAAGTGAAAAAATTAGACTCTACAATCTATAATCATTTTGATTTTTTTTACAGTATATACACTCTCACCCCACTATATTGTTTTTAAAACTGATGGTTTTAATGCATTTAATTTACTGTTTTAGCTCTGCTTCTAACGAAAGGGGTCGCTTTTCCTTTACCTTTGATTTTCAAGCATTTACCATTTTTGCATTTAATATTAGCATATTTTTTTTGCTTTTTTGGCTCGGGATTTGCAGCCTTTGTTTCTTCAGTTTGTGTTGATTCTGCGTTTTCAGCTTTTAGATCAAAAGTGATGAATGAAGTAGCAAACAGGGCTAAAATAAATAGTTTTTTCATATTTCCTTCTTTTTAGGTAGTAGTAACGGGATGCATCATAAATCTTGCAAACGTATTTAATCAATAAAAATCTATAAACCTCCTTGGAGTTACAATCCCTGAAAGATGAACAACCGGCCCTTCAAATTGCAGAGCATTATCGCAAAGGGTCTTACTCAAATAATCATAAGTGCCGATCCCAATAGGAGCTTTAAGCAAAAGCCGATGGGCCATTGATGCTATATCTCTAAGACCCACATCACTTTCAAAACTACTACTTAGGACAAGTTCAAGGCCTCGTTTTTTCGTAAAATCATGTAATGCCAAACAACCGAGCATCCCCCCCTGAATTGTTGGCTTATAAATGATCGCCTTTAATGTTGGCAATAGCTCTAACTGACTTAAATTAAGATCTGTTGGATAAGACTCATCTATGGCTAAAGGATGTAAAAATTTTGCTAAATCATTCGGATTTTGAAAAGGTTCTTCAACGTAATCAAAGGAATTTAGGGGGAATTGTGCAAAAAAATCAAGCGATTCTGAAGTTGTCCATGCACGATTGACATCTATTCTTAAATAGAAGTTATCCTTTAATTGATTGATAACAAAAAAAGCCTCATCAAAAGTTAGATTGGAAACCTTTAACTTGGCCGAAGTAAATCCTTGGAGTCTTTTAATTTTTGCATATTCTAAAATTTCTTCGACTGATCCCATAAATAGAGCGCTAGTTTTTACAGAATGCGTTGAGAGCGGATCTAGAAGTGATAATAAAGCAGATTCTATTCCAAATGTAACTGAAGGTAACAGATTAAGTTTTGAAATTTCTGTAAAAAAGTTATCATTTGTCCAATTAATGTTGAAAATTTCATGTTGTTTTTCTTTTAATTGCAATATGGCATCCTCTAAAGTTTCAGGGCTCCATTTTGGTAATGGGGAAACTTCTGCCCAACTGTTAGCACCCTTGTCACAAACAAGATTAATTAGCAAACCTCTTCGCACTTGATTGCTTTTAAGTGGAATTTTAAATTTGCCCAAGTTTAAAAGTTGGATTTTCAAGAAAAAAGCCCCGGTTCAATTTTTTTTTATAACATGACTTTGCACTATTTTAAAGAAAAGTGCAAAATAGATTTCAAGAAAAATATCAACCCTTGCATATCAACCCTTGAGGTCTCATGAATGATGTAACCTATTTTAGCGTGGTACAGAAAACCTTACTTGAAGAATGGAATAAACCCGATAAAGCTTTAATCGTAAGTGAGACTGATTGGGAGGTTGGCATTACCTTATTTGCTAAAATCGCCCTTGAATCTATCGAAAGACAAAATATAGACAAAATATCAGACAAAAATATTTCAAACAGTACTTCATCGCTTGATGAAAGAATTTATAAAATTAAAATTTTTGTACAAGATCATGCAGAGGCTTTTCGAATTTTTTGTCAAACAGGTCTTATCTTTTCTTTAGACAAAACTCTTACAGAAAACTCTTTAAAGTATGTTTTTGGACAAGACGATAAAATTTTATCTTACATGATGACACGAACAAACCTGTGGATGAGCGAAAAAGATTTGGATAAACTTTTTACATTCCAAATTGAAAATAATATGGGTGAGGTTGCTAAAAGTTGCTTTTATCTTCTTCATGCTTATAAAAAAAATGCAGATAATCGAGCAGGGTTTTATTTTTTGTGGCTATTTAATAGATATGGAGATTGCTCTTTCAAAATGCCAAGAAGGCGGTTTTTTTATAATTCAAGTGTGACGGAAATACTAACACAGTTCTTAGAAGATAAAGGTTGTAAAGCAGATTGGGAAAAAGTAGTGGAAATCATGATTTATCGTGAGTCGAAAGCTTGTAAATCTATTTATGAAGAAGTGCTGTTAGAAGAATCGTTTCCTTTATTTCTCGATTTACTCCCTGATTTATTTGAAAATACTCCCATGAGTACATGGCCAAATAAGGTGAGTATTCTGATGGATGTTTTAGAAATCCTTACGGATGAAAGCAGGTTAGTAATTTTAAAGACAATGATTTCAAGTACCGATCACGATACCTCAGTTATGGGACGTTACCTATTTAAAATTTTTAATGCTAAATCTTTAAAAAAAGCAATTCCCAGTT
>Ga0105047_10002121_pt1 | contig 35520 bp, 41 predicted proteins | sample MAT04_FD_78384 | JGI IMG/M metagenome (GOLD analysis project Ga0105047, IMG submission 78384) | Freshwater microbial communities from Lake Fryxell liftoff mats and glacier meltwater in Antarctica - MAT-04 (megahit assembly) | ecosystem: Environmental > Aquatic > Freshwater > Ice > Liftoff... | reverse complement strand
TTGGTGGTGGGATTTGGGTCGCACCAGGTGTAGGTGTTGTCGGCATCGTGCGGATTGCTATAATTCTTGCTGTTATCCTTCGATCCCTTCATCTCCCAGATCAGGCCGGTGACATTATCCTGAACCATGGTGCCGCCGCCGAGCAGGGTGTAGGAACGGTTCGGGCCGTTATATTGGGCGTCCTGGCCTTTAAAATCTCCCGAAGCCGGGCAGGGTATTTCATTTGCGTTATTATAGCACTTCGTCTGCCCGGTATCCGGCCAGGTGGAAAAAGCCTGGCCGCTGTTGTTACCGGCCAGGGCTGTACCTGCCAATAGCAACAGCAGAGAAAAAACAGCCACGGCCATAGTCAGTCGATTCTTTTCCATACGTACACCCATGGTCCACTCCACCGGCACTCCAGAAAAAACTTCACCATAAACTTTGCCAAAGTTCATTGGCAGCATAGGATATCTGATTTGTAAACATCGAACATGGGGGAATTTTCTTCGAATACGAATCCGCCATTTCCAATGATCTTGTGCTGGTGAGCGACAATAGCCGCCACTTTTCGCGCATCCCAGGACTGGCGTTGGAGAATTGGCTGGAATGAGCCGTAGCCGTTTTCCCTTCGGCCGGCGATTTACACAGCGTAAGACATCATTTTCCACTTGATCCGCCTATGAACGTACAAAGGCCAGTAGCGGTCCATAATCGTAATGATCAGCAGCCCGCAACGCATCAATATACTGTTTCCGGCACTCCCCGGCATTGACCAAATTGCCGCTTCCCCAGGTAAAACGCGGTTGCCTGAGCAGCTGCACCAGCAGAATGTCGGTCATCAACCGGGCATGACGGCCATTGCCGTTGGCAAAGGGATGGATTGCCGTAAGCCGGTGGTGGAAGCGCACGGCGATTTCATCCGGTGGATACACAGCATGCAGAGTCCAGACCGCGCAGTTATCGCAAAGGGTTCGCAATTCCGTGGCGATCTGCCAGGCATCCAGACCAATATTCTTGCCGGTTTTTCGATAGATTCCCGCCCAGCGCCAGATATGGCCGAACATCCGTTTGTGCAACCGCCTGGCAAAACCATCGGTAAGAATGTCGGGATGGTTTCGGCGAAAAGCCCGAGCCGCAGCCTCGGCGATATTTTCCTGTTCCCAGCGATCCAGCTCGGCCCGTGTCGTGATATGGGAGAGTAGCAAGCCTTCAGCTTCATCGGGGTCAAACGGGGTTGCCCCTTCCGGGGTGGCGAATTTCATGGTTTCATATCCCAGAGATCCTTGGGCGTCTCTCGCACCAGCTCCTCAATGGCCGCATCGATGGAGGCCTGTTGCTCTTTTGAGGAAAGCCCTTGCGCTTCAAGAAGCATAGTGTGGGAAACCCTTTGCAGCCGCTCGGCAGCCAGCACCTTGGCCTGCCTCTTCACCGTCTCCTCCAGTGAAGAGCGGGGAACAAGGGCGTAGACAAAAACACAGTCCAGGGCCTCAGCCACCTGTCGCATGGTTTTCAGCGTCAAGGCTCCGGCTGGTTCGTCCTGCTCCAGTTTAAAGACGCGGGGCTGGGAAACCTTGAGCCTTCCGGCCAATTGTTTGCCGGACATACCGAGGGCCTCGCGCACCGCCCGTATCCATCCCTTTGCCGGAAGCTGCATACTCTTGACCTCGTTGAACCTGGCCAAGGTTGCATCGAGTTGCCGCCGGGCAATCTGCTTGTATTTCTGTTGCATAAAATAACCTTTATATTATTCAAGATTGATATGTTTAAAACATATTCGTTATATAATCATGAATAATATATAATATCAAAGTTATTTTTTTCGCGGTGACCATAACAAGAGCTGCAAGGACAATCGCAAAATAAATGATCCCCGCCGCAAGCGGACGGGGTATTCAGACGCTTTAGAAAAAGCTGAGCAAACCACTAATACTACATTTGAGCGCCCCAAGGGGCGGGGTATTAAACCCGAGCTACGCCATAAAGCCAGCATTTACGCTGGCTTTATGGCCATCTTCGGACCCTATTGGATTCTATATTCGATCAAGATCGATAATCGGCATTAATTTTCACATAATCAATTGAAAAATCACAGGTTAACACCTCTGCGCAGGCCTTGCCGTCATACAAGTCGATAGTGACGATTATCTCCTTTTCCTTGAGCACCCCGGCAGCCGCAACCTCGGCATCTTTCCCCAAAGCGAGACCGTTTTTGACGATAGCTACATCGCCGAAAGCAATATCCACCCGGTCGGGGGAGAATTTCACCCCCGATCGTCCCATGGCCGCGAGAATCCGGCCCCAGTTAGCGTCTTCGCCAAAAAATGCGGTTTTCACAAGACTTGAGGTGGCCACGGTTCTGGCGATCTGTTCAGCCTGTTCCTCCTCTCTTGCGCCACACACCCTGACGGTGATGGTCTTGGTTGCCCCCTCACCGTCTCTAACGATCTGTAAAGCAAGGTCTTTCAAGACCAGTTCCAATCCCTTCTGAAAGGTTTGCCGGTCAGCTTCCGAATCACCGTCTATCCAAGGATTTTCCGCTCCCCCATTGGCCATGACCAGAACCATATCGTTGGTGCTGGTATCGCCGTCGACGGTGATGCGGTTAAAGGTCCGTTCGACTCCTTTCACCAGTGACTTGTGGAGTTGCGGAAAATTAATGCGCGCATCGGTAATGACAAAGGCCAGCATGGTCGCCATATTGGGCATGATCATTCCCGCACCTTTGGACATCCCCATGATTTTTATTACCTTTTCACCAATAGTGATCGTCGTCGAGGCGGTTTTCATAACCGTATCGGTGGTCATGATCGCCTTGGCAACGAGATCAAAGTTGTCGGGACTGAGCCCCTCGACAAGGCCCGTGATGCCTTTTTCAAAGGCCGACAGGTTCAACTGTTCGCCGATGACTCCGGTTGAAGCCAGCTGAATCATGGCATCAGGGATATTAAGCCTTTCGGCTAACATCGCACTGGTCCACTTCGCCGCCTCCATGCCCTTGTCGCCGGTGCAGGCGTTGGCACAGCCGCTGTTCACCAGGATGGCCCGGGCACGCCCGGTTTTGAGCCGCTCTTTGTCGAGAACAACCGGTGCGGCCTTCACCTGATTGGTGGTGAACACCCCTGCGGTAACGCAGGGGGTATCGCTATAAATAAGTCCGAGATCGAGCCGGTTGGCATAACGAATACCGGCCTCAATGGCCGAGAAAGAAAAACCCTTGATTTTCATACGCAATGATCCTTTGATATCAAAAATAATGCGGCCAAGACAACCACCTCCGAAAACCGCCTGCCGATCGGCAAGAAAATGCTGCTGGAAAGCCTTTTTCGAGCCGAAACGGTAAAAATACATCTACCACTTATCCAACTGATTATGCTACTTTAAAAATAAAAGACACTCTCTGTAAAAAACGCTGTAAAAATCTCATCAGGAATTGCATTTGAACTATTCCCTTGTTTCAACCCTCCTGCTTCTGGCCGATCTGTTTATTCGCATCGGTTTATCCTTTAGGGTAATAATGCGCAAACGCCCCTATGGTGTCTCCCTGGCGTGGTTGGTGGTTATCTTGTTGGTGCCTTTTTTGGGTGGTTTTTTTTACCTGTTGTTCGGCGAGAACAGAATCCCGGAGAAACGTACCGAACGGGCCAGGGTTTCTTACAAATATTACCAGCACTGGTTGAAGACCCTCCGACAGCGCGCTCCTGTCGCCTGGCAGGAGCTCAATCCCGAATGTGCCCCTCTGCACCGTCAGGCGGAAACCCTGGTCGGACTACCGGCCATGGCCGGCAACAGGCTTTCCCTCATCACCAACCCGGCAGAGATCACCCGTTCGATTATCGCCGAGATTGACAAGGCAACTTCAACCTGCCACCTGCAATTTTATATCTGGCAGGATGGCGGCCAAATAGACACAGTCATAGACGCCTTAATCAACGCTGCCGCCAGAGGTGTTACCTGCCGCTTGCTCCTCGATTCCATCGGCAGCCGCGACTTCCTCGGCAGCGCTACCTCGACCAGAATGCGGCAGGCCGGCATTAAGGTCCGGGAGTCACTGCCGGCAGGTTTGATCAAGGCACTCTTTTCCCGCATAGATATCCGCAACCATCGAAAAATTGTGGTAATCGACGGCCGGATAGCCTTTACCGGCAGTCAAAATATGGTCGACCCGGCGGTATTTAAAAAAGATGCCGGATTTGGCAACTGGATCGATGTGATGGTCAAGATTGAGGGACCGGTCGTTGAGAGCCTTGCCGGCACCTTTATCAGCGATTGGTATCTTGATGCCAAAGAAGATGAATACCAAGCCGAGTCATTGCAAAAAGATATTGAAACGGTTCGACAAAAAGGTGATATCCACCCTCTGCCGATGGTCGGGCAATGCCCGGTCCAGCTGGTTCCTTCCGGCCCGGGATTTGGCCTGGAAAACATTCACAACCTGCTGCTCACCACCATTTACGCGGCGCGCACGGAACTGATAATGACGACGCCCTATTTCATTCCCGACGAGCCTCTGCTTATTGCCTTGAAGGCGGCTGCCCAGCGCGGGGTACAGGTAACCATCATCGTACCGCAAAAAAATGACTCAAGGCTGGTTCATTATGCCAGTCAGGCCCGCTTCGAGGAGCTCGCCGAGTCAGGGGTGAGGATCTACCTTTTCCATGGTGGGCTGCTGCACTCGAAAACCATAACCGTTGATCGAAATTTTTCGCTTTTTGGTTCCGTCAATCTTGATATGCGCAGTTTCTGGCTGAATTTTGAAGCCACTCTGATCATTTACTGCGAAGAATTCACGAGACGTCTTTTGGCAGTGCAGCAGAGTTACCTCGATCAGTCCCTGGCCCTCGACTTGACAACCTTTTGCCGCCGGGGATATCTCACTAAATTCAAGGAGAATACATGCCTATTGGTCTCACCGCTCCTTTGAAACCGACCCGAATACTGCTGCTTGCCGACATTCATGGCAACTATCCGGCACTTCTAGCCATAGACAGAGTATTGGGCGCCCCTGCCTTTGATTATATTGTCAACTGTGGCGACTCCCTGGTGTATGCCCCTTTCCCCAATCAAACCCTGCGTTGGCTGAGGCACCACAAGGCAATATCCATTCTTGGCAATACCGACAAGAAGGTCATCAACATCCTCAAAGACCAGCAGTTTGCAAAACCTCGAAAAGCGGAAAAACGCATCATGTATTCCTCCACTGCCGAAACCCTTGATGCGGCGGGACAGCGCATGCTTTTGTCTTTCGCTGCATCGGAAACACTCATTCTGAACAATCCAGAAAAGGATTCACCAAAAAAACCGACCAGCCTGGGTATCTTCCATGGCAGCCCCGCCGATCCCGATGAATTGTTATTTGCCAATACCCCGGATGATCGGTTCCATGAACTTGCCGCGCAACCCGAATGGCAAATTGTCGTCACTGGCCACTCGCACAGTCCGTATCATAAATACCTTGCCGGTATCCATTTCATCAATCCGGGTTCGGCGGGAAGAATGTTCGATGGCGACCCGAGAGCAAGTTGTGCCATCCTGGAAATAGCAGCGGAGACCATACATGTTCACCACCTCAGGGTCAGCTATGACATAGCCGAGATCGTGGCTGCAATTCGCCGAGAGCAACTGCCGGAAATTTATGCGACAATGTTTTTACAGGGGAGAAAGTTGAATTGATTCTTGCTCCTAGACGGAGTTTTTGACTATGATATACAGAAGTGGGCGGCGACGACAGACCCTGTCTTGACAGAGATAGGCGCCATCCTGTCCCTTTAAGGCAGTATGCTTTTAATTTACTGCAAGATCCTTTCAACCTCAGCAAACAAGGGCAATCAACATGGGTAAAAAGAAGAGCGATAGCAAGGGTAAACATGCCATAGAGGATTTCAGACTCGCTGAGGGCACCGCCGCCGACAACCTTCTCACCAAAAATGGCGACGAAACAACAGCGGTCAATATTAAAAATTCCCAGCTGCACTACGAAATAGAACTAAAAAAACTGCAGATAGAGCTGATGAAGCTGCAGAACTCGATGCGGGTCAACGGCCAGCGTGTGCTGGCGATCTTTGAGGGACGGGACGCCGCCGGCAAGGGTGGCACCATAAAACGCATTACCGCCAACCTTAATCCCCGCAGTGCCCGCATTGTTGCTCTGATGAAACCGAACGAGACGGAGATGACCCAATGGTATTTCCAGCGCTATGTCGCCCATCTGCCCTCAGCCGGGGAAATCGTCATTTTCGATCGCAGCTGGTACAATCGGGCCATGGTTGAGCCGATTATGGGTTTCTGCACCGATGAGCAAAACAAACGGTTTCTTAAAGATGTGCCGTTGTTTGAAGAGATGCTGGTCAAGGATGGCATCAAGCTGTTCAAGTTTTATTTTTCCGTCTCCAAAGAGATGCAGAAGGCGCGCTTCGATTCGCGTAAAGAAGATCCTTTGAAACAATACAAACTCTCTCCGGTCGACAATCTGGCGCAGGAATACTGGGACCAGTACTCCATTCGAAAATTTCAGATGCTCTCGGAAACCAACCGCACCATCGCGCCCTGGACCATTATCCGTTCAGACGATAAAAAGAAGGCGCGCCTCAACTGCATGAAGCATATCCTCAGCCACTTGGGATACGAGGACAAGCTGTCCTTGGAAAAATTGGAGAGCGATCCGAAAGTTGTAATCTCCGGCATTGATGAGCTGAAACACATGGAGGATAACCTGATGAAGCCGGAGCAGTTGCACGGCTAACTGTTCGCGCTTCCCGCAAAACAAAAAAGGGGATGGCATCCGAAACCCGGGCCATCCCCCACCAGCTTGAAGATGATTTTTATCTTTAAGCTTCCTTCCCGCAGCACCTCTTGTATTTCTTGCCGGAACCACAGGTACACAGGGCGTTCCTGCCGGTCTTATCAACCTCACGCCGCACCGGTTTAGGCGGCTGGGGCGCCTCCCCCGCCGCGCCCCGGTTCAGGCGCAACTGTTCCTGCTCCTGCTTTCGGCGACGCTCTTCTTCCATACGTTCAACATCATCTTCCCGAACTACCCGGACGCGCATCAAACTCGATATGGTTTGGGTCTTCACGGTTTCGATCATACTTTGAAACAATTGAAATCCTTCGCGCTTGTATTCATTGAGAGGGTTTTTCTGGCCATAACCACGCAGGCCGATACCTTCTTTCAAATGATCCATTGACAGCAGATGGTCTTTCCAATGGCTGTCAACCACCTGAAGAAGTATCAATTTTTCGATTTGACGCTGGGTTGCCGGCCCATTATTGATGTCCTGGGCGGCGTAGGCCTGTTTCGCAAAATCGAGTATTTTCTCGCGGAAAGAATCGAGAGTCAGTCCCACCAATTCTTCTTCCGGCCACTCGGGAGTGTTATGGAACACCTCACCCATTCGGACTTTGAATTCCGGCCATTGCCATTCCTGGGATTCATGCCGCTCCTGGTAAAATTCGCCGACCACGCCATCAACCAGATCCTCGATCATGTCCTGGACCACCTGCACCACATCTTCCCCAACCAGGACATCGCGCCGTTGCCGGTATATGATCTCCCGCTGTTGGTTCATTACATCGTCATATTCAAGCAGATGTTTGCGGATATCAAAGTTATGACCTTCGACTTTGCGCTGGGCATTCTCGATGGCCCGGGAGATCATGCCGTGTTCGATGGGCTCGTCTTCCTCCATCCCCAGTTTGTTCATAATGCCGCTAATGCGATCGGAGCCGAAGATACGCAACAGATCGTCCTCAAGAGAAAGGTAAAACCGGGAAGATCCGGGATCGCCCTGACGTCCTGCCCGACCGCGAAGCTGATTGTCGATCCGCCGCGACTCATGGCGAGAGGTTCCAAGGATATGCAGACCACCGGCCTCGATAACCCCGGGTCCCAGCTTGATATCCGTTCCCCGTCCGGCCATGTTGGTGGCGATGGTCACTTTGCCGAATTGTCCGGCACCGGCGATGATCTCCGCCTCCCGCTCATGGTGCTTAGCATTGAGGACTTCATGGTCGATCTTGACCTTCTGCAGCATGGTGGAAATCTTCTCGCTGACGTCAATGGAGATGGTGCCCACCAAAACCGGTTGCCCGGCCCTATGCAGGTCGCCGATCTCTTTGATCACCGCCCGGTATTTGGCCGCTTCGTTTTTATAGATAACGTCGGCAAAATCAAGGCGTACCATCGGCTGATTGGTCGGCATGACCACAACATCGAGGTTATAGATCTTCTTGAATTCGGCAGCTTCAGTGTCGGCGGTTCCGGTCATTCCCGCCAGTTTTTTATACATGCGGAAATAGTTCTGAAAGGTGATGGAGGCAAGGGTCTGGTTTTCCTGCTCGATTTTTACCCTTTCCTTGGCTTCCAGCGCCTGGTGCAAACCGTCGCTGTACCTCCGCCCTTCCATGGTCCGCCCGGTGAATTCATCGACAATAATGACCTGATTGTCGCGGACAATGTAATCGACATCCTTCTTGAAGAGGATATGGGCCTTAAGGGACTGGTTGAGATGGTGCAGTTTCTCGATATTTATCGGATCGTAGAGGTTCTCCACTTCAAGCATATCTTCGCCGAGGGCGACACCCTCATCGGTCAGGGAAACCTGTTTGGCCTTCTCATCAACGGTGTAGTGTTCATCTTTTTTGAATTTCGGGATGATCCGGTCGACGTTTTTGTACAAATCAGTCGAAAGTTCGGCCGGTCCTGAGATGATAAGTGGGGTTCTCGCCTCATCAATGAGGATAGAGTCGACCTCATCGACGATGGCGAAGTTGAAGCCGCGCTGGCAATAATCGCTCAGCTCGAATTTCATATTATCGCGCAGATAGTCGAAGCCGAACTCGTTATTGGTGCCGTAGGTGATATCGGCTGCGTATGCGGTGCGGCGTTCGGTATCGTTCAAGCCATGGATGATTTTTCCGCAGTTCATCCCGAGAAAATTGTATATTTGTCCCATCCATTGACTGTCACGGGCGGCCAGATAATCATTGACGGTTACCAGGTGTACGCCTTTTCCACTCAGACCATTGAGATAGACGGCGAGGGTGGATGTCAGGGTTTTTCCTTCACCGGTCCGCATTTCGGCTATTTTGCCCTGATGCAGAACTATTCCGCCCAGGAGCTGCACATCGAAATGACGTTCGCCGAGAACCCTTTTGCCCGCCTCACGAACCACCGCAAAGGCCTCCGGCAACAGATCGTCGAGGGCTTCGCCTTTATCCAATCGCTCCTTGAACAGTACCGTTTTGGCCGCTAAAGACGCATCGTCAAGGACCTGAATCTCCTTTTCCTGGCCGTTAATCCGCTCCACTATGGGTCTGAGCTGCTTGAGGTACCTGTCGTTACTGCTGCCAAAAACCTTTGTGAGTAATTTTCCAATCATAATATTCAGCCGTATGTTGTGGTATGTAATTCACATTTACATTCAAGATACCCATCTACTCGCCCTTCTTCACAGACTTCTTTTCCGCCTTGATCACCGGAGGCTCCTGGACCTTAGCCTTCTCCTCCGCCACCGCAGGCTTTTGCCCATAGGAGGGAAAAAGGAGCGATTGTCCGGCCCATACCCCGAGCAGAAACATCCACAGGAAAAGGCAAAAAACGATCACCGCGATACCGGCGATCGCACTTTTTGTCAGTTCAAACCTGATCTTTTTTACCTGGTTTTTCCGTACCGCAGCCATTCCGGATAACCACCCTACATTTTTTCCGGAGCGGACAGGCCAACCATGCTCAGACCATTTTTCAATACTCTCTGCAGGGCTTTTATCAGACAGAGTCTGGCCCGGCTAAGCGGAAGATCATCGGTAATAACTTTGTGCTTGTTATAGTAGCTATGCAATTGACCGGCAAGCTCCATCAGATAAAAAATGATCTTATGCGGCGCCAGTTCCAATGCACTGTTTTCAAGAGTCGCTGGAAAGGTCGACAGGGTTTTGAGTAGTTTCAGCTCTTCCGGTTCCTCGAGTCGTGCCATTTCAACGCTTGCCGGATCTATGTCGGTTAACCCTTTTTCGGCAGCCTGACGGAGGATTGAACAGAGTCTCGCATAGCCATACTGCACGTAGTATACCGGATTTTCCTGGCTCTCTTTGGTTGCCAAAGCGAGATCAAACTCCATTTGGCTATCGGCCTTTCGCATCATAAAGAAAAAGCGCACAGGGTCGACACCCACCTCGTCGATGAGCTCATCGACGGTGACAAAGTTGGCCTTGCGGGTGGACATCTTCACCGTCTTGCCGTCACGGGTAAGGGTGACGAACTGATGCAGTACCACCGTCACCTTGCTTGGATCATAGCCGAGAGCACTGACCCCGGCCAGGACATCCGGCACCGTGGCGATATGGTCCGAGCCGAAGATGTCGATAAGCCAGTCGAAATTGCGTCGGAACTTTTCCCGGTGATAGGCAATGTCCGGCAATCGATAGGTCGGTTCCCCGGTACTTTTGATTATCACCCGATCCTGCTCATGGCCGAAGGCGGTGGTTCTAAACCACACCGCATTGTCTTTTTCATAGACATAACCCTTGTCACGGAGAATGGCTACAACATCGTCGATATGGCCATTCTCGTACAAAGAATGTTCATTGTAATAGTTATCAAAGACGATCCCGAGCCGTTCAAGGGTTGCCGAGATATCCTTAAAGATATGATTTTCAGCCTGCTTCTTAAACGGCGTCACATCTTCATGTGCCTTGAGGGAATCGCCATGTTCGTCAATGAGTGATTGGGCGATGTCAACGATGTATTGGCCCTGATAGCCATCTTCGGGAAACTGGCTCTTTTCGCCGAGCAATTCAAGATATCTGGCCCGCGTCGATTCACCGAGCACGCGCATCTGTCGGCCGGCATCGTTGAAATAGTACTCGCGGAAAACGTCGTGGCCGGTAGCCTCAAGGAGTCTGGCGATGGAATCACCAAGTATCGCCTGCCGGCCATGACCAACGCTGAGCGGTCCGGTGGGGTTGGCGCTGACGAATTCAACCATGACCTTTCGACCACCGCCGACCGTGCTTTTCCCGAAGTTTTCGCCGGCCGTAAGAATCGTCGGGATAAGCCCACGCCACACATCGGGATTAATGGAGATATTGATAAATCCTGGTCCGGCAATATCGACGCGGGCAATAAGGTCGCCGGCCTTTGCCAGTTTTTCAACGATGACTTTGGCTAATTCCCGGGGATTTTTCTTATCGGCACCGGCGACAACCAGGGCCATGTTGGTGGCAAAATCGCCCATGCCCTCATGTTTTGGGAGTTCCACGGTAAATTTACCGGCGGCACCATCGGTCCATAATCCCTCGGCAACGCCCTCGGCAAAACACCCATCAAGCGCATTTTTCAATTGTCCTCGGATCATTACTGTTACTCGATATATTCTCGTTGATTATTGTTGCCAAGCAGACAAAGCACTTCATAGCTGATGCTTGCCATGCCTTCCGCCAGTTCCTCGGCGCTGATCACCTCGCTGCCCTGACGACCCAGCAAAACAGCCTCGTCTCCGGCCCGGACATCTTCCATGCCGGTTACATCGACCATACACATATTCATACAAACCCTGCCGCGCACCGGTACCCGCCGCCCGTGAATGAGTACCTGTCCGCGGTTGGAGAATAGCCGGGAAAACCCGTCCTCGTAGCCGACCGGCAAAACCGCCAGGGTAATCGGCTCCTCGGCACGATAGGTATGGCCGTAACTGACTCCAACCCCGGCAGGGAGGGTTTTTACCTGCACAACCCTGCTGACAAAGGACATGGCAGGGACCAGTTTTACTGCATTTTGACCTTCTCCGGCACACCGTCCTGCCGGATGGTATCCGTACAGAGCGATGCCGCTTCGCACTATGTCGCAGTAGCTGGCGGGGAAATTAAGCACTGCGCCGGAATTAGCAATGTGGCAGACCCCGCCGAACCGGCTTTTTATCTCCCGGCAAACCTCGGAAAAAATCTGATAGCCACGGGCGGTGCTCGCCGAGCCGGAGATGTCCGCCTCGGGGAAGTGACTCATTATGCCGGCTATTCTGATGCCCGGCAGGTGCGCTATCCCGACGAGAAAAGCCGGCAGCGCATCGGGTAACAAGCCAAGCCGACTCATCCCCGAATCAATTTTGATATGGACACCGATTTCCTGCCCCAAGGCCATCGCTAAATCAGCCAGGAGACGGGCCGTTTCATACGTATATATTACCGGAATCAGGTCATAGCGAAAAAGCAATTCGATGTCCTCGGGGAGAAAGCCAAGGGTGACATAGATTGCCCCTTGGATGCCCGCCTCTCTGAGGATGACCGCCTCACGCAGTTCGGCAACACCGAAGTTGCCGCAGCCGGCACGGGCAAAGGCCCGAGCTGCCAAAACCATACCGTGTCCGTAGGCGTCAGCCTTGACCATTGCCATTACCGGTACATCCGCCCCGGCGAGATTCTTGATAACAGTGTAATTATGCTGCAAGGCCGAGCAACTTACACGCACGCAATTAAAGGATTTTTCATTCATGCCGGTCAAAACTGGATGGGATTTAGGGGCCGTTAAGAAACAACTACTACCATTCCCGCCACTTCTTTACGGCCCCTTATGCCGTTGTGACAGAGAAGAGGAGACTTATTATTGTACGACGGCTTACCGCCTCAGCCATTCTCTCCAGGCGAGCCTGCTGGAAAAAAGCAGTGCCCAACCAATGGTGAAATAGAGAAAGCAGAGCAGCTGAACGGGAAAAGAAGAGTTCCGCAAAATAACACCCAAACCCATCATGCACAATACCAATATCCATGTTTTACTTGAGTAAACTGCACCGAGACAGGTACCATCGGCAAAATTGAGAATACGATCAATCCCGCGTCGCGCAGATTTATCGAGTATCCAAAAGGATTTAATACTGCCGACAAAGATTCCGACGGCAATAATCAGGGGGTTATGATCGGGGAGCTGATACCAGCGATAGCCGCCTTTGACCAATAAAAGCAGGCCAATGACTGTCCAAAGACAGGCGGATGAAAGAAGCAGGGTATTCCTTCGCACCGCCGGTTTGAAACGCGCTATCCCTTTCAGCATCTTGCTCCCCGCCGGCACCAAAAAGGAAAGCCCATCTCCCTCGTTCGGGAGATGGGCTTATCCATTGCGGATGAGACAAACGTAATCGAAATCAGATTTCGTTTACGGTGATAGCACCCTCGGGGCATACTTCAACACAGGTCTCACAACCGAGGCACTCATCGGCCTCCGCAGGCTCGGCTTTACCGTCCTCCATCACAAACACCTGAGCCGGGCAAGCTGCTACACATTCCTCGTCGCCGCTGCACTTATCTTTATCAACTATTACCTCAAACATAATTTACCTCCAGAAGTGAGATTAAAAAATAAGTATTCATTATTCATAATACTTAATCATCAGTCCGAACACCATCTACGAACCCGCCAACATGTGATGTATGCTGTAATTCACGGCCAGATTTTTGTCAAGCAAAAACGCCTTCGCCCTACAAACCGTTTCAAGCTGGGTAATAATTATATATTTATTGTGTTTTCAAATTCTTAAACAACAGACAAGAGTGTTTCAGCGATGCTTTGATCGCACATATCTCTTGACCGGCCAGTAATTTTTTAGCTATAGTGGGAAGGCATTGACATTACCAGAAGAACATCAGTCGGCAATGCCGAATTATCCGCAATCACCAATTCAACCACGTATTATTGTTATACTATTAAACCAAATGAAAGAGAAAAAAGGGAAAAAAGTCCTTCAGGCGGAAAAACGCGAGCGGGCAATGATTGAAGGCATCCTCGAGGGTAGCCCGGATGGTATTGGCGTCGTGGTGCTGCGATTGGATTGTGGCTGTCGAAAGATGGCCGCCGTCTCAAAAGAAGGCGAGCCTGCCTCAAAGATAATCATGTATCGAGACCAGGCGGAAACGATCTGCGCCAAGTGCAAGGAAGATAACGGCAGCTTCGTGCGCGTCACCGAGTCCTTTATGCATTGGGTTGAACCTGCCCCGAGCGAAAAACTCCAAGAGGAAATACGTCTGAAAGTCCTCGGTTCCAATACCGCCAACTGATTCTACTCTACTTTCGCGGCTCTTCCAGTCGGCGACAACGTTGTACAAACTTGCCGGCCCATTCCGGCGTACCGTCGGCATGCACATGGGTGTACAGGGCCAGGACATTGTTATGGACCAAGCCGTCGCGGCCGTTGATGAAGCCGGTGCCTCTCTCCATCTGTACAACCAACTGTTCATCTGCACCTCGCCACTCAAGAATTTTTGAATAGCGAAACTCATGCCCTTTCACTACTTCGCCAATACCGTAAAAGGCATTCTCTTTGTCCACCCGAAAGGTCGTATAGCCGTGTGCCTGCGGTTTTTTTGACATACCAAAACGCACGGGAAAGACGTTTGCCAGCGGGAATTCCTCGCCATCCACCACTATTGAAGTGCCGAGATAGATGAGCCCACCGCATTCGGCATAGATAGGCAGACCCTGGTCTGCAGCCTTTTTAATCGATCTACGAAATCCTGTGTTGGCCGCCAGCTCCCGTGCCCCCGTCTCAGGGAAACCACCACCAATGTACAAACCGTCGATCTCCGGAAGCCCTTCGTCCTGCATGGCATTGATATATACGAGTTCCGCACCGGCTCGCTCAAGTGCCTCAAGGTTTTCCGAATAGTAAAACTGAAACGCCGCATCTTGCAGAACACCAATTTTCACTAAAGGCGGCACAGCCGAACCTTCTGCACCTTCGGCCACTGCCGCATCCGCCAGCGGCGCCATAAGCTCCTCAAATCGAGCAAGATCGACATTGATGTTCATCAACTCGGCGAGATAGGTCAAGGCTTCTTCACTATTGCCGTATTCTTGGTGCGGCACCATCCCCAGGTGGCGCATGGGAAAGATGTCCCGCTTCAACCGCGGCACGGCGCCCAACACCGGAATTCCCGTGTATTTTTCCACCGCCTCGGTGATCAGCAACCGCTGTCGGTTGGTAGCAATCTGATTCAGGATGACGCCCCTGATATCCAGTCGCTCATCAAATTTCTGACAACCAAGGACCAAGGCGGCGACCGTCCTGGTGGTCTTGGTGCAATCGACCACCAGAACGACCGGCAGATTCAGAATCACCGCCAGATCGGCAGTCGAATAGCCGCCGTCGGCATTCACCCCGTCAAACAAGCCTCTGTTGCCTTCAACTATGACCCGCTCGGCCGCAGCCGACCGAGAAGCGAAGGAATCGATAATAGCGCCTTGCGACATAAGATAGGGATCGAGATTATAACACTTCCGCCCAGCCGCCAGCTGCAGCCAGCCGGCATCTATATAGTCCGGTCCCTTTTTAAAGGGTACGACCCTGTACCCCTGACGAGCCAAGGCGGCCGTGATCCCCACGGCAACAACGCTCTTTCCCGATCCCCCGGCAAGTCCGGCGATTACCACTCCTCTTTTCTGCATTTCCAGCTCTATCCTTTTAATTTCTCAAACCAGTGGATCATTCCGGTGCAACTCTCGATATACCGAATGAAACCTTCAGCCCCTTTTTCTCAATGCTCGTCCTTACTATATTGCCCCCAGGCCTCGGCGTAAAGCGCGTTCAGCCGTTGTTCAAGCAGCAACCGATATTCCTCGATACCGTCGGACTTCAAATCGGCTGGGACGAATAGTGGTTCCCCGTAAAAATAATCAATGGGCGAGAACGGCTTGGGGATGACCGTTCTATCCCAAGAGCGTATTGTGAAATACCGTTCTGCCGACCATACCATTGGCAATATCGGGGCACCACTCCGGGAGGCCAACAGAATCGCCCCCGGCTGTGCGACTCTCGGCGGCCCTTGCGAACCGTCGGCGACAAGAGCACAGTTATCGCCACCGCGAATTGCCCGGAACAAAACCTTCAGCCCCTCGACCCCCTTATTGTTTTTTGAACCGCGCGCTGCAGTATAACCGAATTGCCTTGCCAGTCTGGCGATATATTCCCCGTCTCTGCTGGCACTGACCATGGCGGTAACCCGATTGCCTCGGACGAAATAAAAAAAATAGATGATCGAATAGTGCCAAAATGAGGCTATGACCGGTTTTCCGGTTTTCTTTGGATCAAGAAAATTATCAAGATTATGCACCCGCACACGGCAGGTAGCAAACCATAGTCGCATGAGCATGGCAAGAGTGACGGGCACCACCCGCAGCAGCAGCGTATTCCATAGCCCTTCAGTCATCCGAGTTCAATCTCCATAAGACGTATTTTTTTAATGCGATCGCGCAGTGCGGCCGCTTTTTCAAAAGCCAATTCCTTTGCCGCGGCACGCATCTCTCCTTCCAGTTTACGGATCTCTTTCTCCAGATCTTTTATCGATGTGAAGAACGGTACTTCCTCCGCCGTAGCAAGCAGATGTTGCTGGTAATCTTCAACGATATACCCGGAATTTTTGAGGTGTTGCTGCATGGAATCCTTGATGGAAGAGATAATGGTCTTGGGCTCTATGCCGTGTTGCCGGTTATGGGTTTCCTGGATTTTCCGTCGCCTTTCGGTCTCTTCAATGGTGAAACGCATGGAACCGGTGACGACATCGGCGTACATAATCACCATACCGTCGGAATTTCGCGCCGCTCGGCCACAGGTTTGGATCAGGGAACGTTCAGAACGTAGAAAACCTTCCTTGTCGGCATCGAGAATCGCCACCAGCGACACCTCCGGGATATCCAAGCCTTCCCGCAGCAGGTTGATGCCGATGAGGACATCAAATTCGCCTTTGCGCAAATCACGAATGAGTTCGACCCGCTGAAGGGTTTTGATATCCGAGTGCAGATAACGGACCCGTATACCGAGTTTTTCATAATAGTCGGTGAGGTCCTCGGCCATGCGCTTGGTGAGGGTCGTCACCAGCACCGCCTCCCCCCGATCGGCGCGGATGCGAATTTCCTCAAGCAGGTCATCCACCTGGCTGGTGGCCGGTCGGACTTCAATGCGCGGATCAAGGAGGCCGGTGGGACGGATCACCTGCTCGATCACTCGGCCCTGCGCCTGCTCCAGCTCATAACTGCCGGGAGTCGCCGAAACATAGACGACCTGATTGATGCGGCCGACAAATTCATCAAAACGCAAAGGCCGATTATCGAGGGCCGAAGGAAGACGAAAACCATAATCGACCAGGGTCTGTTTGCGTGACCGGTCACCATTGTACATGCCGTTCAATTGGCCGATGGCTATGTGGCTTTCATCGATAAAAATAAGATAATCCTCAGGAAAATAGTCAAGAAGGTTGGGTGGCGGCGCGCCCTGTTTCTTGCCGGTCAGATGCCGACTGTAGTTTTCAATGCCGTTGCAATAGCCCAGCTCGTGGATCATCTCCAGATCGAACATGGTCCGCTGCTCCAGGCGTTGTGCTTCAACCATTCGATTTCCCTGATGAAAATCCTCGAGCCGCAGCCGCAGTTCGTCCATTATCGTCGCACAGGCCTTTTGCAATCGGTCCTTTGAGGTAACGAAATGGCTGCCGGGAAAAACCGAATATTCTTGGAGTCGCTCGACAACCACGCCGCGCAGGGGATCGATGATCGACAAGGCCTCGATGGTGTCGCCGAAAAATTCGATGCGAATCGACCGGTCCTCTTCGTGCACTGGAAAAATATCGAGCACATCGCCGCGAACCCGGAAGGTGCCCCGGTGAAACGACATGTCATTGCGCTCATATTGCATAAAGACCAGGCGGCGCTGCACCTCCTCGACCGGATAGGCATCGCCGACCCGCAGGAAAAGGTGCATATTTTTATATTCATCCGGTGATCCAAGGCCGTAAATGCAGGACACCGAGGCAACAATCAGAACATCCTTGCGAGTCAGCAGAGACCTGGTCGCCGAATGGCGCATCTTATCGATAGCCTCATTGATCGAAGAATCCTTTTCAATATAGCTGTCGGATTGGGGAATATATGCCTCCGGTTGGTAATAATCATAATAGGAGACAAAATACTCAACCGCATTGTGCGGGAAAAGTTCCTTAAACTCACTGAAGAGTTGCGCGGCCAGGGTCTTGTTGGGGGCAATGACCAGAGAAGGTCGCTGCACCTTGGCAATGACATTGGCGATGGTAAAGGTCTTCCCCGACCCGGTGACCCCGAGAAGCACCTGGCCGGAAAGCCCGGCCTGAATGCCATCGGCCAGCATCTCTATGGCCGCGGGCTGGTCGCCGGCGGGTTTAAACTCTGTTATCAGTTGAAAGGGAATGTCCATAAAATTCTCTCGAGGTTGAATCTCTGCGCCGTGCCCATACTAACAAATGGGCAAACGTAAATCCACATCTGAGCGCATCGCCCAAGAAAGAACAATAATCATGGCTCGGAAAAACCCAGGGAGGAAGGTATTTCGACAGGAAAACGGGGCGTGTGGCAATTATTATCTTACTGCGGACAGCTGCAGCCAAGCATCATCATCAAAGAGACTTTCTTATTGGAAAATCATCAAACTCCCAGGAGATACAATCCTCAGGACAATTCTTAATCGCCTCGTTGACAAGATCCTCAGGATATTCATCCTGTTCAATCACCTCCATCATCCCGGTGCATGCATTGTAATAAAATACTGCGGGGGCAATTTCAATACAGCCTTCACATTCGGTACATCTGCCAAGATCAATATATGGAAATTTTTTCATGAAAACAGGCCTCTTTTGGTAGGCTTTTAACCTCGGTTCAAGGCACATCCTATGTTATACTCGGCAGATGTTTTGGACTAGGAGGCTGTCCTAGCTTTTAAAGATTATTTTATTATAATAATCATTCTTGGTTGAATGAAGGATTTATCATTTTTGTTCACTGAGGATATCCTTTTATTGTAATACGTTCTCCAGTCAATTAACATGTTGAAGATATTTTTCATTCGCCGTGTTTGGAAGAGTTTAACCGTTCCGACACCACCAAATAATCAGCAAACTAAAAATATTCTTATTGCGGAGCCACAATGAGCACAACTGAACTTGCCAAAGGAATTTATTGGGTTGGAGCCATAGACTGGGATGTGCGTGATTTTCACGGATACTCAACATATCAGGGAACTACCTACAATGCCTTTCTTATTGTCGATGAGAAAGTAACTCTCTTCGACACCGTGAAAAGTTCCCACATGGATCAAATGTTGCGCAACATCAGGGAAATAATCGATCCTGCAAAAATTGATTATATTGTTGTCAACCATGTCGAAATGGACCATTCCGGGGGCTTACCGACAATGATGGAGCTGGTCAAACCGGAAAAACTGATCTGTTCGCCGATGGGGCAAAAAGCGATCATCGAACACTTCCATCGCGAAGACTGGCCCTTTGAAGTGGTGAAGTCAGGGAGTGAGATCAGCCTCGGCAAACGGACCATTCAATTCCTCGAGACCAGGATGCTGCACTGGCCCGACTCGATGTTCAGTTTTATCAAGGAAGACGGTATCCTTTTCTCAAGCGATGCCTTCGGCCAGCATTATGCCACCAGTGAACGCTTCGACGACCAGGTCGATATGTCCAAAGTAATGCATGAAAGTGCCAAATACTATGCCAATATTCTCTACCTCTACGCCCCGCTCATTAAAAAATTGCTGGCGACGGTGGGCGCCATGAATCTTGATATCAAGATGATTGCCCCGGATCATGGGGTTATTTGGCGAACCCACCTGAACAAAATCCTCGAAGCCTACGACCATTGGAGTCGCAATGAAGCCGGGAAAAAGGTTCTGGTTATCTATGACTCGATGTGGCATTCAACCGAAAGCATGGCCCAGTCGGTAGAAGCTGGACTGAGAGAAACCGGCGTCAGCACCCGGCTGATTAACCTCAAGGTCCACCATCGCAGCGATGTCATGACCGAGGTGCTCGGGGCCAAGGCCTTGGTTCTCGGCTCCTCAACCCTCAATAACGGCCTGCTGCCGCGTATGGCCGGGTTCCTGATGTATATGCGAGGCCTGAAACCCGCCAACAAGTTCGGGGCGGCCTTCGGCTCCTATGGCTGGAGCGGAGAAGCCGTCGGCTTGATGAATACCGCCCTGCAGGACATGCGGATCGATGTCATCGAGGAGGGGTTGCGCTTGAAATATGTGCCCAGTGACCAACAACTGGAAGAATGTGTCGAAATGGGCCGGAGAGTAGGCAAGCGGGTCGTTGAGAGCTTGGCGGCACAGGAATAATGCATCATGAAGCGGATCTCCCAGCATAAGGTTCTCCTGGCGGGAGAGTCGTTCGACCATTGCTGCAACCAGCTGCACCGGTTTTTCGACCTCACCTCCCTGGTCATCTACGACTGCATCGAGACTCGGAAAGAACACTCTTTTTCCGGCCTCGATGCAGGTTTTTTCCCCCATATCACCGCAGCAGAAAACCGTAACCACACGATGATAGAGGATCTGGTTGCCGAACTTGAAAAATCAGGCCTTCAAAAAACCACTGATCTGCAATACATCGCCCAGGGCTATGTCAGCAAGACCTTGCATATTCTCAGCCATTTTCTCGACGGCTTCATCGGCATCGACTCCTATTTCTACAATATGCTCGACGACAGCCACTGGCTGCCTCCGCAGACCCTCCAGTCGATCCACATGAATCCCGGCCACTACTGGTTGATTCATCTAGACTGCTACTCGGCTACCCCGGCGGAAGCCGGCCTCCTGCACCTTTAGGCCTGCGTTAGAAATTCTCTATGGTAAAAATTTACCGGGATTATCAAGACGAACCGGGTGATGTGTTCCAGCCTTTACCGGAAGAGCTTGCCGCCGGCTTTTATGCCCTGGAAATGGAAAACTTCTCGGAAGACAGTGTTTTTTTTGAGAATACGCTCCCCCAACACGGCGCGGTTCTCGAAATGGGCTGCGGCACCGGCCGGGTTGCCCGCCATCTGGCGCAAGAAAACCGACCGATCACCGGCATCGACATATCCATGCCGATGCTGCAGCTGGCGACACAACACCGACATCCCCATTGTTCTTTTCTCTGCATGGATATGCTGGCACCGGCCTTCCGCAAGCCATTCGAAGCCATTCTTATCCCCTACAATACCCTGAACCTTCTGACCGGCGAACAAACAATCCTCCGCTGTCTGCGCGGGTGCAAGGCAAATCTCCGCAGGAAAGGCAGGCTTATCATGCAGCTTTTCATGCCGACGACGGATTTTCTCAGCAACGATCGTACGACTTTCCAGTTTCAGATGTTCAACCGTCCGGGCGGTGGCCGCATCATCAAGGAGATTCGTAAAAAATATCTGCCGGAGTCGCAGACGGTGCAACTGGAAGAACGCTATCGAATCCGCCCCATGCAAGAAGGAGTGGCCAACGAGGATTACCATACGCGTACTTGCATCGCAGCCTTCAGCCTCGAAAAATGGCTCGCTCTCTTTGCCGAGGCAAACTTTACCCCGAAGCATATTTATGGCAATTACACCTGCGGCCCGTATGATGCGGCTCTCTCCTCCTGTTGTCTTCTCGTTCTCGAGTGCCAATAAATTTAAATTTTCTTTGTTCTTGACCTACATCAAAGATCCTGAGACAATACTGCGGTATCTTCCTCCTACATACTGATTGAGGATCGAATCCCATTCATCTCCCAACCACCGTCCTTCCCCGATCAATTTTGTGTATACCCAACGTATTCGCATGACGAATACCCAACCTAAGACAGGAGAAAAACATGTTTTGTAATCAATGTGAACAAACGGCCAAAGGAAGTGGTTGCACCAAAATCGGCGTGTGTGGCAAAACCGATGAAACCGCCGCACTGCAGGATCTTCTCACCTATGCGGTGCAGGGGCTTTCTCTGGTTGCCTCCGAAGGACGAAAGGTCGGTCTGATCGATGCCGCAGTGAATCGCTTTACCGCCGAGGCGGTGTTCTCCTGCCTGACTAATGTTGACTTCGACCCTCTGCGCTTCCAGGCCTGGATCAACAAAACCGTAGAGCTGCGTGAAACATTCAAAGGCAAAGTCAAAGCTGCCGGGGGCAATGTCCAGTTTACCGCCTCGAACGCCTCATTCACCCCGGCTCCGACCCTGACCGGCCTGATAGCCCAGGGACAAGGGCTTGACTTCATGAATTCGCTTGACGCCAATGAAGACCTCCGTTCGCTCAAGCAGATCACCGTTTACGGCATCCGTGGTCTTGCAGCCTATGCCGACCATGCGGCAATTCTCGGCAAGGAAGATGATTCCATTTATGCCTATATCCACACAACCTTGGCGGAACTGACCAAAGGCGGCCAAGATCTGGGTCAACTCGTTGCCATGGTCCTGAAATGCGGTGAAGTCAACCTCAAGGCCATGGAACTGCTCGACGCCGGCAACACCGGAACCTATGGCCATCCGACACCTACACCGGTGCCTCTTGGAGTCAAAGCCGGCAAGGCCATTATGATTACCGGGCACGATTTGAAGGATCTCGAACTCCTGCTCAAACAAACCGAAGGAAAAGGTATTACTGTCTACACCCATGGGGAGATGCTGCCCTGCCACGGCTATCCTGAATTGAAAAAATATAGCCACTTCTTCGGCCATTTCGGTACGGCCTGGCAAAACCAGGCCAAAGAATTCCCGACCTTTCCCGGGGCAATTCTCTTTACCACCAACTGCATCCAGAAGCCGGCCGACAGCTACAAGGCCAATGTTTTCACCACCGGACTGGTCGGCTGGCCGGATCTGGTGCATATCGGTGCCGACAAGGATTTCAGCCCGGTAATCAAACGTGCCCTTGAGCTGCCCGGTTTTGCCGCGGATGTCGACAACGGTTCAGTGCTTGTCGGTTTTGCCCGTAATACCGTTCTCGGCGTCGCCGATAAGGTCATCGATGCGGTGAAAAGCAAGGCAATTCGCCACTTTTTCCTGGTCGGCGGCTGTGACGGCGCCAAACCGGGCCGCAACTACTACACCGAGTTTGTCGAGAAGGTGCCGGCCGACTGTATGATCCTGACCCTGGCCTGTGGCAAATTCCGCTTCTTCGACAAGAAACTCGGCGATATCGGCGGCATTCCCCGCCTCCTCGATGTCGGTCAGTGTAACGATGCCTATTCGGCGATTCAGATTGCCGTGGCCTTGGCCGGCGCCTTTAACTGCGGCGTCAACGATCTGCCGCTGTCCATGATACTCTCCTGGTACGAACAGAAGGCGGTGGTCATTCTCCTGACCCTCTTCAGCCTCGGAATCAAGGACATCCGCCTCGGACCCTCGCTGCCGGCCTTTATCACCCCCAACGTCCTCAATGTCTTGGTTGAGAACTTTGCCTGCAAACCGATTGCCGCAACCCCGGAGGAAGACCTGAAGACCATCCTCGGGTAAACGTCTGTATCGTCTGATCCAGACGCTGAGGCGGGGGAGATTCTACCCCGCCTTTTTCATTTCCTTGCTGAAAAAATGTGGCAACTTGACCCAAATCAAAGATCTTCCCGCCGGCTGTGTTATTCTATCATTACAAACAGCACGAGTTGTGCTGCAGGCGAAGCTCCGAAGACGGAACCGACCCGCCCCACATTGTTTCCAATTACCTGACCGGGAGAAGAGAATATGAATAATGTACGGAAAATCATTAAAATTGACGACGAATTGTGCAACGGATGTGGCCAGTGTGTGCCAGATTGCGCCGAAGGTTCCCTGAAAATTATCGACGGCAAGGCAAGGCTGGTAGCCGACAAACTTTGTGATGGCCTGGGCGCCTGTCTCGGCTCATGTCCGACCGGAGCCCTGCAGATCATCGAGCGCCAGGCCGATGAATTTGATGAAAACGCGGTGGAGGAGTACCTCGCCGAAGAAAAGAAAAAAACCGAGAAAGTCCCGGCCAAAACCATGGATTGCGGCTGTGCATCAAGCCACATCCAATCCTTCAAACCCCTTAGTCAAGCCGCCGTATCACCCTGTCAAGCAGCCAACATGCCCAGTCGGATACCTGTTGCTGCGACCGGTGGTTCGGAACTGAGCCACTGGCCGGTGCAGATCCGCCTCATTCCGCCGCACGCACCGTTCCTGCAAAATGCCGATGTCCTGGTGGCAGCCGATTGCACGGCGGTCGCCGTCCGAGGTTTCCAGGAAAAATATCTTGCGGGAAAAACGGTGATGATGGGCTGTCCAAAATTTGACGATGCAGACAGCTATGTTCAGAGGTTTGCCGAGATTATCAGCACCTGCAACCTAAAAAGCCTCACCGTTCTGATCATGGAAGTTCCTTGCTGCTCGGCGATGAACGTCATCATTAAAAAGGCCATGGAAGTCGCGGGGAAAACCGTTCCGGTAGAGCAAATCACCATTTCCACCAGAGGTGAAGAAGTAGCTCGAAAAATCTGGTGATGGGAACTGCGCCTCCACATTTCCAAAAGTGCGGAAACATGGGGCGCTCTCAGCCCCAGTGCAATTGAATTCCCGCCGAAGTTTCGGAGACCCGCACGCCGAGCGCCTGCAGCAGTTGGAAGAAGGGTCGGCCGAAATAGAAAAGTTCATCGCAGAGCTGTAGCTGAAAATCGGCAACGACCCACGTCCGCAGGCGCACCTCTTCTCGAACTCTGTTTTCCAATTCTTTCTTTGCGTCATCGGAGAGATCCCGGCCGGCGGTGTGCAGCTGCTGCAGATCATGGCAGGGACAGAGCCGCTCTTGCTCGCGGATCGCCGGCAGGAGAAAATGATCTGCCGACAGGATATCAAAACGGCTCAAGGTATCCTTTTCCACTAGGGTTAGGATCTCGGTGGTGTCCCAACATCTCAAGGCCCGACACGCCAGTGGCCGATGTTCGTAGATCGTGCATCCCCTTGGACTTTCATAATAACGGCACTGCCACTGCGAACCTGCCCCGGCAATTTTCACCAATTCAACGGTCACCGGCTGGACGCTCCCGGCCAACGGGTTATGCGCCAACTCCCCTTTGCGGATGGTAATAAGGGTGTTGATCGGGATTTTCCCACTCAGCACCAAATGCAGATCCGATCCGTGCAAAGCAGGACCTCCCTGTTTGCAACACTGGCCACACCCTTCACAACCTCTTTCAATCGCTGTCATCATTGTTTCTGGAAACAGAGCGCTTGCAAATTGTATCCCCTGGGAATTGTAGATTTTCCTGCTGCGGCTACGGGCCACAGGTCGCATTTATTGGAGGAGCAAAAACCCCTGCATTTCTAGCAACCTATAAACATCTGCCGGTCTCTGGCTGTTAATCCGCATATAGATTTTTGCGGTATCATTGCTTTCCGAAAGTCGGATCAACCGGGTCAACACGATGTTGTTTTTCTCAAGCAAAAGTACGATTTTACTCAATATATTGTCACGCCCATCATCTTCCAGACCAATGAGCAGCGAGCCTCTTTCGGCCATTCCAAAGAGTTTACGATAGGCGGCAGTAAGATCAAGGATCGAAAAAAAACCCAGGACTATCCCCTCCTCACTTAAGATAGGAATACCGCCGATTTTTTCCCGATCAAAGAGCAGTAAAGCATCATCAAGGGAGGCATCGGGACTGAGAGCCGCGCAGCTTGTCGTCATGATATCGGCCACCGTCGTTTTTCCAACCTGTTCAAATGCCAGAATTTTATCGCGCTTCGAGGTAACCGACGAGGGATAGGCCGACCTCAGGTCTCGGTCGGTGACGATGCCGATCAGTTTTTTCTCCCGATCGACTACCGGCAAGTGACGGATGTGGTGCGTATTCAGTATCCGCCGTGCTTCCGGCAGCGACATGTCGGGAGGTACGGTAATTGGGTCGGGAGTCATGTGTTCCGAGATATACATAGGCCTCCATTGCCGAGATTACCGGCTATTGAGTTTTCCGATTTTTAAATCCGCCTCCCGTGCAAGCGAAAACGACAGCTTCTACTCTTGTCAGTATAGCATAAGGAATGGTCTCTTTGGCAAGCATATTTCTGCCCACCCAGCGATTGCTGAGTAATCTTGTCGCAACTGCAACCCCGGCCAATACATTCTTCTGTTGTGTGAAAGAAACATATCCAGTACCTTTGCTTCTTTCGAGATTGTCCCATAACTCATTTCCGGCTGCGCCAGTCGTATCCGGGCGCTATGCCGGGAATCAACCGTTATGCGTATTGTTTTCTACAAATCCGTGCTTTGTCCGCGCTGTTTTCTTGCAAAAAAACATCTCCTGGCCGTGTGTTCAGCACATCCACACCTTCAGATTGAAGAGGTTGAACTTGTGACGTCACCACTGCGAACCTGGCGCGACGGCATAAAAATGGTGCCGGCGTTGAAGGTCGGCGACAATGTTCTCAGCGGCCTCTATTTAAGCAAAGAGGCGATAACCGATTTTGTGGTGCAAATGATCAATAAGAAACCGTAATTGTGTGACTGTTCCGGCACCCGGTCAGGGAAAATCGATGTCAGCACAAACGTACACGAAAGCCTTTTCTCGTTTTCTCTTGCAATTGCTCTTTTCTTTCCGCTAGAATTATACTGAATTCAAAACGTTTTTCGGCAATGTTCTGCAAAAAACATAAACGTTCGTCAACAAATAAATAACTGACAGCCTATGAAGTACCTTTATACTATCCTGGCAATCATCGGCGTAGCAACCATCCTTACCTTTTTCTTCATCCTCCCGGAGAAAAGAACCCCACAGAAGGATATTGCCATCTCCATCAATGGCCATGACTTTGCCAAAGACACCATTACCGCGGAAGGCAAGAAGTACGGCTACCACGACGATCAAAAATCTGAAGTTTTCGATACCCTGATAACCAGGGAGCTGCTCATCCAGGAAGCTGAAAGACAGGACATACACAAGGAGGAAAGTTTTCGCCAGTCATTGAAAAATTATTATGAAAACTCCTTGGTAAAAACCCTCCTCGACCGCCAAAACAGCAAACTGCAGGTAACTGTCACCGACGCGGATATCGACAACTACATAGATTTTCTCGGCAAAATCGTTACCTTTACGCGCCTTGAGAAAATTCCCCAGTATGTTGCCGAGGTGGCAACGGCCAAAGGCTTAACCAATACCGCCCTTTTCTCTGAACTGGCCACCCCGGTTCGCCTCCTCCTTTCCTCTCTCCAACCTACCCAATATGCGGTGCGATATGACACAGGCACGGAAAATTACGCCATCAGACTGGACAGTGTCCAACCGGCTCCGGACCATGCAGCAAAAGCAGTCGACAAACAAAGGATACGAGAAATGCTGGAAGAGTATCAAAAAGAGCAACAGATGAAGCGTTGGCTTTTGGAATTGCGACAAAACGCAAAAATCACCATCCACAAAGAGCAAGAGTAACCATGGCGCATCTGCACAAAAGAAGAAATATTTTTATAAAAAAGGATTTCCAAGGCAAGCTCATACTCGGCTACTTCCTTTTCGTAACCGGCGGCTGCCTCTTTTTCCTCTTCCTCCTTGGTCTTTTCTCGGCGGACACCCTGACTATTTCGTATAACAATCACGATCTGCAGTTGGGCCAAACACCGATTATGCTGCTCAAGAAAATCCTTGCCGCCCACTGGCTGTTCATTGTCATTGGCAGTGCTTTTCTCGTAGCTGCTGCCATGCTCATCACCCATAGAATCGCCGGTCCTCTTTTTCGCCTTGAAAAAGCCCTAGATAACATGCTCAAGGGAAAATTGGATGACACGATTTACCTGCGCACCAAAGACGAAGGCAAAGATCTTGCAAAAAAAATCAATGACTTCAACTTAGGTCTGTCGCTGACAGTAAAGGATCTCAAGGACAATGCGGTAGCCATTGATAATCTTCTAGAACAGGCTCGGCTAAAAACCCAAAGTCTCAATCAGGAACAGCAAGAAGAATTGCAGAGTATTTATTGGAATATCGATGAAAAGAATAAGAGAATAAAGGCAACTTGCTCAGCGTACACCTTGAAGGATGTCTAGAATACTCTCCTGCTTCGCACTGTGTTCTTTTCTTTTTTTCCCATATTTGCTCATGGCAAAGGAGGCAAAGAGCAGGTATGCCACATTGCGATACAGCAGCCAGGAATTACTCACCGGTTTTAACGAAGAGATTGAACTGGGCAGGAATCTCGGTGCCTTTGCACGAAAAACCAACATCGTTAACGTCGAAGACGAGGTCCTGGCAAAGATAGACACCATCATTGAAAAAGCCGAGACCATACTGGAAATGTTTCCCGGCCAGCTGCATATGAACATTGTCTTACTGGCAAATTCCGCTGATGTGGCCAGGGTGTTCAAAGAAAAATATGGCAAGAATGTCAATTATGTGGCCTTTTATTCCCTGTCTGAGGACACCATCTATATTTCCGTAGATGATGCCAAACTGGCGGTGCTGGCCCATGAAATCGGCCATGCTATTGTTGGCCACTATTTTAAGGTACGCCCTCCCTACAATGTTCACGAACTGATGGCCCAGTTCGTGGAAAAACGTATCAGTGACTGAGGCGCCGCGCCGGCCATTTTTCTGCTGCCTTCTTGGCAGGTCGTTATTATTCTTCTCCCCAGAAGCAGTCTATTTCTGTTGCGGGTTATTTAGCTTCTCGACTTTCCGACGAATACCTTCATTTAATGGCTCGATAAGCAAAACTTGCTGATACTCCTCCTGCGCCCGATAAACGATCCCGTCCCTGGCATAATTTCCGATTTGTTTCATTGCACCCAGATCATGATTCAGCATATAGGTGATAAACTTTCAGTGAAATAATTTCGGGGACATCCTAAAATACCTAAAATTCCCACTCTATATCGCCGGAAGTCTCTTTGTAAGCCTTTAAGCGGTTTTTCGTGTAGTCTCGGATTCTCAGCGACTCTTTCACGTAAGAAGCTCAATCCAGGGAAATTAGGGAAATTACGGATACTCCCCAGTTTATGTCTAATCACTTGAGTTTCTGCACCGAGCGGTGGTTCGCCAGTGATGTAAGTTGCGAAATAGCCACCCCATTGAGTGCTGCAAGCCTTTCAGGCTGTTGCAGGCCCTGACGAATCAAGACTGCATTCAGACTATCAAGATTGCGACCCAGCGGATGGGGTCGGGCCAAGTCAACATGTCGATATTTAAAAATAATCATCCCAGATAAAGCCAATTATCCGATGTTATGACCCGATTTTCGGGGCTGAAATTTGCCTCATAGATCTCTTGCGAGCTCACGCATTATTTTCTACACGCACTTATCCTCCTTTCATTCAGCCAAACTTTCAGAGAAGTTCAAAAAAAACGATCAACGTCAAGCTTGGCTTGCCTAAGGATATGGGTGAGGGTAGTTCGCTTTATCGGTCGGTGAGCAGGAATGTCAATTTCAGTATTTCTGCAACTGTATGCTTATGGAGCCGTATATGACTACCTCTTTGCCGCACCACCACCCAACCATCTTTGCGCAAGGCACCAATGACCTTATCATAATTTATGCTTGGAACCTTTGTCATGTCATACCGCGATTTCCAGAAATTCAGAATTTTCGCTGAAATTCATTTCGTCATCGACAGGCTCCAGATACAATTCAATAGCTTCTTTTATATTTTTTAGCGCCTCTTCCCGTGTGTCTCCCTCGCTAATACATCCGGGCAGCGAGGGCACAAGTACGGTATAGCCACCTTCATCACTTGGTTCCAAAATCAATCTAAGCTTCATGGGTTATCTCCTTTGCGAATTCCGGGGACAGTATATAAAATTCCCTCACAGTGACATTGAAAATTGCCGGCGCTCGTCAGGCAATTTTTTCTGCAGAAATATGTTCGATATAGCGTCTACCGTTATTGAGCATTTAAACCTTGTCCGAATCGATATCGATACCCAGCACCCGAAAGCCAGCCTCCTGAAAGCGCAACATCCGCGGCAGGCCTACATAACCAAGACCAACAATGCCAACCACAGCCTGGCGGGTTTCAAAACGGGTAATCAGTGTTTTCCGTATATTCATTTGTTCCCTTATCTTTTTCATCGTTACAAATTAGCGCCAAATGCCTCGAGTATCAATTACCATCTTCTCCTTCGGCAATTCATCTCCCACGGGAGAGGGAGAAAAGGATGTGGCGTGCTGCCAGCGGGTAGACGAAACGTTCTTTGCGTTGTAAGCTACCATCGAATTCGAACGTACTGGTTTGGTGGAGGTGAAGGTCTTGGCTGCTTGGAGTCTGTCAAGAGTTGAGATCTGACCCCACCATTGGCACGAGTTCAAAAAGTGGATATCTGCTGGCCTTCTTATCGAAGGTAAGAACTTTCGTACAACCGTGTCCCTTTGCGCAATGGGCGATCAGCAAATCCGAGAGATCGTGTCCGGTTGAAGCCGCAGCCACCAGCGCCTCTTGTAACACTTTGGGCTGTTCGAACTGAAAGACCGGCAAAAGCAAAAGATCGCCAATCGCTTCGATGATGTCGTTACGAGCAATATCATATGCCGACTCCAGAACCCATATCAATTCCAGGACCACAATAAGAGGAATAAACAAACGTTCTCTCGTCGATTCCGCACTCTTGATCGCTGTGAAAACCGCCGTAGCCTGATGCTCATCGTCCCTGGTCAGGAACCGCACCAAGAAATTGGTGTCAACCCCTTTCATTTTCTGTTCCTCAGCATCCGTTCTCGGATTGCTTCATTCATTTGCTCGGGGCTGATGGCTTGCCGCTCGGCCTTGTACAATTTGCCGAAGACCTCGCCGGCTTTTTTAGAAACCGGACGAAGCACTGCCTTTCCCTTTCCTTGAACGACAAACTCGATGGTATCGCCTGTTTCGAGGTGCAGGGCATCACGAATGTTCTTGGGAATCGTCACTTGTCCTTTAGATGTCAATGTCGCCGTGGCCATAGTTTCCTCCTTACACTTTAACATTTCTTACTAGTCATTATGTAAGAAATTGTCGTATAAAAGCAAGGAAAAAGTAGTGGGGTAGATCTCAAGGCTTGACAATTTCTTTACCGATAAGGATACTGCCAGTATTCTTCGCCCTGATGTCATCCTACTGAGTATTGCCGGGTGGGTTTCAGAACAGGTTTTTCATCTTGATCGGCCTTTTTGCTGAAACTCTGAAAGAGCGTTGCAAGAGCAGGGAAATATGCTTCATGGATCCTTTTTTCTACTGCGATGGCAATCTTTTTCTCATAGGTATGAACTGTCAGATTACGATCTTTCAAGGCCTCCATCCAGGTATGTCCATCTGTAATCAAGCCAGCTTGAAAGGCCTGCTTGATAGTGAGTAAAACGCACCCCCCAGAACTTGACCATATTGACCAATTCTGGCAAAATAGACCATTTTACACCGCTGAACCATCGGCAAGGAGATTATTTGCGGTGTCGAGAAAAATTAACAGTATTTCAGTAGTTTCTCGGCCAAAAGAGGCTTTAAACTCCAATTCCTCATTTTCTCCCTGTTGAAGCAATCAGGCCAACATAGAGCAAAGCATCCCAGCGCATCACTCCCTATTTTATCTATCACTCTGCCGACCTAACTTCATTGATTATTTTTGCAACCGTCGCGGCGAGTGGTTTCATCTTGTTCTCACAGATCCAAAAAATCTCTTCCGCATCAACATCAAAATAATGGTGCGAAATAATATCCCGCATCCCTTTTGCACCTTTCCAGTCAATTTCTGGATATTGGGATAAAAGTTTTTTGTTGGTGATCTTGTCAATATTTTTCAGACTCTCGCCTATGGCTATGATGACCATACAAATGGCATCTAGTTTTTCCTTTCCTTCTGGTGATCCAGTAAAAAATTCGGCAGAATCTACAACTTCGAATCTTTTGTTAACCCGTTCTATAGCATCATACGTCTGCCCCAATACTTCCAGCAGCATATCCCTATCGTACATAGACCGCCTCTTTTTCAATTCTCTTCTTCAAAAATGGATTCATTGTCTCACGGAATCGTACGATATCTACTGGAATTCTCAGTTGTTCCTCCAGGCTATCTTTAATATGGACGATGGCGAAAGGATCTGGCGTCTTAGTTACTACAACAATGTCAGCATCACTTAATTTTGAGGCCTGATTCCTTGCAAAGGAACCGAAAATGCCGATTGACAAAATGCCATACTTTTCGCCATTGGTTTTTTTAAACTCCTCAAGCTTGTTCAATAGATCTGATCTATTCATTTTTTTGACTCCCTGCTCTGGAAACAATAAAACGCATTTAACATTTTAACTTCCTGGCCAATTTACCAATGGGGTCGGACCAAGCTATCACACTGATTCTTCATCGTTTAGTCCCAATAAATACATGTTTTCGGTGCTTAGACATGTATTTTCAAGGGCAAAAAGAGTATTATAGGTAGTCTCTTGTTCTGTCAATTCGTAATGCCTACCGCTATCTTTAACCTTTCGCCCTGTCAGCCTTAATTGAAGTTGTTCCCTGATTCCATCGACAAACGATTTACTTCCCACAGCAATACTTTCAGTTTATCCTGGTTCACGGGTAATTGCCGTGCTACAAGAGATGGCCTCCTCCACTAACTTGCGGTGTTCTTTCCGAAGTTGTTCATCTGTTCCCAGACCGCAACAAGCGAGCAATTGCTCTCTGTCAATCAGCGAATATCTTTGCCGTGAATTTTGGATTTCGTTTTTTACTTCGGTTAAACTCCTGAGCCGTCTTCCCTGCGACTAATTGGAGGCTCTTTGGTATCATCTCTGTCTCTCCGTCAATCAGGAGGTTGTCCGAAAATGCCTATGGTTGTTGCATCGGGTCGGACCAAGCTATGCCACTGAATTTCCGTCAAACTCATTCCAGTAATGCTTATTACAGCACCTTAAAACCTCTTTTTCAGGGCCCAAAACACACTTATAAGCTACCCCCCTCTTCCCTTAACTCACACCTCTCTCCATTTTCGATCACCTTACGCCCCTTTACTCTCAAACCAAGCTTGTCCCTTATTTCCGTAACGAATAACTCGCCAGCAACTGCAACACTTTACTCCGACCACTTTCCTTCTCTTTGGAATTTTTTATTTTTTAGCGCATGCTCTACCCAGTTTTGATATATGCGGGTTAAACTACTCATGTTGCTGATACTAAGAAGGCATCTCAATGTATCATGATCAATCAAGCCATACCTCTTTTTCGGTGCCAATCCTTTGCGAATTTAAGAAGAAATTCTTTTTTGTGACACCGGTGGGTAACATGCCGGATGTGTCCAGGCAGATAATGTCTTTTTGCTTGTGCCATGGATGTTTACAGGAGTCCAATAACTTCATCCACTAACTCCGCCATATCTGGAGGTTCAGCTACGACAATATCATCAGGAGAGTGCCTATGCCCGGCCTTTTCCAGTTTTGGCTTATGGGCGGCATTGTCATACCGAAAAATAAGAGCTCCTTCTCGATCCTGATAATGATAAGCATAACTCAATTTCTCAATCCCGTATTTGCTATCGACATACTCCCTTATAAGCAGACAAGAACCATCGACTAAAACTATCTCGGCTTTGATAATGGCCTGCTTCCCTGCTCTTATCTCTTCCTGGAAGATGATTGATTCCGCAAAGCCATAGGTGTCAAGGCGCTCAATAGCACGTCGTATGGATGCCAGGTATTCGCTTAATCGACATATTCGATCCCTTTTAGAATCGTCAATCTCTCACGAAGTCTGGAGTGCAGTTTTGCCTCACCGGCCCACTCGATATATTCGAGATCTTTCCCTTCCAGGTTCTCTGCTGTCCAATCACGTAAAAATTCCCTGGATGAAACCTTATATTTCCTCTCAAAAAATTGTATTTTTTTCTCTCCTAACTGCAAGGCATAGCCAATGCGATTTTTTTCAGCCTGCACGGCTTCAGATAAAACAGTTTTAGCTGAAGCATCCTCAGTATGAATTTTGATACCTGCCATTACATTTCTCCTTTACATGGGGGTTGAGGATCTGCAGTCCATAGCGTTTTTTTGCCCGACAATATCTTTATATTCTTTTGGTCATCCTGCAGAGTTTCCCCGATAAGGTGTATGGATTAGCGGAATTATAGTTGTTGTATTGCTTGCATCGGCACAAACAACCGCATTGGATTATCTGAAAAAGCATGGAACGTATTAAAGTGATTATAGAAATTGAAGGCATCCTCGTCGAGAATATCGAGAATCACGCCAATTGAAGGAAGACCTTTTTCTTTTAGGATTACGGCCTGGCGAAGAGCTGTTTCTAAAGAACTGATCGCATCGTTCATTTTGTTAAGGTCATCATCGAAAGAGAAAAGAGACATCCCATGACATGTAGCTTTCACACAGAGAATACAATCAACAATATCATTGTTTCGTTGAGAAAAAAGGGTCAACGCATGAATAAGTTCTTTCTGATCAAGGTTGGCGATGCCTTTATAGTGAAGAATATCGATTAAACTTGCAGCCGCTCTGTCTCTTGGCACCTTGTAACTCTTTGACCGCTCTTACCATTATTGCATCATTGACAACCTCAAAATAGACTGTGTTTGTCTTCAATCTTTCCCTAATTTCTTTTGGAATAGTAACCTGCCCCTTTTGGGTGATCTTTACCGCTTCTGTCATCATAATTTTCACCATTTTCGCTATATTGTCAATATCAGAAAAGGGTTTTGGGGACAGTATATGCAATTGACAGGTGTGACACATAATAGCATTTGCAACCGGCAACAGCGGGGGACGACGAGGAATCTTCCATAATAGCTGTGTAGTTGTTTTTTTGATATGATTTCCTTTCGTTTTAATTGGTACGTTCCTGTTTTGGGCGATAGCGTTCGACAGTTGTTCGGCTTCCCCATGCACCAGCCGGATTTCCTTGGGCGGTTGCGGCATGGAACGGACCCAGTCGACAAGCATCTCCGGTTTGGCGAGCCATTTCCTCTGACTGGCGATCTTACTTGCGCGTCAGCATTCCGGCTTTGAGCAGTCCTCTAGTTAAAACCGCGTGCCAAACAAAAAAGTGAAGAAAAAGGAGGGGGAAGAAGATTGGTTTACATTCTTCTTTAGGAAGAAAAGCAAGAAAAGGAAGAAGAGAGATTGTACATTTTCAAACCGCTGAAGAAAATACACTTTCAGATCTCCGCTGACAGTCCGCTTCATGAGGTTTTTATTCGCGGATCAGTCGCGGCTTTTAATACAGCCTCCGGCTTGACTGAATAGCCCGTCGTCATTTATTGCATAACGGTCCCGATTTCTTTTAACGTCGTTCAGTCGCATTTATGCAGAAGGATCGTAAAACATTGCGAGAGAATTCGATTGGTCAAGAGTTGAGAGCTGTCCCGGTATTCTTCACGGCAAAAGCTCCTTTACCCAGGCCGGCAAAGGAGACACCAATTTCTTAAAATTCCCTGATTTGAGCACGACTATTTGCCGGAACGGATCATCTCTCAGAGAATTGTCCAACAATCTGGCTTCATCCACCAAAGACAGGGCGGTCTTGATGTTTTTCATTGTACGAGGAATCCGGGCATGTATTTTTTTTATAGGTACGTTATGCCCGCCCTCTGACACACGCTGTTCAACTCGGGCTTCATTTAATGCCGAGGTAAATAAATGAATATAGATCAGTATGATCCTATAACCGTGGGCTTTTGCCTGGGCAATAAAATCTATTTTCGATTCATCAGCGATTTTCGCGTAGCGTATAACCGACACAGCCGCTAACATTAACATAGTTATATCAGTTGAACTGCAAGCTCAATTTTGCTCGATCTAGCCATGGTAGTTCCTGGGGCAGATTTTGCC
>Ga0105047_10002119_pt1 | contig 35534 bp, 31 predicted proteins | sample MAT04_FD_78384 | JGI IMG/M metagenome (GOLD analysis project Ga0105047, IMG submission 78384) | Freshwater microbial communities from Lake Fryxell liftoff mats and glacier meltwater in Antarctica - MAT-04 (megahit assembly) | ecosystem: Environmental > Aquatic > Freshwater > Ice > Liftoff... | reverse complement strand
GGTCGAGCGATGTGAGCACGATGGTGAAGATCAGGAAACTCAGCGGCGCCACGAATTGCAGCAACCGCACCGCCCCGTCGACCCGTGCGCTACGCACGACGCGCCATGTCGCCAGCAGCAGCATCACCAGATAAGCGGCAGTGCCGATGTAAACCTGCACCAACGCCCACCACCAGTCTTGTTGCACTGCCGCGAGCGGCGGTGTGCCCAGCAAAAAGACCGCCAGCAAAAACAGATTCAGTGCCAGGAACAGCGGCATCAGCCAGCGCAGGCGGCGCATGTTGTCCAGCGCGACTTCCTGCTCGACCTGCTCGTCCGCGTCTGCCATGGCATTGAACCAGCGGGCTATACGGTCTGGCACGGGCATCATGGGGCGCGAGTATCGCAGGTCGGGGCCCTGCGGCGAGGTGACCGACGACGAGGTGTCCGACGACGAGCGCAATTGCTGTTAACCTTTGCACGATGCGTCCGCGAACCGGATCTCCAGCCACTTGCGCCCGCAATGGACATGACTTCAATCTACGATTTTTCGGTCTTGCAGATGGATGGCAAATCGCTGCCGTTGAAGCAATTCAAGGGCCAGCCCATGCTGATCGTCAATACTGCCAGCCAGTGCGGCTTCACACCGCAGTTTGCCGGGCTCGAGGCCCTGCACCAAGCCTATGGCAGACAGGGTCTGGTGGTGCTCGGATTCCCCTGCAACCAGTTCGGCGCCCAGGATCCCGGCAGCAACGACGCGATCGCGCTGTTCTGTCAGCGCAATTACGGTGTGAGTTTCCCGATGATGGCCAAGGTTGACGTCAACGGCGCGCAAGCTGCGCCGATCTGGAAGTGGCTGGCCGAACAGGCACCGGGATTGCTCGGCAGCAAGGCCATCAAATGGAACTTCACCAAGTTTCTGGTCGACCGGAACGGTTCCGTACGAAGGCGCTTTGCGCCCACCGACGCTCCGAAAGGCCTGGCGGGCGATATTGACGCGGCATTGTCGGAGTGAGCAGTTTTACCGCCTGGGACCACCATTCAAGGCGCCACGCAACGCGACCGGCGGCATAACCGCTGTAATGGCTTCTTTTTTGCTACGCTGTCGCCAAAGATGGCCGATCCTGATTTCTCAACGTTGTTCGAGCTGTTGCCCATCGGCGCCTACCGGTCAAGCGCCGAGGGACGGCAGTTGCGCGCAAACCCGGCGCTGGTGCAACTCAATGGTTATGCGTCCGAGGCCGAGATGCTGGCATCGGTCAACGACATCGGGCTCGAGTGGTATGTCGATCCGCAACGGCGGCTGGTCTTCCTGGAGCTGATGGCGCGTGACGGAAGGGTCCTGAACTTCCACTCCGAAATTTACCGCCACAAGACGCGCGAACCGATCTGGATCTGTGAAAACGCGCATGCCGTGCGCAACCTGGACGGACCGATCCTGTATTTCGAAGGCACGGTCGAGGACATCACGGAGTCCAGGCGCGACCAGATGGCACTGCTCGCGAGCGAGCGGCGCTTTCGCGCCCTCACTGAACGGGCACAGGTCATGACACTCGTCTGTGACCCGCCAGGCGAGGTGCTGTATGCGAGCAAGGCTTCGCTCGCCATGCTGGGGGTGGATGCATCCGAGCTGCGGGGCGCGAACATCTTCGACTGGATTCACCCCGACGACGACCAGCCCAGCCGACATGAGCTGGCGCAATTCGCTCTGGGAATCGGTACCGGCGTTGAGTCCATACATCGCTTTCGGCACCGCGACGGATCCTGGCGCCATCTGGCTTCGCTGGCAACCGACTGTCGCGACGATGAGGCGGTCGGCGGCATCGTGCTCAATTTCCGGGATGCGACGGAAAGCGTGCGCGCGGAAGCCGCCGAGTCTGCTTTGCGCGATACCGAGGCACGCTGGCGGCTTGCGCTGGAAGTGGCTGGCGACGGGGTCTGGGAGTTCGACCTCGCGTCGGGCGCAGGCAGGTTCTCGCAGCGGTTCCGGGAAATGTACGGTTACGACGACACCGAATTGGCGCGCTTGGGCCCCATGCTGACCCCTCTGACGCACCCGCACGACCGGGCTTCGCGCCAGCAGGCATTTGACGCCCATCTGGCTGGCCTGACACCCGGGTATCTCAGCGAACACCGCATGCTGTGCAAGGACGGCAGCTGGAAATGGGCCTTGTCGCGCGGCATGGTGATCCGGCGCGACGCGCAAGGACAGCCGCAGCGGATCATAGGAACCCATGTCGACATCACCGCGCGCAAGACCGCCGACGCACAACAGCGCGATCTCAATGCGCAGTTGACCGAAAAGTCCGATCTGCTGCAGTCCACCTTGAGCAGCATCAGCCAAGGCATCTTCATGATCGGCATCGATGGCCGAGTCAGCACCTACAACACGCGCGTGTGCGACTTGCTCGACCTGCCCAGGAGCTTGATGGAAAGTCGACCGACGCTGCAAGAGGTCACGCGCTTTCAAGCCGTGCGTGGCGACTTCGGACCGGATGCCATGCTGGTCGACGAACACGCGCGTGATTACGTCACCGCGGCGGCAGCCAACAAGGAGGCTCCACTGCCGACGCTCTATCTGCGCCAAAGCCGCGCCGGCCGCTGGCTGGAAGTGCAGACCCAGATCGTGCCCACCGGCGGCATGGTGCGCACGTTTGCCGACGTCACCGACTACGTGCAGGCGGGGGACGCGCTCAAACGCTTGCATTTGCTGCTGCAAGCAACCCAATCGATGGCGAAGATCGGCGGCTGGGAAGTGGACTTGTACACGAACAAGGTGTCGTGGACGAACGAGGTATTCCAGATTCTCGAGGTGTCGCCGCAGGAGTATGCGCCCACGACGGATACCACCATGCGCTTCTTCACTCCCGAGTCCGCGCGCAAGATCGCACGGGCGATCGAAGCGGCCGAATTGCGCGGCGAGCCGCACGACATGGAGCTGGAGATGGTCACCGCCAAGGGCCGCGCTATCTGGGTGCATTCCGTCGGTATGGTGACCCGCGAGCATGGTCAACTGGTCAAGCGTACCTCGGTGATCCAGGACATCACCGAACGCAGGCAGATCGAAGCGGTGCTGCGCGACAACGAGGCGCGTTGGAAACTGGCGCTGGAGAGCGCCGGTGACGGAGTCTGGGATTGGGATATCGCCAACGACAAAGAGGTCTTTTCGCCTCGTTGCCTGGAGATGTACGGCTATTCGGCCGGCGAGATGCCGGACAGCGCCGACGCCTTCGATCACAAGACTCATCCCGACGACCTGCCCGCCATGCTGCGAGCGCGCCAGGACCACTTCGCCGGCAAGACCCCCAGCTATGTGAACGAACATCGCGTGCGCTGCAAGGATGGCAGCTGGAAGTGGATCCTGTCACGCGGCATGGTGATCAGCCGCGATGCGAACGGCAAGCCGCTTCGCATGATCGGGACCCATACCGACATCACCGACCGCAAGAGTGCGGAAGCGCTGGTCTGGCAGCAGGCTAATTTCGACCCGTTGACCGGCTTGCCGAACCGGCGCATGCTGCGGGATCGACTGGCCCAGCAACTCAAGAAAACCGCACGCGACGGCAAGCAACTCGCCATCCTGTTCGTGGACCTGGACCATTTCAAGGAGGTCAACGACACACTGGGCCACGATGCAGGCGACCAGTTGCTGATCGAGGCCGCCCAACGCATTAAATCTTGCGTGCGTGACTCGGATACCGTCGCGCGCATGGGAGGAGACGAATTCACGCTGGTGGTGTCGGATTTGCACAACGAGGAGCGGCTCGATCGCATCCTGCACGGCGTACTGCAGGCCATGGCCACACACTTTCAGGTTGGCAACGAGCAGGTTTACGTCACGGCCAGCATCGGCATCACCCTGTACCCGACCGACGGCCATGAGGTGGAGACGCTGTTTCGCAATGCAGACCAGGCCTTGTACGTGGCCAAAGGCAGCGGGCGCAACCGCTTCAGCTATTTCACGCCCGCGCTGCAACAAGCTGCACAGGCGCGCGTGCGGCTGGCGAGCGACCTGCGCGCGGGCATTGCACTGGGCCAGTTCCATTTGGTCTACCAACCCATCGTGTCGCTCGTCGACGGACGGGTCAACAAGGCAGAGGCACTGCTACGCTGGAGTCATCCGACACGGGGCCCGGTGAGCCCGGCCGAGTTCATTCCGATCGCCGAAACCACCGGACTGATCCTGGAAATGGGTGAATGGGTTTTCCGGCAGGCCACCCGGCAGGCGGTTCTGTGGCGCAGACAACATCATCCCGACTTCCAGGTCAGCATCAACGAGTCCCCGGTACAGTTCCACAACGAAGCGGGGCGCCAGCAGCGCTGGGGCGAACACCTGGACGCGATCGGCCTGCCCGGCGCCGGCATCGCGATCGAGATCACCGAGGGCCTGCTGCTCGACAACAGTACGGCGGTCATCGAGCAACTGCGACAGCTGCACGAGGCTGGCGTGCAGGTGTCGCTGGACGACTTCGGAACGGGTTATTCGTCGCTGACCTATTTGCAGCGTTTTGACATCGACACGATCAAAATCGACCAGTCCTTCGTGCGCAATCTGGCCCCGGGTGGGACTGAACTGGCCTTGTGCAAGGCCATCATCGTGATGGCACATGAGCTGGGCATGCAGGTGATCGCCGAAGGCGTCGAGACACGCGAACAGCTGGCCCTGCTGGCAGCGGCCGGCTGCGATTTCGGGCAGGGTTACCTGTTCGCCAGGCCAATGGTGGTGGCCGACTTCGACCACTTCATCGAGAACGCCCGCATCGATATCGACGCGCTGACGCTGCGCTGATCGGTCAGCGCACAGGCGTCTGGCCCGGCCCCTGCTCCAGCGCCTGGTCCAGCACTTCGACCCAGTGCCGCACTGGTGTGTCGGTTCCGCTTTGCAGGTGGGTAATGCAGCCGATGTTGGCCGATACGATGACCGTGGGCGCGCTCGCCTCCAGATGGCCCAGCTTGCGGTCGCGCAACTGCTGCGCCAACGCCGGGTTAAGCACCGAATACGTGCCGGCAGAGCCACAACACAGATGCGCCTCGTTGGCCGGCAGCTGCAAGTCGAAACCCAGCGCCCGCAGGTGCTGCTCAACACCCCCGCGCAGTTGCTGGCCGTGCTGCAGCGTGCACGGGGGATGGAACACCAGGCGCGCAGCGGCTCCGCCAGGCGCCGCTGCCGCCCGCGTGGTATCGACCCGATCCGACAGCAACTGCGCCAGTTCGGGCAGCAATTCGCTCAGGTCGCGGGTCAGCGCGCTGACCCGCGCAGCCTTGTCGGCATACAACAGGTCATCGCGCAGGATATGCCCGTACTCCTTGACCGTCACGCCACAACCCGACGCATTCATCACGATCGCCTCGACCGGGGTCCGCGTGCCATCGATGAATGGCCACCAGGCATCGATGTTGGCCCGCATCTGCTGCTTGCCGCCGTCCTGGTCGTTGAGGTGAAACTTCACTGCGCCGCAACAACCGGCCGAAGGCGCGACCAGGGCCTGGATACCCGCGGCATCGAGCACCCGTTCGGTCGCATGGTTGATGTTGGGCATCATCGCCGGCTGCACACAACCCGAGAGCATCAGCATGCGGCGCGCATGCGTGCGCGTGGGGCGCTCGCCTGCGTCTTGGCGTCGCGGCACCTTGGCCCGCAGCGTGGCCGGCAGCAAGGGCCGGACCAGCTGTCCCAGGCGCATCGCCGGGGCGAACCATGGCGATGGCAAGCCTTCCTTGAGCGCCCAGCGCAGCGCCTGCTCCCTGGCGGGCCGTGGCACCTTGGCATCGACCAGCCTGCGCCCGATATCCACCAGGTGGCCGTACTCGACACCGCTGGGGCAGGTCGTCTCGCAATTGCGGCAGGTCAGGCAACGGTCCAGGTGCAGCTGGGTCTTGCGTGTCGGCGTCTGACCTTCGAGCACTTGCTTCATAAGGTAGATGCGCCCGCGCGGGCCGTCGAGCTCATCGCCCAGCAACTGGTAGGTCGGACATGTCGCCGTGCAAAAGCCGCAGTGCACGCACTTGCGCAAGATGGCCTCGGCCGCGAGGCCATCGGGCGTGTCCTTGTATTCGGGGGCAAGCTGGGTCTGCATGGATGGCCCTGACTTTCGGGTTAAAGCGTTGCAAACATGCGGCCCGGACCGAAGATGCCGGCCGGATCGAACTGCTGCTTGAGCGCGCGGTGGATGCGCAGCAACGCCGGCGCCAGCGGCTGGAACACCGGGACATCGGCTGGGGTACCGTCGGCGGCGCGCCGGAACAGAGTCGCGTTACCACCCACGCGCTGCACCACCGCGCGCAGCTGGGGCGCCTGGGCCGCAGGTGCATGAACCCAGCGCATGGCGCCGCCCCACTCCAGCAAGGTGTCATCGCCGGCCAGTGACAGCACGTCCGTGGTGTCCGGAACACTGAGCCGCCACAGGCAGGTATCGTTTGCCCGCTCGAAGAAACCCGCGCTGTGTTCACGCAGCGACTGCCAGAACGCCTGCGCCTGCACATCGTCCACGCGCTCCCCGCCCATGGCCTTGCAGGCCGCACGCACCGCAGCCTCGGCACCGCGCAGGCGCACCTGCAGCAGGCCGCGGCCATCGACGCGTTGCCAGGCGCTGGCGTTGAGCGGCAATGGGCGTGCGGCCCATCCATTGAGCCGGCGCAAGGCTTCGGCCTGATCGGTTTCCATCAAGATCGTGGCCTCGGCGACCGGCCGGGGCAAGACCTTGAGCGATACCTCGGTGATCAGCCCCAACGTGCCCATGGAGCCGGCCATCAGGCGCGACACGTCGTAGCCGGCGACGTTCTTCATGACCTGACCGCCGAAACGCAGCAGCTGGCCCTGACCCGAGAGCATCTGCACGCCCAATACATAGTCGCGCATCGCACCGCTGGCGGCACGCGCCGGACCCGACAGGCCCGATGCGACCATGCCACCCACCGTGGCCGTGGCGCCGAAATGCGGCGGCTCGAACGGCAGGTACTGCGATTGGCCTGCGAGCAACTGCTCGAGTTCCGCCAGCGCCGTTCCTGCCAGCACGGTGACAACCAGCTCGCTGGGTTCGTAGCTGGTGATGCCGCGCAGCGCACTGGTATCTAGCAACGCGCCGGTCAGCGCCTGCCCATAGAAATCCTTGCTGCCACCGCCGCGGATACGCAGTGGCGCCGCTGCCGCGGCTGCGGCCCGGATCTGTTCTGTCAATGGTGTCAGGGACGCATGCATGCGCTCGATGGTAACGAGCCGCCACGCTGGCAGGTTGACGCTTTTGAACGCTGAGTGTTCAAATTTTTCTGTTCAGTCGCGAAACAGGTTGGTGGGCAGGCCCTGCACATCAACGCGAGTCGAAAACACACAACCGGACTGGGGCATGCGCGCGAGTTCGTGCGCCGGTCGGTTGTGCCGCGCGCTGGTGATGTACAGGGTCTTGAGGTCATCGCCGCCGAAACACGGCATCGTCGGGCACAACACCGGGGTTTCGATCTCCTGCAGCAAGCTGCCGTCGGGCGCCAGCTTGAGCAGGCGCTGTCCTTCGAACATGGCTACGTAGTAGTTGCCCTGCGCATCGACCGCCGCACCGTCGGGTCGCCCGCGGTATCCTGGCATGCCGCTTTGCCACTGCGGCGGCTTGGCCTCGACCCGGTGAAATTCACGCTCGCCAGTCATCAGGTTGCGCTCCGCATCCCAGTCCCAGACCCGCACGCAGTGTTGCGGGGTGTCGGCCCAATACACGCGGCTGCGGTCCGGCGACCAGGCCAGGCCATTGGCAATGGTCGCGCCACCGGCCATGCGCTGCACCAGTGGTGTACGGCCATCGCGACAGTCCAGCGCCAGCAATTCGGCCACTGCGGCGGTGCGCGGTTCGTACATGGTGCCGGCCCAGAAGCGGCCCAAGGGGTCGGCCTTGCCATCGTTGAAACGGGTGGTCATCACATCGTGATCGATCCGGTGCAACAGGCGCAGCCCCACGCCCCATTCCTGCGCACGGTAGATGCCATCACGCAGCGCCACCACCAGTCCGCCGCTGGCTGCCGGCGCGATGCAGCCGGGCTCCATCGGCATATCCCAGTCCTGCACCGCGCCGGTGACTGGGTTGGCGCGCAGGATCTTGCGCCCCGGTATGTCGACCCAGTACAGCAGCCGCTCTTGCGAATGCCAGAATGGAGACTCACCCAGCTCGCTGGGTTCTTGTGTGACGGCCTGCCATTTCATGTCATGGGTCCTGTTTCAATTCGCATGCTGGCGCTTTGCGACTCGCCCGGCTGCAAGATGCATACCCCGAGCTGGCGCAGACGTTGCGGATCCGCGCCGGCCATATTGATCGCATTATTGACGTGGCTGACTGGTTCGATGGCGACAAAGTCACGCGTGGCATTGGTAAACACCACGAGGTGGTCGAGACTGGACGTGATACGCACCGCCATTCGGGCGTCGTGCAACAGCACCGCGCCATTCCAATGGTCGAAACAATGGTCGACCGCCAGCTCGGCACAGTCGGCGTCCAGCCCTTCGCCGGGCGTGTGATGGGTCGGCAGATGGTCGGCCCCCATTTCCCAGCGGCCGCCGGCACGGAACCGGATATGGCTGTGCGCACGCTTGACAAAATACGGATGCCAGCCCAGTCCGAACGGCGCGGGCCGGTCGGACTGGTTAGTGCCGCTGAGCGTGAGCTCCAGCGCATCGGGGCCCAGGCGAAATGTCTGCGAGCAGTCGAAAGCGAAGGGCCAGCTCGCGTCGGGGCGGTGCTCGAACGACATGGAGGCAAAGACATCGCTGGCTTCGAGCACCTGCCACGGGCGCTGCCAGCCCACGCCGTGGATGGAATGCGGTTCTGCGGCGAAATTGCGTTCCAGCGAATGACGGGTACCGTTCCAGACCAGCGTCGCGTGGCCGACCCGATTCGAAAAAGGGACCAACGGATAACAGCCGGCAAGGCGGACCTCGGACAGCGCGTGGGCCGACGTGGAGCGCAAGACCGGGACGTCCCCGATCCACAGACCGGCAATGCAAGCGCCCAGCCGGGCCGAGAGTTCACAGCGCAAAGGACCGTTGACGAGTTGGACGGCAGGATTCATGGTGGCGCATTTTCGATCCCCCGCATTGTGCATGCGCCGGGGCAATAACAAGAAAACCCGCGACACCATCGGCATGCGCGGGTTTTCCCATGATCTCTCATGGATGGCGAAGCGGGCGGGCCGGACGGTGTTTTATCCCCGCCCGGCGCCGCTGCCATCGTCGTCGGTCAACGGCTGTAGGCGGTCTCTCCGTGCGAGCGGATGTCCAGTCCTTCGCGCTCGTCTTCTTCGGTCACACGCAGGCCGATCACCATGTCGACGATCTTGTACGCGATGAACGCCACCACCGAGGACCAGACCATGGTGATCAATACGCCTTCGGCCTGGACCAGCAACTGGCTGGAGATCGAGAAATCGGCGTTGCCGGTTCCGCCCAGGCTTGGTGCGGTGAACACACCCGTCAACAGGGCACCCAGGATACCGCCGACGCCGTGCACGCCGAACACGTCCAGCGAGTCGTCCGCGCCGAGCATGCGCTTGAGCCCGGTCACACCCCACAGGCACAGGAAACCTGCCAGCAGGCCAATGACGATGGCACCCATCGGGCCGACGGATCCGCAGGCAGGCGTGATCGCCACCAGTCCGGCGACGGCACCGGAGGCGGCTCCGAGCATCGATGCCTTGCCCTTGGTCATGGCCTCACCCGCAGCCCAGGACAACACCGCGGCAGCGGTGGCAACCAGCGTGTTGATGAAGGCCAGCGTCGCGCCGCCGTTGGATTCGAGGTTGGAGCCGGCGTTGAAGCCGAACCAGCCCACCCACAGCATCGACGCACCGACCATGGTCAGGGTCAGGCTGTGCGGCGCCATCGCCTCCTTGCCGTAACCGACACGCTTGCCCACCATGTAGGCGCCCACCAGACCGGCCATGGCCGCGTTGATGTGCACCACGGTGCCGCCGGCAAAGTCCAGGGCACCCTTGCTCAGCAGGTAACCACCCGAGCCCCATACCATATGGGCGATCGGCAGGTAACTGAAGGTGAACCACAGCACCGAGAACAGCAACACGGCGCTGAACCGCATCCGTTCGGCAAACGAGCCGACGATCAGTGCACAGGTGATGCCCGCGAAGGTCGCCTGGAACGCGATGAAGATGTATTCGGGAATCTTCACGCCTTCGCTGAAAGTGTCGGCCAGCGAGGCGCTGGTGACACCTTTCAGGAACAATTTATCCAGGTTGGCGATGATGGTGCCGGACCCGCCGAATGCCAGGCTGTAGCCATAAACGACCCACAACACAGATATCAGCGAAAACACCACCATCACCTGCATCAGGACCGACAGCATGTTCTTGCTGCGCACCAGGCCGCCATAAAACAGTGCCAGGCCCGGGATGACCATCATGATGACCAAAATGGTGGATACCATCATCCAGGCCACGTCGCCCTTGTCGACGGTCGGCTCCTTGGCCGCCGGCTCTGCGGCAGCCTCTGCGGCTGCGGGAGCCGTTTGCGCCGCGGCTGGCGCCTCCGACGCCGTGGCCGCAGGTGCCGAGGCCGCCTCGGTTGTCGCCGCGGTCTGCGCGGCAGCCAGGCCCACGCCCATCAGCAGGCTGAGTCCAAGAGTCAGGGACAGAAGAACTTTCTTCACAATGCATCCTTTCCGGTTTCGCCGGTGCGGATCCGCACCACTTGTTCGAGGTCGTAAACAAATACCTTGCCATCGCCGATCTTTCCGGTGCGCGAGGCGCCTTCGATGGCTTCGATAACACGGTCCGACAGTTCGTCGGAGACGGCCACTTCGATCTTGACCTTGGGCAGAAAGTCGACCACGTACTCGGCGCCGCGGTACAGCTCCGTATGGCCCTTCTGACGCCCGAAGCCCTTCACTTCGGTCACGGTGATGCCTTGCACCCCGATACCGGACAAGGCTTCACGCACCTCGTCCAGCTTGAACGGCTTGATCACCGCTGCAATCATCTTCATTTCGCTCTCCTGTCAATGGTTGAACATTCGGCTGGAAACCATGCCGTTGCGGCGATGGCGCCAGCGGCCGAATTCGGCGTTGGCGGGGAGCGATGCGCCCATGCCCGCAAGCAAAATCGGCAGGGCCGTTTTGGCTGCGATGGATTGCACGCATATCCTCCCGATGGCACACACTGTCTGCTGGGTTATGGCTGACTCCAATCGTGTGTAAATGGTTGAAACATGGCTTGCCATGCACGGACCGTGCCACCCATATCAGCGCGGCGGGCGATGCGGGTGTGCGGACGGCGGTTTTCAATCACTGTCGTTGGGGACGGTTATTGCGCGCAGGGTCCATCAACACTCCACCGCGCACGATAGTGGTGCAATAAGTCCGTCTTAGTGCCGCGGACCGCGCACCAGATTAAGGATTTTCGCCATGAGTCTGTCGCTGGTCCAAAGTCGTGCATTGGTCGGTATGGAGGCAGCCGTAATCACCGTCGAGGTGCATCTGGCCAACGGCCTGCCCAGTTTCGGCCTGGTCGGCTTGGCCGAGGTCGAGGTCAAGGAGGCGCGCGAGCGGGTCCGGTGCGCCATCCAGAACTCCGGGTTGGAGTTCCCGCACAACAAGCGCATCACCGTGAATCTGGCGCCGGCCGACCTGCCCAAGGACTCGGGTCGTTTCGACCTTCCGATTGCACTGGGCATTCTTGCGGCGAGCGGACAGATCGACGCCAACCGGTTGGCAGGCCATGTATTTGCCGGCGAACTGTCGCTGTCGGGCTCGCTGCGACCGGTGCGTGGCGCACTCGCGATGAGCCTGGCCCTGCACGACGACCCCTCCCGTCCCTGCCAGGTGCTTCCGGCAGGCAACGCGCAAGAGGCTGCGCTGGTGCCGGGAACTACCGTCTACCAGGCGGAGCACCTGCTGGACGTCGTACGCCAATTCGTGCGCCCGCCCGACTCCGCCACGGCAACGCCTGCGAATGCCGACGCCGCGGACGCCCAGACCGGCTGGAGCCGCGTCGAGGCCGCGCCCATGGCCCCCGCCGCCAGCTACCCCGACCTGGCCGACGTGAAGGGCCAGACCGGCGCCAAGCGCGCGCTCGAGATCGCCGCCGCCGGCGGACATGGCGTCCTGATGACCGGGCCACCTGGCTCGGGCAAGTCCATGCTGGCACACCGCTTCGCCGGCTTGCTGCCGCCAATGACGGTCAGCGAATCGCTGCAGAGCGCGGCGCTGGCCAGCCTCGCGGGCCGCTTCACGCTGGCGCACTGGGGACACCGGCCGACCTGCAGCCCGCATCACAGTGCCAGTGCAGTGGCGCTGGTGGGCGGCGGGTCACCGCCGCGGCCTGGCGAGATCTCGCTGGCCCATCACGGCGTGCTGTTCCTGGATGAACTGCCCGAATTTCCCCGCGCCGCGCTGGAGGCGCTGCGCGAACCCCTGGAGACCGGCACCATCACGATTGCCCGGGCGGCCCGTCGCGCCGAGTTCCCGGCCCGGTTCCAGCTCATCGCCGCGATGAATCCCTGCCCCTGCGGTTATCTCGGCGCGCAGCACCGCGCCTGCCGATGCTCACCCGACCAGGTCGCGCGCTACCAGGGTCGGCTCAGCGGCCCCTTGACCGACCGGATCGACCTGCACGTGGAAGTGGCCGCACTGGCCAGCGACACATTGCTGCGCGCGGCGCGCGCCGAGACCAGCGCGACGGTTCGCGCGCGGGTCTCGGCGGCCCGCGCGCGGGCGACGGCACGCCAGGCCAAGCCCAACCATGCGCTGCAGGGCGCTGAGATCGACGCACACATCGCTCTGGACGACACGGCAACACGCTTCCTGCAGATGGCCGCGACACGCCTGGGCTGGTCTGCCCGGGGTACCCACCGGGTTCTGAAGGTAGCACGAACGATTGCCGACCTGGCGCAAGTCGACGCGGTGCGGGTCGAGCATCTGGCCGAGGCGATGCAGTACCGACGAGGCGTGGTCATCGGGGGTTGATCGGACCGCCCCCGTGGCGGCCAGTGCCGCCCGGCCATGGTCGCTTGTGACGGGCCGGCTAAGCCAGCCCGCCGTCGTTCGTCAGCGCGCAGCCGGCTCCTGAAAGCGAATTGACGCCAGCATCGCCGGAACATCCGCCAGGCCATCCGCCACACCTGTCGCTTGAGCGGCGCAGGCCAGCACTGTCAGACGTAACGGACCCATGCCGGTCGCCCGCACGCGCGGGACATGCACGCCCGAGCATGCCTGTGCGGCCTGGGCGCTGGAAGCAGCAAGCCGGTACTGCACGAACCGCGCATCCAGCCCATCGACCTTGCCGGCGCGCGATTGGTAGTCCAGTGTGTCTTCCCGCCGGGCCAGGGGATCGGAATACAACCCGAAGTCGTAGTCGATACGCAGGTTCACACCGGACAATACCCCGGCCTGGGAGTCGATGCCTGCGGCGGTCTGGCCCAAGTGGGCTGGTGCGCGGACCTGGAATGCGCCCAAGTCCCAGGAGCGCCATGCGGCCGGGGATGCTGGGGTCGATGCGGCTAGCACACAACCTGCCATGGAGCAGCCAGCCAGCACCAAGGCGGAGAGTGACCGTAGGTGACTCAGCGTGCGCATGCCCGCCGGCGCCTGGCCCAGCCAGCCACGCCCAACAGGCCCGCAATCATCATCGCCCAGGTCTGCGGCTCGGGCACGGGGGCGGCCGCCAGCACCGCGATCGGCGTAACGGAGATGTAGCGCTGGCCGGCATCGAAGCGAACGATCGGGCTCTTGCTGGCGCCGGTGCTCAGGTCCAGAAAGGTGCCGACCTGTGCCGTGGTCAACATGGTCCCACCTGTGATCGACGCCTGCATCAGGTTACCGCTGACCGTCAGGTGCTCCAGGCCCAGGTTGTGAGCCAACTCATGGGCAAACAAGACCGAGCCGATACTGCCGGCCGCGGCTGCCGAGTTCAGGGCGATCAGCCCGCCCGGATTGCTGCCGCACCCGATGATGTTGCTGCCGGGGCCGCCGCAGTGGGAGATCTTGTCGACGAAAAAGACGGCAACCGTGAAGTTCGGCACCGCCAGCATGTTGGCCAGCGAACTGAGCGAAGAGCCGTTGTTGCCAATGAACTCGGCATCGTCGTTGATGTCGAGCAAGGTCGGCGCGACGATTGACAAAGCGTCGTTGAAGCGGATGTCGATATTGAAGCCACCAAATGACGTCTGCGAGAAGATGTCATTGATCGCCGTCTGGTTGAAGGTGGTCACGTAACCGGCGGAAGCAACACCGGCCCCACCCAACAACGCCACGGTCGCCAGCTTGCGCATGACTGCAGCCACGGCATCCCAACCCGACAACATAGGTTTCGCAAACGACATGACAACCCCTGGTGACTGAAAATAACAACAAAACACGATGATTCTAGCCACCCATTTCGCGCGGCCGATGTGAACTAATGCACAGCACAGCGCGGGTCAGGCCTGGGCCAGTGACTGCTGCATGGCCTCCAGCAGGTGCGCCGGATCCTGGGCGCCGGAGACAGCGACCTTCTGATTGAAGATGAAAAACGGCACGCCGCCGATGCCCATCTCGCGGTAACGCGCGTCGGCAGTGGCGACCTGCTGCAACTGCTGCGGATCGCCGATGAAGGCGCGCGCGGCCTCGGCATCGAGTCCGGCCTCGTCGGCAATCTTCACCAGTTCATCAATGCTGCCGATGAAACGGTTCTCGACAAAATAAGCCTTGAGCAGCCGTTCCTTCACGTCGTTTCCCATGACGGCGCCCTGTTGCTGAGCGAAGGCCAGCAAGGCATGGGCGGCCAGCGTGTTGGGTTGCAGCGTGATGCCGTCGATGTCGAGATCCAGTCCCGCGGCCTTGCCGGCAGCCTTGACCCGCGCATAGATCTCGGTGGCACGCTGCGGGCCGCCAAACTTGTCTTCCAGGTACTGCTTGCGCGAAATACCTTCCAGGGGTATGCCGGGATTGAGCTGGAACGGATGCCAACGCACCTCGGGCTCACCCAGGCCGGCTTTGCGCGCCTGTTCCAGTGCCGCTTCTAGCTTGCGTTTGCCGATGTAACACCAGGGGCAAACGACGTCGGAGACGACATCGATGGTCCAGGTAGCACGTGCTTGGCTCATGGCGTGTTACTTTGCAAACAGCCGGGAACGATCGGCAAAGGCCTTGAATTCCAGCGCATTGCCGCTGGGATCATGAAAGAACATGGTGGCTTGCTCGCCGACCTCGCCCTTGAACCGCACATACGGTTCGATGACGAATCGTGTGCCGGCCGCTCGCAGCTTGTCGGCCAGTTGGGCCCACACCGGCATGTCGAGCACGACACCGAAGTGCCGCACCGGCACGTTGTGGCCATCGACCGCGCTGGTCGCGTTGTGGCCGGCTTCGTCCGGGGCCAGATGGGCCACGATCTGGTGGCCGAAGAAGTCGAAGTCCACCCACTCGTCACTCGATCGCCCTTCCGGGCAACCTAGCAACTCGCCATAAAACTGGCGCGCATCGGACAACGACGCGACAGGGAACGCAAGATGAAACGGGCTCAGCTCAGCCATGGCAGGTCCAGTCGAAAACAGCGGGGTATCGTAACCCATGAGCGCTGTCTCGACACCCTGCAAGCCCTTGCAAAATCCAGCGCCTGTGCAGGCCTGCACGATCATGTGGCCGGCCGCCGAAACATTACCGATGAGTCTGTTATTGACAATTGCGTCCATTTCTTGAACCGAAGTGGCTAAAATCGCGTCATGCTTACCAGTGTTGCACCCCGCGTGTCGTTCAAGGCACAAATGCTCAAGGTTCGGGAAGACGCCATCATCCAGGCGGTCAACCGGCTTTTGGCCGAAAAAGGCTTCGACGCGATGACGGTCGATGAGGTCGCTGCCCGTGTCGGTATCGCCAAGGCCAGTCTGTACAAGCACTTCCCCAGCAAGGAAGACCTGGCCGCGGCAGCCATGGTGCGGGTCATGCGCCAGGCGCAGGCATTTTGCGCGGGCCTGTCCGATGCCGATCCACCGCTGGAGAACCTGCGCGCCGTCACACGCTGGACCATGCAATTGAAACTTGCTGGAGACATGCCGTCGCTGCCGAGCCAGAACTCCACGCTACGCGCCGCGCTGATGGAGAATCGCGAATACATGGACGGACTGATCGAGGTCAGCGACCGCCTCGGCGCCTGGATCGAAGCGGCGCAGGCCGATGGCTCCATCAGCGACCGGTTGCCTGCGATCGCCGTGTTGTACACCCTGTATGCGCGGGCCTGCGATCCGGTGCTGGAGTTCCTGAAGATGGGTGGCCAGTACCAGAACGATGAAATCATCGATCTGGTAATGGGCACCTGCTTCGATGGGCTCCATACCCGGCCTCAACCCGGCAGCACTGCGGCGCGATCGGTTCACTGACGCCCACCGACGGCGCAAGGGGCTCCGGCCCGATGCGCCCTCGAAAAACCGGCGCGCTCAGCGCACCAGCAAAACCGGCACGCTGCAGTGCGCCAGCACCTTCGTGGCCACTGAACCCATCACGAGGTTGCCCAGCGCGCCATGGCCGTGTGACCCCATCACCAGCAGGTCGAACTTGCCGGAGTCGGCAAACTTGGCAATCTGTTCGCCAGCGTGACCGACCTTCCAGGCGGTCTTGGCGTCGATATCATGGCGGACCAGGAATTTCGTCACCGGCGACAACACGCGCTCGGCCTCGTCGAGCTGGTATTGATCGATCATCTCCTTGCCCAGCGCCGCGCGCGCCCGCGGGGGAATGGCCGACTGGACGGTGAGCAGCGTGAAGCTGTTGTCTCCGCTGAAGGTTTCCTTGTGCGTCACGAGGTACGCCAGCATCTTTTTGGTAAAGGCGCTGCCGTCGACAGCAAGCAGGATTTTCATGTGTGTGTTTCTCTCGATGGATGGAGCCAGTCTATGGTGCGCCGGCCGCGCGATCTTGACACACATCAAACATCGGTGTCTGGGCGCGCGATCGTGTATCGAGCACAATGCACCCGCAAGCCTGAAACGCCGACTGTTCGTTCTTGCGCGCATAACCCAATGGGTTGGCCACGACCCGGCAACCATTGTGCACATAGTCGCTGGCGGCGTGCAGGTGGCCGTGCAGCCAAAGGTCGGCTTGCAGCAGCAGTTCGTCGAGTGCGTTGCAGAAACCCGCCGTACCCGGCGTCAGACCGTAACGCGGATCGGCACTGCGCAGGCTGGGTGCGAAGTGGGTCACGACCACGGTCGGGCCGTCATGCGGTTGCGCCAGCGCATCACGCAGCCACTGCTGGCACAGCAAGCCTTGTTCGCGCAGCTCGGGCGCCAGCATCGGCATCGAGCCACGCCGGCAGCTGTTCTTGCGCAGATAGAAATTGGCCGCCCTGAATGCCTTGTCGCGCGCACGCAATTGCTGCGCCAGCGTCGCACCCGGATCGTCTGGCCCCGGTGACAAGGCGTCGAAATCGGTCCACAAGGTGGTTCCGACAAAACGTACACCGGATATCGCAACCACCTCGCGCTCGAGCCACACCAAGCCCAGCCGCTCGCAGGTCTCGCGCAGCCGCGCATGGGCGACATCGAAGTCCAGACCATCGTATTCATGGTTGCCCGGCAGGAACAGCACCGGCGTCGGCCAACCCCGCAGTGGCGAGAATCGCGCCAGGCCGAAGTCCGCATCGGCCAGCAACGAGCCGTGCTGGTAAGAACCGATGTCGCCGGCCAGTACCAGCAGGTCTGCACCTGCAGCCGGCTGCGCAATGAAGTGGGGATGGACCTCGAGATGCAGGTCCGACAGCAACTGGATCTTCATGCCGCCAACGCACCGATCCGTGGCGCCGCGGCACGCATGACGGCGTCGCGCAGCCAACGGTGCGCGCTGCCGGCGTCCTGCCGGTTGTGCCACAACGCGTCGATATGCTCAGGTGGCACCTCCAGCGGCAAGGGACGCGCCAACAGCAGCTGCGGCGCATAGACGCCGCTGGCGATGGTCACCGCGCGAGGGCCCGAGAACTTCAGGCCGAACCGATGCCTGGCTTGCCAAAACATCTGCAATATCAGCCGTGATCAAGCCGCCAGCCGGTTCTCGATGCGTTGCCGGGTTTCCTGCAACTGCGGCGGCAGGTGGTAGGCGAGCTGCGCGAACAACTCGGTATGCAGCGCGAGTTCGGAAGTCCAGGCGGTCTTGTCGATACTGGTCACGTTGGCGAACTGCTCGGGCGTGAAATCCAGCCCGCTCCAGTTCAGCTCGCCATACGCCGGGCTGACGCCGAACACGTGTTCGCTGCCGGTGCAGCGCCCTTCCAGTCGGTCGATCATCCAGGCGAGCACGCGCATGTTCTCGCCGTAACCGGGCCAGACGAACTTGCCATCGGCGCCCTTGCGGAACCAGTTGGTGGTGTAGATACGGGGCAGCTTGGCGCCTGCAGCGGTCAGTTTTTCGCCCATCTGCAGCCAGTGCTGAAAATAGTCGCTCATGTTGTAACCCATGAACGGCAACATCGCGAACGGGTCGCGCCGCACCACGCCTTGTTGTCCGGCGGCGGCGGCCGTCGTCTCCGATCCCATGGTCGCCGCCATGTAGACACCGTCGACCCAGTTGCGGGCCTCGGTGATCAACGGCACCGTCGTGGAACGGCGACCACCGAAGATGAAGGCGTCGATCGCCACACCGGTCGGGTCGTCCCAGGCGGCATCGAGCGCCGGGTTATTGGTGGCAGCCACCGTGAAGCGGGCGTTTGGATGTGCTGCGGGCTTGCGTTTGCCGCCGACACCGTTCTGCAGCGCGATCTGCGCAGTCCAGTCCTTGCCTTGCCAGTCGATCAGGTGCTCGGGAATCATGCCGGTGTCCTCCTCCATACCTTCCCACCAGACGTCGCCATCATCGGTCAACGCGACGTTGGTGAAGATCACGCCATGTTTGAGGCTGGCCATGCAGTTCGGATTGGTGCGCATGCTGGTGCCGGGCGCGACGCCGAAATAACCGGCTTCCGGGTTGATCGCATACAGGCGGCCATCGGCGTGCGGCTTGATCCAGGCGATGTCGTCGCCGATGGTCGTGACCTTCCAGCCGTCGAATGCCGCGGGCGGCACCATCATCGAGAAGTTCGTCTTGCCGCAGGCACTGGGGAATGCCGCCGCGACGTGGTATTTCTTGCCCTGCGGGTTCTGTACACCCAGGATCAGCATGTGCTCGGCCAGCCAGCCCGGTGCACCATCGTGCGCGTCGGCCCGGCCCATGGTGGAGGCGATGCGCAGCGCAAAACACTTCTTGCCCAGCAAAGCATTGCCGCCGTAACCCGAACCGTACGACCAGATTTCGCGCGTCTGCGGATAGTGCACGATGTATTTGGTCTTGTTGCACGGCCAGGCGACGTCCTGCTGGCCCGGCGCCAGCGGTGCACCGACCGAATGCACGCACGGAACAAATGCACCGTCTTCTCCGAGCACTTCGTACACCGCACGGCCCATGCGCGTCATGATCTTCATGTTGACCACGACATACGGGCTGTCGGACAACTCGATGCCGATATGTGCGATATGCGAGCCGATCGGGCCCATCGAAAACGGCACCACGTACAGGGTACGGCCGCGCATGCAGCCGGCAAACAGACCGGGCGTGCCGTCGGCCTGGCCATGCTGTAGCACCGCCCGCATCTGCTCTGGCGCCATCCAGTTGTTGGTGGGGCCCGCTTCCTCCTGGGTTGGCGCGCAGATGAAGGTCCGGTCCTCGACGCGGGCCACGTCGCCCGGATCGGATCGGGCGAGGTAGGAGTCGGGCCGCTTGACCGGGTTGAGCTTGTGGAACGTGCCGGCATCGACCAACTGCTGGCACATGCGGTCGTACTCCGCGTCGGAGCCGTCGCACCAGAACACTTTGTCGGGCAAGACCAACGAGGCGATTTCCGCAACCCAGGCGATCAAGGCCTTGTTCGTCACATACGGTGGTGGGTCCAGCACCACCGCCGGCTCGGCACGTGTATTCATCGGAAACTCCAGAGATAGGGAAGCTGCTTTTTCGAAACGCTCAATTCGATGGCCACATACCCGTCGGCACCCATTTTGAAAAAACGGCTCATTCGATGGAGGCAACAAAGGGGTGAGTCACCCAGTGCGGGGCTGGGTGAGCTTGCGGATCACGCACGCGCCGACACCATCGCACGGAAAAAAAGGGGCCGTCCTTGGGAGACGTCCCTTGTGCCGATTCTATGAATCCAAACCGGATTCAGCGAGAACACGGAGGCAAACGTTATGCAAAGCGTGCATTGGGTTATGCCCGAAACGGGTCTGGCTGGCCCGCGTCGGACAGCGGTGACGTAAACGACGGGGGGAGATGTACGCGCGCCAAGATAGCGTGGCATGGCGTTCGTGGCGCGCTGCTGTCGCCGGTGATGTGCATGAGGGGGCGGTGCCGGGCCGCGTGACGATCGGGCGGGCGCCCTGGTGCTGGGTTCAGCCGTCAGGCCATGAACACGGCGATGAAGGCCAGCAGGAAAATCAAGACGCCACCCGCGACCGGCAGCACCAGCGGCATCAGGGGCACGATCCTTTCGACCGGGTCGTCGGACGGCTTGTCATGCTCGGTGGGGCTTGCGGACATGGGTTTCCTTGTTATCGATTGCCTGGAAAGCCGCACGATTTTATCTCCATCGACAACCGGGTCGACGATGGCCCTGCGACAGCCGGGCCGATTCGCTCTGTCATTCGCCCACGCCCAGGCGCGAAGACCGGCTCAACGATACAGCGGCAAGCCCGCGATCCGTCGCTCGATGCTGGCCATCATCGCCTGGTACCGCGGCTCACCGACACCGCCGAAGCGGCGCTTGAACTCCGCCTCGGACAGGAACTCGGGCAGATCGCGCACATCGGGTATCAGGTCGCTCTCGCGCAAGCCATTGGCGACCGCCTGTGTGATACGCCCGAATGCCGGCAGACCGGATACCGCCAGCTCGCCAAACCGGGTTCCGGCGCGGTCGGCCGCAATGTCATTGAACGAAAACCCGCTGCCGCCGCGCGCGTCGTCCAGTTCCTTGTACAGCCCCACCACGTTGGACAACGGGCTGCCGGCCGTGGCGGCCAGCGCCGCAGATATCGTGAAATGCTGCGGGAAGTCGACACGGCCCTGCAGCGTCACCATGTGGCGCTGCGCCACCGGCCACTCGCGCGCGGCCGGCACCAGCGCCGCCAGGCCTTTGCCGTTGACGTAGAACGCCAGCACGATCAATGCGGCGCGGCTCTCGGCCACAGGGTCGCCCTGGGCTGAACGCTGCACCGCCAACTGCATCAGCGGACCGAGCAACTGCTCCATGCGCAGGATCCGCAACGCACCAGACTGGCCAGTCAACTGCGCCAGCCGTTCCTGGTAGCTGCGCCAACGCTCCTGTTCCTGCGGCCCGACCAGCGCTGCCTTGAGTTGCCCCGGCACCGCGTCGCTCCACTCGAAATTGACGCTCAGGAATCCGTTGCGCGAACGCACCTGCTTTATCACGTCTGCCGCCGCATTGAATTGCGTGCTGGCCTGCAGTCGCGCCATGCCGATGTCAAGCAACCAGTTGCAAAGGAATGCCGGCACCGGTAACCGGCCCAGGCGCAGATGCTCAAAACGTGGCAGCGTCGCGGTCTCGCGCAGCGCCGCCTCCAGGTTGATGAAGCGACCCAACGGATTGGCCGGCAACGCCAGGCTGGCGACCACCGTGGCCCGGCCATCCTGCAGCACGATGCGGCTGGCACCACCCAGATACCGGTTGGCCAGGTAGTTCGCCGCCAGGTCGAGGTCCTCCTGCGACACGACGACCGTTCGCAGCACCCCGGCACGCATGCGTCGCGGATCGTTGCGTGCAAGCAACCAGCGCGCCCGTTCGACGTGGGCGGGAGTCAAGGCTGCCTGTCCGGTGATCGACGGTTTGTCGTCAATCGCCACAAACAGCGCCGCGAGCAGCAGCAGCGGCGTCATCAGCAGCGCCAGCAACAGCCATCGCAACACGATGCGCATCACGACGGCCGGCCGCGCGTGAACACCACCCGCAAACAGAGCATCTCGTTGCTAGAGCAGGGCATACGTGGTCGTGGCCCGGCACACGCTGCGGCCGTCATGCGCGCCGCGAACGTCGATCTCGCCAAATGCCAGCGACTTGCCTACCCGGATCAGGCGGGCCTGGATCACGCCGTCCTGGCCGGCCAGCGGTCTGAGGAAACTGCTGTTCATCTGCACCGTCGTACACGGCTTGAACGCGCCCCAGTGTTGCATCAGCGCCAGCACCATGCAAGTGTCGGCGGCCGCCATCATCGCCTGTCCGCAGACCATGCCGCCCTCACGCGCCAACTGCGGCTGCAGCGGCAGGCGCACCAGAACGCCATCGCCATCGGCCTGTTCGACGCGCAGCCCCAGGGCCTGCACCCAGGGCGCGAAATAAAGGGCCAGAGCGGCCTGCAACTGCGGTAGTTCCATGCGCGACAGCTTAGCCGAATCGCCCGGGTGTTGCGATGGTCGCGCTTGCGGCGGCTTTTCCGCAGGACTCCGATGCAGTCGCCGGAGTCGATTCCCTTATTTGGAGTCGGGTCTTCCATCGACCGACGGACTGGGTTATGGTCTTTGCCACGCACGAAGGTGTTGGAGGTGGCGATGGCAAAACGTTTGGTGACCGATCACTCAAGCCGGATGGTTCTTCCATCGCCGGGGCTCAAGGGCGCGCCGGTGCTGGACCTGATGTGCTCGCATTTCGTGTTGACGCTTGCCGCGCGGCGCGGTTCGAACTTCAACGTCCGACGCGATCTCAACAGCGTGGTTGCGCTGGCCGGACGGCATCTGGTGTGGCCGGTACCGGTGCTCGGCCGGGTGCGGGAATTCCTGCAACGTCGCTGCGTCGGCAATGACAGCTGGCAAGGGCACGAGAATCTGCGCGACGCCGAATTCCTGTCCCGCTACGGCGTCTGGCGCGGGCCCTACGAAGAAGGCACGCTGTTCTTCTATCTGGACGAGTACGCCAAGGACCAACCCAAGGACCTGATTTCACTGCTGTCGGTCACCGGTGACTGGCTGACCCAGAGCCTGAAGAAGCAATCGACGCTGGTCGAGAAAAATATCGATGCGCTGGCCGGGTTGCTGCAGCTCAACAAGGCAGAACGCGCCTTGCTGCTGTACGGCACGCTGGCGCGTTACCAGCGCGATCTGCGCAGCATCCTGGTGGAGTTCAAGGTCAGCAACGCGCCCGAAGCCTACGCCGCCATCGCGGAACTGGCGCAGGTCAGTGCCAGCGAGGTCGGCGAGGCGCTGCGCGCCGGCTCTCGCCTGGAGCGCATCGGTCTGATCGAGAATCTGATCTCCGAACACAACATCACCGACCTGGCCGACCTGATGAAGGTCAGCGAAAAATTGCCGCCGGTGCTGATGCGCGAATACCGCGATCGCGCCGAACTGATGGCCGTGTTCACCCGGCCCTCGAGCAAGAGTGCGTTGTCGACGGACGATTTCCAGTTCGTCCAGGATGACACCGACGTGCTGTGCGCCTTGCTGGGCAATGCCGTCGCGCGCAAGGAGTGCGGTGTCAACGTGCTGCTGTACGGGCCGCCCGGCACCGGCAAGACGGAGCTGGCCAAGGTCGTGGCACAGGCCGCGGGCCTAGAACTGTTCGAAGTCGAATACGCCGATCGCGACGGCAATTCGCTGAGCGGGCGCGACCGTTATCGCTCGCTGCAGATCGCACAGGTCTTCCTCAAGGGCAGCGAGAACGCCGCCTTGTTGTTCGACGAGGTGGAGGATGTGTTCCCGCCGATCTCCAGCGAGGCGGCGCAGCTGCTGGCGCGTGCAGAGCAGATTGCGGCACCGAGCAATGGCAGCGTCAGCGGCAAGGCCTGGGTGAACCAGATCCTGGAGTCGAACAACGTGCCCACGATCTGGGTCACGAACCGGATCGAGCAGATCGACCCGGCGTTCCGGCGCCGGTTCGCCTACCACCTCGAACTCAAGTCGCCGCCGCCCGGCGCGCGCGAAGGCGTGGTGCGCAAGACACTCGATGGTGTTGCAGTGTCGGACGCGTTTGTCGCCCGGCTGGCCGGACGCAAGGGCCTGACGCCGGCGCAGATCCGCACCGCGGTGCGGTTTGCCGGGCTGGCCCATCCGGCGGCCAGCCTGCCACCGGATGCGCAGACCTGCGAGAAGCTGATCGAACGCCAGTTGCGCAATGCCGACCTCGCGCTGGGCAAGGACACTGAACCCGATCCGGCGCAGCAGATGGTGACCCAGTACGACCTGTCCAACCTGCATGTGGAATGCCGTTTCGCCTTGCCGCGCGTGGTTCAGGCGCTGCGTGCGCGCGGCCATGGCACCCTGTGTTTCCATGGCCCGCCGGGAAGCGGCAAAACGGCGCTGGCGCGCCATATCGCGCAGGAGTTGGGCCAGCCCTTGATGGTCAAGCAGGCCAGCGACCTGATGAGCAAGTATGTCGGCGAGACCGAGCAGCAGATGGCAGCCATGTTCCGCGAGGCGCAGGCCGAAAAAGCGGTGCTGCTACTCGATGAGGCCGACAGCTTCCTGCAGGACCGCCGCGGCGCTCAGCGCAACTACGAGGTCAGCGAGGTCAACGAGATGTTGCAGGGCATGGAGCGTTTCCCAGGGGTCTTCATCTGCACCACCAATTTGTTCGAGCGACTGGACCAGGCCGCCTTGCGGCGCTTCACCTTCAAAATCCGTTTCAAGCCGCTTGGGCGGGAGCAACGGGTCCAGATGTTCGTGACCGAGGCCCTGGCAGGTGACGCGCAGTGTCTGGACGCGGCCATGCAGACCCGGCTGGCCCTGCTGGAGCAGTTATGCCCGGGTGACTTCGCGGCTGTGAAACGACAGGCCGTGATCCTCGACTCCACGCTCGAACCGCTGGAGTTTCTTGAGCAACTCGAGGCCGAGCACCGGCTCAAGCCAGAGGTGCGGGAGAGCCGGTCGATCGGCTTTCTGCCGTAGTCGTTCGTGCGGTGCAGTGTCGCACCATCACTGGCACATCGACATCTGGAGTGCTGGGCAGACTGCCCCGGCAGCTCTCCGCAAGCTCAGCAACTGCCGGGCGCCGTGGACTCGAAATCCAGCGTCGGCCGCTGCTGCGCAGGCTGACCGAGGCGGAGACCTGCATTTTCCAGTTCGTCGATCAACGCGTCGATCTGCGCGATGAACTCGTCGCGGTTGGCGTGCGGGCTGTTATGAATCAGGCCCGAAGACTGGTCTGCCAGTGCTTGCTCACCCGCTACGCGAGCCCAACGGCGCGCCTCGCAATAGGCAAGCAACGCCAAGCGACCCAAATCACCATTGCGGCGGGCAAAGTACATCTCCCCGAGAAGATCTTCGAGGCCGAGTTGCAAGGATTCGACAGTGGCGGGCATGTTGCGATGCAGCAATTTGATTCAGGATAACCCATGACACCCGTCATTCTTAGAAATTTCGCTCAAAAACCGCTCGCGGGTTGTGGGATACCGGCCTGGGTCTGCCTCTTGTGCAGAGCCAGCGATAACCTCACCAGCACGCAGGATGCAGGTCGAGGCAACCGGTCTCTTGCTCGAAAACATGGCCAGCGCCCACCAGCTGGTCCTCGCGCAGCGCGTGACCGACGAACTGGAGCGACAGCGGCAGACCGGTTGCGGACAGGCCGCACGGCACCGACAGCGTGGGCAGGCCGGAAAAATTGAACGGCGCGGTGTAGCGCGCATGCCACGGATCGCGCCCGGGCGGAATCGGGCCGTAGGAGAAACCGGGGGTGACCACAAACGCCTCGCGCGGTGTCGACGGACACAGCAGCAGATCGATATCGCGCATCATCGCGTGCAAGTCGCCAGCGCATTGCAGCCGCAGGTGATGCGCATGCACATAATCGATCGCCTCGAACGCCCGCCCCTGTTCCAGCCATTGGCGAAAGAACGGGCCATAGACAGCAGCATGCTCCGGGAACCAGGCCCGATGGGCTTCGGCCGCCTCGACCTGGCACAGCACGGCCCAGGCTGGAAGGTACTCGCGCAACCGCGCCGGCATCGTAACCGGGACCATCTGCGCGCCCAGGCCCTGCAGCACCCGCACCGCCTGCACCAGCGATTGCGTGTAATCGGGCGCCAGGTCGACCGACGCATACTGCGCATCCCAGCCGATACGCAAGCCCCGTACGCCCTGTCCCAGGCAGGCAGCCATGTCGGGCACCGGATCGGCCAGCGAAGTCGGGTCCTGCGCATCCCGCCCGGCGATCGCTGCCAGCACGATGCCGGCGTCCTGGCTGCTGCGTGTCATCGGGCCGACATGGTCGAGTGACGGCGCCAGCGGCAGCACGCCATGGCGGCTGACACGGCCCCAGGTGGGCTTGAGCCCGACGACGCCGCAAGCCGCCGACGGGTGGCGGATCGAGCCGCCGGTGTCGGTCCCGATGGTGGCATAGGCCAGGCCGGCCGCTGTCGCTGCGCCACAACCACTGGAAGAGACACCCGCCCAATGCGAGGGCCGCCAGGGGTTCTCCGGCACCGCGAAGTCCGGGTGATAACCGGCCATCGCGCCTTCGGTCAGATTCAGTTTACCGAGCAAAACCGCGCCGGCTTCGCGCAGGCGCGCCACGACCGTGGCATCGTGCGGCGGCACACGATCGGCGAAGACGCCGGTGCCCCCCATCGTGCGGATTCCCGCGGTATCGCACAGGTCCTTGACCGCCACCGGCACACCGTGCAGCGGCCCGCGATAGTGGCCGCGCGCGATCTCCTCCTGCGCCTGCGCCGCCTGCCGCAACGCCAGTTCGGCCGTCACCGTGGCATAGGCCTTGAGCCGGCCGTCCAAGGCTTCGATGCGGTCCAGCAGCGCGCGGGTGACATCGAGCGGTGTCAGCTTGCGCTGCCGGATCAGCGGGGCGAGTTCGGCGATCGTCATCTCATGCACAGGCGGCTCCTCATGGGCTGGCCAATACCTGCCAGCGCTGTCGTGGCGATTGTCAATCAACCCGCGCGCGAGCGATCCACGCGCGAACGATCCACAAAACCCGGGCCATCCGCACCAAGTCAGTCGGCAACCACAGGCTCTGCACCCACCGATGGCCCCGCGGGTCGAGGAGCGCCGCCTGCAACGTCGATGCGCCCTAGCGACCGCGCGGCTCGAACAGGCTGCGGGTCCAGCTCCACATGGCCCATAGCAACACGGCCGGCACCACCAGCGTCTGCAGCACAAACACCACCATCAACCGGATCAGGTGCTCGGTCGCCCTCTCCAGCGTCTGCTGGAGTTCGTTGAAACGCGCCCGCACGTCGGTGGTGTGCGAGAACCAGCGACGCATCTGCTCCAGCACACTGGGAGCAGCTGGCTCGGGTTGCACGGCCGCGTCGCTGCCGGCTGCGTCGATCGAGGTGGCATCGATGGCCTGCTGGCTGACGCGGTAGTCCTCGGCCAGGAAGTTCTGCCACACCAGGTCGGTGCCCAGGGTCACCGCCGGCACCGCGAAACGCAGCATCACGAGCAGCACCAGCAGGCGCGACAACCAGGGCGCGATGTCGCGTCGCCCCAGCCACAAACCAGCCCAGACCAGCGCAACCAGCGTCAGCGATGCGGAGATGGGCCAATAACCACCGACGCCGAGCAGGACCTTCTGGGCACCGAACAACACGCTGGCGCCCAGCATCAGGTCTGAAAAACGTTCGACCAGATCGTTCACCGGATCAAGCAACTGTCCGGGTGCAAAGGTCGCGCCAACACCGGCCGGCTGCAGCGACAGCTCGGTTCCCTGTGCGACGGAGATCACACCGTTGAGCGCGCGTGCGGTGGCAAAACTGACCAGGGCGCGCTTGAGGCCCTCGTCCACCCGCTGCATCGCGGGCGGATCCATCGGCGCCAGCCAGGCACAGGCGACCAGGCCGGATATCAATACGGCCCCAAGGCCTCGGAACAGGACAGTCATGGCGTGTGCTCCTCGATGGCGTCCGCACCGGCATGGCTGCGGACCGGTTCATGCTGACAGCGCCGGGACGTGCCTGTCAACCTGGCTGCAAACGGCTTCCGGTCAGCAGTTCGCGCTTGTTGTCACGGCTGCGCCGCGCATGCTCCCGCATCAAGGCCTCGGCGCGCGCGCCCTCGCGCGCGGTCAGCGCGCCCAGGATGTCTTCATGGTCCTGCTGTGCCCGCTGCAGAAACGCGCGCTCCAGGGCTGGCCGTGCACCACCAAGACTGAGCGCGGCCGCGCTGGCCAGCGGGGCCTTGCCGACATGCTCCAGTGCCGACGTCAAGGCGCGGTTGCCGGAAGCAGCGATCAGCGTGGCATGGAAGCAGGCGTTCATCGGTATCCAGCGCGCAAGATCGACGGTGTCCGCGTCACCAGCCGCCGTGGCCAGCAGCGCGCGACCTTCTGCAATGCACGCCTGCAGGACGCCCAGCGCCTCGTACTTGAGCGGTTTTTCGGCCGCCAGCCGCGCGCCCATGCCCTCGAGCACGCCGCGCACATCGATCGCGTCCGAGATATCGTCCACGGTCAGTTCGCGTACCCTAAAGCCGCGTGTCGGCAGGCGTTCGAGGAATCCCTGTTTTTCCAGCTCCTCGAATGCCAGCCGGATCGGGGTGCGTGACACCCCCAGCTCGGCCGCCAGTCCCAGTTCCACCAGCCGCTCCCCCGGCAGCAATTCACGGGCCAGGATGCGACGGCGCAATTCGCTGACGACATGCAGGATCTGGGTGGCCATCGCTGGAGTCTAGCCGGATCATCCTGGTGCTTAATGCATGCAGAATGCGCACCATTTCCGGTTACATCGCATTTGAAGCCTAGAATTGCATGCAATTTTTTGCTCTCGATCCCGATTCCAACCAAGGAGACCACCATGTCCATGTCCCGACGCCTTGCCCTGACCGCCCTGGCCGGCAGCGCGATCAGCCCGTTTGCCTGGGCGCAAACGTTTCCGAGCAAACCCATCAAGGTCATCGTGCCGTTTCCGGCCGGTGGCGGCGGCGACAACCTCGCGCGGCTGGTCATGACCCGGGTCGGCAACGAGCTCGGCCAGCCGATCGTGTTCGAGAACCTTGCCGGCGCGGGCGGGAATGTCGGCAGCATGGCCGCCACCCGGGCAGCCGCCGATGGCTACACCCTGCTCTACGGCACCAACGGCACGCACGGCATCAACCAGACGCTATACAAGAAGCCGGGTTTCGATGCCCTGAAGGACTTCGAGCCGGTCAGCCGGCTGACCTCGATTGCGGCGCTGGTCGTGATCCGGCCCGGCCTGCCGGTCAACTCGATGGCCGAGTTGATCAAGATGCTCAAGGGCGCACCGGGCAAGTACACATTTGCGTCGGCTGGCAACGGCACCACGTCGCATCTTTCGGGGGAGATCCTGAAGGCACAAGCCGGGTTGGCGGTGGTGCATATTCCCTACCGCGGTGGTGCCGCGGCGATCACCGACGTCATGGGCGGGCAGGTCGATTTCATGATCGACGTGATGCCCAATACCGCGCCGCAGGTTCGTGGCGGCAAGCTCAAGGGCCTGGCGGTGAGCACCGCCAGCCGTGTCGGCAGCTTTCCGGACATTCCCACCATCGCGGAGTCCGGCCTGCCCGGCTTCAACGTCAGCGCCTGGGACGCCATCTTCGCTCCGGCTGGCACGCCGAAAGCCGTGGTGGACCAGATCAATGCCGCCATCCAGAAGGCCCTGGCCGACCCCGAGCTGCGCAGCCAGCTGGCGTCGCGTGGTGCCGACGTGGTGGGAGGCAGTCCGCAGGACCTGAAAGACCATGTGGCACGGGAGATCGAGCGCTGGGGCGCCGCCGTGAAACGGTCTGGCGCATCGGTGGATTGACGCGATGAACCCGGCCATTTCGAGCGCAGCTGTCGCCAACGCCGGCCGATGGGTCGGCCTGCCACCGGCGGCGGACCCGGCGCAGACCGCGACCCGCCATTTTTTCCAGGCGCTGGACAACTTCAACCGGGTGTTCGCGATCCGCCCGGGCGACCGGGTGTTGTTCCTGGCCGACCCATTGCTGGATCGCCGGGTCATCGATGCGGTGAGCGGCCTGGCGCAGGCACGTGGCGCCACCCTGCGGGTCTACATGGAGCCCAGCACCCGGGTCACCGAGGTGCCGAAGAATGTGCAGGCGCTGCTGGAGGACGCCAGCTTCGTCGTGTCCACCTGGTTCTGCTCGATCCTAGATCCGCTGTGTATCGCGCTGCGCCGCAAGGGCCAGCGCTGGGTCAAGATCACCTATTTCCGCAACCTGGATCTGCTGCACACCGCGCAGGCAAGGTTCCCGATCGACATCATCGGCGCGTTGAACCGGGCCACCGCGGCACGCTACCCGAAGGAGCAGGCATTCGACCTGCATTTCAGCGACGCGCGTGGCAGCGATTTCCGGATCCATTTCACCCCCGAGATGTGTGCCAATCAGCTCTCCACCAACCGCTGGCGCGGCAAGATGACCGCCGACGAGGACGGCGCGTATGTGCACTACCTGCCGACCCACGGCCCGAACCTGTGGGACCACAACGCGGTCAAGAACGACATGAGCCGCGTGACCCCCATGTCCGGCGTGTTGTTTCCGCAATGGGCGATCGGCTTTGCCGAACCATTCCGGGAGCGGATCGGCGTGGCGTTCGAGGGCGAGCATGTATCGCGGGTGGACGGTGAGTCCGACGAGGCCAGGATCCTGCGCGACATGCTGGTGGGCGGTCGCCTGATCGAGGGCGGTGGCTGCGGCTTCAACCCCAAGGCACCGCGCCACACGATCTACCCGGCAGGTTCGAACGCGCCGGGCGCGCTGCATTTCGGCATCGACCTGATCCGGCCCAGCGACTATATCCGCCGCGTCATGCCCGATTGGGAAGAGCCGCCGGTGCACATGGACCTGGTGATGCTCGACGCTACCGTCAAGGCCGGCGACCAGACCCTGATCGACCAGGGCTTCCTGTGTGCGTTGCGCGACCCGGAGGTGGTCGAGCTCGCGGCGCGATACGGCGACCCGATCGAGTTGCTGGAGGTGCCGGTGATTTGACTCGCGCAGTCGATGCAGTCGTTCGGCTCGATGACCAGGAAGTTCGGACCTTGCGTGCTGCAACGTGGCACCAGCTCAGCCGTCCTTGCCATCGATTCTGGCGCTCAGCAGCCAGGGCGTGAAACGTGCCAGATACAGCATGAATGCAAGCGACCAGGCCAATGCCGCCGCGACCAGGCTGGCCACCAGCCACTGCGGCGCCAGCAGCGGCACGACCACCCGGAGCAGGGCGGCCAGCATGATCAGCGAATAGGCTGCGACCTCGAGCGGCGAGGCCAGCAGCGGCCGCCCGGTGTGGCCGCGCGCCGTGCGGGTCACCATACCGATGATCAGGCCGCCAGTGGCGCCGATGGCGAGCGCATGGATGCCGGCGGACGCGGTCATCCATCCCGCCAGCCCCATCGCCAGCAGCAGGAATCCGACCGGGATCCAGGCGTAGGACAGGTGCAGGATCCACAGGATCGGCCTGCCACGGGTGCGCCAGGGTTTCCACGCGGCAAGCCGCGCGAGTTGCATCACGGCCGCAAGCACCAGCAGCGGCGCGCTGATCGCGTTCGATGGCGCGAACACCCACGCCAACAGGGCCGACACAGTCACAGCCGCGGTCGCCTTTTCCATGCGGGGATCGAGCTTGAGCCGCAGTCCGGGAATCGCACTCATCGTGAAGGCCGGGACCACGCGGCCTGCCATCACGCTTTCGATCAATACGATCAGCGCCAGCGCCGCGTACAACGCGCGTACCGGTTGCAGGTCCAGATAGCCCAGCACGGACAGGTGGAAGACGAGATTGGCCAGTGCCAGCAGACCCAGCAAGCCGGCCAGCGGCAGGTTGCGGCGGTTACCGGCACGCAGCAGCAGGCGCAACAGCACGACCGCGACGACTGGCAGCAGCAACAGGTCCAGCGCCGCAAACACCGGATAGGGCGCCAGGAATGCGGCCACCCGCGCGCCCAGCCATAGCAGCACAAGGGCAGCCAGCGCCCCGCTGCGTGGTGTCGGAAGGCCGGTCCAGGCTTTGCCGGCGGTCATCAGAAAACCGACGATCACCGCGGCTGCGAAACCGAACAACATCTCATGGGCGTGCCATAGATGTGCCGGCAGCACCGGCGTCCATGCGACACGCCCCAGGAACATTAACACCCAGGCCGGAATGGCCAGTGCCGCGAACAGCGCAGCCGCCAGGTAGAACGGGCGGAAACCCAGTCGCAAAACCGGCCACCCCTGGCCGGTGTCCGTCGTGGGGGCCGGTGCTTCGGCGATGGTGTGAATCAGCGTCTTCATGATGGTTCGCGTTCGATGTCCGCTGCAAGGCCGGGCTCAGTCTTTAACATGCACAGATGACGCATCTTAGCGCTTGTGGCTGTTTGAAGCAATATACTTTATGCATCTTCAAGGACTTCGATGCGCCTGTCCGAATACACCGACTACAGCCTGCGCGTGCTCATGTACTGCGCCGCCCATCCGCAGCGCCGGGTGACGATCGCCGAACTGGCCGAGCATTACCAGTTGTCGAAGAACCACCTGATGAAGGTCGTCAACGATCTGGCGCGCCAGGGAGTGATCGAGACCACGCGTGGACGCGGCGGCGGACTGCGCCTTCTGCAAGCGGCAGACTCGATCCGCGTTGGCGATATCGTGCGCGCGGCGGAGACCGATTTCCGGCTGGTCGAGTGTTTCGATGCGACCACCGATACCTGCACACTGACACCGGTGTGCCGGCTCAAGCATGTGTTCCAGGACGCATTGCAGGCCTATTTCCAGGTGCTGGACGGCATGACATTGGCCGAACTGACACCTTTACCTGCCACGGTTGCCCGATCCGGCCGGCAAAAAGAGGGCGTGCCGGCGCGGATTGCGCTGACGCGCCGGTAGCCGGCCGTCAGTGCCTATTCAAGGCGCAACCACCCGCAACACCGCCTCACCATAGGCTTCGAGTTTGCGCGCGCCGATGCCGCTGATACCTTGCAGGTCGTCCAGCGTATGCGGCGCACGTTGCGCAATGGCCGCCAGCGTCGCGTCGTGGAAGATCACGTACGCCGGCAGGTTGTGTTCGCGCGCCACCTCGGCCCGCCAGGCCCGCAGGGCCTCGTAACGCTGTTGCGCGGTATCGTCGAGCGCCACTGGCGCCTTGACCACAACACCCCTGCCGGCCCGCCGCCGGCTCTGGTCGGCTGGCGCGGCCGCCGACAACCGCAGTTGTACCAGTACCTCGCCCTTGAGCACCGCGCGCGAACCCCCGGTCAGCTTCAGTGTGTTGAAGGCTTCGGTGTCCACCTGCACCGCATTGATCGCGATCAGCTGGCGCAACACACTGCGCAGCTGCTGTTCGCTGAATGCGGTACCGATGCCGAAGGTGCTCAGTTCCGCATGTCCGTGTTGCGTTACCTTCTCGGTCTTCTTGCCACGCACGATGTCCATGATATGGCCGGCGCCGAAGGTGATGCCACTGGCCTGCTGCACCCGGTAGATGGTGCTGAGCAGCTTGCGCGCCGCATCGGTCGCGTCCCAGACCTGGGCCGGCGACAGGCAGTTGTCACAATTGCCGCAACGCAGGACCGGCCGGGGTGTTGCATCGGCCGACCCCTCTGTATCGTCAGGCGATAGCGCCCGTTGGTAGTCCTCGCCGAAATACCTCAGCAACCGCACGCGCCGACAGTCGATCGCTTCGGCCAGACCCAGCAGCGCATCGAGCTTGCCGCGCTGCACCTGCTTGAACTCCTCGCCGGCCGGGCTCTCGTCGATCATGCGGCGCTGGTTGACCACGTCTTGCAGGCCGTAGGCCATCCAGGCGTCGGCGGCGAGGCTATCGCGCCCGGCGCGCCCGGTCTCCTGGTAGTAGGCCTCGATGTTCTTGGGCATATCGAGGTGCGCGACGAAGCGCACGTCGGGCTTGTCGATACCCATGCCGAACGCGATCGTGGCCACCATGACCACACCCTCCTCGCGCAGGAAACGGTCCTGGTTGCGCTGGCGCAGCTTCGCGTCCAACCCGGCATGGTACGGCAGGGCGTTGACACCCTGATCGGACAGGGTCTGTGCAATTTCCTCGACCCGCTTGCGCGACTGGCAATAGACGACACCGGCGTTTCCCGGATGCTCCCCTTGCACGAAACGCAACAGCTGCGTTGTCGGATCTTTCTTCTCGACGATGGTGTAACGAATGTTGGGCCGGTCGAAACTGCTGACAAACGCCCGCGCCTTCTGCAATTGCAGCCGCTCGAGAATGTCGTCCCGGGTCAATGCGTCCGCCGTGGCGGTCAGCGCGATGCGCGGCACGCCGGCGAAGCGTTCGTGCAACACGGTAAGCGCCCGGTACTCCGGGCGAAAGTCGTGGCCCCACTGGCTCACGCAATGCGCCTCGTCGATCGCGAACAGGCTCAGCTGGCCGCGAGCATGCAGCGCGTCGAGCTGGTCCAGGAAACGTGGCGTCGTGACCCGCTCGGGAGCCACATACAACAAGGTGATCTCGCCGCGCAGCAGGCGCTTTTCGATCCGCGCCGCTTCCTCGCCGGACAGGGTGGAATTGAGAAAGGCCGCGTCGACACCGGCCTCGTGCAGCGCGCCGACCTGGTCGTGCATCAGCGCGATCAGCGGCGAGACCACGATCGTCGTGCCATGCCCGGCGCGCTGGCGCACAAGCGCCGGAATCTGGTAACACAGCGACTTGCCGCCGCCGGTGGGCATCAGCACCAGTGCGTCGCCGCCGGCGCAGACATGGTCGACCACCGCCTCTTGCGGCCCGCGGAACTGCCCGTATCCGAACACCTCGAGCAGGATTTCACCCGGATCGACCGCGGGGCTTGTTGCGTCGGCCAGCGTCGTGTTCATCAGGAAAGTACCTCTGCCATGGCGCTATTGTCCATGGCAATCTCCCCGTGCCCGGACGGGCACGTCCCCCTTTTCTACAATGCCTGGGTCATGAACGCCCACACCTACACCCGAGGCCAGGCCCTGCCTGCCATTCTTGCCAGCCGCATCGCCATCCTTGACGGCGCCATGGGCACGATGATCCAGCGCCTCAGGCTCAACGAGGCGCAGTACCGGGGTGAGCGCTTCCAGGACTTTCACAAGGACGTGAAGGGCAACAACGAGTTGCTGAGCCTGACCCGGCCGGACGTGATCCAGGACATCCACGAAAAATACCTGGCCGCCGGCGCCGACATGATCGAGACCAACACCTTCGGCGCGACGACGGTGGCCCAGGGCGACTACGACATGGCCGATCTGGCGCGCGAGATGAATCTGGAATCCGCCCGCCTCGCGCGAGCGGCCTGCGACCAATACAGCACGCCCGACAAGCCCCGCTTCGTCGTCGGCGCGCTGGGGCCCACGCCCAAGACCGCCAGCATCAGCCCGGACGTGAACGACCCCGGCGCGCGCAATATCGACTTCGAGCAGCTGCGCGCCGCCTATTTCGAACAGGCGCAGGCACTGATCGAAGGTGGCAGCGACGTGTTGATGGTCGAGACCATCTTTGACACACTCAACGCGAAGGCAGCGCTGTTCGCGATCGACGAAGTGTTCGAGGCCACCGGAGAACGCCTGCCGCTGATCATCAGCGGCACCGTCACCGATGCCTCCGGCCGCATCCTCAGCGGCCAGACCGTGACCGCCTTCTGGTACAGCGTGCGCCATGCGCAACCCTTGGCCATCGGTCTGAACTGT
>Ga0105047_10002116_pt1 | contig 35549 bp, 33 predicted proteins | sample MAT04_FD_78384 | JGI IMG/M metagenome (GOLD analysis project Ga0105047, IMG submission 78384) | Freshwater microbial communities from Lake Fryxell liftoff mats and glacier meltwater in Antarctica - MAT-04 (megahit assembly) | ecosystem: Environmental > Aquatic > Freshwater > Ice > Liftoff... | reverse complement strand
TCGCCGAGCGGATCGAACAGACCCGGTGCATCACCGGCGGCCGATTCGCCGACCTGATCCGCACGATGGCCGCCTCGCACGCGGAGCCCGGCTCGGCGCCATTCGGCTGAACCGAGCCCCGCACGGTCGTGCCGTCCTTGCCGCGGCCCATGAACGTCGAGGGAGGGCCCGTGCCTCGTAGCGAGAGCCCAACGGTCATGGCAACGGGGGTCACTGAGGAACGCCTCAGCGGGCTTCGTCGCCGGAATCTCGGTCTGAGCGTGCTGCACCTCGGTCAGGCCGCCCTGATGCTCGTGCTGACCAACGGTTTCGCCATCGCCGTGGTCTCGTCATTTCCCGATGGCCCCCGGGAACCGAGGGGCTGAAGACCGCAACGGTCGTCGATCTGCGGATCGGATGGGCCGTCACACTGCTTCTCGGCCTGACCGGCCTCAGCCGGTGCGCAGCGGCTACTTCGCTGGTCTGCTTGTTTGGTGTCGGTGGGCCAGCCTGGATGAGCAGCACGAAGGCGGGAGTGCCACATGACCCTGGTGCGGTCGCCCCTGCCCATCGATCTGCGGAGGAGGCGCCGAGTCTCGGCGGTGGCTGCGGCATTCGCGCTTGCCGCCACCGGATTCGCGGTGGGTACCGCAGCCCCGGCGGGCGCTGTTGGGGACCCGCTCGGGACGGTCACCAACTTCACTGACCTGAGTATCGCTGGTCCCGGCGGGATCAGTGGGACGTTCTTCGTTCCCGTGCAGTGGATGGCCGAGACCGGCCTTTCCACGGGCAGCCCGAACTCTCCCGGCAAGCCTTTTGTACAAGCCCGCGAACTCGGTGTCCCGCCAAGCCATGGCGGCATTCTTGAACCGCTACGACGCCCTTCCGTAGCACGCCGAGACGTGAGCGGTGACGGTGATCCTGGAGGCATGCACGTGGCCGATCCCCCCGAAGCCTGATCCGGCTTCGCCGATCGGCTCAGCTCGTCACGTCGGCGGCGTCGGCGCGTTGCTGGCCTCGGCCGTGTCGGTCTCGCCTTCAACGATGGCGTCGGCTTCGGCGCGGCCGGCCCGAGCGATCGCCTTCGCCCGGCGGTTGGCCTTGGACAACAGCAGGGCGAACACGAGCAGGGGAGCGAGCACCATGAGCCCTTCGTCCCACGTGAACTTCCCGCCGTGACCGAGTACGACGGCGGCAGACGCCAACATGCCCTCCACTATGCCACCGAGCACCAGGCCGACCCCAAGGGAAGAGTCGAAGGCACGTTGCGGTTGAAGCGAATGGAGCGAAGTATCCTCCGGCGCACGCTGCCGGGCACACGCACGAGTCGCCGCACCCCGCCACCCCGGGGACCGGTGCCACGAGGAGCACGATGTTCGACAAGGTCGCAACCGTCATCGAGGCCATCCGGCCGGCCATCCAAGCCGACAACGGCGACATCATCCTCCACGGCGTCGATGAGGACACCGGCATCGTCTCGGTCGAGCTCATCGGCGCCTGCGTGTCGTGCCCGGCATCGACCGTCACCCTCAAGGCCGGGATCGAGCGGATCATGAAGGACCGCGTGCCCGGCGTGACCGAGGTCATCGATGTGAACGTGGCCGCGTCGGCCATCGGCGAGACGGCCGTCAGCCTCTGATCTGCGGTCGGCCGGCCGGCTGATCGACCCCCGGTAGGGTGCACGCCGTGGCCCGCCGAGACGTCTCTCCCGACGACCTGCTGACCCAGGCGCTCGCCGGACAGCGGAGCTCGCTGGCTCGACTCCTGTCGCTCGTGGAGCGTGGTGGCGAACCGGCCCGAGCCATCGGCCGCCGCACCCATGCGCTGGGCGGCATTGCCTACACGGTCGGGTTGACCGGTGCACCGGGTGCCGGCAAGAGCACCCTCACGTCGGCGTTCGTGGCCGAGTTGCGGGCCACCGGCGAGCGGGTGGCGGTGCTGGCCATCGACCCGTCGTCGCCGTTCACCGGCGGGGCCATCCTCGGCGACCGCGTCCGCATGGGTGACCACGTCCTCGACGACGGCGTGTTCATCCGCTCGATGGCCACCCGCGGCCACCTCGGCGGCCTGTCGCTGGCCGCACCCGAGGCCGTGCGCGTGCTCGACGCCGTCGGCTACCCCTGGGTGCTGGTCGAGACGGTGGGCGTGGGCCAGGTCGAGGTCGAGGTGGCCGGCGAGGCCGACACCACCGTGGTGGTCGTGAACCCCGGCTGGGGTGATGCCGTGCAGGCCAACAAGGCCGGGCTCATGGAGATCGCCGACATCTTCGTGATCAACAAGGCCGATCGCCCGGGTGCGTCCGAGGCGCAGCGCGACCTCGAGCAGATGATGGACCTGTCATCGCTCGGAGGCTGGCGGCCGCCGGTGCTCGAGACCGTGGCCTCCGACGGACGTGGCATCGCCGAGCTGGTGGCTGCCGTGCGCGACCACCGCGCCCACGTCGAGCAGACGGGCGAGCTGGCCACCCGTCGGCAGGCCCGGCTCACGGCCGAGCTCCAGCGGATCCTGGCCGAGCGCCTGCTGGCCCGAGCCCGGGCCGTGGCCGAGACGCCGTCGTTCGAGGGCGTGGTGGCCGATGTCGTGGCCCGACGCATCGACCCGTGGACGGCCACCGACCAGCTGCTCGGCGAGTGATCAGGGGCGGTTGCGGAGCTCGTCGCGAATCTCGCGGAGCAGGTCGAGCTCGGACTCCTCGACCTCCTGCATCTCTTCCTTGGGCCGGAGGTTCTGCATCTTGTTGATGAGCTTGACCACGAGGAACATCGACAGGGCGATGATGGCGAAGTTGATGAGGGCGGTGGCGAACGAGCCGAACTTGATCTTTCCGTCTCCGAGCTCCAGGACGTAGGCCGTCGACATGTCGGGCTCGCCGCCGATCGCTGCCAGGACCCCGCCCAGGATGTCTTCGGTGAAGCTCTTGATGACGAGGGCGAACGCGCCACCGATGATCACGGCGACGGCCAGATCGATGACGTTGCCGCGTTTGATGAAGTCCTTGAACTCCCTGAGCATGACGGTGACCTCCGGGGGGTTGGGGCGAGCAGTCTCGCGTCTCGCGGCCGCACCCCACCAGATCGGTAGGGTGCGGCCATGACCGACGAGCTCGTGCACCTCACCCGCGGCGACGACGGCGTCGCCACCGTCACCCTCGACAACGGCAAGGCCAACACGCTGTCGACGGCGCTGTTGGGTCAGCTCGAGGCCATCGCCCTCGATCTGGCGGCCACGCCGCCCGGTGCGGTGGTCGTGACCGGCCAGGGCCGGATGTTCGCGGCCGGCGCCGAGATCTCCGAGTTCGGTGGCGCCGACGAGGCCCGCACCATCGGGGCGTCGTTCCACCGGGCTCTCGACGCCGTGGCTGCCATCCCGCGGCTCGTGGTCGCGGCCGTCAACGGCTTCGCCTTGGGTGGGGGCTGCGAGCTGGCCCTGGCTTGCGACCTGCGCATCGCCGCCGACAACGCCCGGTTCGGCCAGCCCGAGATCCTGCTCGGCATCATCCCCGGGGGCGGCGGCACCCAGCGCCTGGCCCGCCTGATCGGCCCGGCCCGGGCCAAGGACCTGATCCTGACCGGCCGCCAGGTCCGGGCCGAGGAGGCCTTGGCCTGGGGTCTCGTGGACCGCGTGGTGCCGGCCGACGATCTCGTGGCCGAGGCCACCGCCTTCGCCGCCACCATCGCCGCTGGGCCGCTGGCCGCCCATGGGTTGGCCAAGCAGGCCATCGACGGCGGGCTCCAGGGCACCCTGGCCGACGGCTTGGCCCTCGAGCTCCAGTTGTTCGCCGACGTGTTCGCCACCCAAGACGCCCGCATCGGCGTGCAGTCGTTCCTGGCCGACGGTCCGGGCAAGGCCACCTTCACCGGTCGCTGATCGACGATCGGGGCGCGGGTCGATCGGTTCCGGGCGCCGGTATCCTGCTTGGCGTGGAAGCCAGTGCGGTGACGACCTGCTATCGACATCCCGATCGCTCGACGGGCATCACCTGTCAGCGGTGCTCTCGACCGATCTGTCCGGCCTGCATGGTCCCGGCGTCGGTGGGCTTCCACTGCCCCGAGTGCGTGAAGTCGAGCGGCTCGAAGGTTGTCAACCCGCTCCGCACCGATCGCGACCCGATCGCCACCAAGGTCCTCATCGGCCTCAACGTCGCCATGTTCGTGCTGATGGTGGCTTCGGGATCTTCGGCCAACGGGATCAGTGGCGATCTGGCCGAGAACCTCTGGCTGTTCGGACCCACCGTGGCCGACGGCGAGCTGTGGCGGCTGGTCACCAGCGGCTTCCTGCACGGCGGGCTGATGCACCTGGGCTTCAACATGTTCGCCCTGTGGATCCTGGGTTCGCAGCTCGAGCCGGTGCTGGGGCGCATCCGCTTCGTCGCCCTCTACCTGACGGCTTTGCTGGCCGGCTCGGCCGGCGCGCTGCTCGTGGAACCGTTGGCTGCCACCGTTGGCGCGTCGGGCGCCATCTTCGGCCTGATGGGTGCGGCGGTCATGTACCAGCGGTCGCAGGGCATCGACCCCATGCGCTCGGGCCTGGGCACCCTCATCATCGTCAACCTGGCCATCAGCTTCCTGCCGGGCATCTCGCTTGGCGGTCACCTCGGGGGCCTTGTCGGTGGGGTGATCGCCGGGCTGGCCGTCTTCTCGATCGAGCGCAAGACGTCGAACGTGTGGGCGGCGGTCGGTGCCTGCGTGGCCATGTCCGTCGTGTTCATCGGGATGGGCGTGTGGGCCGCCGGCCAGTGGGCCGACCCCGTCCTCGGCGTCCTCTCCTTCTGACCCGAAGCCCCTGACCCTTCGGCCGCGTCAGGGGGATTCGATGATGTGGCGGAGGCGTCGGAGATTGGCTTTCCACACGAAGCGCAACACCTCGCCGCCGATGACCGAGCCGACCGGGCCACCCAGCCACCACGGGAACGACAGCTTCTCGGCCCACGTGAAGCGTGTGCCGCCGCCCCGAGATGACTTGAGGGTGAAGCGTCCTGTGCCGGTCACGAGGCCGACGTGGCGCACGCCCATGGCCCGGCGGGGCACCCACTCGGTGATCTCCATGACGTCGGTGAGTCGGAGCGGACCCACCTTCGTGTCGCACTCGAACACCGTGCCCGTGCCCTGTCGCCGCTTCGTGCGGAAGCGGATGGCCTCGGCGTCGGCCATCCAGTCGATGTGGCTGCCGACGTCCTCGAGCGCATCCCAGACCTCGTTCGGCGGTGCGGCGATGCGGGTGCTGACACGGATTCGGCCCATGGGAGCAGCCTACGGACCTGCCCCTCCGGCAGGCGGGTCGGGCGCTCACTACCATGCGGTGCACGCCGGGGTCCGGCGCGGGGACGTCATCGAGTCGGAACCGATTCTGAGCGCAGTGAAGGACGTGCCGTGGGGAAGCATGCAGATCTCATCGCCAAGCTGGCCGAGGAGCAACTGGCGCAGGGCGAGCAACTGATCGTCGCCGTGCTGGCCAACTACAACGGCACGGTGCCCCCGGCGTCGTTGCCGGCGAGCGGCATGGTGCCACGCGCCGAGGGCGAACCGCCGCCGGTGGTCGATCCCGACGCCCTCGTGGTTTTCCCGTCGGCCCGCCAATTGGCCATGGGCCTGACCGGCGGCCGGATCCTCGTCTGGTCCTTGGGCTTCTCGGGCAAGCCGAAGCAGTTCATCGGCGACGTCCCGCTGTCGGCCATCACCGGCGTGAGCGAAGAGGACGCCCGCAACGGGGACATCCTTCGACTGGCGCTGGCCTCCGGCGCCAAGGTCGACGTCGAGATCGTGCGGGGCGAGTCCGGCGTTGCCTTCGTCGGCGAGCTGCGCAACCTGCTCGAGCTCGGCTGACGGCCGACACGCCAGCCGACGAGTCGATCGGTCAGCGCACGGCCAACGCGGCGGCGGCGTCTTCGGGGCGCACGATGTTGATGAGCACGCCCGTGCCCTGCTCGAAGCCGGCCACCGAGGTCAGCCGCGGGGTGATGTGCAGATGCCAGTGGAAGGCCCGCTCGTCGCGGTGCGGCGCCGTGTGGAACACGAGGTTGTAGGCGAGGTCGCCGACGACCTCGTGGGCGCGGCGCAGGGCGTCGCGCACGGCTCGCCCCACCGCCACCAGATCAGCCGGGGCGCTGCGGGCCAGGTGGCCTTCGTGTCGGGTCGGCAGCACCAACAGCTCATAGGGCGTGCCGCTCCACCACGGACACACGACCACCACGCGGTCGTCGTCGAGCACGACGCGCTCGCCGCTGGCCCGCTCGGCCTCGACGGCGGCGCACAGCAGGCAGCTGCCACCGTGGTGCTCGGCGTGGGCCGCGAACCCCGCCTGCTCGTCGACCAGCTCACCAGGGACGAACGGGATGCCGAGCAACTGCCCGTGGGGGTGCTCGAGCGAGGCACCGGCCTCGCGGCCGTGGTTCACGATCATCTGCGTGTAGCGGACGGGGGCGAGCCTGCCGTGCTCCTCCATGCGATCGCGGATGGCGGCCATGACCAGGCCGGCCTGCTTGTCGTCGAGGCCGCTCCAATCGGTGGCGTGCTCGGGTGACAGGACGAGCACCTCGTGGATGCCGGTCCCGGGTGCGCGCACGAAGATCGGGTCCCGCTCGTCGACGGCCATGGGCCCGGACCCGTGGAAGGCGGGGTAGAGGTTGGGCACGACGCGCACGAGCCAGTGCCCGTCGCGGGCGTAGGTCTCGAGGGCGGGAGGTGTCTCCTCCTCGTTGCCCGGGCAGAACGGGCATGGCCGGCGGGGTTCGGCTTCGACAGCCAGCTGCCGGGGGGCGAAGTCGATGGGTCGGGCGGCGCGGTCGTCGGCGATGGTGACCCAGCGCCCGGTCAGCGGGTTGCGGCGAAGCTCGCTCACGCCTCGACCCGGCCGGACGATCGATAGACGGAGATGTGGGTGGGGCTGGACGACGTGAAGGGGTCAACGTCCCATGTGGCCCAGCGGTGTTCGAGCACGAGGTCGGCGGTGGCCGCCAAGGCGTCGAGCTCGACGGGGGAGCGGTAGCGAAGCGACCAGGGGCGCAACCGGATCCCATCGGCGCGGATCTCGATGAACTGGCCTTCCATGCGGTGCTCGCCCGGGTGCACCACGGCGGCACTGAGCACGACCGCATCGCTGTGCAGCGAACGCACGTGGACGACGTCGTCGCTGGGCGGATCGGTGGCCTCCGGCGGGACGAAGGCCTCGACCACGAACGCGCCACCCGGATGCAGCAGCGAGGCGACGCCGGCCACGCAGCGCCGCTGGTCGTCCTCGCCAGTGAGGTTGAACAACGTGTTGTAGGCGCACAGGACGAGGTCGGCACCAGGGGCGACCACCTCGCCGACACGTCGGGGCATGCTCGGGCTGGCGAAGTCGCCGATGATCACGGGGATGTCGTCGGTCACCTTGGCGCGGAGCAGCTCCACCATGGCCGCCGAGGCATCGATTCCACGCACGTCGAGGCCGGCGGCGCGCAGTGGAAGGGCCAGCCGTCCGGTGCCGATGCCGAGCTCCAGCACGACCGGTGTTCGGCCCGATGACCGATCCCTGGCCAACGCCGTGACCCGGCGGGTGCACGCCTCCACATCGGTGACGTCGGCGTACCACTCGTCGTAGACGTCAGCGAAGGCGTCGCCGTAGCTCGCCGGTCCGTAGCCGCGCACCGTCGCAGTCTGCCGGATGGCGACGGTGCGGGCGCGCCGGACCGGTCCACGGACGGACGATCGACGCGCAACAATGAGCACCCTGCGAAACGAAGGGGATGGCTTGGAGACGACGGACGGAGGGATCGCCGAAGGGGGAGCATCGATGACCCCCGCGCCGTTCGTGCCCCCGACGTCGTCGTGGGCCGCCCCCGAGGCGCTCCCCGTGGGGGCGTCGCCAGCGCGAACCAGCGACCCCCTCGGCGGTCCCGTCCGCCCGGTGCGGGGCGAGCCACCGGTACCGATCGTGCTTCGGCCGATGCACCAGGTGGCCATCTACGATGGCGCCTTCGAGGTCATGAAGGCCCGACCGAAGATGCTCCTCACCCTCTCGCTGCTCGTCACTGCGCCGATGACCGTGCTGGCCCACCTGGCCAGGGGCGACCTCGATCGGCTCGACCTGCTCTCGGCGGTCGACGGCATGCTCGTGGGCACGAGCGATGACGCCACCACCATCTTCGATCTCGTCGACGACCGGCCCTGGGGCCTGGTGGCGGGTCTCGGGTTGGAGATGCTCGCCACCTTCGTCGTGGGGGTCCTCGTGGCCCGGGCGGTGGCGTCGTGGTACGCAGGCGACGACCCGAGTGGGCGCGAGGTGGCCCGCAGCGTCGGCCGGCGCACGTGGCCGATGCTCGGGGCCTTCGCCGTGATGCTGGCGGCGCAGACCACGGGTCTGGCCGTGCTGTGCATCGGGCTCGTCGTGCCGCTCACGTGGTTCGCCGTCCTCGCGCCGGTCCTCGGGGTGGAGCAGCTCGGTGGCCGTGCCGCGGTGACCCGATCGTTCCGCCTGGCCAACCTCGGCTTCAGCCGGGTGTTCGGTCCGGTGATCGGGGTCATCGTGATCGACCAGGTGGTCCGGGTGGCGCTCGAGACGATCCCGCTCACCTTGGTGGAAACGTTCCCCGAGCCGATGGTGGAGCCGATGCAGGTCGCGTTGGCGGCCGGTGTGGGCGCGGTGTCGAACGTGTTCATCGCCGCCTCGGCGACGCTCATCTACCTTTCGGTCCGCGTGCGCAGTGAAGGTCTCGATCTCGAGCTCGAGGCGACAGATGTGCTCTGAGCCCGGTGCTTCCCGTTGCGGTCGGCGGCGCGCCGTCCGCAGCGCGCTCGTGGTGCTGGTCGCGCTGCTCGGTCCCGTGCTCTGGCTGTCACCCGCTTCGACGCTTCCGATGCAGGAGGGAGACCGGCCCGCGCTGCCCGAACCGCAGCCCACGCCCGAGGCCGCGCGCGACGAGGCCGACCGCATCCTGTCCGGCTCCGAGTTCCAGACCGATGGCGGTGAGCAGGGGAACCTGCCCGGGGAGGGCGGGTCGGGCCCCGCTCCCGAGCCGGTCGACCCGCCGTCGATGCCCACGGCCACGCCCTTCGCCGGTCTGGGGGCCGTCGGGCAGGTGATCGTGTGGCTCGTGCTGGCTTTGCTCGTCGCCCTGTTCGGCTACGCGCTGTTCCGTGTCGTGCAAAGCCGCTCAAGGCGCGTGCGCGAGGACGGCGAGGACGAGGACGCCGGACCGGTGGTCGTGGCCGACGAGGTGGACGGCATCGAGCGCACCGGCGACCAATGGCGTCGGCTGGCCCTGGCGGCCGAGGCCGAGGGACGTTGGCGCGACGGCCTCCGCTGCCGCTACCGCGCCCTCACCGCCATGCTCATCGAGCAGCGGGTCCTCGCCGACGTCGCCGGTCGCACGACGGGCGAGCAGCGCAGCGAGGTGCGCGTCGGCGTGCCCGACGCCTCACCGGACTTCGCCGATGCCGCCGAGCTGTTCGACCGGTCCTGGTACGGGAACCTGCCCACCGGCCCCGAGCAGCGCGACCGCTTCGTCTCGGACGAGGAACGCATCGTGTCCACCGTGGCGCAGGCTGGCGCACGCCAGCCGGTGGCCGACGCGGTGCCGAGGGCGGATCCGAGGTGACGACCACGTTCGAGGCCTCGCTGGCCAACGCCCCCGTCGGCGGCGATCCCGGCACGCGGCGCGGGTGGGTCAAGCCCGTGCTGCTGGTGGTGGGCGCCGTGGTGCTGGTGGCACTCGTCGTGTGGGCGCTGACCGCCCTGAGCGGTGGCCGGCAGGCGGCCACCACGACGGTCGACGCCTCCACCGAGCCCGATGGCCTCTTGGCGTTCGCCCTGTTGCTCCAATCGTTCGACGCGCAGGTGTCCGCTGGCGGCGTCGATGTGCTCGATGGGCAGGACATCGTGTTGCTGCTTCCCGACGTCCAGCCGACCGACGCCGAGCAAGCGGCGCTGGACGCCTGGGTCGAACGAGGTGGCGTTCGCGTGGTGGCCGGGGGCGAGGTGATCTCGTTCGGCGGAGCCTCCGAGGTCCGCCTCGACGGCGGCTCGTGCGACATCGCCGCGCTGCGCGAGGTTGAGGAGGTCGTGGTCGACGGTGCCGACGGCCTGCTCGCCCCGGGCGGCTCCGACGTCGCGGCGTGCCTGACCCTCCCCGTGAGCGGCCCGGCCGTCTTCGTCACCTCGCAGCCGGACGGCCTCGGCACCACCGTGGCGCTGGGCGGCGTGTCGCCCTTCACCAACGCCCTGCTCGACGTGGCCGACAACGCCGTGTTGGCCACCAGCCTGTTCGCACCGACGCCCGGCACGAGGGTGCTCCTGTTCTCCGGGTCGCAGGGCCTGCCCACCGGGGCGGGGAGCACCTCGACCCCGTCGGGCGGCTCCGACGACGGGGGCTCGGGTGGCTCCGACGAGGACCCGGGGGATCAGGGGGACGGCGGTGGCCAGACACCGGACCAGGACCAGCCCTCGCTGCTCGACGAGATCCCGGTGGGCGTCCGATTCGCGTTCCTGCAGCTCATCGTCGTGTTCGTCCTGTATGCCTGGGCACGCGGACGACGAGTGGGCGAGCCGGTGAGCGAGCCCCAGCCTGTCGACATCGACGGGTCGGAGCTGGTCTTGGCCGTCGGTGACCTGCTGGCGAGAACCAAGTCGCCCGAGCGGTCGGCGGCCGTGCTCCGCACCGATGTGTGCCGACGGCTGGCCAGTCGCGTGGGCTTGGCCGGCGATGCCGACCCGCACCTGGTCGCCACCACCGTCGCCGCCCGCACCGGTGGCGACGCCGACGAGATCGCCCGACTGCTGGCCGGTCCGGCGCCCACCACCGACGACGGCCTGATCGACCTGGCCCGACGACTCGATGCCCTACGCGAGGAGCTCTTCCATGGCATTGCCCCCTGAACCGTTCGACCCCGACGCGGCGCCGTCACCGCCCACCGATGGATGGGGCGCGCCGCCGGCCGACCCGCCGTCGATCGCCGAGCCGGCGGCGGAGCCCCCGCCGGTCGCACCGGTGCCTCCGATCTGGCCGGCCACCGACGGCCGCGACGAGAGCGTCCGGGCGCCGATCCTGGCCCTGCGCTCGGAGGTCGCCAAGGTGGTCGTCGGTCAGGACGGCACGTTGTCCGGGCTCGTCGCCGCGCTGTTGGTGAACGGCCACGTCCTGCTCGAAGGTGTGCCGGGCACGGCCAAGACGCTGCTGGTGAAGGCGCTGGCCGCGTCGTTGGACCTCGACTTCAAGCGCCTCCAGTTCACGCCCGACCTGATGCCGTCCGACGTCATCGGCCAGCTCATCTTCGAGCAGCGCGAGGGGACGTTCCGCTTCCGTGAGGGCCCGGTGTTCACGAACCTGCTCCTGGCCGACGAGATCAACCGGACCCCGCCGAAGACGCAGGCCGCCCTGCTCGAGGCCATGGAGGAGCGCCAGGTGTCGATGGAGGGTTCGAGTCGTCCGCTGCCCGATCCGTTCATCGTGGTGGCCACGCAGAACCCGATCGAGAACGAGGGCACCTACCCGTTGCCCGAGGCCCAGCTCGACCGCTTCCTGTTCAAGCTGCACGTGGGCTATCCGTCGTTCGAGCAGGAGCAGGAGATGCTGGCCCGCCACGACGCCGGGCTGAATCCCCACGACATCGCCGCTGCGGGCGTGCACGCCGTGGCCTCGCCGGCCGACCTGGCCGCGGCCCGTGCCCAGATCGGCCTGCTGCGGGTCGAGCCCAACGTGCAGGCGTACGTCGTGGCCCTCGTGCGGGCCACGAGAGACTCGCCGTCGGTGAGCCTGGGCGTGTCGCCCCGCGGCGCCACCGCGCTGCTGCACGCGGCGAAGGCCTGGGCGTGGCTGGCGGGTCGCTCGTACGTCACGCCCGACGAGATCAAGGCCGTGGCCAAGCCCGCCCTGCGTCACCGGCTGCAGCTCCGCCCGGAGCTCGAGCTCGAAGGTGCCACACCCGACGGGGTCCTCGACGCGGTGCTGGCCACGGTGCCGGTGCCCCGCTGAGCCACGCCCGTGCCCATCCCCACCATCCGCCTGGCGGCCGTCGCCCTGGCCGGCGCCGTCGTCATCGTGCTCTCCGACGCGGCCGTGGGCTTCTGGATCGTCAACGCGCTCGTGGTGCTGGTCTTCGTCGTGGACTGGCGCCTGGCCGTCGAGCCGGCGCGCGTCCCGGTGGTGCGGACGCTGTCGGACGTGATCGCCCTCGGCGGGAGCGGCTCGGTGTCGTGGCGCGTCAGCAACCGCGGTGCCCGGCCGCTGCGCGTCGAGGTGGCCGACGAGCTGGCCCCGTCGCTGCGGGCCTCGACCCGCCGGTTCGCGGCGGTCGTGCCGCCGCACCGGACGGTCGAGTCCAGCGCCACCCTCCACCCCGCCCGCCGCGGCCGGTTCGACCCGCACCGCCTCACGGTGCGGACGTTCGGCCCGCTGGGTCTGGCCGCGCGCCAGCACACCCGCGCCGTCCCCGGGCGGTTGCGGGTGTTCCCGTCCTTCCACTCGCGCGACGAGGCCGAGCTGCGCATCGATCGGGCGCGCATCCTCGACATCGGGCTCCGGTCGGCGAAGGGCCGGGGCGGTGGCACCGAGTTCGACCAGCTCCAGGAGTACACACCCGACGACGAGTTCCGGCGCATCGACTGGTCGTCCACGGCGCGCGCCGGCAAGGCGATGGTGCGGACGTACCGGGCCGAGCGCAACCAGACCGTGCTGAGCCTGCTCGACAACGGCCGGGTCATGGCCGCCCGGGTGGAGGGCGTGCCCCGCGTCGAGCACGCCATGGACGCCATCATGATGCTGACCACGGTGGCCACCCGGCTGGGCGACCGGGCCGGGCTCGTGGCCTTCGATGCCACGGTCCGCGCCGTGGTCACGCCGGGGCACGGGCGGGCCCAGCTCGGCCGGGTGACCGAGGCGATGTTCGAGCTCGAGCCCGCGCTGGTCGAGAGCGACTACCGGGGAGCGTTCTCGACCACGTTGGCCCGCTTCCGGCGACGCACGCTGCTGGTGGTGTTCACCGACCTCGTCGAGCAGGCCGTGGGTGAGTCGCTGTTGCCGGCGCTACCGGTCATCACCCGCAGCCACCTCGTCGTCGTGGCCAGCGTGGCTGATCCCGACGTGGTGCGGTGGGCGAACGCGTCACCCGCCGATGGCCGCGAGGCCTTCCGCAAGGCGGCGGCGGTCGCCGCCCTGGAAGAGCGGCGTCGCACCACTGCCCGGCTCCGTGGCCTCGGTGCCACCGTCGTCGACGCGCCGCCCGGTGAGCTGGCCACACGATTGGCCGACACCTACCTGCGGGTCAAGGCGGCCGGCCGGCTCTGACCCGTTCCGGTTCCATAGGCCGTCCGACCCTTTGTGTCGAGGTCGCTGACGGCGGCGATGAGCCTGCTGCTACTTTTCGACGGTTCACCACGCGTCGGTATCGCCGGACGCTCAGGCGGGGGTCGTCTCCATGCACAGATCTGTTCGGGCTCGACTCGTGGTCGTCCTGGGGGTCGTAGCCCTCGTCGCCACGACCCTGTCGCTGTCCCCCGCCGCGGCCACGCCGGTGACGGCGCCGTTCGGTCTGATGCCGAGCGGCGTGGAGGTCACCTCGAGCCCGGCGTTGAAATGGAACCCGCTTCCCGGCGCCACCTCGTATCGGGTGCAGGCTTCGCTCACCGCCGACTTCAGCTCCTCGCTGTTCAACGTCACCACCGTGAACACGACCTACGTCCCCGTGATCGAGCTCCCCGTCGCCGCGATCTTCTGGCGTGTGGCCGGCATCGACGGCACCGGCACCGGTCCCTACGGCTTCTCGAGCTTCACGCGCCGCCTGCTCGGCCCCGTGCTCGACCTGCCGGTGGACTACAACCCCAACGTTCCGGACCCGGTGCCCTCCTTCGTGTTTCCGCAGGATCCGTTGTCCTTCTCCTGGGCCCCGGTGTCGAGTGCCAAGAGCTACATCCTCGAGATCGACGACGCCGACGACTTCGTCGGTGCCACCAAGGTCGTCACCGGGAACCCGAACCACACGCTTCGGTCCACCCAGGAGTACGGCCAGGAGTTCTTCTGGCGGGTGCGCGGCGCCTCGACGGCGTCGGGCGGGGGCATCCTCACGGAGTGGTCCGAGGTGCGCAGCTACCTGGCCGTGTGGCCGGACACCGCCGAGTTGACGTTCCCGCTGGACACCACCACCGAGTCGCTGACGGACGTGTGGTTCGAGTGGGATCCCGTGCTCGGTGCGGCGTCCTATGAGATCGAGGTCAGCATCGACATCGACTTCAACTCGGTGTCCGTGATCAAAGAGAACGCGCTCGTGACGGAGTCGTACCACCCGGCCGAGGTGCTCCTCAACGGCTCGTACTTCTGGCGGGTGCGCGCCACCGACGTCGACGGACACATCGGTGGCTGGTCCGACGTGCACGCGTTCACCCGTGGTTGGCCGAGTGATCCGCTGGCTGGCGTCTCCACCGGTCCGCAGAGTGGCGGCGGGGCCAACGGCGACGACTTCGGCGGCAGCCTGGACAGCGGCATCCCGACGCCGCTGCTACCCGCCGACGGCGGTACCGCCTCCATCGATCTCGAGTTCAGCTGGACGCCGGTGCAGCGGGCATCGCTCTACGAGGTGTGGGTCGATGATGCCTCCGACTTCGTGAATGCGTACAAGTGCACGACCATCCAGACGACCCTCGTGGCGGGGAGGCGGATCGACGTCTCCCAGCCGGCCTGCGACGTGTTCAAGACGTCCTACGGGCAGGTCCGGTACTGGAAGGTCCGCGCCCTCGACGGGCCCACCGACGGGATCGGGCTGTGGTCGCCGACGTGGACGTTCGTGCGCGGCGTCGCCACCGACGCACCGGTGATCGAGCCGGGTCCGGTCGACGCCACGATCCCCTTCGTGGACTGGCAACCGGTCGAGGGCGCCACCGCCTATCGGGTGAGCGTCTTCGTCGGCGGCTCGCTCACGGCTCTGGTGTCGGCCACCACCGTGGCCACGAGCTACACCCCGACCGGCAACGGTCTGGTCGAGACCGATCCGACCGTGCTCCCGACGACCACCGACCTGCGCTTCACCGTCGCTGCCATCGACGAGGCCGGCCAGACCGGTCCCGCATCCAGCTACTCGTACACGATGCAACCGCCGGTGCTCACCGCCTCACCCGAACCCGTCCCGCCTGCGGTGCCAGCACCGAGCGTGGACATGCCCAACCTGCACTGGCAGCCCGTGACGGACGCCTCCTCGTACACCGTGACCATCACGCCGCAGGGATCGGGCGTCGCCGTGCTGACGAAGGCCGGACTCCGGAACAACGCGTGGACGGCCACCACCGTCGTCGAGTGGTTGTCTGCCGGGACCTATGCCTGGTCGGTGACCGCCGTCCGCTCGTTGGCCAACGGCGGCAGCGTGACCGGCGGCAGCGGCTCGTTCGAGGTCGTCGACTTCAGCGCCGTCGCCTACACCGCGCCGACCAACTGCGTAGCGCCCCTCGATGGGTGCACGCGACTCACGTCGAGCCCGCGCTTCGACTGGGTAGCGCAGCCGGGCGGCATCTACAAGATCACGATCGCCTACGACGTCGGGTTCACGAACATCGCCCGGGTCTACTCGACGCAGTTCAGTGAACTGCTGCCGCGTGAGGAGCTGCCGGACAACAACGTCGGGCAGGCCTACTACTGGCACGTGCAGGCATGTCCCACGATCTTCGAGTGTCCACCGATCGAAGGGACGTCGCCGGACTACAACTCGTTCCTGAAGCGGTCCAACCCGGTCCTGCTCCTCGGTCCGGCGAACGGCGCCACCGTGCAGGACGAGCCGTTCTTCTCGTGGTCGCCGTACCTCACGACCAACCTGGCCGGGTTCCCGGCGATCCCGCCCGGTGTGCCGGCGGTCGCTTCGGATGATCTCGAAGCGGCGAGGTACCGCATCCAGGTGTCGACCGTCCCGTCGTTCTCGACCATCCTCGATGACGAGGTCACCGACAACACCCGGTACTCGCCATCGGCCATCACCTATCCCGAAGGTCCGCTCTACTGGCGTGTGCGTGCCATCGACGACAGTGGGAACACGCTCACGATGAGCGAGACGCGCACCCTGGTGAAGGAGAGCCCGGCCATCGTCATCGTCGCCCCCGTGGCATCGCCCCCGGCGCTGCCGACCGTCGACGTCCACGTGTCGGGCGCGCCCATCTTCCGGTGGCTGCCCCAGGCCGGCGCGGCCGAGTACGAGCTCGAGGTCTACAACGACAGGACCCTGCTGTTCTCGAACGCCAACCGCGTCTTCGTGACCACGACGCCGCAGGTGGAGCACACGCCCCTCGACTCGCTGGCCGCCGGTGACTACTCGTGGCGCATCCGTCCCATCGACGGTGGCGGCCGCGACGGCCGGTGGACGACAGGCTCGATCTTCGTCATCGACGAGATCGGCCCCACCCTCTTGTCGCCGGACGACGGTGCCCTCGTGCTCGACGATCAGCTCGTCTTCACCTGGTCGCGAGACGTCGACGCCGCGTCCTACCGGTTCCAGCGCAGCACGGCGCCGGAGTTCCTCGGCATCACCGAGAGCGTGACGACGGTGGCCCGGGCGTGGGCGCCGACGGTGAAGTACCCCGATGGCACCTGGTACTGGCGGGTGCTGGCGCTCAACGCCAACGACGAGATCATCGGCACGTCCGAGGTCCGGCAGTTCGAGCGCGACACCCAGGTCGCTCCCGGTTCACCCACGGGCGTGTCCGGCGTGCCCGGCGACGGTGAGGTGACCGTGTCGTGGATCGCGCCGGTCAACGACGGCGGTTCACCCATCACGGCGTACACGGTCACAGCCTCGCCCGGCGGGTTCGGCTGCGCCACGAACGGCGCCACCTCCTGCGTGGTCGTCGGCCTGACCAACGGCACGCCGTACACGTTCACGGTGACGGCGGCCAACATCCGCGGCACGAGCCCGCCATCGGCCCCGTCCGGTCAGGTCACACCTGCCGACGTGCCGACGGCGCCGACCGGGCTCGCCGGGGTGCCCGGCAACGCCAAGGTGTCCCTGACCTGGACGGCACCCGCATCCGATGGTGGTGCCCCCGTGGACGGCTACGTGGTCACGGCCGACCCCGGCGGCGCCAGTTGCTTCGCGTCGGACACGCCCTGTGACGTCATCGGCCTGACCAACGGCACGCCGTACACCTTCACGGTGGTGGCCACCAACGCCGCCGGCACGTCGCCCGCCTCGGCGGCGGCCGGGCCCTACACGCCACGGACGGTGCCCTCGGTGCCGACGGCGGTCGTCGGCGTGCCGGGCAACGCCCAGGTGGCGGTGTCGTGGACGGCGTCGGCGTCCACCGGTGGTTCCCCCATCAACTCCTACACGGTCACGGCGGCGCCTGGCGGCGCCACGTGCTCGGCCGCCGTCACCGCCTGTGCGGTGACCGGCCTGGCCAACGGCACGCCGTACACGTTCCGGGTGTCGGCCACCAACGCGGCGGGGGCGTCGGCACCGTCGGCCGCGTCGGCCGCGGTCACGCCGCGCACCGTGCCCGGGGCCCCGACGGCGATCCTGGGCACTCCCGGCAACGGTCAGGTGGCGCTGTCGTGGACGGCGCCGGCCTCGAACGGTGGGGCCGCCATCTCCGGCTACATCGCCACCGCGTCGCCCGGAGGGGCGACCTGCGCGGCAGCTACGAATGCCTGCACCATCACGGCCCTCACCAATGGCGTGTCCTACACCGTGACGGTGGTGGCCACGAACGTGGTCGGACCGTCGCCGGCCTCGGCCGCCGCCGGTCCGTTCATCCCCGTGACCACGCCGCTGGCCCCCACCGGCGTCTCGGGCGTGCCGGGCAACACGAAGGTGACGGTGTCGTGGCTGGCTCCGGCATCGAGCGGTGGTTCGCCCGTCACGTCGTACCTGGTCACCGCCGCGCCCGGCGGCGCCACCTGCACGACGGCCGCGCTGTCGTGCGCAGTGACCGGTCTCGTCAACGGCACGGGCTACACGTTCACGGTCACCGCCACGACGGCGGTGGGGACGTCGCCGGCATCGGCACCCAGCGCCATGGTCGTCCCGGCGACCGTGCCCCAGAAGCCCACCGCGGTGGTGGCCGTGCCCGGCAACCAGCAGGCGTCGGTGTCGTGGACGGCGCCGGCCACGTCCGGCGGCTCGGCCATCACGTCCTACCTGGTCACCGCCGCCCCCGGCGGCGCCACCTGCACGACGGGTTCGCTCACCTGCGAGGTGGTCGGCCTCGTCAACGGCACGTCGTACACGTTCACCGTCACCGCCACCAACGCGGCGGGCACGTCGCTTCCGTCGAACCCGTCTGCGGCCATCATGCCGCCTGGCGCCAGCCAGTGTGGTGCGGGCAAAGACGGCCCGTTCGTCGACGTGTTCGGGGAGCACCCGTTCTGCCTCGACATCGAGTGGCTCGTGGCTGTGGAGGTGACGCAGGGCTACCCCGACGGCACCTTCCGTCCGACGGCCTCGGTGACCCGCCAGTCCATGGCGGCCTTCCTCTACCGCTACGCAGGTTCGCCGCCCTACACCCCGCCGGCCACGCCGTCGTTCCCGGACGTGCCCACCACCCATCCGTTCATCACCGAGATCGAGTGGTTGGCCGAGCAGGGGATCACCGGTGGCTTCGCCGACGGTACGTTCCGGCCCAGCGCGGCGGTGACCCGTCAGTCGATGGCGGCGTTCCTCTACCGCTTCGCCCAGTCGCCGCCGTTCGGCGATCCCGCTGTGCCCTCGTTCTCCGATGTGCCGACGTCGCATCCCTTCTTCACCGAGATCGAGTGGTTGGCCGGCACGGAGATCACTGGTGGCTTCGCCGATGGCACCTTCCGACCGACATCACCGGTCACGCGCCAAGCCATGGCCGCGTTCCTGCATCGCTACGACGCACTCGCCCTCTGAGGAGCGGACAGCATCTCGGCCTTCAGGTGAAGGTGGGCTCGTCGTCCCAGGTGCGAGGCGGGGCGACGAGCAGGCCATGGTCACCGTTGCGCTCGGCGGCTGCGCCGCGCAGGCCGAAGTAGGCCAACGCGGCGACCCAGCCCAGCGCGCCCACACCCACGCGCAGGGCCACTGGGAAGCCCCGACCCGTGATGAAGCCCTCGATCAACCCGGCCGCGAAGAACATGGCACCGAGCCCGAGCACGATGGTCAGCGTTCGTTGGCCCTCCTCGCGCAGGGCGTCGGCCCGGCTGCGATCGCCGGGGGCCAGCAGCACCCACCCGAGCTGGAAGGCGGCGCCGCCGGCGATCACGATGGCCGAGAGCTCGAGCATCCCGTGCGGGAGGATGAAGCCCCAGAACCGCTCGGCCTCTCCTTCGCTGATCATCCAGGCCGCGGCCTGGCCGACGGCCACGCCGTTGGAGGCGAGGAGGAAGGCGCTGTACAGCCCGGCGGTAGCCGCCCCGGCGAACACCTGGAGCGAGACCCAGATGTTGTTGACCGTGACCTCGCCGAAGAACTGCAGCGGTGAGCGGTCGTAGTAGTACTGCTCGAACAGGTCGTTCACGTAGGTCTGGCGGAACTCGGGCGTGGCGGAGGCATCGAGCGCAGCGGGGCTCTGCAGCAGCCAGAGGCAGACGATGACGGCGGGCAGGAAGAAGATGACGGCGCTCACGGCCACCGCCCGGCGCGAGTGCCACACCGCGGCCGGGAACGTGGCCGAGAAGAACCGCACGACGCTGCGCCATCCCCCGCCCTTGCGGCGGTAGATGAGCTGGTGGGCGTTGGCCACCGTGGCCGAAAGGCTGGCGGTGAGCGACGGCTCGCGGTAGTGCGTGCGGACGAACGACAGCTGGGCCGAGACCTGCTGGTAGAGGCGGAGCAGCTCCTCGAGGTCCTCGTTCGAGAGCGCGCTGACCCGAACCGAACCCTGGGCGGCCAGGGCGTCGAGTTGCTTCCAGGTGTGCTGGTTCGAGGCGATGTAGCGGTCGATGTCCACGCGGTTGGGTACGGTACCCGAGGGGACGTTCCGCCGAGCGACGCGACCCCGACGAGCGGCCACCGGGGCCGGGGAGGGTGCAACGTGCGATCGTCGAACCGAGGCATCGTCACGCCCGAGGCCGTCGTCCTCGAGTTCGAGACGGCGGGCGTCGGGTCGCGAGCCATGGCCTGGATGGTCGACCTAATGGTGCTCGCCGGCATGGGCGTCCTCGTGGGCATGGTGCTGGGGCTGGTATCCGTCGCTTTGCCGGAGGCTGCCACCATCGTGGGCATCCTCCTGGCCGCGCTGATCTTCCTCGGCTACCCGATCTTCTGCGAGACGTTGTTCCGCGGTCGCACCATCGGCAAGCGGGCCATGGGGCTGCGCGTGGTCACCACCGACGGGGCCCCCGAGCAGTTCCGCCACGCCGCGCTGCGAGCGCTGATCGGTCTGGTGGAACTGTGGGCCACGGTGGGGTTCGTGGCCGTCACGTGCGGGTTGTCGACCCGTCGCTCGCAGCGCTTCGGTGACCTCGCCGCCGGGACGTTCGTGGTGCGCGAGCGATCGTCGACCACGAGGATGCTGGCGGTTGCCTTCCCACCCCCGCCGGGCTACGAGCAGTACACGGCCTCGCTCGACGTCTCGTCGGTCAACGAGCCCGCCTACCTCGTGATCCGGTCGTTCCTGCTCCGTGTCTTCGACTTCACGCCATCGGCCCGGGTGGCGCTGGCCACGCGGCTGGCCAACCCCACCGCTGCGGCCATGCACCACACGCCGCCTGCGTCGGTGAACCCCGAGGTGTTCCTCGCCTGCGTGGCGTCGGCCTACCAGCAGCGTCACGGCGGGCTCCTGGTGCCCACGTGGCACGCGCCGCAGTGGCAGGCGCCCCCAGGCTGGGCCGGGATGGCCCCTGCCCCGGTCGGCGGCTGGTCGGCAACGCCCGCTCCTCGCCGCTGAACGAGGCCGGCCCAAGGGCCGACCGGCCCTCCCGGTAGCCTGGGGCCATGCAGGCGTATCTCGACAACGCGGCGGGGACGCGCCTACGACCCGAGGCCCTGTCGGCCATGCGGCCCTGGCTCGAAGACGGGCCGGCCAACCCCACGGGCACCCACCGACGCGCCCGCGATGCTCGTCGGGCGGTCGACGATGCCCGCGACGTGATCGCCGACCTGCTGGGCGTCACCTCGGGCGAGGTGGTTTTCACCTCCGGGGGGACCGAGGCCGATGATCTGGCCGTCCACGGGCGCATGGCGGCGGCCGGCGGGACGGCGGTGTGCGGCGCCACCGAGCACCACGCGGTGCTCGATCCCGTGCTCGGTCTCGGTGGGCGCGTCGTCCCCGTCGACGCCGGCGGCGGCCTCGACCTCGAGGCGCTGGCCGAGATCCTCGATGGCACCCCGGACGTCACCCTCGTGTCGGTCATGGCCGCCAACAACGAGACGGGCGTGGTCCAGCCGCTCGACGTGGTGGCCGAGGTCGTGGCTCGAACGGCGCCGAGCGCCGCGCTCCACACCGACGCCGTCCAGGCCGCGGCCTGGCTCGACCTCCGTCCGCTCGTGACCCGGGCCGCCCTGGTCTCGGTGAGCGCCCACAAGCTGGGTGGCCCGCGTGGCGTGGGCGCCCTCGTCGTCCGTGACGGCGTGTCCTTGGCGCCCCGCCTGCTCGGTGGCGGTCAGGAGCGCGGCCGTCGCAGCGGCACCCACGACGTGGCGGGGATCGTCGGCTTTGCGGCGGCCGCTGCGGCCGGCGATGCCGACCGAGCCGAGCGCACCCGGGCCACACAGGCCCGCCGTGATCGGCTGGCGGCAGCGTTGGTCCGCGATGTCCCTGGGGCACGCATCACGGCCGATGCCTCCGTGCGCTTGCCCTCGATCCTGCACGTCACCGTGGAGGGCCTGTCCAGCGAGGAGCTCCTGTTCCTGCTGGACCGCGAGGACGTCGCTGCCTCGGCTGCTTCGTCGTGCGCCAGCGGGGCGCTCGAGCCGTCGCACGTGCTGGCCGCCATGGGCATCGCCGCCCCACGTGCCCGCGGCGCGCTGCGGTTGTCGCTCGGTTGGTGCACGACCGAGGCCGAGATCGACCACGCCGCCGCCGTGATCCCCACCGCCGTCGCCCGACTGCTGGCCCCCGGATGACGATCGACCGTCGATCGCGCGTGCTGGTGGCCATGTCCGGTGGTGTGGATTCTTCCGTGGCGGCGGCGCTGCTGGCCGAGCAGGGCGACGAGGTGGTCGGCGCCACAATGAAGCTGTGGGGCGGGGAGACCGACTCGGGGTGCTGCTCGGTGTCCGACGTCGACGATGCCCGGCGGGTGGCCGACCAGCTCGGCATCGACCACCACGTCTTCGCCTTCGCCGAGGAGTTCGACGAGCACGTCGTGGCGCCCTACGTCGACGCACACGCTCGCGGGTTGACCCCCAACCCATGCATCGAATGCAACCGCCACCTGAAGTTCGACGCGCTGGTGGCCCGCGCCGACCGGCTCGGGTTCGATGCGGTGGCGACCGGTCACCATGCTCGAGTGGTGTCGATGGCCGATGGCACCCGGCGTGTCGGGCGGGGCGCCGACCGGGCGAAGGACCAGTCCTACGTGCTCCACATGCTCGACCAGCCCACGCTGGCGCGCGTGCTGTTCCCGCTGGGGTCGATGACGAAGCACGAGGTCCGCCGCCGTGCCACCCAGATCGGCCTTCGCACGGCCGACAAGCCCGACAGTCAGGACGTGTGCTTCGTGTCGAGCACGAAGGGCCGGTCGGGGTTCCTCGGTGATCGGATGGACCTGCACCTCGGGCGCCTCGTGGACGGCGACGGCAACGAGGTGGGCCAGGTGGCCGCCATCGAGCTGGTGACCGTCGGCCAGCGACGCGGCCTCGGCCTCGCCGGGGGAGCGGAGCATCGCTACGCGGTGGACGTCGACCTGTCCACGGCCACCGTCACCATCGGCACGGCGGCTGAGTTGCGGACCCGTCGCACGACGGTGGACCGGCCGGTGTGGGCGGCTGGACCCCACGTCGGCGATGTGCTCGTGCAGGTGTCGGCCCACGGCGAGCCACGGCCCGCGGTGCTGGTCGGCGACGACGACGGGCTCGCCGTCGAGTGGGCCAACGCCGTGCGACGCGTGGCCCCAGGCCAGAGCGTCGTGTTCTACGACGTCGACCGCCCCGACACGGTCGTCGGCGGGGCGCTCGCCACCTGACCGCAGCCGAGACCTGTACATCACCTACGGCCTCTTCTGTACACGTTCGCGATGGACGTCGCCGTCACCGAGGTTCGAGCTGCGCTCGCGGCCGCAGCGCTTGCGGGGGTCCTCTCCACGAGTCAGTTCCGTTCCGCGGAGACGTTCTGGATGGAGTGCTGGTCGGCGATGCGACCGGTCGAGCTGACCGTTGCGGTCGAGGTGCAGGCAGGTCGGCCGGTGCGCGTGCCCTTCGAGGTGCTGACTCGGTGCACCTGGCCAGCGCGCTCGCCGTGGAGCATCCCGATGTGATCGTGGCGGTGTGGGATCGTCGGCTCCGCGCCGGCGAGGTCGCCGAACAGCTCGCTGTATCGCCACGAGTGGTGTGAACGGCGCAGGTCGCGATGGTCACCCTCACCATCTGGGCGGCCGCCGATACGCGCCCTCGCCGCTGGGCGGAGGCGAGCCAAGCCCAGCGCGCCGACGGGGGCTCCGCGCCGCGGCTCAGAGGGCGATGCGGAGCGAACCGGCGTGGAAGCGAGCGAGGAGCTCGTCAAGTACCTCGGCGACGACATCGGGTGGATCGCGCAGCACATGGCGCTCGTCGATGGCGGCATCGGAGAACTCCTGGTGCATGTGGCGCGTGGCGGCCTCGTCGTCGAAGCCGTGGTCGGCGCGCGCGGCCACGCGCGCCGCGCAGCGGTCGGCCGACGGCAGCAGGATGGCGTAGTGCAACTCGGCGAGGCCGGTGGCGGCACCGAAGGTGTGTAGGTGCCACGGGCCCACGATGCCGTCGAAGACGGTGGAGAGCCCACCGCTCACGTAGGCGCCGGCGGCGGCGGCCGAGGCTCGCGTCGTGGTCTCGTTTTGGTCGTGGGCCTCGGGCAGCCACGGTGCGATGGCGCCGCGAACGAGGAAGTGAAAGAACTCGTCGCCGGCGACGAGCGCGCTGGGCTCGAAGCATCCGGCCGCCTGTCGGGCCACCGTGGACTTGCCGGCACCCGGTGGACCGGTCACGAGCAGTAGGCGGGACATGGCGAAGTGTCGCGCACCCACGGCCTGTCAGGCGATGGGGAGGCCCTGGTCGGCGGCGGCGCGCAGGAGGTGGCCGGGGCGCGTCGGGGTGACGAGCACGAGGGACACGTCCTTGGCCATCGAACCGGGCGTGGCCGTCGGATCCTTGCGGCCGGCGCGTCGGTCGGCCATGAGGAGCACGTCGGCGGGGGATCGGAGGTCGATCTCGAGGGCCAGGCCCAGCGCGCCCAGGGTGATGTCCTCGGCCGTGGTGGCAGCATCAGCCACCGTGACGCGCTCGAGGTCCTTGACCTGGATGAGCAGCGAGTCGGCGAGGGCCATCGGGTCGTGCACGACGAGCCCGGCGGGGACGAGCACGATCCAGCGCCGGGCCAGGCCGTGGGCGCCGCGCACGCCGAACCACGCCACGGCGCCTCCCACCAGCGTGGCGAGGATCCCGGCCACCCACTGCTCGGTGGCCAGCAGCACGGGCCCGGCGACGACGCCGGCCACCACTGCCGCCCACAGCACTTCGATCGGGCCGAGCACCACGGCGGCCGGTGCCCGCAGCGGAAAGCGGAGTTCGTGACCGTAGGCGGACCCGTTCACGAAGCGACTGCCGGTGTGGGGTGCCAGCACCAGCACCGTGGCCACCGCCGCCGTGGTGGCGCCGACGATGCCCAGGGCGGTGATCGAGTCGGTCGCCAGCGCCGCCCAGGTGGCGGTCGGCACGGCGGCGGGGATGACGAACCGGGCGAGCGTGAGCGTGATCGTCCGCGGCGCCAGCAGGGCCAGGAGCCCCGCGCCCCAGCCCAACCAGGCGAGGGTGCCGACGACGAGCTGCACGGCGGTGGACGAGGGTTCGAGGGCGTCACCCAGGGCGGCGCCCGTGGTGGCAGGCAAGGTCAGCCAGAGCACCCCGAGGGCCAACGCCAGGAGGCGTTCCGGGGTCCACGAACGAAGGTCGGAGCGGGTGGGCACGGCCTGAGATTTGCTCAGAGGACCCAGACATCGCTATTCCAGTCATCGTGACAACCGGGGGTGGACGGGTTTCGCACGGCGCATGCCGCTTGCGACACCGACGGGTGAGCGGTCGTCCGCGACCTTCGGCGGCGGTCGTCGGGGGTGCGCGATGGCGGTGAGCGACGATCGCCGCGTGCGGCTCCCCGTCGGACTGGCCACGTCCATCGGGAGCCTTCCCCACGAGGATCCCGGCGAGGCTGTCGACTTCATCCTCCGCAACCAGCCGCGCCTGCCGGCTGCCCCGACGCTGCCCGGTCGGTCTCGGCGGGAGGGGATGATCGCCCAGGTCGCCCAAGGCGTCCGGGGCATCGTCGTGCAGGCCGATGGCTCGCTCGACATCGACGACAGCCGGCTCGATCCCGACGCTCCGCTGGACGACCCGGGCTTCGCCTCCGACTCCTTCGTCGGCTTGCGGGCCTTCGTGACCCAGGTCAGCGAGCGGCGCGGGCCGATCAAGGTGTCGCTGACCGGACCGGTGACGTTCGGTGTGGCCCTGGCCGCGGCCGGCGTCGAGCCCGAGCTCGCCTTCCGGCTGGCGTCGTCCACGGTGCGCCAGCGCGGGAAGGCCTTGCTCGACTACGTATCGCAGCGGGTGCCGCAGGCCCAGCTCGTGGCCTTCGTGGACGAGCCCGCCCTCGGCTCGGCCATGTTCCCCGACTTCCCGATCGGCCCGGTCGATGCCGTCGATCTCGCCTCGGGGGCGCTGGCCGTGCTGGAGAAGGGCGCCATCACCGGGCTGCATTGCTGCGGCACGACCACGGACTGGCGGCTGCTCATGCAGGCCGGCCCCCAGATCCTCTCGTTGCCCACCGATGGAGGCATCGAGCACGCGGCGGGAGGCTTGGCCACGTTCCTCGACCGGGGCGGCTGGGTGGCGTGGGGTGCGGTCCCGACCGACCGACCGATCGGCACGACCGTCGAGCGGCTGTGGCGCCAGCTGTCGTTGCTGTGGTGCGACCTCGTGACGCAGGGCGGCTGCGATCCGGTGCTGCTGCGCACCCAGGCCATGATCACGCCGGCCTGCGGGTTGGTGCACCACGGTGTCACCCAGGCCGAGCAGGTCCTGTGGTTCACGAATCGCTTGGCCGAGCGTCTCCACGACCAGGCCATCGGCGTCAAGCTGTCTGTCGGGGCGTGACGCCCAGCCTCGTCGCCGGTAGCCGGACGCGACGAGGGCCCCGGCCCGCCCATGGTGGGGAGACCGGAGCCCTCCGTCGCCACTACGGGTTGGCCAGCGTCTGCGTGGCGTCGAAGGTCAGCGTCGACTTGCCCGCGGCGGCGGGGAAGCCGAGGGCGATCGACCCCAGGTAGGCGATGAGCTTCGGGCACTTCGGCGTGACGGAGATGGTCGGGATGACGAAGTCGCCGGCCACGACCTTGCCCACGCCCGGCTTGCCCTTGAACGGCACGCCGGTCAGCGCGCCGGACGTGTCGGTGGTGAGCGTCGGGGTGAACGGGCCGACGCCGCAGGTGAAGCCGAGGATCGACGTCTCGCCGCGCACGGTGCCCGACAGGGTCACGTGCGAGCCGTCCGCCTTGAGGGCGCCCGTGCCCGTGAAGTCGCTGAGCGGGGTCATGCCGATCGGCACGTTGACGAGCCCGAAGATCTTGGCCTTGGCCGGAGCGAAGGACATGTTGGCGGCGGGCACGGTGGCCACGATCTTGCCCTGCTTGAGCTGGATGGTGCCGCAGGCGGCGCCGGTGGCACCGGTGACCTTGGCCCGGCCGTTGATATCGATCACGCCGTTGGTGAAGGTGGACGTGAACGTATAGCGGAACGGTCCCGGCGCGATGGTCGGGCACGGAGCCGGGGCGGCTCCTGCCGTGCCCGGAGCCGCGAGGCCGAGGAACGTGGCCAGCAGGGCCACGGCGAAGACGACGGTGCCGGCCTTCCGGCCGGTGACGCGACGAGGGGTGGTGTGATGCATTCGTGCTCCCATCAGGTTGCAGCCGGTGAACGGCAGCTGTCGGTACGTCACTGACGTTGCCAGTGACACTGACAGTGTCAGTGTTTTGCTCCGATGTGTCAAGCGTCACCTCAAGTTGTGGTCCTGACCTGCCGAAAGGCGGTCAGTGAACGACCAGGAGCGCGCCCACGGCTTCGATCTCGACGACCTGGCCCGGCTGGCCGAGGTGCCCGCCCGCACGGTGCGGTACTACCGCCAGATCGGCCTGCTCGAGGCACCGACGCGCGCCGGTCGACGGGCGTTCTACGGGGCGGACCAGCTGCCGAGGCTGCGTCTGATCGCCACGCTGCGGTCGCGAGGCCTCGCCCTCGACGCCATCGCTCGGGTGCTCGACGACGATGCCGCCGAGCACGACCAGCTCGGCCAGCTGCTCCAGCTGGGTGACACCCTGCAGACGCCGTGGGTCGACGACCGGGCCGCCGTGCTCGATGCCGACGGCATCCTGGCCATCCTCGGCACCGACGACTCAGCGACCTTCGGCACCCTCGAGTCCTACGGCATCGTCTACCGACGACCGCGCACCGACCCGCCGCGCTGGGACGTTCCCAGCCTGGCCATGTTGCACCTGGCCGGCGAGATCGCCGGCGCCGGCGTCGAGTCCGAGCTGGCTTGGCGGGCCCAGGCGCTGTTGTCCGAGCACCTCGGTCGGCTGGCGGACGATCTGGTGGCGCTGTTCACCGAGAGCGCCGGAGACGGCTTCGGTGGCCAGGGCACCCTCGAGGAGCTCACCGAGGGCTACGAGGGGTTGCGCAAGCTGGCCCACGCCGGCGTGCAACTCGCCTTCGCCCACGAGATGGAGGCGGCACTGGGCCGCTTCGTCCAGCGCGGCGGCGTGTTCGAGGTCGATCGCCGCGTCCGCGAGGGCGGCACGGCCTGATCGACACGATCGGTAGGCTGCGGCCGTGCCGGAAGAGACCCGTGACGATGACGAGCTCCGTGCTGCGCTCGATCCGGCCGGGCGGGTCGAGGAGCTCCGAGCGCTGATCCGCCACCACGGCGAGCGCTACCACGACCAGGACGCACCCGAGATCCCCGATGCCGACTACGACCTGCTCGTGCGCGAGCTCCAGGGGCTCGAGGAGCAGCACCCCGACCTGATCACGCCTGACTCCCCGACGCAGCTCGTGGGCGGCACCCCGTCGGCCACGTTCACCGAAGTCGTGCACGCCGTACCCATGATGTCGCTCGACAACGCCATGGACGAAGCCGAGCTGCAAGCGTGGGTCGACCGCACGCGCCGTCGCCTCGACGAGCTCGAGGTCCCCGAGTCCGACGTCGGCTACGTGTGCGAGCTCAAGATCGACGGCCTGGCCGTGTCGTTGCGCTACGAGGCCGGTCGGTTCGTGCAGGGCGCCACCCGGGGGAACGGCCGCGTGGGTGAGGACGTCACCGCCAACCTCAGCACCATCGGCGTGATTCCCGATCGGCTCGCCGGGGCCGACCCGCCCGAGGTGGTCGAGGTCCGCGGCGAGGTCTACCTGCCCGTTGCCGTGTTCGCGCAGATCAACGTCGAGCAAGAGGCGGCGGGCCAGCGCCTCTACGCCAACCCGCGCAACACCGCGGCTGGCTCGCTGCGCCAGAAGGACCCGACCATCACCGCCAGTCGCAAGCTGGCCTTCTGGGCCTACCAGCTCGGGGAGGTGGTCGGGGGTCCTGCCTTCGCCACGCACCACGAGACGCTCGACTGGGTCGAGTCGTTGGGGCTGCCGGTGAACCCCGAGCGCAAGGTCGTCGGGTCGCTCGACGACGTGATGGCGTACTGCCTCGACGCCCAGGACCGACGACACACCCTCGACTACGAGATCGACGGTGTGGTCGTGAAGCTCGACGATCTGACCTGGCGCGAGCGCCTCGGCAGCACGGCTCGCGCCCCGAGGTGGGCCATCGCCTTCAAGTTCCCGCCCGAGGAGCGCACCACCAGGTTGCGGGCCATCGAGGTGTCGATCGGTCGGACGGGACGGGCCACGCCGTTCGCCGTGCTCGAGCCGGTCGAGGTGGCCGGTTCGGTCGTCGGCATGGCCACCCTGCACAACCAGGACGTCGTGGCCCTCAAGGACGTGCGCCCGGGCGACACGGTGATCGTGCGCAAGGCCGGCGACGTCATCCCCGAGGTGCTCGGCCCGGTGCTGGCCGAGCGGCCGGCTGGCCTGGCCGCCTGGGTGTTCCCGACCGCGTGCCCCGTGTGCGCCACGACGCTCACCCGGGCCGACGGCGAGGTGCAGTTCCGGTGCCCCAACCTGGCGTGCCCGGCCCGCGTCGTCGGGGCCATCGAGCACTTCACCTCTCGCGGCGCCATGGACATCGAAGGCCTGGGGGAGCGCACGGTCCGCCTGTTCCAAGAGCTCGGCCTCATCCACGACGTCGCCGACATCTACGCCCTCGACGAAGAGCGCATCGCCGAGCTGGAGGGGTTCGGGGCCACGTCCATCGAGAACCTGCGGGCCGGCATCGAGGCGTCGAAGCACCGACCGCTGGCCAACCTGCTGGTGGGGCTGAACATCCGCCACGTCGGCGGCGCGGTGGCCGAGTACCTGGCCACGCACTTCGGCCACCTCGAGGCCCTCATGGCGGCCACCGAGGACGAGTTGGCCGCGGTCGAGGGCATCGGTCCCGTCATCGCCGCCAGCGTCGCCGCCTTCTTCGCCGATCCCGACAACCGGGTCCTCGTCGACCGCCTCGTGCAAGCCGGGGTCAACGTGGTCGGACCGATGGCCGCCGACGTGCCCCGCACGCTCGAGGGCATGGCCGTGGTCGTGACCGGCACCCTCGAGGGCTACAACCGCGACAGCGTCGAGGCGGCCATCAAGGCCCACGGCGGCAAGTCGCCCGGCAGCGTGTCCAAGAAGACCACCGCCGTCGTGGTGGGGGAGGGCCCGGGCGCCTCGAAGCTGACCAAGGCCACCGAGCTCGGCGTGCCCGTGCTCGACGAAGCCGGCTTCGGGCACCTGCTCGCCACCGGCGAGATCCGACCGATGACCGATCCAGGAGACTCATGACCACCCTCTCGACGACGTCCGGCTACGACGCGGTCGTGTTCGACCTCGGGGGCGTGTTCACCGACTCGTCACCCTTCGACGCCGTGGCCCGCATGGCCGCCGAGGTCGGGGTCGACGGCGATCTCGGTGTGCGCTTGGTGTTCGGCGACTACGACGACGACACCGACCACCCGTGGCACCGCGCCGAGCGGGGCGAGCTCGACATCCAGACCACCCGGGCCGAGATCCTGGCCCACACCGAGGCGGAGTGCGGTCAGCCGCTCGACCTGTTCGACCTCTTGCGCTTCATGGGGTCGTCGGGTCTGGGCTTCCGCCAGGCGTTCGTCGATCGGGCCCGGCGGCTGCGGGCCAGCGGCATCCGCACCGGGCTGCTCACCAACAACGTGGTCGAGTTCCGCTCATCGTGGATGGAGAAGCTGCCGATGGACGAGCTGTTCGACGACATCATCGATTCCAGCGCGGTCGGGTTCCGCAAGCCGAACGAGCGGATCTACCGCCTGTCGCTCGAACGGCTGGGTGGCGTCGACCCGACCCGCGCCGTGTTCGTCGACGACTGGCCCGGCAACGTGGCCGCCGCCCGCCGCCTCGGCATGCGCGGCGTGGTGGTCGACCTCGATCCGGCCGCGGCCCTGGCCGAGATCGACGACCTCTTCGGCTGGTGATCGTCGGGTCCGTCGTGCTTCAAACGGCGGTGAAGCACCACGAGCGTGTGAACGACTGCTCGGGGCCGGTGGCCACCTGCCAGTAGGTGGCCTTGGCGCAGTTCTGCCCGGCCACCAGGTACTCGACGGCCTTGCCGGGACCCGGACGGAACGTGACCAGGCCGAGGTCGACGACCCGGTCGAGCTCGTCTTCGGGGATGGCGGTCTCGTTGATGCTGAGCTCAGCTGTCCACCCGGCGATCAGGTCGATGCCCACCTCGCCCTGTTGCAGGGTCTTGTCCGCCTCGCCCGGGAGCAACCGCTCGATCACGAGCGCGTCTGGGCTGGAGCCACTGTCAGCGTCGAGCTGGATGGAGACGAGCACCGTGGCCAGCACCACCAGCAGCAATCCCGGGATGATGACGAACTTCACGAGCTTGGGCACGAGCGCATTCTGCCCCGTCCGGGCCGCCGTGCCCCCCTCGCGTGTCGGACGTCTCCATCCGGGGTGCGCGACGGGGCGGGCTGGGACTTGTACCCTCGGAAGATGGCCAGCCCCCGCATGGTCGACCGCGTCGGTCAGGTCCTCGGCGGGCGGTACCGCTTGATCGCTCCGATCGGTACCGGCGCTTCGGCGTCGGTGTTCCTCGGCGACGATGTCACACTGCGTCGTCGGGTGGCGGTCAAGGTGCTGCACGCCGCCCTCGCCGATGACGAAGCGTTCCTGCGCCGGTTCCGTGCCGAGGCGCAGGCTGCCGCCGCGCTCAACCATCCGCACGTGATGGCCGTCTACGACTGGGGCAACGACGACGACGTGCCTTACCTCGTCACCGAGTTCCTTGGCGGCGGAAGCCTTCGGGGCATGCTGGACCGGGTCGGGACGCTGACCCCGTCGCAGGCCCTGCTCGTGGGCCTGGAGACGGCCCGGGGGCTCGAGTACGCCCAGAAGCGGGGCTTCGTGCACCGCGACATCAAACCGGCCAACCTGCTGTTCGACGACGAGGCCCGCCTGCGCATCGCAGACTTCGGGCTGGCCCGTGCCCTGGCCGAGGCGGCGTGGACGGAGCCGATGGGTGCGGTCCTGGGCACGGCTCGTTACGCCTCCCCCGAACAGGCTCGGGGGGAGAGCCTTGACGGCCGCAGCGACGTGTACTCGCTCTCGCTGGTGCTGATCGAGGCCGTGGCTGGCAGCGTCCCCTTCGCCACCGACACCACGCTGGGCACGCTCATGGCTCGCGTGTCCAAGCCGCTCGAGGTGCCCGAATCGCTCGGACCGCTCGTCCCCGCGCTCGTGGCTGCCGGCGTCCCGGATCCGGCCGACCGCCCGGACGCGGCCCGGTTCGCGGCGCTGCTCATGGGTGCGGCCGAGCACCTCGACCGACCGGCGCCGCTGCCGTTGGCGGGCGTGCGGAGCCTCGAAGGCCTCGACGGACTCGACCGCGATCCGACCACCATCGCGGCGGACGACTCGCCGAGCGAGGTTCCCGAGTCGGTTGCTGGGGCTGCGATCGCCGGCGCGGCGGCGGGCGCGGCGGCTGCTGGTGGTCGCTGGTCGCGCGAGCCCGCCCCGTCCGGTGCCGAGGCGGACCCTCCGGTGCCGTGGGTCGACGCCGAGCCGAGCGCCGAGCTCGACGTGCCGTCGTGGGTGCGCGCCGACTCGGAGCCGACCACCGGGGCCGACCCCCTCGTGCTGCCGGCTGCGGGCGAGGGCCTCGTCGTCGCCGGAACCGTCGATCACGACGCGCCCACGAGCCGTCGGGCGCGCCGAAGGGCGGCCAAGGCCGGGGCCCTCGCCGCCCTGCCGGTAGAGGAGGACGACGACTACGGCGAGGTGCCTCGCAGCGGACGCTTCGCCTTCGTGCTCGTGGTCCTGCTGCTGCTCGGTGGTGCGGCGTTCGCCGGGTGGTACTTCGGGGTGCGCATCCCGTCGCACGAGGTGCCCTCGGTGGTCGGCTCGAGCATCGAGGAGGCGGCCGCCGTCGCGGCCGGCAACGAGTGGACCATCTCCCGCACCGATGCCTTCGACGACGTCGTGCCCACGGGCATCGTGCTGTCGCAGGAGCCGATCCCGGGGACGGACCTGGCCGAGGGCCAGGTCTTGTCGGTGGTGGTGTCCTCGGGCCTGCCACCGGTGGCCGTCCCCACCGACCTCGTGGGCCTCTCCTCGGCCGACGCCACGGCCAGGCTGGAGGCGGTGGGCCTGGGCCTCGGGGAGATCACCCGGCGCTACGACGAGAACGCGGCCAACGACGTCGTGCTGGCCCTGGCCGACGGCACCCTCGCCGAGGTGCTGAAAGGCGACAAGGTGGGCATCGTGGTGTCCGATGGGCCTGAGCCCCGCACCATCCCCGACGGGATGGTCGGGCAGCCGTCGGGTGCGGTCAAGGCCGAGCTCGAGTCGATGGGCCTCGTCGTGACCGCGGGCGAGGACTTCAGCGAGACGATCGAAGCGGGCAACGTGATCAGTCTCAGCCCGGCCGCCGGTGGCCAGATCGCCAAGGGCGGCGAGGTGACCATGGTCGTGTCCAAGGGGCCGCCGGTCGTCGTCATCCCCGACGTGGCCGGCAAGTCCGCCGAAGAGGCCGCCGCCGCGCTGGAGGCCGTCGGCCTGGTGGTCTCGTCCACCGACGGCTCGCCGACGAACCCGGCGGTGGGCACGGATCCGCCCAGCGGTACCACCGTTCGCAAGGGCTCGAGCGTCGTGCTCAAGACGGGCGAACCCGCCGGCTGACGCCCGAATCGCCTGGGGGAGTTGACCGGACGGTCAAGTAGTCTGGGCCAATGTCCGACACCCCCCTGACGCCACCCGCGCCGTCGGGGGAGGCGGAGGTCGGCGAGCCTGCCGGTCCCGGGGGTGATCCCGACACCGGCGTGTTCGCGGCCCGTCGGGCCCGCCTGCAAGCCTCGCCTCGCTACAAGTGGATCGTTCTGACCTCGGCCCTCGTGGGCCTCTTCTCGGTCGGGTTCTCGATCACGGTGCTGGCCGTGTCGGTGGCCACCATCGCCGAAGACCTGGACACCGACCGGTCGCTGATGACCTGGGTGGTGATCGGGCCGATCCTGGCCTATGCCGTGTTCGGCCCGTCGGCCGGGAAGCTCGCCGACATCCTGGGTGCGCGCAAGGTGTACCTGACCTCGCTGTCGCTCGTGGCCGTGTTCGCCGCGCTCTCGGCCGTGGCCTGGAGCGGCGGTTCGCTGATCGCCTTCCGGGTCATCGGCGCCACCGTCGGCGCCGCCGTCGGGCCGGCATCGCTGGCCATGATCAATCGGATGTTCCGCCCCGAGGAGCGGGCCAAGGCCCTCGGGTACTGGTCGATGGTGGCCGCCGGCGGACCGGTGATCGGCGTCGTCGTCGGCGGGCCCGTGGTCGAGGCCTTCTCTTGGCGGTGGATCTTCGTGGGCCAGGTGCCGTTGACGCTGCTCGCCCTGGCTGTTGGCGCCGTCGTGCTCCCGCACGTGCCCAGCCGACGCAACGTCCGCTTCGATGTGCCCGGCACGATCCTGCTGGCCGTGGGCGCCAGCAGCCTGTTGGTCGGGCTCAACCGCGGGCCGCTGGTCGGGTGGACGAGCCCGATGGTCCTGATCGCCTTCGCCCTGTCACCGATCGCCCTGGCCGCGTTCGTGGCCGTCGAACGCCGCAGCGAGCACCCGCTGCTCCCGTTGCGCTACGTGCGCAAGCGCAACTTCACCGCGCCCATCGCCAACCAGTTCTTCCTCAACTTCGCCTACATGGGCGCGTTCACCATCACGCCGCTCATGCTGACCGACATCCTCGGTCTGGGCGAGGCGCGGATCGGGTTCCTGTCCATCGCCCGACCGCTCACGTTCGCGGTGGCCGGCCCGATCGCCGGCTACCTCACGACCCGGCTGGGCGAGCGACCCATCGCCACCTTCGGCGGGTTCGCCATCCTGGCCTCGATGCTCGGGCTGGCCACGGTCTCGGCGAGCTCGGGGGAGGTGCGGGTGCTCGGTGCGTTGGCGCTGTCCGGTCTCGGCATGGGCGCAGCGGCGCCGGCCATGGCTGCGGCCATCGCCAACACCGTCGACGAACAGGACCTCGGCGTGGCCACCGCCTTCCAGCAGATGTGCGCGCAGATCGGTGTGGTGGTGGGCACCCAGATCATGCTCACCGTGCAACAGGCCACCACGCCCCTGCCGGCTGACGCCGAGGGGTCCGTCCCTCTGGCGCTGCTCGATGGGGTGACGACCTCGTACCACGACGCCTACCTGGTCGGCGCCGCCGCCGCTACCCTCGGCATCCTGGCCGCGTGGTTCGTGCGCGGCGGGCGCCGCACCGGCCTCAGCGACGAGCAGCTGCTGCTCGACGAGCTCGAGGTCCTCGACCTCCAGTCGGCTGCGGCCGCCGCCCGCCCCTGATCTGCCCGCCGGTCCCACACGCGAGACGGCGCCGCCCGAGCCCGAGGGCTCGAACAGCGCCGTCTTCAACTCGGTGTGCGCTCGGCGTCAGGCCGTGATCTCGGAGATCCGCTCGGCCACGGCGGCGGCCGCCGGGTCCGGTGCGGTGTTCTGCATCGCCATCAGCTTCGTGATGTCGCCCATGACCTTGATCTTGCCGGCCATGAAGGCCTGCATCCCGGCTTGCGGGTTCTGGTCGACGAAGATGGCCTTGGCCGTGGCGTAGTCGACGGTGACCGTGAGGTCCTCGTTCTCGACATGGCCCTCGCCCATCTGCAGCTCGCCGCTGCTGGTGTCCATGTGGGCCTTGACCTCGCCGTCGCCGAAGGGCGCTTCGATGATCACCATGTTCATCGTGACGGCGTGCGCCGGGCCACCTTCGGGGGCCGGCATCTCGTCGCGGATGGCCTTGGCGGCTTCCATCCACTCAGGACTCAGGAACTCGTACTTCTCGGCCACCGGCACTCCTTTGCTCCGCCTCCCCCCAACGGGACGAGGGCAT